>ERZ773142.295-NODE-295-length-54809-cov-11.7603_pt1 | contig 54809 bp, 54 predicted proteins | sample MGYA00580853_ERZ773142 | MGnify/ENA primary metagenome ERZ773142 (study PRJEB29015, sample SAMEA2737862) | human gut metagenome | biome: human gut; feature: human-associated habitat; material: faeces | place: China | collected 2012 ... | reverse complement strand
CATCTACCAGATAATGACCAGTATTTTTTAAAAATTTCTTGCTGGTTGGTGTTTTACAAAATAAATTTCGAAAATTCAGGTCCTTCGGGGCCTTTTATTATACATAAAAATACATTTTAGGAGGTATCCCATGGAAAAGATCAAAATCACCGGATCTGATCAGATTTATGAGATCCGGAGTATCATTCCGGTCGCAGAACATGTGCTGCAGATTATTTTTGCAGATGATGTGCCGGAGGCCTGGGGCGGTGACATCCAGCTGTACACGGATGGAGATGTCCTGGCCACCACGCTGATCGGCTGGAACACTGTGTACCGGGATGAGGGCCAGACTGTGTATCTGTCAGACGATGGCAGCGTGTATGTGCCGCCGGCCGATCCGGAGCCAGTCACACCGCCGGAACCGTATGAGCCAACGCTTGCAGAGCTGCAGGCTGCGAAGAAACAGGAAATAAGTCAGGCATGCGAGCAGGCTATCTACTCTGGTGTCAGCGTGACACTTGCAAATGGATCCAGCGAACGCTTCGCGCTGACAGAGCACGATCAGCTTAATCTTTTTGGTAAGCAGGTTCAGCTCGCGGCCGGAGCGGAGCAGCTGGAGTATCACTCTGATGGCCAGCCGTGCCGGTACTACAGTGCCGCAGATATGCAGACTATTATCACCACGGCCATGTGGCATGTAAGCTATCATACAACCTACTGCAATGCTCTCAATATGTGGGTAGCCGGTACAGAGACTGCTGATGATCTGCAACAGATTTTTTACGGCGCAAATGTACCGGAGCAGTACCAGAGCGAGGTTCTGAAGGCATATCTTTTACAGATAACAGCAATGGCGGGAGATGATGCGAATGCTTAAGCTGATCAGCAAGTACAGCTTTTTATTTTATGCTGGCGGTGTGCTTTATGTGCTCATCGAACTGGCCTGGCGTGGACGGAGCCACTGGACAATGTTTGTCTTGGGCGGTCTGTGCTTCGTGTACTTGGGACTTATCAATGAGGTATTGCACTGGGACACACCGCTGTGGCAGCAGGTCTGGATTGGCGCAGTCGGAATCACGGCATTGGAGTTTCTGACCGGCTGCGTGGTAAATCTCTGGTTTGGTTGGGGAGTCTGGGACTACAGCGGCATACCAGGCAACGTCCTGGGCCAGATATGTCCGCAGTACACCGTGCTGTGGATGCCGGTGAGCCTGGCCGGGATCATTCTGGATGACTGGATCCGGTACCGGGCGTTTGATGAGGAGCGGCCACGGTACAATATCGGGGTGACACGGTATAGCAAGCACATAGTTTGGATGCCGGAATAAGAGAGGAGATGATGGACTTGGATACATCACAGGTTATTGCCGCAGTGATCGGATCAAATGCACTTTTTGCATTTATTCAGTTTTTGATCACGCGGCATGATCAGAAAAAGAATGCGTTATCTAAGCATGAGCAGGCCCAGAATGATATGATTATCGGTCTAGGACACGACAAGCTGCTTTACCTGACGGATAAGTTTGTCCAGCGTGGCGGAGTAACCTTAAAAGAGCGCCGAAATCTGGACTACATCTATAAGCCATACCGGGAAGCTGGCGGAAATGGTGATTGCCAGATCGGATACGAAGCCTGTGAAAAGCTGCCGACTCTGAGTGACGAGGAAGCTATGGCTCTTGATCGACGAATCAAGCGCAGAGAATATGGAATCGAAGAGTAGAAAGAGAGGATAAAAGATGAATATGAATGATGTGCTGCAGTATGCAGCGTATGTACTGGTGGCCATCGGTGTGATGGCTTTTTTAGTGTCTGTGATCACACAGGTAATCAAGGAACTGCCGTGCTTTAAACCGATGCCGACCGCGGTGGTTGTGATCGTGCTGAGCCTGGTACTTTGCCCGGCGGCATTGGTGGCGCTGATGGCCTGGCTGTCTCAGCCGATTACCTGGTATCTGATTTTTGCCTGCATGATTGCAGCATTTATTGTGGCGCTGGTAGCGATGGACGGCTGGGAGCGTGTTGCTGAGATCTGGCAGCGCACCAAGTACAGCGGCAAGGATTGAGAGGAGGTGATCCGGATATCTCCCGCCGGCAGCCCGGGTGATGGCTGCCATGGTGCAACAACAGTGACTCGGGGCGGCGAATGTGCCGCCCTTTCTTTTTGCACAGAAGGAGACGTTATGAAAATTTCGGAAAAAGGATTGAATTTAATCAAAAAATTTGAGGGCTGCCGCCTGGCAGCATACCATGACAGCGTAGGTGTCTGGACCATCGGATATGGCACGACCAATGCGGATAAGGCTATTACAGGTACAAGCATCAGCCAGGGTCTGCAGATCAGCCAGGCTACCGCAGACGAGTGGCTGCGCAGATCTATTGACACCAAGTATGGGCCAAAGGTTGAGAAGTACAGCCGGTACGGTTGGAATCAGAATGAGTTTGATGCGCTGGTCAGCTTTTCGTACAACATCGGCAGCATTGATGGCTTGACTGCTCATGGATCCCGTACTCGTGCCGAGATTGCGGATAAAATCTTGGCTTACAACAAAGCTGGCGGCAAGGTGTTTGCCGGGCTCACCAAACGTCGCCAGGAAGAGCGCACGCTGTTTTTAACTCCGGTTGCGGCTAAGATCGGTTGGCAGCAGGAAGATGGGCATTGGCGCTATTACTATCCGGATAACAGTGGTCGGTATGTGGTAGATGCTTGGTGGCAGGATGGTGACAAATACTACTGCTTTGATCCAGACGGATATATGCTGACGGACGCCTGGACTGAGTATAAGGGGCATCGCTGCTATCTGGGGTATAACGGCATGATGCTGACAGGCCTGCAGTGCCTTGACGGCAAATGGTATTACTTTGATTCGAATGGCTATGCTGCTACAGAACCAGTGACGTTCGCCCTGGATCAGGATGGCGCACTACAGTATCCGTAAATGGCAGCGTATTAGAAGTAAAGAGCAAAAATAAAAGCACCCTGTTTAGGATGCTTGTTGTTTTCGTAGCGGGATTCGAACCCGCATCTGATTGTTAGTTAGACAATTGCTTTATCCATTAAGCTATACGCTCATTAGAGTTTGTACCTAGGTACATATATAAAGTATCATGAGACAATGAAATTGTCAATAAAATGCAAGTTTTCTTGTGAATGTCCGGAATTAAAAAAATGATATGAGCTGTGTCAGATTCTGACACAGAAAAAGTGCTTTAGAAAAAGCGTATTGTATGTTAAAATAGCTTGCAGAGAGAAGATGAAAAAATAATAATATCTTCAATTCATCTTCAAAGAAGGGCGAGAACCCTTATTTTATAAGGAAAAAACACATAAGATTCCTTGCCTTTTAATCAAGTTGTCCGGGGTTCGAATCCCCGCACGCTCAGTACATTTAAAAGGCGGGAATCCTTAAGTTAAGGTTCTCGCCTTTTTGTTTCATATGTAATGGTATCCTGTGAAACAAAGCTGTTTTAATCTATGACCGTGCTCTGACCAAAGAGGAGACGATAGAATGAAAAGAACAAAAACACAGAGTATATCAGAGAGGAATCAATGGATTCATGAGTTTGAAAATCTGTATATTCTGACTTACAAGTCATTATACCGCCATGCCAAGCTGATTTTTGGACAGGAAGATAAAACGAAGGAACTCCTGATTCAGGTGTATATGGAGGCGTATCAGCGAGGGGAACAGCTTCAGAAAGAGAAGAGTCCACTGGACTGGCTGCTGAAGCGTTCAGATTTTCTTGCAGAGACCCGCATTGAGGCGACAAAGGAAATGATCGAGGCTTCCTATGCCGAAGAAAAAATGCAGTCTAAAGAGGCGAAAAAAGAGAATCTGACTAATTTGGATGAAACTTCTCTGTTGTTGGAAATTGAGGATCGTCTTGGAATTGTAGAAGGTGACGGAGAACATACGGAAGAGCCAGAGCTTTCAAGGGAAAAGAGAATCATTTCTCTGCTTCTGCTCGCAGCAGCGCTTGTACTTGCTGTTGCCGGAATCTGGAAGGTAAAACATCAGCTTGATTTATTGCAGGCCCCTTTTGAGCGGACCTTTCAGCAGCCAGAGAAAACGGAAGTCAAGAATGAGAATACAGAGATTCAGTTAGGAGATAAAGCTGTCATTCTTTCCGAGACAGGACAGATCCTGTATACAGTACCATTATCGGAAAGTAGTCTGGCAGGGGAACATGATTATAATGAGGAGATTCAGACCCGGGATGGCTGGACCTATTATTTGCCGTGTCCGGAACGAAAAGACAGCCAGTTATCAAAAGTACACCCATCTCTGTATCATACGCTGTACCGGTCAGACAGTGATCAGGAAATAGAAGTCATAGCCCAGGATGTTGATAATTTTACCTTCTGGGAAGATGGTATTTATATCATGCAGTATGGTTCCGTGCAGCGTATCAGTGTGGATGCAGTTTTTGAGACACAGCAGATTGGAACTTATGCAGCGGTGGAACAGGATGAAATTTATCTTTATGATACGCTGGGAAGAAAGCTTCAGACGGATGTTGATGGAAATTACCTGTATGGAGATCGAATCTTTAAGATGTCCGGCAATCGGATTGAAACTGTTCAGGCTGCAGCCCGGGAGAGTGATGGTATTTCCTATTATCTGAAGGAACAGGAAGATGGGAATGGACAGGCAATTTTCTGTAATAAAGGCGGAACTGAAACGCTTTTCGAGTCCATGGGCAAATCCATCGACAGTTTTTGTATTGTAGGGGACTGGATCTATTACAGTGCATGGATGAAGGGCAAGGAACGCAGCAAGCAGTATAGCCAGTTATTCCGGATTTCCATGACTGAACAGGATGCGGAAGTGGAGGAGCTGCATAAGCGTTTTCCTGGGCGCATCTGGCAGCTGTATTATTCTGAGGAAGGCGACCAGCTTTATGGAAATTACAATCCGAAGAACTGGAAGAGCAGTCATGGAGTCATTGCGGTAATTTCAAGATCAGGTCAGATGAGTTATCTGAATGACGAAGAACTTCGGGAAAGAGAAGAGACAACCGGTAATGACAGGGTAGAATTTGTGATGATGCAGGATGGACAGGTATATTGTTACTGGGAAGACTGCTATTGGGAAAAAGGAGAAGAACCGGTGCCTATGTGGCGCAGAGTTTTGATCATTCCTGATAAAAACAGGGTTGTGATGGAAGACTGATTGTCTGTCACAACCCTGTTTTTGTGTAAGAATATTTGTTTTTTCAGATTTCCGGTTCGTCAAATTCCGCAATAACATAGAATCCACGGGAATTTTCCTTAATATCTTTGATAACGCCCTGTTTGGATTTCAGGCGATCGCGGGATTTATAGCAGCCTGACATGGCTACGGCAGGCTCAATGATGTAGCTGTAGTTGAATCCCTCACGCTCTGTGACATCAACCACATCGCCGATGTTTACCAGGCCCTGGCGCTCCATTTTAAATTCCATTTCACGCACGATCATTCATCTCTTTTCTTTTATTAGTACATGTCAATTATAAAGAAAAGAGGTTGGAATGTAAAGGAGTTGTATGTTACAATCACATATTAGAGTTTGGAAAAAAGAATGAGGTTTGTGGATGAAAAGAGAGGAATTGCTGAGAGAAAGGTTAAAACGTTATAGCGCTTCGGAGACAGCTGCTTTTCATATGCCGGGACACAAGCGGCATATGGAATATGGACTGCTGCGGGATTTTCCCAATCCGTTTTCTATTGATATTACGGAAATTGACGGATTTGACAATCTGCATCATCCGGAGGGGATTTTGAAAGATTCCATGGAGTGGGCAGCCGGAGTGTATGGGGCAGATCATACGTATTATCTGGTAAACGGAAGCAGCTGTGGAATTTTAAGTGCCATTGGTGCGGTTATGCGCCCTGGAGAGTCCATACTGGTAAGCCGAAACTGCCATAAGTCAGTGTATCACGGACTTATCCTCAATTCCTTGAAGCCGGAGTATGTTTATCCACAAATCATAGAAGAATTGGGGATTCAGGGCGGGATAAGACCAGAAGATGTGGAAAAGAAGCTAAGTGAACATCCGGAGATTCGCGGTGTTCTGATCGTGTCTCCAACTTATGACGGAGTGGTTTCGGATATCCGCGGGATTGCCGATGTGGTACATGCTCATGATATTCCGCTGATTGTGGATGAGGCCCATGGCGCGCATTTTTCGTTTGGAGATGGATATTTTCCGGAATCCGCACTGCAGTGTGGGGCAGATCTGGTGATTCAGAGCCTTCATAAAACGCTGCCGAGTCTGACTCAGACAGCCGTTTTGCATTTGAAGGGGCAGCGGGTCAGGCGCGACCGTCTGGAACAGTGTCTTCAGATGTATCAGAGCAGCAGCCCGTCCTATGTGTTTATGGCTGTGATGGAGCAGTGTATTTTTGAGATGCATCAGCACGGAGCGGAGCATATGGCTGCGTTTGCGGTGCGCATTCAAAAGGTGAGGGAGCGTTTGAAAAACCTGAGGAATCTAAAGCTGCTTGACCGGAGCCAGATCGGTGCTCATGGTGTATTTGATGTGGATGAGTCAAAACTGGTGATCTCCTGTCAGGGAAAAATGACAGGAGAAAACCTGAATGAATGCCTGCGCCGGGACTATGCGATAGAAATGGAAATGTGTGGGGCAGATTATGCGGTGGCCATACTGACCTTTCTGGACAGTGAGGAACATTTGGAACGGCTGGTTGCGGCTTTACTTGTCATCGATCGGAACATCGGAACGGCCGGGAATCATTTTGAAGATAACAGTATAAAAGCATATAGAAGAAATTATGACAGAGTCAGCACAAAGGTGCAGCAGGAGCCAGGGATCTGCGTAGAGGAAAAAAAGATACAGGACGTTCAGGCACCGGAGATATGCATGACTCCGGCAGCAGCGTTTCATGCTCCGCTAGAATGTATTCGTCTGGAGGAATCTGCAGGACGGATTTCAGGCGAGTTTATCTATCTGTATCCGCCGGGAATCCCGATCATCACACCGGGAGAACGGATGACAGAGAAGCTGATCAGCCAGGTATTGTATGACCGGGATATCGGACTTCCGGTACAGGGCATGAAGGATCAGGAAATAAAGTATCTGCAGGTCGTAAAAGAAGACAGAGCAACAGACAGGACACCGGAAAAGAAAGAGAGATAAAACCGGTCTGGAGGAAATGAAAATGGGGAAGATTTTTTATCTGATGGGAAAGAGCGCATCGGGAAAAGACAGCATTTATAAACGGCTGCGTAGTCTGTGCCCGGAGTTGAAAAGCATTGTACTTTATACAACGCGGCCTATGCGGGACGGAGAGCAGGAGGGAGTAGAGTATCATTTTATAGGTCAGAAGCAATTGAAAAAACTGGAGCAGTCCGGCAAGGTAGTAGAAGTGCGGACGTATCAGACAGTGTTTGGACCATGGAGCTACGCCACTGTGGATGACGGGCAGATCAATCTGGCACAGGCGGATTATCTGGTGATCGGTACGCTGGATTCCTATGAGAAATTACGGGAATATTATGGAAAAGAGAAGCTGGTTCCACTGTATGTGACGGTGGATGACGGTGTACGGCTGGAACGGGCTATTGCCAGAGAACGACAGCAGCAAGAGCCGAAATATACGGAACTGTGCAGACGTTTTCTTGCAGATGAGGCGGATTTTTCACCGGAACGTCTGGCGGAGCTGGATGTGACGGAAGCTTTTGAGAATCAGGAGCTGGAGGCATGTGTGCAGGCAATTGCGGACCGGATCTGGCAGGAAACGGGAAAATAGAAGCAGAAAAAACAGAAAGGACCGCAGATAAAGCCGGAAATTTGGAATGCGGAGCATTGGCTGAAAGCTAAAAGTGTGTTATACTTCTGATTGATATGCCTTAAAATTAGAGAGATTGTGAGGTGACTGCGATGCTGAATTTTCAGGAAATCATCGGTCATGACCAGATAAAGGAACATTTTCAGAAGGCGATTGAGTACAATAAGGTTTCTCACGCTTATATTCTGACCGGCGAGGCAGGCATGGGAAGAAAGTCCCTGGCCAATGCATTTGCTCTTACCCTGTTGTGCGAGAAGGGAAAAACCGAACCCTGTATGGAATGCCACGCCTGCAAACAGGTATTAAGCGGCAGCCATCCAGACCTGATCTACGTGTCTCATGAAAAACCCGGCACGATCGGAGTCGATGACATCCGAAAGCAGATCAACGACACCATCATGATCCGGCCATATAGCAGCTATTATAAAATATACATTGTGGATGAAGCGGAAAAGATGACACAGCAGGCACAGAATGCGCTGTTAAAGACTATTGAGGAGCCGCCGTCCTATGCGGTGATCCTTTTGCTTACAACGAACCAGGAGGCATTTCTGCCGACTATCCTGTCACGCTGTGTGCAGCTGAAATTGAAACCTCTTCGGGATTTTACCGTGAAGAAATATTTAACCGATACCCTGCATGTGGAGGAGGCAGATGCGGACATCTATGCGGCTTTTGCACGTGGAAATCTGGGAAAAGCCATTTCGCTGGCTTCGTCCGAAGATTTTAAGCTTCTGCATGGGGAGATGCTGCATCTCCTAAAGCATGTGAAGGAGATGGATATTTCGGAACTGCTGGATTACATTCGCAAGATGAAAGAGGAAAATCTGGATATTTACGAGTGTCTGGATTTCATGCAGCTCTGGTACCGGGATGTGCTGCTTTACAAGGTAGCGAGGGACATGAACCAACTTATTTTTAAGGATGAGTACAGCAGCATCAATGAGATGGGGCAGAAGTGTTCTTACGAGGGTCTGGAAAAGATTTTACAGGCAATCGATAAAGCGCGTATCCGTCTGGATGCAAATGTAAATATGGAGCTTGCCATGGAGCTGATGCTTCTGGTGATGAAGGAGCAGATTGATTGCAGGCGTGAACCGTAAAAAGAGAACGCCGGGAACAGATAGGAGATAGAAATTTATGGTAACAGTAATTGGAGTTCGCTTTCGCGCAGCAGGAAAAATCTATTATTTTTCTCCGGGAAAGCTGGAAATTAAAAACGGGGACCATGTTATTGTAGAGACCGCCCGCGGCATTGAGTACGGCCATGTCGTGCTGGGAAACCGTGATGTAGAAGATAACAAGGTGGTACAGCCATTAAAAGCAGTCATTCGTATGGCAAATAAGGAAGACATTGTCCGCGAGGAAGCAAACCGCAAGAAAGAGAAGGATGCCTTCAAAATTTGTCAGGAGAAGATCCGCAAGCATAAGCTGGAGATGAAACTGATTGATGTAGAGTATACCTTTGATAACAATAAGATTCTCTTCTATTTTACAGCAGACGGACGTATCGACTTCCGTGAACTGGTAAAGGATCTTGCATCTGTGTTTAAGACCAGGATCGAGCTGCGTCAGGTCGGCGTGAGAGATGAAACCAAGATCATAGGTGGTGTGGGAATCTGCGGAAGAGCCCTTTGCTGTCATTCTTATCTGTCGGAGTTCATACCGGTATCCATCAAGATGGCGAAGGAGCAGAATCTTTCTTTAAATCCAACCAAGATTTCCGGTGTTTGCGGACGTCTGATGTGCTGTTTAAAGAACGAGGAGGAAACTTACGAGTACTTAAACAGCAAGCTCCCGGGTGTGGGTGACTATGTAACAACCGACGACGGCTTAAAGGGTGAGGTGCAAAGCGTGAATGTGCTGCGCCAGCTGGTAAAGGTCATTGTGACGGTGGAAAAAGATGAGAAAGAAATCCGCGAATACAAGGTGGAGCAGCTGAAGTTCAAACCGCGTCGCAGAAAAGGCAAGAATGAGCAGCCTGAGGATCATGAACTGAAGAAGCTGGAAGCGTTGGAGAAGAAGGAAGGAAAATCAAAGCTGAATGAATAATGTGACTTGCGGTGAGGATGAACGGATCGATGATCTGCAGAGAAACGGTTACCGTATCATCCAGAAAAAAAAGGGCTTCTGTTTTGGCATGGATGCCGTGTTGTTATCCGGTTTTGCCCAGGTGAAGGAAGGCGAAGTAGCCGTAGATCTGGGAACCGGAACCGGAATTATTCCGATTCTGCTGGAAGCCAAGACAAAGGGAAAGCATTTTACCGGTCTGGAGATCCAGGAGGAGGTGGCTGAGATGGCAGGCCGCAGTGTCCGCTTAAATCAGCTGGAGAACCGGGTAGACATCGTAAGAGGAGACATCAAAGAAGCCAGCCGCCTGTTCGGCAAGGCTTCTTTTGACGTAGTTACCTCGAATCCGCCTTACATGAATGACAATCACGGCCTGAAAAATCCGGAGCTTCCAAAAGCCATTGCGCGGCATGAGGTGTTCTGCACGTTGGATGATGTCTGCCGGGAGGCGTCACTGCTTTTAAAAAGCGGAGGGCGTTTTTATATGGTACACAGGCCGCACAGGCTGGCAGAAATTATAACAGCCTTAAAGACCTATAAACTGGAGCCGAAGCGCATGAAGCTGGTGCATCCGTTTGTGGACAAGGAAGCCAACATGGTTTTGATTGAGGCAGTGCGCGGAGGCAGATCCATGATGAAGGTGGAAGCGCCGATCATTGTATACAGGGAGCCTGGCGTATATACACAGGAAATTTACGATGTTTACGGATATTAAAAGGCATACGGAATGTTATTTTAGTGGTTCCGGGAGCAGATTTTGCAAATAGCAGGAGGAAATTATGGCGGAGCAGGCAAAAGCAGCAGGGAAATTATATCTTTGCGCGACACCCATCGGTAATCTGGATGATATTACCCTGCGGGTACTTAATACTTTAAAGGAAGCAGACCTGATTGCGGCAGAGGATACCAGACACAGTATTAAGCTGCTGAACCATTTCGGGATAAAGACTCCGATGACGAGCTATCATGAATACAACAAGATTGATAAGGCACGGTATCTGGTGGAGCAGATGCGCCAGGGCGTGAACATTGCGCTGGTGACCGATGCTGGTACGCCGGGTATTTCTGATCCGGGAGAGGAACTGGTGAAACAGTGCTATGAAGCAGGCATTGAGGTGACATCCCTTCCGGGACCGGCAGCCTGTATTACGGCGCTGACTATATCCGGCCTGGCGACAAGGCGGTTTTGTTTTGAGGCCTTTCTGCCGGTTGATAAAAAGGAGCGTCAGTGGATCCTGGAGGAGTTAAAAACGGAAACCCGCACGATGATCGTGTATGAGGCGCCTCATCATCTGGTACGGACGCTGCAGGAGCTTTCTGATGCACTGGGAGCAGACCGCTGCATTACCATTTGCCGGGAACTGACGAAAAAATATGAGGAGGCTTACCGGACTACCTTCGCAGATGCGCTGGAGCGTTATGGAACCGAAGAACCAAAAGGGGAGTGCGTTATTGTCATTGAGGGAAAGAGCATTGGCGAACTGAAAGCGGAGCAGCAGAAATCCTGGGAGGAGATGAGCCTGGAGGAGCATATGGATCTCTATTTAAACCAGGGCATTGACCGGAAAGAGGCTATGAAGCTGGTGGCGAAGGACCGTGGAATCGCAAAGAGGGACGTGTACCGCATGCTGACAGAGCAGAAAGAACAATAACTGACTGGCAAAATATGCCAAAATATCGCCTTATATTATCAAAATATTAAATCTATGGCATGTCTCTGAAATCCAATAAGATAGAGGTATTCAAAGGAGAAGGAGATATGACATCATGGAAAACGAAAGGCTGCTGGCGAAAATCGAAGAGTTGATGAAGCAGAGGGGTTACAGCCGATACCGGCTTTCTCAGTTAAGTGGAATCAAACAGTCAACTCTGACAACTATGTTTAACAAGCGGAGTACCGTCAGCATTGACACATTGACAAAGATCAGCAAAGCGTTTGGCATGAAATGTTCGGAATTTTTAAGCCTGGTAGAAGACACCCCGGAAGAGCATACCGCCAAAGATTTTCCGGTATGCGAATGGGAGGCACTGAACAAGGACCGCAAGCATGTGGTGGTTTTGATGATGCGTCTTTTAAAAGATGAGCAGATCGAAACAAAATAAAAGATTGGCTTACAGAAGAGTTTTGTTGGGAATATTGCTTGACAAAACTCTTTTTATTATATAAGATAAGAACGTCAAAATACTTTGAATATCAAAACATTTGAAAATAAAAATAAAATTCAGATGGTTATGACAGAGTTTAGCACGAATTTGAAGAGGAAACAGGTACGAGCATGACAGGCAGAATTATTGGAACCGGTTCTTATGTTCCGGAACGGATTGTGACGAATGAAGAATTGGCAGAGGTTGTAGAGACCAGTGACGAGTGGATCGTCACCCGCACAGGAATCCATGAGCGCCGTATCGCGGAGACGGAAGGCACCAGTGTGCTGGCCGCCAGAGCGGCAGAGCGTGCTCTAAAGAACGCAAACGTATCGGCAGAGGAAGTTGATTTTATTTTGCTTGCGACATCCTCACCGGATCACTGTTTCCCGAACGGAGCCTGTGAAGTGCAGGCGGCCATCGGAGCGGTTCATGCTATGGCGTTTGATATCAGCGCGGCATGTTCCGGATTTGAAATCGCGCTCAGCACCGCCCAGGCGTTTATCCAGGCCGGTGTATATCGGACCGGGCTCATCATCGGCGCGGATTGTCTGAGTAAGCTGACTGACTGGAGTGACCGGGCAACCTGTGTTTTATTTGGAGATGGTGCCGGAGCGGCAGTCATTCAGGCAGATGAAAAAGACGGTATCATTCATACGGTTATGGGTTCTGATGGAGCCAGAGGCATGGTGCTTTCCTGTCTGGCCCGCAGTGAGGGAAATTTCCTGAACGGGAAAACTCCGGAGCTGGGATATATCTATATGAATGGGCAGGAGGTATTCAAGTTTGCGGTAAAGAAGGTTCCGGAATGCATTAACCAGGTGCTTTCCGAGAGCAAAACAGAGATTGGGGCTATTAAGTATTTTGTCCTGCACCAGGCTAATTACCGGATCTGCGAGGCAGTAGCCAAGCGGTTAAAGCAGCCTCTTGACAAGGTGCCGATGAACATTGACAAGTATGGAAACACTTCCGGCGCTACAGTGCCGATCCTGTTAGACCAGTTAAACCGGGAAGGAAAGCTAAGCCGGGGTGACAAACTGGTGCTGGCAGGCTTTGGAGGCGGCCTTACCTGGGGAGCTGTCCTGTTAACCTGGTAGTATGGAATGCGGATGAAACGCCGCTTCCTTCAAATTATAAAAGAAAATATTTCATATCAAAGGAGATCAAAATTATGTTAGAGAAAATGAAAGAAATCATTGCAGACCAGTTAAGCGTAGATGCAGACAGCATCACCGAGGCTTCTTCCTTTAAAGAGGATTTAGGTGCTGACTCCCTGGATCTGTTTGAGTTGGTTATGGCCCTGGAGGATGAGTACTCTGTAGAGATCCCATCTGATGATCTGCAGAACCTGCTGACTGTTGGCGATGTTATGAATTACCTGAAGGAGAAAGGTGTAGAGGCGTAAGCCCTGCACCCTTTTTTAGACAGCACATCAGGCTTGCGTCTGGAACACAAGTTCTGAGCACAAGCCTGATGGAAAGCAGGAAGTTGGAGGAGTCAGATGAAAACGAGAATTACAGAACTCTTAGGCATTGAATATCCGATCATTCAGGGCGGTATGGCATGGGTGGCAGAGAGCCATCTGGCAGCGGCAGTATCTGCGGCAGGCGGCCTGGGCCTGATCGGCGGAGCAAACGCTCCGGCAGAGGTAATCCGCAATTACATCCGTGAGGTAAAGGCGGTGACCGACAAGCCATTTGGCGTAAACGTTATGCTGATGAGCCCGTACGCAGATGAGGTGGCCAAGGTGATCGTGGAGGAAGGCGTAAAGGTTGTAACCACCGGTGCCGGAAACCCGGAAAAATATATGGAGATGTGGAAGGCAGCAGGCATTAAGGTAATCCCGGTTGTAGCTTCCGTAGCTCTTGCAAAGAGAATGGAGCGCTACGGCGCAGACGCTGTTGTGGCAGAGGGAACTGAGTCCGGCGGACACATCGGTGAAGCAACTACCATGACCCTGGTTCCACAGGTTGTGGACGCTGTTTCCATTCCGGTTATCGCGGCAGGCGGTATCGGTGACGGACGCGGCATTGCTGCAGCATTCATGCTGGGTGCAGAGGCAGTTCAGATGGGAACCCGCTTCCTGGTTGCAAAGGAATGCACCGTACACCAGAATTACAAAGACCGTGTCTTAAAGGCAAAAGATATTGATTCTACCGTAACCGGCCGCACCCACGGACATCCGGTACGCTGCTTAAGAAATCAGATGACCAGAGAGTATGTGAAGCTGGAAAATGAGGGCAAGAGCTTTGAGGAGCTGGAGTACCTGACCCTCGGAACGCTTCGCAAGGCAGTTCAGGAAGGTGATGTTACCAACGGAACCGTGATGGCAGGACAGATTGCAGGAATGGTTTCCAAAGAGCAGACCTGCAAGGAAATGATTGATGAGATGATGGCACAGGCAGAGACACTTCTGGGCCGCAAGTAAGAGAGAAAAAGGAGCAAGAGTGATGAGTAAGATCGCATTTATTTACCCGGGACAGGGCGCGCAGGTATGCGGCATGGGACAGGATTTCTATGAGCAGACAAAGGAAGGAAAAGAAACCTTCGACCTGGCAACCGATATCCTGGGATTCTCCGTTCCGGAGCTTTGCTTTACGGAGAATGACCGTCTGGATATCACTGAGTATACCCAGGCAGCGATGGTGACCACCAGCATTGCCATGACAAAGGTATTGGAAGCACAGGGGGTAAAGCCGGATGTGACTGCGGGCTTAAGCCTGGGTGAATATTGCGCACTCTATGCTGCCGGTGTTATAAGCGAGAAAGATGCTATTGCAACCGTGAGACAGAGAGGAATCCTGATGCAACAGGCCGTTCCGGCAGGGCAGGGCGCTATGGCGGCTGTTCTGGCTATGGATGCGGCTGTTATAGAGGAGACGATCGCAGATATTGAAGGCGTGCAGATCGCAAATTATAACTGCCCGGGACAGATTGTGATTTCCGGAAAAAAAGAGGCAGTGGAAACTGCCTGTGAAAAGTTAAAGGAAGCCGGTGCAAAGCGCACCATCATGTTAAATGTAAGCGGACCGTTCCATTCCCGCATGCTGACCGGTGCAGGCGAGAAGCTTGGCGAGGTACTGGAGCAGGTGGAGGTGCATACCCCGCAGATCCCGTATGTAGCCAATGTGACTGCGCAGTATGTAACGGATGCGGCAGAGGTAAAACCGCTTCTGACAAAGCAGGTTTCTTCCTCTGTCAGATGGGAGCAGAGTGTCCGCACCATGCTGGCTGACGGCGTGGATACCTTCGTGGAAATCGGACCGGGAAAAACCCTGAGCGGATTTATGAGAAAGATCGACAGAACCGTAAAGGTTCTTAATATAGAGAAACTGGATGACGTGGCGAAAGTCGTGGAGGAACTGAAATAAATGTTAACTGGAAAAATCGCAGTGGTGACCGGCGCGAGCCGCGGCATCGGCAAAGAAATCGCAAAGACTCTGGCAGCAAAGGGAGCAACCGTTGTTGTTAATTATAACGGTTCTGCAGAAAAGGCTGAGGAGACGGTAAAAGAGATCGAGGCACTGGGTGGAAAGGCTGAGGCCCTGCAGTGCAACGTGTCGGACTATGACAAGGCAGCTGAGATGATGGCATATGTGGTAAAGACCTACGGCCGTGTGGATATTCTGGTGAACAACGCCGGGATTACCCGGGACAATCTGCTGATGAAGATGAGCGAGGAAGATTTTGATGCAGTGTTAAATACCAACTTAAAGGGCGCTTTCAATTGCATCAAGCATATTTCCCGTCAGATGTTAAAGCAGAAGAGCGGACATATTGTAAATATTTCTTCTGTATCCGGCGTCATGGGAAATGCAGGACAGGTAAATTACAGTGCTTCCAAGGCGGGCGTGATCGGCATGACCAAGGCAGTGGCAAGAGAGATGGCAAGCCGCGGCATCACCTGCAATGCAGTGGCCCCGGGATTTATCAAGACCGATATGACCGAGGTGCTGTCTGATACTATCAAGGAAAATATCAGTGCACAGATTCCAATGAGAGCATTCGGCGAGACTGCGGATGTAGCAAATCTGGTAGCATTTTTAGCATCTGACGAAGCAAAGTACATTACAGGACAGGTTATCTGTGTAGACGGCGGAATGGCCATGTAACGTAAGCATGCAAACGGCGGTGACAAAGTCAGATCTGAAGATAGCGCCGCATGTGTTGAAAGAAAAATCACAGGAGAACAGATATGAGCAGACGAGTAGTAGTAACCGGCATGGGTGCCATCACCCCGATCGGCAATAGCGTAGAAGAATTCTGGAATGGTTTAAAAGAAAAGAAAGTCGGTATTGCACCGATCACCTATTTTGACACGACAGATTACAAGGCAAAGCTGGCAGCAGAGGTTAAGGATTTCGATCCGAAGCAGTTCATGGATCCGAAGGCAGCAAAGAGAATGGAGCAGTTCTGCCAGTTCGCAGTAGCTGCAACCAGACAGGCTGTTGAGGATGCAGGTCTTGATATGAGCCAGGAAGATCCGTTCCGTGTGGGCGTAAGCATTGGTTCCGGTATCGGAAGCCTGCAGTCCGTTGAGCGTGAGTATAAAAAGCTTCTGGAAAAAGGACCGGGCCGTGTAAATCCGCTTCTGGTTCCGCTGATGATCAGCAATATGGCAGCAGGAAACGTTTCCATCCAGTTTGGCATGAAGGGCAAATGCATCAATGTAGTAACCGCGTGTGCAACCGGTACCCACTCCATTGGTGAGGCATTCCGTACCATCCAGTATGGTGATGCCGACGTGATGGTAGCAGGCGGCGCAGAGGCAAGCATTACTCCGATCGGCGTGGCTGGATTTACCTCCCTGACTGCATTGAACACCACAGATGATCCGGCCCGGGCATCAATTCCGTTTGATGCAGAGCGCAGCGGTTTTATCATGGGTGAGGGTGCAGGTGTCGTTGTATTAGAGTCTTTAGAGCACGCGCAGGCAAGAGGTGCCAAGATTTATGCTGAGCTGGCCGGCTATGGTGCAACCGGTGACGCTTACCACATCACTTCTCCGGCTGAGGACGGAAGCGGTGCGGCAAAAGCCATGGAGATGGCTATCGCAGATGCAGGCATGAAGCCGGAGGATGTAGATTACATCAACGCGCATGGCACCAGTACTCATCATAACGATTTATTTGAGACCAAGGCCATCAAGATCGTGCTCGGTGATCATGCATACAAGACTAAGATCAACTCCACCAAGTCCATGATCGGACATCTTTTAGGCGCAGCAGGCGGTGTGGAGTTTATCACCTGTGTAAAGTCCATTCAGGAGGGATATGTCCACGCAACCGCAGGCCTGGAGAAGGATGATCCGGAGTGCGATCTGGATTACTGTAAGGGTGAGGGCGTGCAGATGGATGTAAACTGTGCAATCTCCAATTCCCTGGGCTTTGGCGGACACAATGCAACCCTGCTGGTAAAGAAATTCGAGGCGTAAGGCTTCAGGAGGTAGACCATGACGATTGATGAGATCGTAACACTGATCCAGGCTGTTTCCGATAACGGCCTGACCAGTTTTGTATATGAAGAGGGTGACCAGAAACTGGTGCTCAAGAAAAAGAAGAAGAAAAACGTAGCACAGGCTCCGGTTGCTCCGGTTGTGATTTCCCAGCCGGCCGCTCCGATGATGGGCACAATGCCGATGCAGATGGCAGCCGCTCCGGCTGCGGTATCTGAGGCACCGGAAAAGGCAGCTGAAGAGAAAAAGGAGAGTACCCTGGATATTGGTTCTGATAAGGTTGTGACTTCTCCGCTTGTAGGAACCTTCTATTCTTCCGCTTCTCCGGAGGCAGAGGCATTCGTAAAGGAAGGCGATACCGTAAAGAAAGGTCAGGTTCTTGGTATTATTGAGGCCATGAAGCTGATGAACGAGATCGAGAGTGAATATGACGGTGTGGTAGAGGCAGTCCTGGTGAACAACGAAGACGTGGTAGAGTACGGACAGCCGCTGTTCCGCATCCGATAGGAGGTATATTATGAGACTGGGAATCAAAGAAATCCAGGAGATCATTCCGCACAGACATCCGTTTCTGCTGATTGATTTTATCGATGAGCTGGAGCCGGGCGTACGCGCGGTTGGCTACAAATCAATTACCTTTAATGAGCCGCAGTTCAACGGTCATTTTCCGGGACAGCCGGTTATGCCGGGAGTGCTGATGATCGAGGCGCTGGCACAGGTTGGAGCGGTAGCTATCTTAAGCCTGCCGGAGAATAAGGGCAAGACCGCGTTCTTCGGTTCCATCAACAACGCAAAATTCAAACAGATGGTGCTGCCGGGAGACCGTCTGAAGCTGGAGTGCGAAATCATTAAGCGCAAAGGCCCGATCGGTGTTGGCAAGGCTGTTGCGACCAATGCAGAAGGAAAGATCGCGGTATCAGCAGAGTTGACCTTTGCGATCCAGTAAGGCCGCGGAAACGCAGAGTTGAGGTACGGGAATGTTTGATAAAATCTTAATCGCGAACCGCGGCGAGATTGCGGTAAGAATTATCCGGGCCTGCCGCGAGATGGGAATTAAGACCGTGGCAGTTTACTCGGAGGCAGACTGCGATAGTCTGCACACCCTTCTGGCAGATGAGGCCATCTGTATCGGACCGGCACCGTCAAATCAGAGTTACCTGAATATGGAGCGTATTCTGGCAGCTACCGTAGCCATGAAGGCAGAAGCTATTCATCCGGGATTCGGATTCCTTTCAGAAAACGCGCGCTTTGCGGAGCTGTGCCAGAAGTGCAGCATCGCGTTCATTGGTCCGTCTGCGGAGATCATCAATAAAATGGGCAATAAATCCGCAGCCAGAAAGACCATGGTGGAGGCCGGAGTTCCGGTGGTTCCGGGCAGCAAGGAGCCGGTTTACACAGTAGAAGAGGCTCTGAAGATGGCAAAGGAGATTGGTTTTCCTGTTATGATCAAGGCATCCTCCGGCGGTGGCGGTAAGGGCATGCGCGTTTCCTGGAGTGAAGAAGACTTTGAAGCCAACTTCCAGAATGCGCAGATGGAGTCAGTGAAGGGCTTTTCCGATGACACCATGTACCTGGAGCGTTTCGTAGAGAACCCGCGTCATATTGAGTTCCAGATCATGGCGGATAAGTACGGCAATGTTGTTCACTTAGGCGAGCGTGACTGCTCCATTCAGCGGCGCCACCAGAAGGTGCTGGAGGAGTCTCCGTCCATCGCAATCTCGGAGGAGCTTCGCAAAAAGATGGGCGAGACTGCTGTAAAGGCGGCAAAGGCCGTTGGCTATGAAAATGCGGGAACCATCGAGTTTCTGTTAGATAAGAATAAAAACTTCTACTTCATGGAGATGAATACCCGGATCCAGGTGGAGCATCCGGTAACGGAGCTGGTAAGCGGTCTGGATCTGATCAAAGAACAGATCCGTGTGGCAGCAGGAGAGAAATTAAGTGTGACCCAGAAGGATATCCGTATCCAGGGCCATGCCATTGAGTGCCGTATCAACGCAGAGAATCCGGCAAAGAATTTCATGCCGTGTCCGGGAAAGATTACCAACATTCATATCCCGGGAGGCAACGGAGTCCGTGTGGACACACACATTTACAATGAGTATAAGGTTCCGGCCAACTATGATTCCATGCTGATGAAGCTGATCGTACACGGAAAAGACCGTGCAGAGGCCATTGCGAAGATGAGAAGTGCGCTGGGCGAGCTGATCATTGAAGGCATCGATACCAATCTGGATTTTCAGTTTGAGATCTTAAGCAATCCGGTTTATCAGGACGGCCATAAAATTGATACCGGATTTATCCCGGATCAGTTCCCGGAATACTGTAAGTAATGTAATAAGGCACAGGGAAGTTTTTTCCTGTGTCTTACGCCTATTAAGGAGAATCCTGTATGTTTAAAAATATGTTTAAAAAGACATATACCATGATTGACACTCACCGTAAGGCTAAGAGCGAAGAAGAGCCGAACATCCCAGAGGGACTCTGGAGAAAGTGTAATAAGTGCGGTCAGCCGATCTATGTGGAAGATGTGCGCAACAATCTGTATGTCTGTCCGAAGTGCGGCGGATATTTCCGTGTGCATGCGTACCGCCGCATTGAGATGCTGCTGGATGAGGGCAGCTTTGAAGAATGGAATAAGGAAATGGAGTTTTCCAATCCATTAGATTTCCCGGGATACGAGAAGAAGGTCCAGGCAGCACAGGAAAAGACCGGACTTCAGGAAGCTATCGTAACCGGAAAGGGAACCATCAAAGGCTTTGAGACTGCCATTGGTATCTGTGATGCCCGGTTCATTATGAGCAGTATGGGACATGTGGTGGGCGAGAAGATTACCCGCATGGTTGAGCGTGCTACCGAGGAAAAACTTCCTGTCATTATTTTTGCCTGCTCAGGCGGCGCGAGAATGCAGGAGGGCATTGTTTCCCTGATGCAGATGGCCAAAACTTCTGCTGCACTGGAAAAGCATCATGAGGCAGGACAGCTTTTTGTCAGCGTCCTGACAGATCCGACTACGGGGGGCGTGACAGCAAGCTTTGCCATGTTAGGCGATATCATCCTGGCAGAACCCAATGCTCTGATTGGATTTGCAGGGCCGCGTGTCATTCAGCAGACCATTGGCCAGAAGCTTCCGGAGGGCTTCCAGAGAGCAGAGTTCTTACTGGAACACGGTTTTGTAGATAAGATCGTAGACCGGGAAAACCAGAGGGATGTTCTGGCAGATATTTTGCGGATGCACAAGAAACAGGAAATGACTGTGAATCCACAGCATGTGCAGGCAGAACCTGCAGAGTCTGTGGAAAACTATCTGGAAAAACAGAAAAAGAGTGGAAAAAATGCCTGGGATACCGTGCAGCTTTCCAGAAGCGCAGCCCGTCCGGTGGCACTGGATTACATTCACGCGCTGTTTGATGATTTTATGGAATTCCATGGTGACCGTTATTTCAGCGATGATGGAGCCATCATTGGTGGCATTGCCACTTTCCGCGGTATGCCGGTAACGGTGATCGGCCAGCAGAAGGGCCGCACTACCAAGGAAAATATTCATCGGAATTTTGGCATGCCGTCTCCGGACGGATACCGCAAGGCGCTGCGCCTGATGAAGCAGGCAGAGATCTTTGGCAGACCGGTGATCTGTTTTGTAGATACACCTGGCGCGTTCTGCGGCATTGAGGCTGAGGAGCGCGGACAGGGTGAAGCCATTGCCCGCAACCTTTTTGAGATGGCGGCATTGACCGTTCCGGTCCTTTCAATCGTGATCGGAGAAGGCGGAAGCGGCGGTGCACTGGCTATGGCGGTGGCCAATGAAGTATGGATGCTGGAAAATGCCATTTATTCCATCCTTTCTCCGGAGGGCTTTGCATCCATCCTGTGGAAGGACAGCAAGAAGGCTCCGGATGCAGCCAGGGTTATGAAGATTACGGCAGCAGATCTTTATGAGCGCGGCCTGATCGAGCATGTGATCCCGGAGCCGGAACCGGCTTCCATTGAAACCATGCCGTTACTGGCAGACCATATCAGACAGAGCATGACCGCATTTTTTGAGCGGTATGGAGGTAAAAGCAAGGAAGAAATCCGCGAGTCCCGTTACCAGAGATTCCGGAATATGTAAATGGCTGCAGTGGCAGGCTGGTACGGAAAGTCGTAAGAGTCCATAAGCCAGAGTTTGCCGCTTCCGGCTTAAGGAGAAGCATATGAGTATAATGAAAGCATTAAAAATCGGTGATCTTACAGCAAAATATCCCATCATTCAGGGGGGAATGGGAGTAGGCATCAGCCTTCACTCCCTGGCAGGAGCGGTAGCGAAAGCAGGTGGTATTGGTATCATTTCCACCGCGCAGATCGGATTTAAGGATCCGGAGTTTTTAAAGGCACCCATGGAGGCAAATCTGCGTGCCATTGGTGAGGAACTGAAGAAAGCACGGGAGATCGCGCCGAAGGGTATTATCGGATTTAATATTATGGTGGCAACCCGCAACTACGCACAGTATGTGAAGGAGGCCGTGAAGGCCGGAGCGGATATTATTATTTCAGGAGCCGGACTTCCGGTGTCCCTGCCGGAGCTTGTGGAAGGGGCTAAGACGAAAATAGCACCTATTGTGTCCACCGCAAAATCCGCTATGGTGATCTGCAAAATGTGGGACCGCAAGTATAAGCGCATTCCGGATCTTCTGGTGATCGAGGGGCCGCTGGCGGGTGGCCATCTTGGCTTTTCCAGAGAGGATTTGAGCCGCTACGGCGCAGACACAAAGGATGTGCCGCATACCTACCATCAGGATCTGTATGATGAAGAAATCCGCAGTATCATGAAGGTGGTAAAACAGTTTGAGGAGAAGTACCAGAAACATATTCCGGTAGCCATCGCAGGCGGTATTTACACCCGGGAGGATGTGGAGCATGCCATGGAGCTTGGCGCGGACGCCGTGCAGGTGGCAACCCGTTTTGTCACCACTGAGGAGTGTGACGCACCGGAGAGCTACAAGCAGGCCTACATCAACGCGAAGGCAGAAGATATTGTCATCACCCAGAGTCCGGTAGGCATGCCTGGGCGTGCCATTGTAAATCCGTTCCTGGAGAAGATCACGGCCATGAAAGAGCGTGGGGAAAAAGCAAAGATCAGCCACTGTTACCAGTGTCTGGAGCATTGTGATCCGGCTAATATCCCGTACTGCATTACCAAAGCTCTGTCCAATGCGGCAGAGGGAGCGCTGAATGATGCCCTGCTGTTCTGCGGCAGTAATGCTTACCGTGCCGATAAGATCGAGACGGTGGAGGCTGTGGTGCAGGATCTGGTTGGAACAGTGTAATAGGAGGAGCCTGTGGTACACAGCCTGACTGTATAAAAGGCGAAAACGCTGTATGGCAAAAGAAAAGTGTTTCCGGTATGGCATAAAGGAGTTGAAACTCCCATAGATTGAAAGCAAATGATGCTGCGCACGGCTCGTATGATCCGGCACGGCAGCATGATCAGAACAGGAAGTGACCGGTATTGCTGAATTATCTGTGGGGCGGAATGCTCTTGGCCGGAATGCTTTGGGGCGCATGTAATGGAACATGGAACGAAGTGACCCAGGCTCTTCTGGACTCTGCAAAAGAATCCGTGAGCCTGGGTCTTACCATGCTCGGAATTCTGTCGTTCTGGTGTGGAATTATGGAAATCGGAAGCCGGGCAGGACTGGTGAGATGGCTTACCGGCTGTATGGCACCCGTACTGGATTTTTTGTTTCCGGAACTTGAGAGGGATCATCCGGCCAGGGAACCGATTGCGGTGAATATCATTGCTAATATGCTTGGACTTGGCATGGCGGCTACACCTGCGGGGTTAAAGGCCATGCAGGAGATGGCGAAGGACATCCCGACGGCCCGGGATGAGGAGCTCGTGGCCACCCCATCCATGTGTACGTTTATGATACTGAATATTTCGTCCCTGCAGCTGATTCCGGTGACGCTGGTTGCTTACCGGAGCCAGTACGGATCCAGACAGCCGGAGGCGGTGCTGGGACCTGCGCTGGCGGCTACGGCCATTTCCACGCTGGCGGCGGTGATTTTCTGTAAGGTTATGGACTGGAAAAACAGGAGGGCAGCTCATTTATGATTCTGTGGCTTTCCAAAATCCTTCTTCCCTTTGTCATCAGCTATGTGATTGCTTTCGGCCTGATTTCGCGCCGTCCGATATTTAATGATTTTCTGGATGGCGCAAAAAATGGTATGAAAACTGTGGCAGACATTTTGCCGACCCTGATTGGTCTGATTGCGGCGGTGGGAGTAGTCCGGGCCTCCGGACTTCTGGATGCAGTGACCGGTGTATGTGCAAGGACCGCGGGATTTTTGCATATTCCGCGGGAACTGGTACCCATCACCCTGGTACGTCTGGTTTCCAGCTCGGCAGCCACCGGGCTTTTGCTGGATCTGTTTCGACAGTACGGGCCGGACAGCCGCGTTGGCATGGCGGCATCGGTCCTGATGAGCAGCACAGAGACGGTCTTTTATTGCCTCAGTATTTATTTTGGCAGTGTACAGGTGCGCCGCACCCGTTATACCGTGCCCGGGGCACTGATCGCTACGGTGGCCGGGATCGCGGCCAGTATCTGGATTACAGGAAAGTGATGGAAGAAAATCATAAAGCCTGGAAGTTTGTAACAAAAATCACAAATCTTTCACAATCTCGTAAGAAAAACTCGGTTGTCGAAAGTGGTCAAATCATGTATAATCAAGAGCGGAGCGACAGGCTTCGTGTGCAGTGAGGGAGAAAAGTGGATACTTACGCGACATTAAACGATGCCCTGGTAAAGCTGTTTCGTGATGTGATGGACTTAGAGGAGCAGGCCATCATCACACAGGAATTCCAGGATATTACAAATAACGATGTGCATGTGATCCAGGCCATTGGCACAGGAGAACCCAAGAATATGTCTATGATTGCCAAAGAGCTGTCTGTGACGGTGGGAACCCTGACCATAGCCATGAACAGTCTGGTAAAGAAGGGCTACGTGACCCGGGAACGAGGAAAAGAAGACCGGCGTGTAGTCTATATTTCGCTGTCCGAAAAAGGAAGGCATGCCTATGAGCATCACGAACAGTTCCACCACGATATGATTGAGGCAATTTTACAGGATCTGACTCCCGACGAGACCGAAAGCCTTGTCAAGGCACTTGCAAAACTGAATCTCTGGTTCCGCAAGGCAAAAGGATAATATACAAGGAGGCTTTATTATCATGAAGAAATTAGTCATGGGCTTACTGGGAGCCATGATGATCTTATCATTAGCAGCATGTACCCCGACCACCGAGAAAAATAAAACCGGCGAGGTGAAAGAACCGCAGCAGGAAGAAGTAGTTGAGTCTACTGCGGATGCAGGTCCGGGTGTGGTGACAGGCAGACCGGTTGATCAGGATGCACCGGATCTTAAGATGGTATCTATATACAGTGTCAGCGAAGATGGAAGCAAGATTGAGGGAAGCATGGACTCAGTAGAGACTCTGGACGCGCAGAGCCTGGTAGATCTTCTTGTCCAGTACGGAGTGCTGGATGACGGAACCAAGGCAGTCAGCTTCACCACCGAGGGAAGTGCTGCAAGTCAGGAGGCAGGTCCGGGTGTGAGCGCGGATACTACCATGGCAGAGAAAGCAACCCTGGAATTAAGCCAGTTCCCGTCTGAAAATCAGGAAAAGGTTCTTCAGGCAGTGGCAAACACCTTCTGCGAGAACATGGATACAGAAACCATCACCATCAAGGCAGGAGGACAGACTCTGGCAGAGGGCCTGAGCTTTGCAGATGCGGGAAAGTAATACAGAAAATAAACCGGAGACCGGCAGCACAGTGTGCAATGCTGGTCTCTTTTTTTGCACGGATTGTTCAGACATCTAAAACCATACAGCTTTTCTAAAACCTCAAAGTTGTATTTAGAAAGAATCTGGAACGTTAAAGAATTCACGCGTATATTGACAGAAATACACAAAAAACGATGCAAGATACCGATGAAAAATGATGCAACATGTATGATTGTGATAAAAAATATCGGATATTATGACAACTTTTAGATGGTTTTGCATAGTGAAAAATACAACTTTTAAGAAAAAATGTCTTGTATTATATTGCGCAATTTGCTGTTAAAACGTATAATAAAGCCATGATAGTTGTTGAAAACAATTAAAAATATGTTGGGAGGAATCAAAATGAAGAAAGTCTTCAAAAAAGCAACGGCAACCGTGACAGCAGCAGCGATGCTGGCAAGCCTGACCGCATGCGGTGGTGGTGCAGCATCCAGCGCAACCACAGCAGCTCCGGCAGCTGACTCCAAGGCAGAGGGCGGCGCAGAGACCACCGAAGCAGCAGCTTCCGGTATCGACAACAAGGATATCAAGATCGGTGTTTCCATCTGGTCTTCTACCGATGTTCTTGGTTCCCAGTGTAAACTGATCCTGGATGAGGCGGCAAAGGCTTTAGGTGTACAGGTTCAGTATGTTGACCAGGGCCATGTATCTGAGAAGGTTACCGCTTCTGTAGAGCAGCTTGCTGCAGCAGGATGCCAGGGCATCATTATCTGTAACTCTTCTGATACTGAGATGACTTCTGCAATCAAGACCGCAAACGACAACAAGGTTTATCTGGCACAGTTCTTCCGTGTAATCAGCAAGGACAACAGCGCAGATATCTACGACATGGCAACCCAGTCTCCGTACTACATCGGAGCAGTTCATGAGAATGAGCCGGAGAACGGCGAGAAGCTGGTTCAGATTCTTCTGGACAAGGGTGACAGAAACATCGGTCTGATCGGCTGGGAGCAGGGTGATGCTACCTGGTTAGGCAGATGGGAAGGCTACAAAGCTGGCGTTGAGAACTGGAACAAAGAGCATCCGGATGATCAGGCTAAGCTGTCTGAGCCGCAGTACGCTGGTACTTCTTCTGAGGGTGGTTCCAAGGCAGCAGAGGCTCTGATGTCAGCAGATCCGACTCTTGACGCACTGATCCCGGCAGGCGGCGGCGGTGATCCGCTTCAGGGCGCTATCGCAGCAGTTGAGCGTGCAGGCAAGGTTCAGGATATCGACATTGTTTCCACCGACTTCCTTCCGGATCTTGGAGAGAGACTGGAGAATGGTTCCATGGCTGGCCAGTCCGGCGGACATTACTGCGACCCGCTTATTGCTTTCATGATGGTATACAACGCAATCAAGGGCAACTACAGCGGATTTGAAGGCAAGTTCGAGGATGTTCCGTTCCCGTACCTGTATGTATCTTCCGCAGATGACTACAAAGCTTACGAGCAGTACTTCGTAGATCAGCTTCCTTACACCGATGAGGAACTGGTTGAGATGTCTGAGCTGGATCTTGAGGGCCTGAAAGAGGCAGCAGCTAAGATCTCCATCGAAGACGCAGCAGCAAGAGCTGGTAAATAATTTACAAAAGATGATTTGGGCTGAGTAGCTTGAGACGGCCGGTATCGCGCGGCGATGCCGGCCGTCATGTCTTAGTATGAAATAAGAATGAGGTAAAGAATATGGGTACTTCTGTTGTTGACACACCCGGAAAGAAAAAACTTTCGGGAACTGCGAAGGGCTATCTGATCCTGTTTGGTCTGGTAGTGCTTTCCTGGCTGATCTTTAAAATCCTGACACCTAGCAACTTTGGTTCACCGGCTAACATGCTGAGCTATTTCCAGGCCAGCCTGATTGCCACAGTCGGTGCAGTTGGCTTCTATTTCGTTATGGTTATGGGAATGTTTGATTTCTCTATTGGTGCAAACATCATGCTTTCCGCAATCGTTGGCTGCGTGTTCGCATCAAGATTCGGAATGGGCTATGCCGGACTCATCATCGGAAGTATCGTGACCGGTTCCATCGTTGGTCTGTTGAACGGCGTTTTCTATGTTAAGCTTCATATTCCGTCTATGATCGTAACCACGGGTCTTGCGCTGATCTATGAGTCTGTTGCGAACTATATCGCAGGCGGTGTGGAGCAGACGCTTCCGTCTAACCTGCGTGCCTTTGGCCAGATGCCGGGCAACATTATCCTGGCAGTGTTAGCATGCGTGATTGCTTACATCTTTTTAAATTACACCAAGATCGGTACATACACCTACGCGATCGGCAGCAACGAGTTTGTAGCCAAGAATATGGGTATCAACGTAGATAAATATAAGGTTCTGGCATTCCTCTTAAGTGGCGCCTTCCTTGGCGTCATGGCAGTCCTGACCATCAGCTATGGTTCTTCCATGGTAGCAGTAACCGGAATGGCCTCCATGAGCCGTAACTTCGTTCCGACCATGGGCTGCTTCTTTGGACTTGCATTCAAGAAATACGGTATGCCGTTACAGGCAATTGTGATCGGTGAGTTTGTCATCAACATCATCTTCTTCGGATTCATCGCCATGGGTGCTCCGACCGCAATCCAGGATGTTATCACCGGCCTTGCGCTGCTGATCATCATTACGGTAACCACCAAAGTAACAAAAGGCGAGATCGTCAAGTAGATCATAGGGAGGAAATGCAATGAGCGAAGTAAGGTTAGAGGTAAAAAATCTTTGCAAGTCCTTCGGTATCACGAAGGCGGTTCAGAATGTTTCATTTAACGTAAACAAAGGCGAGGTACATGCGCTGATCGGTGAGAATGGTTCCGGTAAATCAACCCTGACCAACATGTTGACCGGTATCTACAGCATCGGAAGCGGTACCTTCGTACTGGATGGAAAAGAGATCCATCCGAAAAACCAGGTTGAGGCAAATAACGAGGGTGTCTCCATTATCGTGCAGGAGCTTGGTACCCTGTCTGGCCTGACTGTGGCAGAGAATATCTTCCTGGGCCATGAAGACCAGTTCGTACATATGGGAATCAAGAACACCAATGCCATGAACAAGAAGGCAACGGAGCTCTTAAAGAAATATGGCTTTGAGCGTATCAAGGCAGCAGACATTATTGATGAGTATAACTTTGAGGACCGTAAGCTGATTGAAATCGTAAAGGCAACCTACTTTGATCCGAAGATCGTAGTCATCGATGAGACCACCACCGCTCTTTCTCAGGAGGGACGTGAAGAGCTGTACAAGCACATGAACCGGATCCGTGAAAGCGGCAACTCTATCATCTTCATTTCCCATGATCTTCCGGAGATTCTGGACAAGTCTGATACCATCACGATCATGCGTGATGGCGTTTACATTGACACTGTAAAGAGCAAAGACGTAACAGAGGATGACTTAAAGCGTCTCATGGTTGGCCGTGAGGTAACCGGTGACTATTATCGTTCCGATTACGGAGAGAAGGTTTCTGATGAGGTGGTTCTTTCTGTAAAGAATGTATCTGTTCCAGGCCTGATCCACGATGTAAGCTTTGACCTGCACAAGGGTGAGATCCTTGGCTTTGGCGGTCTGTCCGAGTCCGGTATGCATGAAATCGGAAAAGCTATTTTCGGCGCTTCCTATGACCGTACCGGTATCGTAGAACTGGCAGATGGAACCCAGATCAATGATATTCCGACTGCCATTAAACACAGCATTGCTTACACGTCCAAAGATCGTGATAATGAGTCTGTTGTGTTAAACCAGAGTATCGGTGATAATATCTGCCTTCCGTCCTTAGACAGCCTGGCCGGTAAGAGCCATCTGTTAAGCGACAAGAAGTTAAAAGAGTTTGCAAACAAATATGCAAAGCAGATGTCCGTTAAGATGGTCAACGTAGACCAGTTTGTATCCGACCTTTCCGGCGGTAATAAACAGAAGGTTGTTCTGGCAAGATGGATCGGTAAAGACTCTGATATCGTTGTATTAGACAGTCCGACCCGAGGCATCGATATCAAGGTAAAACAGGATATCTACCAGTTAATGAACCAGATGAGAAAGAATGGTAAGTCCATCATCATGATTTCCGAGGAGTTAATGGAGCTCATTGGTATGTGCGACCGCATCATGATCATGAAGGATGGCAGGACCAGCGGAGAGCTGGAGCGTAATGAGGCCCTCGATGAGAACAGCCTGATTACGATGATGGTATAAGGAGGCAGCAATGGAGAATCAAGTTAAGACAAACACAGACCAGAAGGAGCAGCAGCTCAAAAAAATATCAAAAATGTCGATGATCCGTGCCCTGCTTCCGATCGCGGGACTGATTATCATTTTCTTACTGTTTAATGTACTCACGAATTTCCGAATGATGAAGAACCTGCCGCTGGTACTGTCACAGGTATATGTGACTATGATCGCAGCAACCGGTGTATTCTTTATCATGACCATGGGTGGCCTGGATTTCTCTCAGGGCTCTATCCTGGGTATTGCATCCATCGTAGTATGTATGCTTTCCAAGACCAGCATTCCGCTTGCAATTGTGGGCGGTATCGCGGCAGGCGCAGTGATCGGGGCAATCAACGGTTACTTCTATGTATACCGCAAGATCAAATCCTTCATTGTTACGATCTGTACCATGTTCCTGTTCCGCGGATTTATCAAGTATCTGACCACCAACGCGCCGGTTGCAGGTTCTGCAAAGCTGATCAACTTTGACAGCACCGGATTAAAGATTGCGTGTACCGTACTGATTCTGGTTATTGGATTTGTATTGTTCCGCTTCACGAAGTTCGGCACTTACTTAAAAGCTATCGGTGCAGGTGAGAAGGCTGCAATGTTCTCTGGTATCCGCACCGACCGCATGAAGTTCTGGATCTACGTTTTAGCTGGCGCAATTACCGGTTTTGCAGCGTTTATCAACGTTATCAAAGTTGGTTCTGTTACTTCTTCCGGCGGTAACCAGTTAGAGACCCAGATCCTGATCGCACTGGTACTTGGCGGTATGCCAATCTCCGGCGGCGCAAAGGTACGCTTTGAGAACATCATCGTAGGTTCTCTGCTTTACATCGTATTAAACAGCGGACTGACCATGATGGGCTTCACTACACAGCTCATGCAGCTGATCCAGGGTGTAGTCTTCCTGGTATTCGTAGCAGTATTTGCAGACCGTCAGTCCCTGCAGGTAATCAAATAGCAGGTCTGAAAACGGAGACGAATATAACGATGGGAATGACAGCATAAGGAATCACCTCGGAGGTTTGATGATATGCCCAGAACAGTGGGAAGTCAGAATCAGCAGAATCTGAAATACCAGAAGCTTTATAACTGGGGCCGTACCCTGATCACCAGCGGTGTGATCAAGAATCAGGATAAGTTCCCGTCGGAACATATCCTTCAGAAAAAGTTCGGATATTCCAGACAGACGGTGCGGAATGCTCTGGATCGTCTGGAAAAGGATGGACTGATCGTCCGGATAAAGGGAAGCGGAACCTATGTATCGTATGAAAATAGCGACGCGGATGGAGCACGCCCCCATGTAGGGTTGATCTTAAGCTATTTTTCGGACTATCTGTTTCCGCAGGTCTATGCGGGAATTGAATCGGTGCTCCGGGAAAAAGGCTTTGAGATCGATGTGGCCGTAACCAGAAACCGGCTGAACGATGAAGAACTATACTTAAAGGGATTTTTAAACCGGAATGTGGCCGGGCTTATCATTGAGGGAACCCGGTCTACCTTTCCCAATCCGAATCTGCGTCTTTATAAGGAAATCCGGAAACGGAATATTCCAACGCTGTTTATTCACAATCATTATCAGAATGAACAGTTTGACAGTGTGGAGATGTCGGATGCCCGGGCGGGCTATGAACTGACCCGGATGCTGATCCAGAATGGACATCGCCGCATTGGAGGGATTTTTAAGTATGATGACATGCAGGGCATTGAGCGCTATCGCGGTTTTATCGAATGTCTGTCAGATTACGGGATCAATTTTGACGATGACTGTATCCGGTGGTATTCCACCAAGGATATGGAAGAGAAGTTAAGCAGAAAAAGTCTGCTGCGGATGTACCGCCGGACCAAGGACTGCACGGCCATGATCCTCTACAACGATGAGGTGGCCGGTTTCTATATGGATTTTTTAAAGGAACGCGGACTGCGTGTGCCGGAGGATCTTTCATTGGTGTCGTTTGACGATGCGGGACCGGAACAGAACGCGGAACTGAAAATCCTGTCAGCAATCCATCCCAAGTATAATCTGGGACGGATTACAGCCCGGAATCTGCTCCGTATGATGGAGGATCCGGACTGGCAGAAAAAGAACTACGCGCACCAGTTTCCGGTTTCATTTAACAATGGAAACTCGGTTCGTGATATAAGATGAGCATTCATATTTATAGGAGGTAGATTGACATGAAAAAGTTATACTTTGCAGTAGGCTCCCAGGATCTTTATGGAGACGAGTGCTTAAGACAGGTGGCAGAGGACAGCCGCCAGATGACAGAATTTCTGAATGAGAAATTAAAAGATATCGCAGAGGTGGAGCTGGTTCCGACCATTATCAACTCTGAGAGCTGTATTAAGACCATGCGTCAGGCATCCTGCGATGATGACTGCGTAGGTGTGATCACCTGGATGCATACCTTTTCCCCGGCCAAAATGTGGATCAAAGGCCTTCAGGAGCTGAGAAAACCGCTTCTGCACCTGCATACTCAGGCAAATGAGAAGCTTCCGTATGACAGCATTGATATGGACTTCATGAACTTAAACCAGTCTGCTCATGGTGACCGTGAGTACGGCTTTATCGTAGCAAGACTCGGTATTCCGCACGAGGTGGTTGCAGGTTACTACAAACATGATGACGTTGTTGCAAAAATCCGTCAGTTCGCATCGGTTGCAAAGGCAATTTCCTACTCTAAGTCCTTAAAGGTTGCTTCCTTCGGCAACAACATGCGTGAAGTAGCTGTAACCGATGGTGACCGCGTAGAGAGCCAGATCAAATACGGCTGGGAGTGTAATTACTTTGCCCTGGGTGATCTGGTAGATATCATCAATGCAGTGACTGAGGCTGAGATTGATGCAAAGATGAAAGAGTATACCGACAAGTACACCATGAAGACTGACCGCATCGACTCTGTGCGTGAGCAGGCAAAATATGAGATTGGTCTGGAGAAATTCCTGGCAGCCAATGGTATCGGCGCATTCGCAGACACCTTCCAGGATCTGCACGGATTAAAGCAGCTTCCGGGTATTGCAGCTCAGAATTTAATGGCAAAGGGCATTGGCTTTGGTCCGGAAGGCGATTACAAGATCTCTGCGTTATCTGCAGTTCTTATGAAGATGTCTGAGGGTAAAGATGGTGCTACAGGCTTTATCGAGGATTATACCTATGATTTAACCCAGGGCCAGGAGCTTGAGCTTGCATCCCATATGCTGGAGGTTCCGCCGGCATTTGCAGCAACCAAACCGGAGATCGATGTACTGCCGCTTGGAATCGGTGGTAAGGAGGATCCGGCCAGACTGATCTTCGATGGTGTGACCGGCGATGGCATCCAGGTAACCATGGTTGACATGGGCGATCACTTCCGTCTGATCTGTGCAGACATCGAGCTGGTAAAACAGCCGAAACCGATGCCGAACCTTCCGGTAGCAAGAATCATGTACCGCCACAAACCGAACTTCCAGATCGGTACCGCAGCATGGTGCTACGCAGGCGGCGCTCATCACTCTGTCGTATCTACCGCACTGACCAGAGACGATATCGCAATGTTTGCACGTCTGACCGGCACAGAACTCATCACCATCGGTGAGGACACTACTGAAGCAGATCTGCAGAAATTCTTCATGAAATAAACTAAGGAAAAGAAGATCCGCCCGGCAGCCTTCACAGGCTGCCGGGCGGATCTTTGTCTGCAGATAGATATGCTACTTTCTCATCTTCTGGTTCATGAGCCAGGTGGTAAAGTAAGACTGAATCACATCAAAAGGTGCATTTCCCATATCCAGAAGGAAGGTGTGGAATACAGTGGCATCAAAGGAATCTCCCAGCTGCAGTTCAGCAGTTTCCCGCATATTGCGGATTTCCAGGGAGCCGATGAAATAAGAAAGGTAGTTTGCGGGATTATCTACCATGGTTTCAAACATGGAATCCACAACGGATTCCGGATCACTGAAATAGGAGGTCAGATATTTCTGCACATCCTTCCGTTCCCAGCCCAGGTAATTCACAGCCAGATCCAGGTAGGCGTGAATGCCGAGGATAGCTTTGGAATTAGCCTCCAGCAGCTCACCGAGCAGCGGGTCCAGTCCGTTGTCTAACCGGTAGGAGAGTGCTTCCACATAAGCGGCCCAGCCCTCGGTATAGCCGGAAAAGCTTAAGATTTTTCTCAGGTCGGAGCTGCAGTGATTGTGAAACCAGACAGTCTGGTACAGATGCCCCGGATAGCCTTCATGGGCAATGGTGTTGTAGAGGGGCTGGTTGTCATAGATGGGGTTTTTGTTGATGTAGATGACATTCTGGGAGCTGTCATCGATCGGTGAAGTCAGATAAAAGGCAGGGCTTAAGGAAAGCTCCAGCGCTTTTGGGACATCCTTTAAGGTGTAGCTGCATTCCGGAAGCTGAGGAAAGTCCTTTAAGGTCTGCTCTTTTAATTCTTCCATGATAGCAGTGGGTTCAGTCTGGCGGTACTGGTAGCTGTCCAGCATGGATTCCAGTTCAGGGTGTTCTGATAACAGCTTTGAAGTAATTTCCAGGTTATCGGAAATTTCCTGCGCCGTTGCCGTCATCAGCTCGTCGATGGTGTGATACGAGGTCCCAGTAGTTGTGTATACAAGATACTCGTAATAGGTTTTTCCATCCGGATATCCGCACATGCCTTTTTCGTTGATGCCAGTGTTCTTTAGCTTTTCCAGACCATCGATCAGCAGCTTGTATGCAGGAACAAAATGTTCCTCCAGAGCAGCCTCGTTGCGGGCGCAGAGTTCTTTTTTTGCATCCTCCGTCAGATCGGGAAGCGCACGTAACCGTTCTTTGAAAGAGTCGATCATAAAATTATTGCCCGGAACCAGCAGGTAGCTTTTGCAGGATTCGATGACATGGTCAATGGAGGTATTGCTCATCATCAGTCCGGCCCTTGCCTTTTCCTGCTCAAAGGAAAGAATCTGTCCGTAAAAGGTATCCAGGTATTCCAGGATGTTCAAATAGTCCTCTGCATCCTGGCGGGTGTAGAATGTGTATTCACAGAGAAGCATGGGAAGCTGCGCCTGGGTACCGATGGTTGGCGCCAGCGGCTGGCTGTAAAGCTCCAGGCCCTCACCCTTTTTCTCGGTATTCATCAGGCTTTCCAGAATGCGGAGTGTAAGCTTCTGGTCCTCTGTCAGCAGAGAAGGCTGGAAACCGGAAAGTTCATTCCGCAGTTTTTCCTGGTCCTTCCGTGTCTGCTGAAAAGCTTCCATGGAGATGGGGGCAATCAGCGCGTCTGTCTCGGTAATGCCGCGGGCCTCCGGATTTTTTAAAAGAAAATGCAGGTCCAGCCGGGAGGCGGAAATCTCATCCTGAAACAGATTTTCCTCAAAATCCGCAAAGCGCTGCTGTTCTTTTAAACTGCTTTCTGTGAGTTGTTCGTAGTCCGCACTGCTTTCTTCCTCATAAGGGGCAGCAGTTGTAGGCTGTGGAGCCCGTAAAGCAGGAGCACAGGAACAAAGCAGCATGGCGCAGAGCGCGGCAGTTAGAAATGGCGGCAGCTTTTTGTAGTTTTTATGCATGAAGCGATCCTCCAAAATGATCTTAAGTGTTCCTAATTATATAATATACTCAAAGGAAATACAATATATGTGAGATCGCCAGGCATGAGGAAGCCGCGCATTATATTGAGTTTTCGCGGATTTTATGGTATAGTTGGTTTAATTAGCGCACCGAAAGTTTAGGAGGAATTTGGCTCATGTGTCAGAATGAAAATTGTAATTGTAAGAAACCGTATTATATTACCACCGCGATTGCCTATACATCCGGCAAGCCGCATATCGGCAACACCTACGAGATCGTGCTTGCAGACAGCATCGCGCGTTTTAAAAGAGAGCAGGGCTATGATGTCCGCTTTCAGACCGGTACCGATGAGCACGGTCAGAAAATTGAGTTAAAGGCTGAGGCTGCTGGTGTAACTCCGAAGCAGTTTGTAGACGATGTGGCAGGTCAGATCAAGACAATCTGGGATCTGATGAACACTTCCTACGACAAATTCATCCGTACCACCGATTCCGATCATGAGGCTCAGGTACAGAAAATCTTCAAAAAACTGTACGATCAGGGTGATATTTACAAAGGCTATTATGAGGGCCTTTACTGCACACCGTGTGAGTCCTTCTTTACCGAGTCCCAGTTGGTAGACGGCAAGTGCCCGGACTGCGGCCGCGAGGTACAGCCGGCCAAAGAGGAAGCTTACTTCTTCAAAATGAGCAAATACGCAGACCGCCTGATCGCGTACATCAACGAGCATCCGGAGTTCATCCAGCCGGTATCCAGAAAGAATGAGATGATGAACAATTTCCTTCTGCCGGGTCTGCAGGATCTGTGCGTATCCAGAACCTCCTTCACCTGGGGCATTCCGGTTTCCTTTGATCCGAAGCATGTTACCTATGTATGGCTGGATGCACTGACCAACTATATCACCGGCCTTGGCTACGACTGCGATGGCCATAGCGGAGAACTGTTTGATAAATACTGGCCGGCAGACCTTCACCTGATCGGTAAAGATATCATCCGCTTCCATACCATTTACTGGCCGATCTTCCTGATGGCGCTGGATCTGCCGCTCCCGAAGCAGGTATTTGGTCATCCGTGGCTTTTACAGGGTGATGGCAAGATGAGTAAGTCCAAGGGCAACGTGCTTTACGCAGATACTCTGGTAGACTTCTTTGGCGTGGACGCTGTCCGCTACTTCGTTCTGCATGAGATGCCGTTCGAGAACGATGGCGTGATTTCCTGGGAGCTGATGGTAGAGCGTATGAACTCTGACCTGGCTAACATCCTTGGAAACCTGGTAAACCGTACCATCTCCATGTCCAACAAGTATTTTGGCGGCGAGGTGAGAAACGGCGGTGCTTCCGATGCCGTTGATGAGGACTTAAAGAATGTCGTTCTGGCATCCGTAAAGAAGGTAGAGAGCAAGATGAATGAGCTTCGTGTGGCAGATGCCATCACCGAGATCTTCAACATCTTCCGCCGCTGCAACAAATATATCGACGAGACCATGCCTTGGGCACTGGCCAAGGACGAGGCTCAGAAAGAGCGTCTGGCAACCGTTCTCTACAATCTGGTAGAGGCCATCACCATCGGTGCCTCCCTGCTGGAGTCCTTTATGCCGGATACATCCAAGAAGATCCTGGCCCAGCTCCATGCGCAGAAGCGTGCCCTTTCCGAGATGGATCAGTTTGGTCTGTATCCGTCCGGCGAGCATGTAACCGATGCGCCGGAGATCCTGTTTGCAAGAATGGATCTTAAGGAAGTAATGGAAAAGGTAGAGGCTATGCGCGCAGCAGAGAAGGCTGCACAGCCGGCTGCTGAGGAAGTAAAGGAAGAGGAACCGGTTATCGACATCGAGCCGAAGGCTGAGATTGAGTATGATGATTTTGCAAAGCTTCAGTTCCAGGTTGGCGAGATCATTGCCTGCGAGGCAGTCAAGAAGTCTAAAAAGCTTCTCTGCTCCCAGGTTAAGATCGGCAGCCAGGTAAAGCAGATCGTCAGCGGCATCAAGGCACATTACTCACCGGAAGAGATGGTAGGCAAGAAAGTTATGGTAGTTGTCAACTTAAAGCCTGCAAAGCTGGCCGGAGTTCTGTCTGAGGGCATGCTCCTCTGCGCAGAAGACGCAGACGGCAACCTGTCCCTGATGGTTCCGGAGAAGAAGATGCCGTCCGGTGCAGAAATCTGCTAAAGTAAGATTCTGCAGTAAAAACATGGCAGTTGTGAGGCTGCTGAAAAAGAGGAACAAAGACAGATGTCTGAAAAACAGTTTTTGAGACATGGATTAAACGGCAATCAGCTAAAGCTGATTGCCGTTATCAGTATGCTGTGCGACCATGCAGCTATTCGACTCCTGGCGTATGGTCTGATTCCGGCGTTGTATGTGGCTGGGAAAGACACGGTGGCAGAGTGCTGGAACCAGGCGTTCTGGATTCTGCGGTCCGTGGGGCGTATGGCGTTTCCGATTTATGTGTTCCTGCTGACAGAAGGATTCTGTCACACCAGAAACCGCAGGCGCTATGCGCTGCGTCTTGGTGTATTTGCCTTGATTTCGGAAATCCCCTTTGATTTACTTGTTTACGGGAAAATATGGGATACACATAGTCAGAATGTATTTTTCACACTGTTTCTCAGTGTGCTTATGCTGACTGCGGTGGAATGGATTGGCAGGAATACCGATGCGGCACTGGCACAGTATCGGCAGATGGCGGTGATTGTGGGAGCGGCGCTTCTGGCCTGGCTTTTGCGGACCGATTATGATGCGGCCGGTATCATGCTGGCGGCAGTTTTGTTCTGGTTTCGTCTGACACCGGATACCGCATGTCTGGCTGGTTTTGTCCTGATGGCAGCAGCAGAGTTCCGGCCGGTTTATATTCTAGGCCTTGCGGTATCCTTTTTCCTGATCCGGTGCTACAACGGAACCCGTGGAATCTGGAAAGGCAAATGGTTTTTCTATCTGGTGTATCCGGTGCATCTGCTTGTCCTGTATGGGATTTCAAGACTGGTGTTCGGGTAATCCGGATTTTTGATAAAGAGGAGATTACAATGATTTTTGATACCCATGCCCATTATGATGATGAGGCGTTTAATGAAGACCGGGATGCGGTCTTAAGGAGTCTTGCGGAACACGGCATTGAGGCCGTGGTAAACGTGGGTGCCAGCATCCAGACAACGAAAAATACACTGGAGCTGATGAAAAAGTATCCGTTCGTATACGGTGCAGTTGGTGTGCATCCAAGCGAAACTGCAGAGCTGAATGACCATCTTTTTGACTGGCTGCGCCATGTGGCCGGGGAGAAAAAGGTGGTGGCCATCGGTGAGATTGGCCTGGATTACCACTGGGATGAGCCGGAACCGGAGCTTCAGAAAACATGGTTTGTGCGGCAGCTTGGACTGGCGCGGGAAAAGAAACTCCCGGTCATCATTCATAGCCGTGACGCGGCTAAAGATACTCTGGATATCATGAAAGCAGAAAAGGCAGGGGAGATTGGCGGTGTAATTCACTGTTTCTCTTACAGCCTGGAGATGGCAAAAGAGTACCTGAACATGGGATTTTATCTGGGAATCGGCGGGGTGCTTACCTTCAATAACGCAAAAAAATTAAAAGAGGTGGTTGCTTACATGCCGCTTGACAGGATTGTGCTGGAGACTGACTGTCCATATCTTTCTCCGGTTCCGAATCGCGGAAAGCGCAATTCCTCGCTGAATCTTCCGTACGTGGTGGAAGAAATCAGCAGAATCAAAGATGTGCCGGCAGAGCAGATCATTGAGATAACAAACCGGAATGCAAAACAGATGTATCGGCTTTCATTGTAATCGAAAAAATTGTGTGATAAGATAAGATGAAATATAAGTAAACAGCCGAAACAGGAGAATTATAGAATGAGAGAAAAGCTTGGCAACCCGAAGAATACCATCGAGGTGATCCAGAAATACCAGTTTGCATTCCAGAAAAAGTTCGGACAGAACTTTCTGATCGATCCTCATGTACTGGATAAGATCATTGGGGCAGCAGGTGTGACAAAAGAAGATATGGTGCTGGAAATCGGACCAGGTATCGGAACCATGACGCAGTATCTGGCAGAAGCGGCCAGAGAGGTGGTTGCGGTAGAGATTGATAACAATCTGATCCCGATTCTGAAAGAAACTCTGGCAGAATACGATAATGTCACTGTGATCAACGAGGATATTTTAAAGGTTGACATAAAAAAGCTGGCAGAGGAACACAATGGTGGACGCCCCATCAAGGTTGTAGCAAACCTGCCATATTATATTACCACACCGATTATTATGGGTCTGTTTGAAAGCAATGTGCCGATCGACAACATTACGGTTATGGTACAGAAAGAGGTGGCAGACCGCATGCAGGTGGGACCTGGCTCCAAGGATTATGGTGCCCTGTCACTGGCAGTGCAGTATTACGCAGAGCCATATATTGTGGCAAATGTACCGCCGAACTGCTTCATCCCGCGCCCGAATGTAGGTTCCGCAGTTATCCGTCTGACCCGCCATAAAGAGATGCCGGTTCAGGTGGCAGATCCGAAGCTGATGTTCCGTCTGATCCGCGCTTCCTTCAACCAGCGCAGAAAAACCCTGCAGAATGGTCTGAACAATGCGCCGGATATTTCCTTTACCAAGGAACAGATCGTGACTGCCATTGAAAGCCTGGGTGTACCGGCTACCATTCGCGGCGAGGCACTGGACTTACAGCAGTTTGCGCAGCTTGCAAATTATTTTACGGAAAACTGTAAATAAACTGAATACGGATTTTGGACATAGCTCTTATTGTCTCCGCATATATAGTAATGTACGTTCGGAATTTCCGGAGTACTATAATCGCGGAGGGGATGAGAGCTATGTCTGATTATCGGAGACTGATTTCGTACATATATGCCTATGAGGGCGGGGAAAAAGGAAAAAACATCGGCTTTGCCAAGATTGATATGCGTGGCCCCCAGTGCCGTATTCAGGTGAATGTGAAGAAAGTGTATGTGGGCAGCAGTGATGTGGGCGTGTATCTGCTTCATGCCGGCGGAGAACTTTTGCTTGGCCGGATTTTTATCCGCGGCGGTGCCGGAGAATTCCGTACTCAGATACAGTCGGAGAATGTGGATGGTTCCGGTCTGCGTGTGGATGACTGCTATGGGCTTACCATTCATGAGGTGGAAAATGCCTGGCAGAGTTACACGACCATCTGGGAGGACGCGGTGGCACAGACGGCAGAAATTCAGTTGGCAGAGGTGACTGCGGAGAATCTGAGAAAACAAAAGGAAGATCAGGAACTTACGGTTTCCGCAGAAATTGAGCGGGAACTGGAAGCAGAGGAGCAGAAGCTGGAGGCTACGGCGCCATGGGGAGAAGAAAATGAAAATGTGGATAAGGACAGTTCAGAGCCTGTAATGCAGCAGGAAACTCTCCAGGAGGAACCGAAGTCCCTGGAACAGTCTCAACAGAATCCAAAAGAGCAGCAATCTCAGCCCCGGGGCCCGGAGGATACCGCTCGTCTTGCCGAGCTGGACCGGGAAGAAAATGAGGAACTGGCTGACACCAATATCTGGAAGAAGATGAGTGATCTGTATACCAAGGTTCTGGCTTTTGACTATGATAACGGCTGCGAGATCCTGTCTATCAAACCACAGGATATCGGTCTTTTGCCGAGGGAGGTCTGGACCTATGGCAATAACAGTTTTCTTCTTCACGGTTACTATAATTACCGTCATCTGATTCTGGCAAAGCTTCTGGAGCCGCAGCAGCCGCCCAGGTATCTTCTTGGTGTGCCCGGTCATTATTTCAGCAACGAGAAATATATGGCGTCCATGTTTGGCTTTCCTCATTTTGTGCTGGCCAGGAAACAACCGCAGGGAGATGGGCGTTTTGGATACTGGTATACGGATATCCGGCTGTAAGAGAATGAAAGAATGATTTGCCTCTTCCTTAACAGAAGACTTTCCGCTATACTGATAACAGAAAATATCTGGCTATGGGCTACGATGTCGGAAAGGAAGGAAATGTGGCAGAAGAAAAAAGAACAGAAGAAATATCAGAAATAAAGCAGGAGCCATCGGTATCACCGGAGGACATGCGTTATATGAAAGAAGCCATCCGGCAGGCGAAAAAAGCGGCAGCTTTGGGAGATGTCCCTATCGGCTGCGTTATCGTCTATCAGGACAAGATCATTGGCCGTGGCTATAACCGCCGCATGGCAGACAAGACCGTACTGGCTCATGCGGAGATTCTTGCCATGAAAAAGGCCTGTAAAAAGATGGGGGACTGGCGGCTGGAGGATTGTACCATGTATGTGACTTTGGAACCGTGCCCCATGTGTGCAGGGGCCATTGTGCAGGCACGCATTCCGCGGGTTGTAATCGGATGCATGAATCCAAAGGCAGGCTGTGCCGGTTCTGTTCTGGACATGCTCCATGAAGAGGGCTTTAATCACCAGGTACAGACCGATATCAATGTGTGCCGGGAAGAATGCTCCGGCATGCTATCGCAGTTTTTTAAAGATCTGCGCAAAAAACGGGCAGAAAAATAAATCACACAGGAGAAGGGGGATTCTTATGAAACGAAGTGAGATCAATGCAGCATTAAAGGAAATGGAGCAGATGGTTCAGAAATACCGGTTTGCGCTTCCTCCATTTTGCAATTTTACACCGGAAGAGTGGGGAAAGAAAGGTCATGATTATGACGAGATCCGTGATAACATGCTGGGGTGGGATATTACGGATTATGGACTGGGGGATTTTGACAAGGTTGGATTTTCGCTGATCACGATCCGCAATGGTAATCTGAATATGAAGGACAAATATACGAAAACCTATGCGGAAAAGCTGCTTTATATCAAAGAAGGGCAGTACTCACCCATGCATTTTCACTGGTCCAAGATGGAGGATATCATCAACCGTGGCGGTGGTAATGTACTGATTCGAGTATACAATTCCACAAAAGAGGAAGACCTGGACAAAGTTCATGATGTGCATGTGCATGTGGATGGGCGGGAAATGGTGGTTCCGGCAGGAAGCCAGGTGCGTCTGACACCGGGTGAAAGCATCACGATCTATCCTTATATGTATCACGACTTTGAAGTGGAGAAGGGAAGCGGTCCGGTCCTTCTGGGAGAAGTCAGCCAGTGCAACGATGATAACACAGATAACCGCTTTTACGAGAAGATGGGAAGATTCCCAAAGATTGAAGAGGATGAAAAGCCGTATCGCCTGCTTTGTACTGAGTATCCGGCAGCAGAATAACCGGAGAAGCAGATTTCAAAGGAAATATGGAGGGATGATACCATGTACGATGTGATTGCCATTGGAGAACTTTTGATAGATTTTGCGACTCAGTCCGCAGATGCAGAAGGCTATCCGACCATGAAGGCGAATCCGGGCGGAGCACCGGGGAATTTTCTGGCAGCCTTGAGCCGGTATGGCGCCAGAACAGCATTTCTTGGCAAGGTGGGGGACGATGCATTCGGAAAGCTGTTGCTTGAGACTATGCAGAAAGCAGGAATTGAGACCAGGGGGATTGTGGTGGACGACTCTGTGTTTACCACATTGGCGTTTGTAACGTTTTCCCCGGAAGGAGATCGTACCTTCAGCTTTGCCAGAAAGCCCGGAGCAGATACCCGGCTGTCGTTTGAGGAAATAGATTGTTCCATGCTCGATGAGGCATCGGTAGTCCATTTTGGAACACTGAGCCTTACTGATGATCCGGCGCGCACAGCAACAAAGAAGTGTGTCGAATATGCCAAAAAGCAAGGAAAACTGATTACCTTTGACCCAAATCTGCGGCCTCCGCTCTGGAAAACACAGGGTGAAGCGAAGCAGCAGATCCTGTGGGGGCTTTCTATGGCTGATGTGGTAAAAATCAGTGATGAGGAGGCAGAATTTCTCTGGGGTACAGCAGATGAAAAGCATGCTGCAGAGGTTCTGCTTTCCGAGTACGGCGTCCGTCTTGCTATGATTACGATGGGGCCGCGGGGCGCGTATCTGGCAAACCGGAACGCCGGTGCGTATGCTGTATGTCCGGCCGTGACACCTGTTGATACCACAGGTGCAGGTGATATTTTTGGAGGAAGCGCCGTTTCCAGACTTTTAAAGATCGGGAAGAAACCGGAAGAACTGGATGAGAACGAACTTTTCAGCATCGGACGGTTTGCATGTACTGCAGCAAGCCTTTCTACCATGAGACAGGGCGGCATTCCCAGCATTCCGGAAGAACAGGAAGTACTGGAGCAGATGTAGTCCTTGACAAAAGCTGTGTTTCTGGAGTATACTAAACAGGCATTTGCGATGAACCATGCAGATGCGCACAAGAACAAGTCAAAAAGCTTCCGCGCAGCCGGGGAGATAGCGGTGCCCTGTATCTGCAATCCGCTCCAGCAGAGGTGATATCCCGCCTCGGATGCGAACTTGCAGGGCTGCCCCTGGTAAGCGGCGTTGACGTTTGGGTCTTGCGCAACAGAACCTCATGAACCGTGTCAGGGCAGGAATGCAGCAGCACTAAGTGAGTCATTCTGTGTGCCGCAAGGAAGCCTGGACCGAGCTGGCTGCCAGGGTAACGCCTGTGAGCCGTATACAAAGCGGGGTGCGCGGATTTAAAAAGAATAGTTTAGCAGGAGTATCATTGCTTTCAGTCAAGATATTCCTGCTATTTTTTTCTGCTATTTAGTCTGTGTTATTTTCAGATCGAGTATATTCGATAATGTCTGTTATGTCGCATTCAAGCATATCGCAAAGATCATTTAATGTATTGATCGTGATGCTTCGATCATGCTTTAAATTATCCAACATTCCCCGGCTCATTTGATATTTTGTAATAAGCTCATATTGAGTAATATGCTTTTTGCGTAAAGTTTCCCACAAGGGTCGGTATGTGATCATATTGTTCTCTCCACTTATGAAACAAGTTTACTCAACGAATAGGAAATTTTATATTGCCATAAATATGGGAATGCATTACTATATAAATAGCATTCCCATATTTATGGCAATATATGAGTGAGAAGGAGGAAAAGTACATGAAAAGGCTAAAGGGGAAAGTTGCAACAGGTTTGATTGTAGCAATGCTTGTATCAACACTTAATGCACCAGGCAGCAGTTTGGCACAGGTTCCTGAAGAAGAGGAAACTGTGTTAGGGATAGCAACTGCATCTGATGCAGACAAAAAAGGTTACGAAATAGCAACGAACAGTAATGCAAGCGAAGATGATGAGGCCGATGAGCTATTTGAAGAAGAATTAATTAATGATTTGGAAGAAGAGGAAGGTAATGATTTAGAGGATGAGGAATTATCTTTAGGGAAAGCATCAGATTCGAATGCTAATGCAGCATTTTATTATGTACAGGAAGTAGATGGGTATGTGATTTCACTGAGTGCTGAAGATGGAATTCTTCCAGAAAATACAGTTGCACAAGTGGAATTGATAGAGGGTGAAGAGGAAAAAGATATAAAAGAAACTATTGAGGCACAGGCATATGATAAAAAGATTGTTGATAAAGCAGTTACATTTGATATTACCTTCTGGAATGATGCGGAAGAAGTAGAGCCAGAGAATGGGAATGTAACAGTTGCGATTCAATTGTCAAAGGAGATGGCAGAAGCAGCCAAAGATAGTAATGCCCAGGTATCGGTTTTTGATACAGCTTCCGTGGATGAAGTCAATAGTGTGGAGACAAGCGTGAATACGCCTATAAAGGTTGTATATGATATGGAGTCTCCGTCTATGTTTACGATTAGTTTACTGGCGGTTACCAATGAAAAGGGACAGACAGTTATTCATGCGGCAAATGCAGAAGAATTTGTAGCGGCAGTTCGGTCTAATACCGAGATTGTTCTGGAAGGAAAAACGTATGATCTGACCAGAACAGAGAATGGAATAGAAGTGAATCGTCTGTCTATTGAAGAAATAGATAATTTGACGATAAAAGGTCAGATTGGAACACGAATTGTTTCGGATTCTGGTTCTGATGTAATACTTCAAATTTCTGCATGTAGAAATCTCGTGATAGAAAATGCAATAATAGGACACGATTTATCACAAAAACCACAGTTTGGCTGTGATGAGAATGTTGGGGTAATAGATGCGACAGAGTCTGAAATCACAATTACTAATTGTGACATATTCGGATGCGGATGGATGGGAATTACGGCCAAAGGATGCGCTCTGACTATGAATGACTCAAAAATCCGAGATTGCTCCAGTTATATAGCAGATATCAAGAACTCCTATTATGTCTGGGATACAGATGATAGTTTCCATGAAGAAGAATGGAAAAGCGATTTTGTGGAAAAAACGAAAAGCGTCTTTAATAATTGCCAGTTTTATGGAAATGGATATGCAGTTCCGTTTCCGGTAGCAGTAACTTATATAGGAAACGCAGATGACATAATTTTTAACCAGTGCAATTTTAGTGATAATTATAATCCGAACTTTTGTGGAAATATTGATTATAGAAAAACATATTGGGATTGGGATGAAGAAAACTCAAAGTATGTTTATACAGATCATGATGGAAATGAAATTTCAAACCCGGCTACGTTTGCAAAGCATCCAGTATTAAAAAATTGCACATTTACGAAAAATGCATGGCAGAAAGCGGTAGAAGTATACTATGCGGTAACCTTTTTAGATGATGAAGGTAATGTTTATAAAACAGTACGCGTAAAAGCAGGTGATTGTGTACAAATGCCAGAGAATCCAATATCACCAAAGCCAGGATATTATGTCTTTAATGGATGGACTTATGGATCTGAGTTATATGATTTTACACAGCCAGTTATATCGAATATTCGCTTATATGCGTCATGGAAAGTAATTAAAGCAGATACTGATAAAGATTCAGATTCCAGCTATGATAAGACAGTGGGTGTATGGAATTCTTATGGAGAAAATGTGAAGTGCTGGCTGAATGGAAAAATGTGTGCCGATGGAGTGTATACCATTACTAAGAATGGCAAGAAAAATCAATATTATTTTGATAAAAATGGAAATATGCAGGTTGGTTGGGTCAACGGTCATTATTATAGTCCTGTAGAAGGTAATGACTATGGTGCAGATATCACATCAGCATCGCTGGCACTTGGATCGTTTGGATATGCGGGAAGCTTTTCGAATGATATTTGGGAAGAAAGTGGATTTATATTTTCTCTGAAAAAGTGGAAAGATGGGCTTAATGCTATTGGCTCTGGTACTATCCAATATTTGAAGAATTTGATTAATGGAGAAGAGAATCCACAGTGGAAGCAGAGCGTCAGTGATGCGTTTATGCAGAATCCTGAGTATACGAAAAAAATGATTGCTTCTCTTGTAAATAAGAAATTTGAAACGACAACATCATATTCAGGTGATGCAAAAAAACAAACAGATACCTATAAGGATACTGTGGATTTAATTGACAGCTTAATAGATAATTATTTTGACGCACACAATGATGAAGTTAAAAGCGCATTTTTGCAAGGACTTCATGAAGGTATTTCAGACGGAGCGGATATGCTTTCTTACATGAAAATGGGATTAAAAGATGCAGATTATTTAGAAGCATGCGCAATGAACTACACAGAAAATCTTTTGTATTTGAATGATTTACAGAAATCGTTAGGAGCTGATACTACTCTGGGAAAAGCTGTTGAGGAAGTAAAGAAAGATTATGAAAACCATTTTATGAGTCGAATAGGAGATGTCATTACTTCAAGTGTTAAGACATTGTCTGAGGGTGATATAAAAATTCCGGATTTGACAACGGAGGCTGGAAGGCAGAAAGCCATTACTGGCTGGGTTGATGATGTTTTGAATACAAAGTTTAAGTTGGTTGATGCAGGAATTCAGCTTGTAACGGATCAAATGCCATCCATAGATGCAGTAGATACAGTTGTATATAGTTCATATATGAGAACTGAGGCAATTTTTGCATTGAAAAAAGCAGAAGAAAATCTGACTATTACAGGCAGAACGGGACAGAGCCTTGCAGAGTATGAGGCTGCTTTTGATATGGCGAAAATGCTTACTACAAAACAGTATGAGGCTATGCTTTCGTACTATGAAAGCAAGGCTTATGCAGCATGGGATAAACAGGATCAAATAGATCTGATTCAGAATGAAATAAAAAAATTAAATACTATTACCTATGAAAATTATCATTGTAATGGAGTATTAAGATAGTATATAAAACGGCAGAATCATAAACAGAAAAATGGTTCTGCCGTTTTTGTGTGGAGCGGGTGAATTCATGTCTGTTTTCGCAATAAAACCATGGACAAACGAGAAAGCGGTGTATTATAATGGAGCAGAATGGGGAAATTTTCCCTATGTTCACGAAAAGTAAAGAAAGAAGGGTGTGTCTTCGATGAGAATTGGAATGCTGACCAGCGGCGGCGACTGCCAGAGCTTAAATGCAACCATGCGCGGTGTGGCCAAAGCGCTGTATAAGATGTTTGAAGATGTAGAGATCATTGGTTTTGAAGATGGCTATAAAGGCCTTATGTACGCAGACTACCAGATCATGAAACCTTCGGATTTTTCCGGAATCCTGACAAAGGGCGGAACCATCCTCGGAACGTCAAGACAACCGTTCAAGCTGATGCGTGTTCCGGATGAGAATGGTCTGGACAAGGTAGAAGCCATGAAGCACACATACCGGAAACTGAAACTGGAATGTCTGGTGGTGCTGGGTGGAAACGGAAGCCAGAAAACGGCCAATCTTCTGAGGGAGGAGGGCCTTAACGTGGTATCCCTTCCGAAGACGATCGATAATGATCTCTGGGGAACTGATGTGACCTTCGGCTTTCAGAGCGCCATCAATGTAGCAGCAAATGCCATCGACTGTATCCACACAACTGCGGCATCCCATGGCCGTGTTTTTATTGTGGAAGTCATGGGTCATAAGGTTGGCTGGCTGACGCTGTATGCCGGAATTGCGGGCGGAGCAGATATCATCCTGCTTCCGGAGATTCCATACGATATCAATGTCATTGTTGAGGCGTTAAAAGAGCGCAGCAGACAGGGTAAACGCTTCTCTATTCTGGCGGTTGCGGAAGGCGCGATCTCCAAAGAGGATGCGATATTAAGCAAGAAAGAATTAAAAGAAAAGAAAAAGAATCAGGTGGTATATCCGTCCGTAGCTTATGCGCTTGGCGCTCAGATTACGGAAAAAACCGGACAGGAAGTCCGCGTTACCGTTCCGGGTCACACGCAGAGGGGCGGGGAGCCATGTCCTTATGACCGGGTGCTTTCGACCCGTCTGGGCGCGGCAGCAGCCAAACTGATTCAGGAAAAGAAATACGGTTACATGGTAGCAGTGAAGAACAACGAGATCACAGAGGTTCCGCTGGAAGTGGTTGCCGGCAAGTTAAAGACGGTAGACCCAAACTGCTCCATGATTCAGGAAGCCAAGATGATCGGAATCAGCTTTGGCGACGAATAACGGCATTCATTTCGGACTGCCGAAAGCAAGGAGTTAAGGAATATGTCATACACTGCACTGTACCGCAAATGGCGCCCGGTGGAATTTGACGATGTCAAGGGCCAGGATCATATCGTGCAGACTTTGAAAAACCAGATTACCAGCGGACGTATCGGACATGCGTATCTGTTTTGCGGCACCCGCGGAACCGGCAAGACTACCATTGCAAAGATCTTTGCCAAAGCGGTTAACTGTGAGCATCCGGTGAACGGAAGCCCATGCAACGAATGCGCGGCCTGCAAGGCCATTGCATCTGGAAGTTCCATGAATGTGGTGGAAATTGATGCGGCATCTAACAATGGTGTTGAGAACATCCGTGAGATTCGTGAGCAGGTTCAGTATCCGCCTACTGAGGGAGCATACCGGGTCTACATCATCGATGAGGTGCATATGCTTTCTACCGGCGCGTTTAACGCGCTGTTAAAAACCCTAGAGGAGCCGCCGTCTTACGTAATCTTCATTCTGGCGACCACGGAGGTGCACAAGATTCCGGTCACAGTCCTGTCCAGGTGTCAGCGCTATGATTTCCGGCGTATTACCATTGACACCATTGCGGCACGTCTGCGGGAACTGGCTGATGCAGAGGAAATCCGGGTGGAGGAAAAAGCTCTGCGTTATGTGGCCAAGGCGGCAGACGGCTCCATGCGAGACGCGTTAAGTCTTCTGGACCAGTGTGTGGCGTTTCATTACGGCAGTCTTCTTACCTATGACAATGTGCTGGAGGTGCTTGGCGCAGTAGATTCAGGCGTGTTCAGCGAACTGCTTCGCGCCGTGCTTGCGAAAGACACCACAGCATGTATGAAAAAACTGGAAGAGATGGTCATCCAGGGCCGGGAACTGGGACAGTTTGTCACAGACTTTATCTGGTATCTGAGAAACCTTCTCGTATTAAAAACTGCGGATGACGCGGAAAACATGCTGGATATGTCGGAGGATAACTTAAAGCTTCTGAGGGAAGAGGCAGAGATGATAAGCGGAGAGACGCTCATGCGCTTTATCCGGATCTTTTCTGAACTCGCTAATCAGATCCGCTATGCCAGTCAGAAGCGCGTGCTTATTGAACTGGCGCTCATTAAGCTGACCAAGCCGCAGATGGAGCCGAATCTGGATTCTATCCTGCAGCGTCTGGATGAGCTGGAAGACCGGATGGATGAAGGAGTTCCGGTCAATGCGGAGATGATGCAGCAAATGGCGGCCCGGATGGGAACGCAGGGAGCAGCAGGCACAACGATCACGACGGCGGCAGAACCGGTACAGGCACCGCAGCAGGTGGTCATTCCGCGTGCGCAATTAGAGGATTTAAACCTCATCCGCCAGGACTGGGGAAAAATCATCCGGGAACAGGGTGGTTCTATCCGGCCGAGCTTCCGCGACACAGTTCTGGAGCCAAGCGGCGATAGCTGTCTGTGTATTGTGTTTTCCAACAGCGATAACTATGCGATCGGAAGCCGTCCGACGGTTCTGGGGGCATTGGAGAAGTATATAGAAGAGCAGTATGGCAAGACCATGTATTTCAAAGCGCGCATGCGCAACGCCGGAGAGCGTTTGAACACCATCTACGTCAGTGATGAAGAACTGAAAAACGCGATCCATATGGATATTACTATTGAAGATTAGTAAAACAATTCAGATATAGAAAACAGGAGGAGTAATTGATCATGGCAAAACGTGGAGGATTCCCGGGCGGTATGCCGGGCAATATGAATAACTTAATGAAACAGGCGCAGAGAATGCAGCGTCAGATGGAAGAGACTACCAAAGAGCTGGAAGAGAAAGAGTACAGTGCGTCCGCAGGTGGCGGTGCAGTCACTGTAACGGTTTCCGGTAAAAAAGAAGTACTTTCTGTGAAACTTGCGGAGGAAGTTGTAGATCCGGATGACATCGAGATGCTTCAGGACCTCATTGTGGCGGCAACCAATGAGGCACTTCGTAAGATGGAGGAAGAGTCCCAGGCAGCTATGTCAAAGCTGACCGGAGGTTTAGGCGGTTTGGGCGGAGGCTTCCCATTCTAAAATGGATTATTACAGCAAACAGATCACAACACTGATCGAAGAATTATCAAAGCTTCCGGGGGTTGGAAGCAAATCGGCCCAGAGACTGGCATTTCACATCATCAATATGCCGCAGGAGCAGGTGGAAAGCCTGGCGGGAGCCATTACGCAGGCCAAGGCCAACATCCGTTACTGTAAGGAATGCTATACGCTGACGGATCAGGAACTTTGTCCCATCTGTAGTAGCGACAGGCGCGATCACAAGACCATCATGGTGGTGGAGAATACCAGAGACCTGGCTGCTTACGAAAAGACCGGAAAGTATGAAGGTGTGTACCATGTACTGCACGGAGCAATTTCTCCGATGCTGGGTATAGGACCCAATGACATCAGGCTGAAGGAGCTTATGCAGCGTCTTCAGGGGGACATAAAAGAGGTGATCATTGCCACCAATTCAAGTCTTGAGGGCGAGACCACGGCCATGTATATCAGCAAGCTGATCAAACCGACGGGGATACGCGTAAGCCGGATCGCAAGTGGTGTGCCGGTGGGCGGTGATCTGGAATATATTGATGAAGTAACCCTGCTGAGAGCCCTGGAAGGGCGCGTGGAGCTGTAAGCCGTTGGCAGGAAAGGAGTGCAGAAGATGGATAAATACGAGTTCAACATAAAAGTAGAACAGATCAGAAAATTAAGTAATCAGGGCGATTTTGAGACGGCCATGAAGATTGCGGATACCATTGACTGGAAAAAAGTCCGCAATGCCAATCTGTTGTCTATGGTTGCCAATGTATATGAGAAGAACCATGAGTATCAGGACGCGAAGGATATCCTGCTCATGGCTTTTGAGCGTGCGCCGATCGGTAAGCGCCTGCTTTACAAACTGACAGATCTTTCTTTGAAGGAGGGAAATGTCGAAGAGGCCAATGCATATTATCGTGAGTTCTGTGATCTGGCGGGAGATGATCCGCGTCAGCATTTGCTCCGCTATATGATCTTAAAGGCTATGGACGCGCCGATTGAGCAGCAGATCCATTCTCTGGAAAGTTACACGGAAGAAGAACTGGACGAAAAATGGCTGTATGAACTGGCTGATCTGTATCATCGTGCAGGCGACGCAAACCGCTGCGTGGCAGCATGTGATAAGATTATGCTGATGTTTGGTCTGGGCAAGTATGTAGACAAGGCTATGGAACTGAAAATACAGTATGCGCCGTTAAACAAATACCAGATGGATCTGGTGGAGAATCGGGACAAGTATGAGGAGAAACTTCGCGCAGTGGAACAGGCTTTTGAGGCGGAAGATTCTGTGGATAATGATGAAGAACTGCCCGATCAGGACCGGACTGTTGAATCAGAAATAATGGAAACTTCGACAGAGCCGGATGTGGTGGCTGAGGAAACTGCGGAAATTGAGAATACGGCTGAGGAAAATCAGGATGTCAGCATTACCCCGGATCTGTCTTATGGAAAAGAAGTGATCGCGGCTCAGGTGAAACAGGCTGAAGCTGAGGCACAGCTTGCGAAAGAGGTGTCGCGGATAGGTACTGATGAAGTAGAAGAGAATGAAAGTGATCTGGGCAAGACCCGTGTACTTGATTCCATCCGCCGTATGCCGGCGGCAGAGCAGAATGCAGTTGCAGCGCAGGAAACTCCAGAACCGGAGGCAGAAGAAGAGCTGGAGGTGGAAGAGCTTGAGGAAGAGCCGGAGCTTCCGCGTATGACCAATCATCTGATGATTGAGGCGCGTTCTCCTGAAAAGGGCATGGAGATTGCCATTCAGACTTTGAAGCAGATTCAGAAAGAGACTGGAGTCAAGAATCCGGTGGCAAAGATTACCGGTTCCAAGCTGAATAAGCGAGGAATTCTTGCCTGTGCAGATAAGCTGAGCGGAAAAGATCTGATGATTGAGGAGGCTGGAGATTTAACTCCGCAGATGATCGGAGAACTGGAAATGCTTATGACCCGTGATACAAGCGGCATGCGCATTATCCTGATCGATAATCCAAAGCAGATGGAGATGCTGCATGCGCAGAATCCATCTTTGGCAGATAAGTTTGAGTGCATCGGCTGTGATTATCCGCCGGTGCAGGATGCAGAACCGGAAGTTCAGTCCGAAACAGTTCGTGAAGACCAGGCGGATGCGCATTCTGAAGCTGGAGCAGAAGACCGCCCGGTACGCCGCATTGCTCCGGTCAGCGAAGAAGCAATGCGTGCGCCGGAACCGGAAGTGGAAGAGAAGGATACGGAAGAAGAGGCAGCAGAAGAGGAAGAAATGGGCATTGATGAATTTGCTCAGTACTGCTGTAAATATGCATCGGAAATCGATTGCAGCATTACCGGCAAGAGTATGCTTGCGCTTTATGAGCGGATTGAAATCATGGAAGAAGATGGCATCCCGCTGGTCCGTAAAGAAGCGGAGGCTCTGATTGAGGAAGCTGCAGATCGTGCGGAAAAGCCATCTCTTGGAAAGGCCATCAAGGGATTGTTTTCTTCCAAGTATGACAAAGACGGTATGCTTATTTTAAAGGAAGAGCACTTTATATAATGAGAACAGATATCAGATTAATAGCCTTGGATTTAGACGGGACGCTTCTGGATAGCCAGAAGCGTCTCTCTGCCAGGAATGAAAAAGTATTGCGGGAATGTATTGCCCGCGGAATTTATGTTGTGCCCTGTACCGGACGTATCTGGAGCGGAGTGCCGGAATTTCTGCGCACTTTGCCAGGAATTCAATATGCCATTACGACGAATGGTGCTATCGTGGAAGATGTAGAAAAACACAAAATCCTGGATGAACGCAAACTGAGCTGTGCGCAGGCGATCGAGATTCTGGAACTGGCAGAAAAATTCCACACGATGTATGATGCATATGTAGATGGCTATGCTTATGGTGAACGCCGTTTTCTTGAGCATATGGATGAGTATGCGATTCCGGATACGATCCAGAACATGATCCATCAGACACGCCGGGAAGTTCCGGATGTAATAGAAAAGGTCCGCGATACCGGACTGCCGGTAGAGAAGATCAATTATTTCTTTGGAGATCAGCAGGAACGGGCACGTGCCAGACGGGAGCTGCAGGAACGCGGTGATGTAATTGTCAGTTCATCCCTGGATAATAATCTGGAGATCAATGCGCAAGGAGCAACCAAAGGGGAAGCAATACTTCGACTGGCGAAACATCTGGGACTGAGCAGGAAGCAGACTATGGGATTCGGTGATGGGGAAAATGACATGACTATGATCCGCATGGCCGGTATTGGCGTTGCCATGGGCAATGCGGTGGAAGCGCTGAAAACAGAAGCGGATTATGTTACAGTGACCAATGACGAGGACGGGGTGGCAGACGCGATTGAAAAGCTCGTGCTTTCTGCTGATTAAAATTTTGGATGCGGTCAGCTTGTGAGAGTAGAAGAAGACCGTAATACATGGAATATGGCAGAATGGAGCGGAAAATGGATTTTTTAACAGAACACTGGCTGTCTGTGGGTGTGGGCGTATTCTGGCTGTCTATGGTTCTGTATGGGCATTACAGAGGGCTGGTGCGCATCGCTGTGACGATGTCAGCTTTGATATTAAGCCTGATTGTGACGCGGGTGGCAATGCCTGGTGTCACAGCAGCATTAAATAACAATACTGCGATTCATCAGACGATTGGACAGGGACTTCTGCACATGGCGGGAGTTCAGGGTGATGCGGAAAATGAAGCGGAGGTACAGCCGTCTTATCAACGGGATATGATAGAAAAATTGAAATTGCCCGAGCAGATGAAAGAAGTGCTGCTTGAAAACAATAACAGCGAAATCTATCAAATGCTGGGAGTAGAACGTTTTTTTGATTATCTTGGTTCTTATCTGGCAACCATGATTATACGGGTCCTTGGATCGGGGATCCTGTTCTCAGTGGTTTTTCTGTTTTTCCGTGTTGGAACGCACTGGCTGAATCAGATTGCAAGGCTGCCGATTCTGTGGGAACTGAATCAGCTGGCTGGTGCGCTGCTGGGTGCGGTGGCTGGCCTGCTGTTTATATGGCTAGCTGGGCTGGTGATCAAAGCTTGCTCCGGAATGCCGTGGACACAGCCACTTCTGATGCAGATTGAAGCAAGCTGGTGGCTTAGCCTGTTGTATCAGAATAACTTGTTTAACTGGTTGTTCATTCGCATTTTAAATGGTTTTTTGTAAGGGGAAATAGCGTGGAGAAGGGGCTTTGGATGCATTCTTGCATTTGCAGCTCCTTTTTTACGATAAAATAAGATAAAATTTGGAAAAACCGTTGACAAACCAGCAGTAAAATGATATAGTATAACTCACCCGCGAAAAACAGCGTAAGGGTAAAAAAGAAAAAATAAAAAGTTGTTGACAAACGCGTGAACATCTGGTAAGATATAACACGCTGCTGAAA
>ERZ773142.292-NODE-292-length-55193-cov-8.63876_pt1 | contig 55193 bp, 44 predicted proteins | sample MGYA00580853_ERZ773142 | MGnify/ENA primary metagenome ERZ773142 (study PRJEB29015, sample SAMEA2737862) | human gut metagenome | biome: human gut; feature: human-associated habitat; material: faeces | place: China | collected 2012 ... | reverse complement strand
TGTACGCGGTTTCCGGAACTTCGGACCTTTTAGTGGTTCCGTCTCAATATTTTTATTTCCTGCATGGAAACAGCTTTTCTGTCGGTATCTGCACCAGCAGCACCGCTGCGAATACCAGTGCGCATCCAAAGAGCTCTCTTCCGGAAAGCTTCTGTCCCAGGATCACCCATCCGGCCAGAACAGAGAACACGGATTCCAGGCTTAACAGAAGGGAGGCTATAGTCGGATCCACACCATTCTGGGCTACGACCTGCAGGGTATAGCCGACACCGCAGGACATCACGCCTGCATAAAGGATCGGTGCTGCTGCCGCAATGACTGCAGACATAGATGGATGCTCAAATAGCAGCATCAGCACGCAGGCAAGTACGCCTGCGGTGAAAAACTGCACACAGGAAATCACCACGCCATCTGCTTTTGGAGAAAAGTAATCGATCACCAGAATGTGCACGGAAAATACCACGGAACACATCAGCACCAGCCGGTCTCCCGCTCCGATGGAGAAGGATTCCGTAATGCACAGAAAATACATCCCCACAGCCGCGATCACTGCACTGATCCAGATATTAATGCCGGCCTTTTTCTTTAAAAACAGGCCCATAAACGGCACGATGATGATATACAGAGTCGTGATAAATCCGGCCTTTCCCACCGTAGTCTGCCCAATACCAAACTGCTGCAGACAGCTTGCCAGGCAAAGCACACAGCCACAGCAGATGCCGCCGATGATGCCCATACGGGTCTGCTCTTTCTTTTCTTTTTCAGACAATGTCTGCCATATACTGTCTTTTCTTCCATGCATGAAAAAAATACACGGGATCAGTACTGCTCCGCCAAGAAGAAACCGGCATGTATTAAATGTAAAGGTTTCTACATAATTCAGTCCCTCACTCTGGGCTACAAAGGCAATCCCCCAGACCAGGGCCGCAAGGAGCAGCATTGCGCTGTGTCCTGCTGTTTTTCTTGTTTTTGCTTCCATATTTTATTGTCCTCGACTTTTCATTCCCTCATGTATGTTTTCTGTATTTCCGAAGCATCACTGACTCACATAAGCACCAAAGCCACTGCTCTCCATCTCCGTTCCATCCGGAAACACCCACAGTGCCTCCACACCATCCTGCGCCTCGATAAATGCCCTTCCTTCCTCCGGGTCCATGTTAAAAACTGCCGTGGAAAGCGCATCTGCCAGTGCGCTGTCCCCGCAGAGAATACTCACAGAATCATACTTGTTCCATGGCATCAGCGTATCCGGATTGATGATGTGATGATACCGCACACCGTCTACCTCATAATAACGCTGATAAGTCCCGCTGGTCACCAGGCAGCTGTCATTCAGATTCACAACCTTCAGATATGACTGTGCTGCGCTGGTATCCGGATTCTGAACCCCAACGCGCCATGGCTTTCCATCCGCCTTGGTCCCGATGGTTTCCACATTGCCGCCAAGGCTTAACAGCGCAGACGTCACCCCTGCTTCCTCAAGTGTCTCTGCCAGTCGTTTTGTGGCATATCCCTTTGCGATGGCTCCCACATCCAGGCTCATTTCCTGATCCGGCAGATACACCGTTGAGGCCTGCGGATCAATCTGTACCTGTTCCAGATCTGTATGCTGTGCCGCCTGCTGAAGCTTCTGCATATCCGGGATCTGTGCCCGGGAAGGGTCTTTCAGGCCTGCTTCCCGGTATTCATGCCAGATGGAAAGCACACTTCCCATTGCCACATTGACCCTTCCGCCGGTTTTCTCATACTCCTGTCTGGAAAATTCCAGCAGACTGATAAGCTCTGGATCTACCGTAACCGGCGCGATCCCCGCGTTGTCATTGATGGTTTTGATATTGCTGACACCATCATAATTATCATAAATATCAAACAGCTCATGATACTTTTTCATGGTGTCTTCTGCCAGGCTTTTATATTGTTCAAACTCTGCTTCATTCTTTGCGTAGATCGTGATGCTGGTTACCGTATCAAAATAATCCAGATACTGGGCATCGTACGCTGTCATCTGCTGGCCGCTGCCTGAACAGCCGGACAGAACAACTGCCGAAGCCAATGCAAGAAGAAACGTTTTTTTTCCGTGATTCATGTTTTCTGACCTTTCTTATTTTTTTGAACAGACCAGTTCATCATAGCACAAAAAAAGAATGTTGGAAACCCAGCATTCTTTTTTCAGTATCTATTTTATGTTGTTACAGCTTCTCCATCAGTTCTTTCAGGTGCGCTGTCAGCTTTGTGTTTTCCGCATAATCCACCGGGCAGTCAATGATAACCGGAACATTCTGCTCGAATGCCTTTTCAAGGGTTGGCACCAGCTCTTCTGCTTTTGTGATGCGGTAACCAATTGCCCCCATACTTTCCGCAAACTTCACAAAATCCGGATTTGTAAAATCTACGCAGCAGCTCTTTCCGTACTGGTCCATCTGTTTCCATTTGATGAGGCCATAGCTGGAATCGTTGAAGATCAGGGTGACAAAGGGTGCCTTTACCCGCAAGGCCGTCTCAAATTCCTGGCAGTTCATCATGAATCCTCCGTCTCCGCACACAGCCAGGATTTTTTTCTCCGGATATACCAGCTTTGCCCCGATCGCGCCCGGCACGGAAATTCCCATAGTCGCGAAACCATTGGAAATAATACAGGTATTCGGCTCGTAGCAGTTGTAATGACGGGCAATCCACATCTTGTGGGCACCTACATCTGAGATCACGATGTCCTCCCGGCCCATGACCCTGCGTACATCATTTAAGATCCGCTGCGGTTTCATCGGGAAAGAATCATCAGAAGCATAAGACTCATGCTCCTTAACCATCATCCGCTTGATTTCCAGGGCACGGTCCGGTTCCTGGCGTCTGGAGGTTCTTCTTCCGATCTGTACCAGGGCATCTGCAATATCGCCAACCACTTCCACCTCCGGCTGATACAGCTTATTGATATGAGCCGGGCGCATATCAACATGAACGATATCAATCTTTCCTTCCGGATTCCACTTGGCCGGCGCGTATTCTACGATATCATAGCCCACCGCGATGACCAGGTCTGCCTCTTCCATGATCTTGTTCTGATAATCCTTCTGGGGGATGCCTATGGTCCACATGGAATATGGATTGTCAAACGGGATCACGCCCTTTGCCATCATGGTATTGATGACCGGAATCTTCAGCTTTGTGGCAAACTCTGTCAGTTCCTTTGATGCATGGCCTCTTACTACGCCGCTTCCCGCCAGGATCACCGGATTCTTCGCCTGGAAGATCATACCTGCCGCATCCTGCACGGTATCCAGCTCCGCATATTCCTTCGGTGCGGTCTTTTTGTGAAGTGGCTTTTCGCCTTCCGGAACCGGCATTTTCGCTACATTCACTGGCAAATCAATGTGGGTTGCTCCCGGCTTTTCACTCTCTGCGTATTTGAACGCCAGACGTACTATCTCGCCCACGGTATCCGGGCGTACCACCATCTTGGTACGCTTGGTGATCGGTTCAAACATCTTTGTCAGATCCAGGAACTGATGTCCGGTAATGTGCATGCGCTCCGTTCCCACCTGTCCGGTAATAGCCACTAATGGCGCTCCATCACCGTCTGCATCTGCCACACCGGTTACCAGGTTGGTTGCGCCAGGTCCCAGCGTAGCCAGACAAACCCCCGCCTTACCAGTCAGTCTTCCATATACATCTGCCATAAACGCAGCCCCCTGCTCATGGCGTGTGGTAATAAACCGGATCGGGGACTGATCGATCGCATTCATCACTGCCAGGTTCTCTTCGCCTGGGATTCCGAATATGTATTCCACACCTTCCTCCTGCAGACATTCCACAAGTAAATCTGCCGCATTTCTCTGATGTTTTTCTTTCTGCTGAAGCACATTTTCGCTCTGCTGTTTTTCCATGATGACATCCTCCCTTGTGCAGCTTTTATGATTTTGTAATATAGCGCGTGTTTTTCACAATTACAATCACCATTTTCATTGCCTGTTTCACAATCATTTTCTTGTGGTTACCGGTTTTCATTATTTTCGAAAGCATATTTTGAACAAAATAAAGTGACGGTTCTCTGTCAGACAAACATTCCGACAGAAGAACCGTCATATTGAAAGAATTATAAATACTTATATTTTTTCATTTTTTTGGAATCCGACCGTGGCCAGGAACCGTCCAAATGCCTCGCGGCCCTCCGGCGTGCACTTGTAGACACCGGCATCCTCCAGAACCCGGGCAAATATCTTTCCGACTTCTTCTTTTAAGATATCGTCCACATTTTCTCTCGTAATGGACGCGTAATGAGGCTTAAACTCGTCCACCCAGTCTGCATGCTTTGCCAGCATCTCATCGACACGGATATCACTGCCCTCTATGATCGCATCGGCCAGCCTCGCCAGCTCATCCTTTAAGCGGGACGGAAGCACCGCAAGTCCCATCACCTCGATCAGACCAATATTTTCCTTCTTGATGTGATGCAGCTCCTGGTGTGGATGGTAAACGCCCAGCGGGAATTCTTCCGTTGTGATATTATTGCGCAGCACCAGATCCAGCTCGTAGCAGTTTCCGTTTTTGCGCGCGATTGGAGTAATGGTGTTGTGCGGCTCTCCGTTTGTCTCTGCATAGACAAACGCTGCCTCATCGGTGTAACCGCGCCATGCTGTCAGCACCTTTTCGCCCAGATCGATCAGGCGGTCCGGATTCTCACCGCTAAGACGAAGAACAGACATCGGCCAGTGCACGATTCCTGCCTCCACATCCTCAAAGCCCGGCATGGTAAACTTCTGTTCCATGCCGGCCCGCGCCATGGCAAAGGTATAATGACCTCCCTGAAAATGATCATGACTCAGAATGGAGCCGCCAACGATCGGCAGGTCGGCATTGGATCCCAGGAAATAATGCGGGAATTGTTTTACAAAATCAAACAGCTTCACAAACGCAGAGCGGTCAATCTTCATCGGGGTATGCTGCCCGTTAAAGACAATACAATGCTCATTATAATATACATATGGGGAATACTGAAATCCCCAGCGGCTCTCATTCACCGTGATGCGGATAATACGGTGATTGTTTCTGGCCGGATGGTTCAGACGACCTGCGTAGCCCTCATTCTCCATGCAAAGCAGACATTTCGGGTAGCCGCTCTGCTTTGCCAGCTTGGCAGCCGCGATAGCCTTCGGATCTTTCTCCGGCTTTGATAAATTAATGGTGATATCCAGATCTCCATACGGTGTGCTGGTCACCCATTTCTGATCCTTGCAGACCCGGTATCTGCGGATATAGTCAGAATCCTGACTGAGTTTATAAAAATAATTGGTAGCCGCCTCCGGACCGCCCTCCTGATAGCGGTTCCAGAAAATCTGTTCCACCTCGGACGGACGCGGCATCAGACAGTTCATCAGCTTCGCGTCAAACAGATCACGATAGGCAATGCTGTCTTCGATCAGACCCTGCTCACAGGCATAGTCCAGAAGTTCTCTCAGGATTTCCTCCAGGCTTCCTGTTTCCACCGGATCTTCCGGTTCCTCATAGGCTTCCAGTTTTAATGCCTCCAAAAGCTGATTTGTTGCATAAATACGGTCTGTTTCTGTGATCAGACCGGTCTCCAGACCATACTGCACCAGTTTCTTGATTGCTGTGTAAACCATATATAACCTCCCCATTCCCCATGTTTTTATATATTTCTTTCAGTATAATCCGTTTTTGTCTGCAGTTCCATAGAATAATCTTTGTCCTGTCTACAATTTTTTATGCCGACGCTGCAGATTTACCGGCGCATGCGCTGAATGACCGGCGCAATACGTTCTGTCACCAGGCCGCCAAGCAGGCCAATGACTCCTCCCGTGATGACACCGGTCACCAGAAGCACCGGCAGATATGTAAATACCCCCGCTGTCCCTGTGATCCAGGCTGCCATGGAAAGCTGTCCAATATTATGAAACACACCGCCAAGAATGCTGACTCCGGTTTTCTCAAACCAATCCATTTTTTTTGCAAGCGCCATAACCGCAAGACTTAGGATGCCGCCCGCAAGTGCATACAGCATACTGCCCGGATTACTGAACGTAAAGCCCACCATCACAATACGAAGGAGCCCGACCACCAGGGTTCCTGCGGCCCCCACTGTATATAGCCCCACTACATTCACCAGGTTTGCAAGGCCCAGTTTGATACCGGGCACCGGAACCGGAAGCGGGATCAGCGCCTCCACATAGCTGAATATAAAAGCCAGGGCAATAAGCAGGCCATATAAGGCGGCTTTATCCGCATGGCCCCGTATTCTGCGCTTCTGACCAGGTTTTCTGTTTTCCAATTTGACATCTCCCTGCTTCTATGCTATAGTTCAAACACGAAAAAGCTCTGACTTCTGTCCGGATTATCCAGTTCAGAATCTTTAACCATTATATCATTATCCTATCATTTTAGAAAGAGAGATCCCATGACAAAAAAAAAGCGGGAAATCATTCTGGTCCTGATCCTTCTTGCGGCTGCCTCCGCCGGATTTCTGATTAATCAGGCCATGCACAGGCAGCCGGCCGCCCGGGTCGAAATCACCGTAGACGGCCACCTTGTCCAGACACTGGACTTAAATCAGGATGCTGATCTCATCATAGACGGCGCAAACGGCGGCACCAACCATCTGATCATCCAGAATGGTGCTGCATGGGTCAGTGAAGCTTCCTGTCCCGACAAGGTGTGCGTGCATCAGGGCAAAGTCTCCATGAACGGAGAACTGATCGTCTGTTTGCCAAATCGTATGATTGCCAAGATCGTAGCTCCGGAATCATAAAAAATCAAAAACAGGCAAGGACCGGAAAATCCGCCGCAGCGGACTTCCGGTCCTTTCTATTGTCGTATATTTTCTATTACAGATATGCCTTCAGAACATCCACCTTGTCCAGTTTCTCCCATGGAAGATCCAGATCCGTACGACCGAAGTGGCCATATGCTGCGGTCTGCTTGTAGATCGGACGGCGCAGATCAAGCATCTTGATGATACCGGCCGGTCTTAAATCAAAGTTTGCGCGGATGATCTCAACCAGCTTCTCATTTGAGAGCTTACCGGTTCCAAAGGTGTCTGCCATGATGGAAGTCGGATGGGCCACGCCGATTGCGTAGGAAAGCTGGATCTCACACTTATCAGCCAGTCCTGCCGCAACAATGTTCTTTGCAACATAACGTGCTGCATACGCTGCGGAACGGTCTACCTTGGTGCAGTCCTTACCGGAAAATGCGCCGCCGCCGTGACGTGCGTAGCCGCCATAGGTGTCTACGATGATCTTACGTCCGGTCAGGCCGCTGTCTCCGTGCGGTCCGCCGATCACGAAACGTCCGGTCGGATTGATGAAAAACTTGGTCTCAGCGTCTACCATCTCTGCCGGAAGGATCTCATCAAATACATATTTCTTAATGTCTGCATGAATCTGTTCCTGGGTTACTTCCTCATCATGCTGGGTAGAAAGAACTACTGCATCCAGACGCTTTGCCTTGCCGTTCTCATCGTACTCTACGGTAACCTGGGTCTTTCCATCCGGGCGAAGGTAACGGAGAGTTCCATCCTTGCGGACCTTGGTCAGCTGACGTGACAGCTTGTGTGCCAGGGCAATCGGATACGGCATGTACTCCTCGGTCTCATTGGTTGCGAAACCGAACATCATACCCTGGTCACCTGCACCGATGGCATCCAGTGCGTCATCGTCCATGGTGTTCTCTTTTTTCTCCAGTGCGGTATCTACACCCAGTGCAATATCCTTGGACTGCTCATCCAGCGCTACGATCACGCCGCAGGTATCGCAGTCAAATCCATATTTCGCGCGGTCATAACCGATTTCACGTACGGTCTCGCGCACGATCTTCTGAATGTCAACATACGCGTTGGTGGTAATCTCACCCATGACCATAACCAGGCCGGTGGTGGTGCAGGTCTCACATGCAACACGGCTCATCGGGTCTTTTTCCATCAGCGCATCCAGAATTGCATCAGAAATTGCATCGCACATTTTATCCGGATGTCCCTCGGTAACAGACTCGGAAGTAAACAGTAACTTTTCCATGAAAATCCTCCTTAGAATAATAATAAATAAACAAAAGAAAAGTCCGTAGCAACGCTGCGGACTTGATTTCTGATTCGATCAAATCCTCTTATTGCTCGATTTCTCGCTCAGGTTGGCACCTTCCGCACGCTCCTGCCGGTAGCATTTCGTATGGGGTTGCCGTGACTTCACAGATCCTTTGTATCTCCATCACTCTGAATAAGGGATTACGCACTTTTCAATTTATCAGCGGACGCGCCAGAGGCGCTTCCCCGATCTGAATGGTAACAAAAACACGCAGCTATAGATCACAGCTGCGTGTCATATCTTAACAGATTCCCTGTCCACTGTCAAGGACTTTCCTGCTTTTTGATCTTTTTTATCTGGTCTTGCCCTTTACCCATATACCAGAGGCATTGACATAGTAGCCATCCGGAGTCCAGGTATTGGTCAGCATGTTGCCGTTGGTCAGGTCGCAGTAGTAGTAATTTCCGTCTCCTGCCTGGATCCAGCCTGTACGCATATAGCCCACACTGTCAAAGCAGTACCACTGGCCGTTGATCTGCAGCCAGCCGTTTGTCGGGTAAGTGCCGTCAGCAAAGCGATACCACCAGCCTACGCTGTCCTTGACCCAGGCTGCCTGCCGGGTGCTTCCGCCCGGAGTATTGGCCGTACTGCCGGAAGAGGTATTGCCGGTTGTATAGTTGCCGGCCTTGATGTTTGCAAGCATCTCCTCATCCACATAGATGTAATCAGATTCGTACCAGTCTCCTTTTTTGCTGTTGCTGTTTACTGCGCGAACCTTGAAGTAATACTCACCCTCTCTGGTAATGCTGGAAGCAAAGTTGTAATACTCGCTGCTGGTAGTGACTGCACTGCCTACCGAGCTGCTGCCGCGGTATAAACGCACCTGATAGCTGACTGCTCCTGAGGTAGTTTCCCAGGTTGCAACCGGAGAATTGTCATTTTCCCAGGATACATTATCAATCTCCATGGTTCCTTCCAGATCATCCAGCTTCACAGTGATGATCAGGGTAGAGCTGGAATCTTCTCTTCTGGAAGAAACATAGGTTGCCTTATCTCCCTTTAAAGAAACCTTGGATTTCGCCATGGAAGCAAAATAATAATCGCTGTCTGCTTCCAGAGTAATCTCAACTCTCGGAACATCTCCGTCGACCCACTCGCCATCGTCATTTACAATGTCAACATCGGTTACATCATAATTGCTGCCGTTTGCGGTAGCAGTAACACTTCCGCCGCTGTCTCCTACTGCGATGTCAGAATCAATGGTAATGCTGACACTGGTAATTTTGGTCCTGCTCTCTGCTGCCAGGGCAGTTCCTGCAGCAAGTGCTGTAAGCAGCGCTGCGCCGATCAGACCGGCTAAACTTTTTTTCCATAACTTCATACTGATATCATCCTCCTTTTGCATCCTTCGGATTTACTGATCTATATATCACGATTTCTTATCTGATTACTTACAGGTTACCAGAAAAACGTGTACAGTTTGTGTCCGGAACCTAACAATTTCCCTACAGAATTTAACGATTTGCTTACAATTCTTACCAAATTGCTCCAGATCGATCCGTATAGAGCAAAACAGGCTGTCCGTTCATCCTATCCTGATAAAACAGACAGCCTGCAGCAATTATCCAATCTTTAAGCGGAACTTCTGTGCTTCTTTCTCAGAATCCACCATCTCGATGGCTGCACCAAGTCCCTGAAGCTTCTCCTCAAATTTTTCATATCCGCGCTGGATGTAGCCAATCTCATCCACCACGGTATATCCTTCTGCCGAGAGACCTGCGAGTACCAGTGCCGCTCCGGCGCGAAGATCCGGAGACTCCACGCGTGCCCCGGTAAATCCCCTTACGCCATCAATGACAGCTACATTGCCCTCTACCTTGATGTTTCCGCCCATACGTGCCAGTTCATCCACATATTTGAAGCGGTTCTCAAAAATGCTCTCAGTGATCATGCTGGTTCCCTCCGCCAAAGCCAGCGTCACAGCCATCTGAGGCTGCATATCGGTCGGGAAGCCCGGATATGGCAGTGTCTTGATATTGGTTGAGCACTGCTTCGGCCGTCCGACCACGCGTACCTCGTCATCTCCCTCGATCACCTCACAGCCGATCTCGATCAGCTTTGCGGAAATTGCTTCGAGATGCTTCGGAATCACGTTTTTTACGGTAATATCACCCCTGGTCACAGCTGCCGCACACATAAACGTGCCGGCCTCGATCTGATCCGGAATGATAGAATAATCGGTCCCGTGCAGAGTTCTGACACCGCGGATACGGATGACATCCGTACCGGCTCCCTTGATATTGGCTCCCATGCTGTTTAAGAAGTTCGCCACGTCTACGACATGAGGCTCTTTTGCCGCATTTTCAAGGATGGTCATGCCCTCTGCCATGGCTGCAGCCATCATGATGTTGATGGTCGCGCCCACAGAAACCATATCCAGATAAATATGGGCACCTACCAGATCAATCGCATGTGCATGAACAGCTCCTCGCTCAATCTCGATTCTGGCTCCCAATGCCCGAAAGCCCTTCAAATGCTGGTCGATCGGTCTGCTGCCGATATCACAGCCTCCCGGAAGCGGTACCTGGGCACTCTTGTACTTGCCGAGAAGCGCACCGATAAAATAATAGGAAGCACGGATGCGGCGGATGTATTCGTCATCTACCGATACCTCATGGATGGTAGATCCGTTGATCTTTACGGTATGACGATCGATACGGTCAACCTGCGCTCCAATCTCCTGGATTGCCTCCAGAAGCACATTAATATCACGTACATCCGGAAGATTTTCGATGACAACCTCCTCATCTGTCATAATGGAAGCTGCCAGAATACCAAGCGCGGCATTCTTTGCTCCGCTGATCACAACATCTCCTACCAGCGGATTACCGCCTTTCATAATATACTGATTCATTACACACCTCTATAGGAAAAGTAAAACTTTACATTTTTATTAAATCTTAATGATTATACCACAGATTCCCGTTTTGTAAAGAAAAAACGCATTACCGGAGGTTCACCGCACAGATGAAATCATTTCCCCTCACGCGGAAGAACTCGGTACTGTCATTCAATCCTGCTTTGTAAAGTTCCCCGCTCTGCGGATCAAACACGGTTACATTGTACTGGTCAAAACCGCATAGGATCAGATACTGTCCTTCCCCCGTATAACCGGCCACCGGAATTCCCTGATCGATAAAATACAGCATCTGTGCCAGGCTGCTTCCGCGGGCATCCAGGACCATCAGGTTTTCATTCTCATAAACCTGACTCTCCGTAAAGGTATCCAGATGACGTGCCAGCGGAGCAAAGGCAGACTGCGGGTCACGGATATTCCGGATATTACCGCGCTTGACACGGTTCCACAATATATTGCGGTCCTTATCTGTGACAATCCCCATCTGATCATATGCCAGCTGCAGTGCCTCGGAAAAATCGGATGTCACCTTTAACAGATGGCCGCTTCCGTATGCGTAAAACTCCATATCGGAAAGCTGGGCATTGGACTTTAACTCAAGACGGTCAGACTGCTCGAAGCTTACCCGTTTCGGAGCCTGGAAACGGATACTGCGCCCACCCTTCAGCTCCTGCGCCAGTTCCACAAAGTAAACACGTTCTTTTTCCGGTGATGCATACCATCCAATTCCTTCCAGTTTTCCATGTCCAAGGTCCACATTGCAGACGATGGTATCTTCCGGGCTGTCTGCATAGGTGTGCGGTCCGGTTTTCGTGACACGCTTTAAATGAATACGGCTTTCATCTACCGTAACCTCAGAAATATAGGTTCCGGATTTACCGTAGCTGGTTTCCTCCTCCATCTGGTCATTGATGATGCGGACACTGTACATAGGAAGGTTCTCAGTCCGGCCATTCACCAGCCAGATGTCATCCTCCCTGGATGTGCCATACACCAGATCCCGTCCTACAAAGCCAAGAGTACGGACATATTCTCCATCTGAAGCGCGAACCTCACGGTTTTCACCTGTCTCTAAATCCATCAGATGCAAAATACGGGACTCATAGAGCGTTCCCTCCTGCCATGCGATCCGCTTCTTATCCGTACTGACAGCAAAGGTTCCATCCGTGAGTGAATCTGCAACGACCATATTCTCCCGGCTGTTCATGTCGATCCCGTAAATGGCATGATCCACATACAGATACAGCATGCCGCCGGCGGTCTGAGTAGCCAGACAGTCAAGATCTGCCGCCAGCTGCTCATAGGATCCGGAATACGGAATAAAATATCGTTCTTCCAGTGCATTACCGGCTGCCGTATAATGGTATCCGGCAATCCCATTCTCACCCTCATGATTTCCACGGTTCATATAACCATATACCAGAAAATCCACATCGCCGTCATCTTCCACGGAAAGGATCCTGACATCATGATGGTCGTAGTTGCTCCGCACATCTGTGCTGTCATCATCGCGGAAGGAAAAAATCCTCACGGCACGGCGGTCTTCCGGCTCAAAGCTCCAGAGATCCCGGTTCACCCGGTACGCCAGGGTCTTTCCGCCGGCGCTCTTTACCAGCTCTACACGGTCATCCTGCGTGATGCCAAGCAGGATACGCTTTCCGGAATACTCACTGCGGTCACCTGCAAAGATCTGATTTACTGTCCGGTCATACTGCATCATGTAAATGCGAAGCTCATTCCATTTCAGGGTAAAATCTTCCTCGACCTCATATGTTTCCTCTGCGCCATCCCCCTGCCGCTTTGCCTGATAGGAAAGCTGCACGCCGCACATCACGCCATCCAGTTCTTTTAAGTGGATCTCCACATTGCCTTCCGGCTGCATGTTCATCTTTCCCCAGGTCAGCTGGGAAAAGCTGGAATGAATGGAGGTATGTCCAAAGGTACTGTTATCCTCTGACGGACTGGTCTCAAGATATGTGGTCAGGCTTTTGGCCTGCTCATAATCAAAGGTCTTGATGGAAAAATCTGCTGCCAGATCAACCATATCCCTGGCATGCTGCGCAGAATCTGTCCAGAGGATCCGGGTGTAGTAATACACAGAGCCATAATTTTCTGTATCAAGCTGAATTATCAGCTGGTATTCCCGTTCCTTTGTGAGAAGATTCTGAATCGGCAGAGTAGCTGCAATTCCCTGCTGGGTCTGCTGCCAGTCCGACACCTCTGTGCGCTCCACCAGGCGTTCGCGGTCCATGCTGCGGACCTCGTAGCTGATCCCGGTAACTCCGCCGCCGGTAATATCCACCGTCAGTGCACGATCCTCAGGAAGGATCGTCAGATTCTCTCCGGCAGCCGTTGTGTTCATCTCCTGACGGTATCCATACAGCCGGTTCATATCACGGCCAAGCATCTGTACGGTGATGCTGGGAAGCGATGCCGCTTCCATATCCATATATACGGCCTGGTCCTGGCCGCTGTTCCATCGGTTATTCGCCAAAAAAAAGACGCAGAGCGCCGCAGCAAATACACCGGTTAAAATTCCGATTCGTTTTACAATATGATTCATATTCTGATAATTCCTTACTTTTTCATGGCCATGCACAATGACCGGAATGTTCTCTGACATTCCATCAAATATTGTACCCTGTTTTCCGCTTCCCCACAAGGAAATGTTTTCTTAAATTTCGCTTGCTATCACGCAGGGTATCCCTTATAATGAAACTACCATTTCCATAATTTCATGATAAATTTCTGTTTTTCCAAACATTCTTTATCATCTGTTTTATTTCCATTTTTGTTACATATTATCTATTTTTATATTTCTGCAGATTTTTTTGTGTACCCGTTCGGGAAATCTGCAGAAACAGCCAACGGAGGTATTCTATGGTATACGAAACTTTTCTTGAAACAGTGACAAGTCAGCTTCAGGAGGCTCTGGGTGATTCCTATCAGTTCATGCTCCGGCCTCTCCCTAAAAATAACGGCGTTACCCTGGACGGGCTGACAATCCAGAGTCCTGACTGTTCTGTTGCCCCCACGATCTATCTGAATCCCTATTATGAACAGTATCAGCGCGGCACGGATATTCACGAGATTGTCCATGACATTTTACGTCTCTACCGTGCTACTCCGACTCCATCGTTTCTCCAGACAGATGCTCTGGACCATTTCTCCAAGCTCCGCTCCCGGATCATGTTCCGGCTCATTCACACCGCATCCAATCAGGTGCTCTTAAAGGATCTGCCTCATCTTCCCTATCTTGACCTTTCCATCGTATTTTTTATTTCTCTGGAACGCAATGAGGCCGGTCAGATGACCGCCCTCATTCATCAGGAACATATGAAACGCTGGAATATCACCGTCAACGACCTGTGGGAAGCTGCAAGCCGTAACACACCGTTGGAATACCCTGCTGAGATCCAGAGCATGTCAGATCTGCTGAGGGAGATCGCGCGCAAAAATATGGGAGAACATTATGATCCGGAGCTGATCAATAAACTCCTCGAATCTGAAGATGCTGCTCCACTGTATGTGCTCAGCAACAGCAACGGTCTGTACGGAGCCAGCTGTCTCGTCTACCAGAACGTACTGAAGGACTTCGCAGACCACCTTCAGGCAGACTTAATCCTGCTGCCATCCAGTGTCCACGAAGTCCTTCTGACTCCGAATCTTCCGGACACTTCTTATGAAGCGCTCAGTTCCATGGTCACTTCCATCAACCGGCAGGAGGTATCCCCGGAGGAACAGCTTTCCAACCAGGTCTATCTTTTTTCCCGCAAGGACGGAAGCCTGAAAATTGTATCCAACGCACCGGAGCTGGTGGGAACCGCTGTCCTCTCTTAAAGGATATGGCTTCCGATCTGAAAGATCAGAACGGCAAATCCCCAGGCCAGCACAAGCTGGAACAGAACCATCTGCATCGTGAATCTTAATGACCCGGTTTCACGCCGGATCGTTCCCACTGCAGCCACACACGGGGAATACAGCAGGCAGAACACCAGCAGCGCATAGGCATTTGCCATTCCAAATCCGGCAATTCCCAGTACCCTGGAAAGCTCAGCCATTCCCATCGCAGAGTTGATGTTGCTGATGCCATAGAGCACGGAAAAGCTGGACACCACCACCTCTTTCGCAGACAGGCCGGAAATCAAAGCAACCGCGATCTGCCATGTACCAAGACCTGCAGGTCTCAGGATCGGAACCAGAAGTCGTCCCAGGGCCGCTGCAAAGCTCCTGGTCACATCCGTTTCATAACCATGAATGCCAAAGTTTAAGACAAACCAGAGCACAATGGATGCCACAAAAATGGTGGTTCCGGCTTTGGTCAGATAATCTTTCACCTTGTCCCATACATAGATGGCCACGGTTCTTGCATTCGGTGTCTTGTATTCCGGAAGCTCGATCAGCAGCGTGTCCTCGTCCTTATTCTTTTCTCGTTTATGCAGGATAAACGCAATGGTAATCGCCACAATGAGTCCGATCACATACAGAGAATAAGCCGCCAGCATAGCATGCTCTTTAAAAAACATCTCTGAAAAAAGTACATAAATCGGAAGTCTTGCAGAGCAGGACATAAACGGTGTGATCAAAATGGTACGGCGGCGGTCCCGCTCGGTCGCTAGCGCACGGGATGCCATGACGGCAGGAACCGTACAGCCAAAGCCCAGGAGCATCGGCAGAAAAGCCTTGCCGGAAAGTCCCACCCGGCCCATGATTTCATTCATGACATAGGCAACTCTTGCCATGTATCCGCTGTCTTCCAGGAAAGCCAGGGCCAGGAACAGGATAAAGATGTTCGGCAGGAATGTTAAAATACCGCCAACACCGGCTACAATTCCATCTACCACCAGAGAAATCAGCCAGTCCGAGGCCTGCACATGCTGCATGGCCGCAAGCACCGCTCCGGAAAACCATTCCAGTCCGGTTTCAAAGTATCCCTTCAGAAAATCTCCCACCGTGAACGTCAGGAAAAAGACCAGCGCCATAATTCCGAGAAAGATCGGTACACCAAACACCGGATGGGTGAGCCAGGAATCGATGCGGTCTGTGGATGCTGATTTTTCCTCGCGTCCCATCATGCATTCGTCCATGACTTCCTCTATATAATCATACTTCTCATTGATGATATCTTTTTCGTAGTTTTTTTCCGCAATATGACTGATATCCACCGGATGGTCTTTCATCACTTCCGGGTCCTGCTCCAGAAGCTTAACCGCATGCCAGCGCATATTTTCCATTTCGCCGTATTTTGCCCTCAGGATCACCTCGATCTGGCGGATTTTTTCTTCCAGCGCATCATCATAACGCACCACAACGCCCTGCGGTCCCTCCTCGTAATGATGGACTACCGCGTGCATCAGCACATCCAGTCCGGTACGCTTTCTTGCGGAAACCGGGACCACCGGAATACCTCCCAGCATTTCCGGCAGACGGTGCAGGTCAATCTCCATTCCCCGCTCTTCTACAATATCCATCATATTCAGTGCCAGGATGACCGGTTTTTTCAGCTCCAGCAGCTGCAGGGTCAGATACAGATTTCGTTCCAGAGAAGATGCATCAACTACGTTAATGATCACATCCACCTCACCGTCCTCAATGCAGCGCCTTGTCACGATTTCCTCGATGGTATAGGAAGTCAGGCTGTAGATGCCCGGAAGGTCGATCACCTTGATGGAACGGCCTTTATAGCTGGTGTGCCCCTCCACACGTTCCACCGTAACCCCGGGCCAGTTTGCGACTTTTAAATTGGCTCCGGTAAACGCATTGAACAGGGTTGTTTTTCCGCAGTTCGGGTTACCGACGAAGCCAACCCGTATTTCACGAAGATTCTGTCCGGCCTGCTTCTTTTCCGTCTTCAGTCCGGCCGGTCTTTGCTTCTGCTCCGTCTGTATTCTGTCCTCAGCCATGGTTCTCCACCTCCATCTCTGAAATTTCAATGCCATCACTGATGCGTTTGCCCACAGCCAGTCTGGTTCCGCGTACCTTAAAGATCACAGAACCGCTTCCTTTTTTATTTAAAAGAGTTACCGGAGTCATGCTGTTGACTCCAAGAGCCTCCAGACGCCTGGTAATGGTCTCGTTTACGGCCACGCCTTCCACGCGGTAGGTGTGACCTATGATGCCCTCATTTAATTTCATAAATATTCTCCTTCTGCTTAGCAGTTCGTAGCTTATGTAAAAAAAATATACCCTTATTGATAATTTTTGTCAATAAGGGTATATTTTTATCGGAATATTTCTCAAAAGCTACAGACATTGCCTGTAAACGGTAAACTCAGGCTTCCAGATCCAGCAGTGCCTTCTTCACCTCCAGCATCCGGTCACGCAGCACGGCTGCCTCCTCGAAGTTTAACTCTGCAGCTGCCTGATGCATCTTCTTCTGGATTTCCTTTACCAGCTTGTTCAGTTCCTTTGCGCTCATGGATTCCAGATCTTTTTCATCTGCGGAAGGTGCTTTCTCTGCCGCCTTGGAAATTGCGATCAGGTCACGCACGGCCTTTTTAATGGTAGTCGGCGTAATGCCATGCTCCTCATTGTAGGCCTGCTGGAGCTGGCGGCGTCGGCTGGTCTCATCAATGGCCGCCCGCATGGAATCGGTGACGGTGTCTGCATACATGATCACATGACCCTCAGCATTTCGTGCTGCACGGCCAATCGTCTGGATCAGGGAAGTTTCCGAACGAAGGAAGCCTTCCTTATCTGCATCCAGAATGGCTACCAGCGTGATCTCCGGAATATCCAGACCTTCTCGCAGAAGGTTGATACCCACCAGAACATCAAATACATCCAGCCGCATGTCGCGGATGATTTCCGCCCGTTCCAGTGTATCAATATCAGAATGCAGGTACTTAACCCGGATGCCAAGCTCCTTCATATAGTCTGTCAGATCCTCAGCCATCCGCTTGGTCAGGGTAGTGATCAGCACTTTATGATGGGCTGACGTTTCTTTATTGACCTCGCTCACCAGATCATCAATCTGACCCTCTACCGGCCGAACAAAAATCTCCGGATCCAGAAGCCCTGTCGGGCGGATGATCTGTTCTGTCCGCATAAGCTCATGCTCTGCCTCATAAGGGCCAGGCGTTGCGGATACAAACATCATCTGATCGATCTTACTCTCAAATTCCGTAAAGTTTAACGGCCGGTTATCCAGCGCAGAAGGAAGCCGGAAGCCGTAATCCACCAGCGTGGTCTTGCGGGAGCGGTCACCCGCATACATGCCGCGTACCTGCGGCAGCGTGATATGGGACTCATCCACGATGATCAGAAAATCATCCGGGAAATAGTCGATCAGCGTCCACGGCGGCTCTCCGGGCTTTCCGAAGTTTAAGTGGCGGGAATAGTTCTCAATGCCAGAACAAAAGCCAGTCTCCCGCATCATCTCCACATCAAAGTTGGTACGCTCGGAAATACGCTGCGCCTCCAGCAGCTTATCTTCACTCTTAAAAAAAGTCACCCGCTCCTTTAGCTCTTCCAGAATATTTTCTGTGGCAAGCTGCATCTTCTCCTTCGGCACGACATAATGAGAAGCCGGAAAAATAGCAATGTGATTCAACTGCAGCTTTGCCTCGCCGGTCAGCGTGTCAATCTCCATTATGCGGTCAATCTCGTCCCCGAAAAACTCCACCCGGTAGGCCACACTGTCAGAATAGGCCGGAAAGATCTCCAGGACATCTCCCCGCACCCGGAAGGTACCGCGGTGAAAGTCCATGTCATTGCGGGCATACTGAATATCGATCAGCTTGTGAATCACCTCATCCCGGTCTTTCTCCATGCCCGGACGAAGAGAAATGACCATCTCCTGATAGTCGATCGGAGAGCCCAGACCATAAATGCAGGAAACCGAAGCCACTATGATCACATCCTTCCGCTCGGAAAGAGCTGCCGTAGCGGAGTGGCGAAGCTTATCAATCTCGTCATTAATGGCGGAATCTTTCTCAATATAGGTGTCCGTGGAGGGCACATAGGCCTCCGGCTGGTAATAATCATAATAGCTGACAAAATATTCTACGGCATTTTCCGGAAAAAATTCCTTCATCTCCCCATAAAGCTGTGCCGCCAGCGTTTTGTTGTGGGCAATGATCAGAGTAGGCTTGTTCAATGCCTGAATGACATTGGCCATGGTAAAGGTCTTACCGGAACCGGTAACTCCAAGCAGCGTCTCAAACTGATTGCCCTCCCGGAAGCCCTCCACAAGTTCGGCAATGGCCTGGGGCTGGTCACCGGTTGGGGCGTATTCAGATACTAGTTTAAAATGGTCCATAATGATTCCTCCGAAATCATAGCTACAGGTAATAAATAGGACATTGACCGAAACGGCCTTCCTCAACCTACTATAGCACATGGGCAATAAAAAGTATAGCATTTGCGAACGCATGTTCTTCCTAATATTGTATATCTATTTTCAAAACACCATCTGTACCTCTTCATTTCTGTGACATTGTCTGGAAATACAAAACAATTTCCATTTTCCTTAATAATTTGATAAGATTTTTCATATTTTTTTATTTTTTAAACACAATTTGGTCACATTTTCCCTTTATAGTATGTGTTTGTTCGAGAGGAATCCCGGACAGAGGAGGAAAAAATTATGATGAAGAAAGTATTTAACAAATCCATGATCGCTGTTGTAGCTGCTGCTATGGTAGCTATGGGAATCACCGCTTGCGGCGGTACCAAAGAGGAAACCACTGCTGCTGAGACTACTGTAGCTGAGACCACTGTTGAAGAGACTACCGTTGAGGAGTCCACCGAGGCTGAGGAATCTTCCGATGAAGCAAAAGAAGAGTCTGTTGAGTCCGAGGAGGCATCTGAGGCTGAGGAGTCTTCCGAGGAGGCTGAAGAGTCTTCTGACGAAGCTGAGTCCACTGAGGAAGCAGCTGAGGAGACTACTGCTGCAAACTAATCTGCAGACAGCATCATCTTTCACATAAGAAAATACCGAATGAACACAAAAACCGGCAGACCAGTTTTCGCGACTGACCTGCCGATTTTGTGTTTTATGCAGACATGACATTTTATCTGCTATATGCTGTTACTTCTTACCCCCACACTTCCTCTGCAATCTCTTTTACCAGTTTCAATTTTGCCCACTGCTCTTCCACGGTCAGCTTGTTGCCGATCTCGCAGGAAGCGAATCCGCACTGCGGGCTTAAGTACAGACGGTCTAACGGTACATACTTTGCCGCCTCATGGATGCGCGCGATCACAGCGTTCTTATCCTCCAGCTTCGGGGATTTTGTTGTGATCAGGCCCAGAACAACCTTTTTATCTTCGGAAGCATGCTTCAGGCACTCAAATCCGCCGGAACGCGCATCGTCAAACTCCAGATACAGGGCATTGACGTTTTCCTTTCCAAATACCAGCTCCGCAATCTTGTCATAAGCACCAGTGCAGGCCCAGGTAGAATGGAAATTTCCGCGGCAGATGTGGGTGTTGATGACCAGATTCTCCGGCTGTCCCTCGATCACCAGGTTGTTGATTTCCAGGAATTCCTTCTGCAGTTTTTCCAGTCCTGCATCATCGGTTCCAAAGAACATTCTTGCCTTCGGGTCCACAAAGCAGCCCCAGGTACAGTCATCCAGCTGGATGTTTCTGCAGCCTGCCGCATAGAGATCCGCGATGACTTTTCTGTATCCGGCTACCAGATCTGCAATAAGTTCCTCATCATTCGGATAAATCTTTCTGGTATCCTCAATATTCATCGGCATTACCAGCTGCTCGAAAAACTGGGCCGGTGCCGGGATGGTCTGCTTTGCTACGGTATTCTCATCCTCCAGTGCCTTCACAAATTTGTAATGCTCCACAAATGGATGATGTCCCACAGAAATCTTTCCGGTCAGGAAGGTATCATCAATCTTGGCTGCCTCATCGTGAAACGGCAGTCCTTCTTCAGTGGCGCTATGACCCACACCGTTGAATCCCCACATGAAATCCAGGTGCCAGGTAGCGCGGCGGAACTCACCGTCGGTGATCACATGGTAACCAGCTTTCTTCTGCTTCTCCACCAGGTCGGTGATGGCTGCGTCTTCTGCCTTCTTTAATTCTTCTGCGGTGATGGTTCCTGTCTCATACTCAGCGCGTGCCTTCTTTAACTGCTCCGGTCTTAAAAAGCTTCCTACATAATCATAACGAAACGGGGTATTTTTGCTCATGTTGTTGTCTCCTTATCTGATGTTGTGCGCAGCCATTCCATGCTTCTCTGGCCGCCCCTGTCATATCTGCTATTCATGGCTCTTATGATACCCGCATTTTCATTCCCTGTAAAATATCGAAAAAAAGCGGTTTGCCATAGTTTTAGTCTATCGCGAACCGCTTCAGTGCTTCTATATAATGAGCAGCAAATTTCCCCGGCACCACCTGTTTATGCGTGATATATCCGATTTCCATATAATCATCTGCCTCCAGCGGCACCGCTACAATGTCCCTGCCATTCAGGGTTTCATTGATCACACCGCTGCAGATGGTGTAGCCATTTAAGCCGATCAGCAGGTTAAACAAGGTTGCCCGGTCACAGACCCGGATGTCTTTCCGGCTCTCCAGCGTGCTTAAAATCTCCTCTGAAAAATAAAAAGCATTGTGATCTCCCTGTTCATAAGAAAGCCGCGGATACGGCTCCAGATCCTGCAGGGTGATTTTCTTCCGCTTTGCCAGCGGATTTCCCGATCCGACAAACACATGGGGCTTTGCCCGAAACAGCCGTTCAAATTTCAGATTATGTTCCTTGAAGGTTTTTCGCAGAACATTCTCGTTGAACTGGTTTAAATAGAGCACCCCAATCTCACTTTTCAGCTTTGCCACATCCTCAATGATCTCATAGGTCTGGGTCTCCCGGAGCCGGAAATCGTAAGTCTCACCTCCGTAAGTCTTGAGCAGTTCCACAAAGGCCTCCACCGCAAAGGAATAATGCTGGGTAGAGACACAAAACTGATGACGCACCGGGGCCACACCGGAATAACGTTCCTCCATCAGGCTTGTCTGGGTGATGACCTGTCTGGCATAACCGAGAAATTCCTCCCCCTCGGAAGTCAGCAGAATTCCCTTGTTGCTCCTCTGGAAGATGGTAATGCCAAACTCATGCTCCAGTTCCCGAATGGCCGCCGTCAGACTGGGCTGGGAAATATACAGCTTCTCCGCCGCTCTGCTGATGGTCCCGGCCTCTGCAGTCTCTACGATGTATTTTAGCTGTGTCAGTGTCATAGGTGTGTCCTCAAATTTCATAAATTATGATTTTTCTTTTAATTCTACCACATTCCACTGAAAAATAAAATTTTGTTTTCTCCTCTGTACACTGCTGTGCCCTGCTCTGTCTTACAGAACACTGTTAATATCTGCAGCCATATCAACAACTGCCTGTCTGGATGCTTCTGCGAAGTGCTCTGCACCAAACTTTGCGTATTTCTCCTGACGATACGCTGCAATAATGCCGCGTGAAGAATTGACAATTGCTCCAAGTCCATCTTCATTGAAACAATTCTTTAAATCTTTTGCCGTACCGCCCTGTGCACCATAACCAGGTACCAGGAAGTAGGTTTTGGGCATGAGTTTTCTTAAAATAACGCTCATCTCCGGGTAGGTTGCTCCTACAACCGCTCCGACATTACTGTATGCGCCATCCATAGATATCCTGCCCCACTCGACCACCCTGTCAGCAATATGCTCATAAAGCGGTTTACCATCAATCAGCCTATCCTGAAACTCCCCACTGGAGGGGTTCGAGGTTTTTACCAACACAAAAATGCCTTTATCCTCTGCATTGCAAACATCAATAAAAGGTTTTACTCCGTCACTTCCCAGATACGGGTTCACAGTAATAAAATCTGTATTGAATATAGAACAACTATTGTTTCCAACTTTCACTCTGCCCAGATGAGCTGATGCGTATGCTGCTGAGGTAGAACCGATATCGCCGCGTTTTGCGTCAGCAATAACCACAAGGCCTTTCTCATGGCAATATTTCACAGTCCTGTCATATGCCTTCAATCCTTCAATACCAAACTGCTCGTACATGGCAATCTGTGGCTTCACAGCCGGAATCAGGTCCCAGGTATGATCCACGATCTCCTTATTAAAATTCCAGATAGCATCTGCTGCTCCTTCTAACGTCTCACCAAACTCTCTGAAGGACTTCTTTAAAATATATTCCGGAATATAATTTAACATCGGATCCAGTCCAACACAGATCGGTGCCTTTGTTTTCTGAATCTTTTCAATTAATTTCTGAATCATGGTCTTCTCCTTAGCAGCACGTACAACGTACCACATTCTTTTATTCTTCTTTATCCCGTAAAACAAAATTCAGCAATATATTCAGTCCCACACCACAAAGTACAGCAATAAAAACCTGTGAGGTGCACAACATATTTAAAAATGGTGGAAGGCTGTCTGCCCACTCTTTATAAGTAGAAGTGCACTGATACGGAAGCATAACTGCCAGCGTCAGAGTAATCCCTGCTACCAGCGTGTTTCTCAGAGTTCTCGGTGATGACACAATGGAGTCAATTCCGGAAAACATAATGGAAGCCGCAGAGATCAGGAACACTGCCCCAATAACCGGTTTCGGAATTCCGGCAAGAATATATGCCATTTTCGGGCAAAAGCCATACAACAGGAATAAAACACCTGCATATTGGGTTACCCGCCTGGATGCCACGCCGGTAGCTGCAACAATGCCGATATTCTGTGTGTAGGAAGTACACGGCAAGCCTCCAAAGAGGGCTGTAATCATGCAGCCAAGTCCGCTGGCCATGATTCCTTTATCAATATGTTTCACACGGTAAACCTCATCACAGGCTGCGCAGGTTGCCGCATAATCCCCGACAGATTCAAAAATAGCTCCCATATAGCCGCTGAATCCACCAATAATGGCCGCTGCCGTAAACGTGATTACTGCGTTTGGCTGTCCTGACAGCCCTGTAAATGGAAATAAACGTGGAATCTTTATCCACGGTGCGGCATAAACTGCATTCCAGTCAAAAATTCCCAGAAATGAAGAAACCACAACTCCGACGATAACAACCGTAATAAGGATAAAGCCCTGGGATACCATTCCTTTCGTTTTAAATTTCAGTATAAGCGCCAACAAAAACGAAATCAGCGCAAGAACCAGATATAATGGTTCCTGTCTGGAAAAAGTCCACTGAACCGCGATTCTCGCTGCGACAAACCCAATTGCTGTCACCACAGAACCAACTACTACCGGAGGAAGGAAAGCTCTTACCTTGCTTACTGTCTTTGTAATTCCGAGGATTGTCTGAATCAAACCTCCAATCAGCGAGGCTCCCCACACTGCTGGCAGACCGTAAACAGCCGCAATGTTTCCCATGGATGACATAAGTGCGGAAGAGGATCCCTGAACAATGGGAAGGCGGTTACCTACCGTTGTCTGTAAAAATGTGCAGATTCCCATACAGAAGAAACATGCGCAAAGCAACGTCGGAACAAAATCCGGCTGGTCAATTCCTGCTAAAGAGGCAAACCCTGCTGCCCACATAAACGGTGTAAAATCTACCAGAGTAATCTGCAATGCAAAAAGAACGGCCTTCCAGCATGGTTTTGGCACATCCTCAATTCCATATGCAATTTCAATATTTGATTCAGGCTGTTCTTCAAAAACCGGCTGTTCTGGATTATACATAAAATCTCTCCCTTCCCATTTTAAATCTTCCTGTTCTTTATTAAACCATAGATATTTCTGTTCCAGTCCGGCCTTCAATTCCTTCTTCCGCTTTTTCAAGAAGCGTAATCAAAGCCTTTCTTCCATGACCGGATTTTGCAAAGGCGACCGCTGCCTCTACTTTCGGAAGCATGGAGCCCGGAGCAAACTGCCCATCCTCTATATAAAATTCTGCTTCTCTTACACTCATATGCTCCAGCCATTTTTGCCTTGGTGTGCCGTAAAAAATCGCAACTTTTTCAACAGCTGTTAAAATAATCAGGTAATCTGCATTTAACTCTTCCGCAAGTTTTTCTGAAGCAAAGTCTTTATCGATAATGGCTTCTGTTCCAAAATATCCGTCTTCCTCTTTTACTACCGGAACGCCTCCGCCTCCGCAGGCAATCACAATCTGTCCGTCTTCTACCATTTTCCGGATCGATTCCAGTTCCAGAATCTGCTGCGGCTTTGGAGACGGAACAACTCTGCGGATGCCTCTTCCTGCATCCTCCGCAAACTCAAATCCTCTTTCTTTTCTCAGAACTTCTGCCTCTGCTTCGGTGACATACGCACCAATCGGCTTAGATGGATTTTTAAACGCATCATCATTTGGATTTACTTCCACCTGCGTAAGAATGGTTGTGATGGACTTTAAAATTCCACATTTCTCGAGTTCATTGCGCAGTGCCCTCTGCAGATCCAGTCCGATATAGCCCTGGCTCATTGCAGTGCACACAGACAGCGGACAAAGCTCATAATGCTCCGGATCCTGCTTATGCAAAGCAGTCATTGCCTTCTGGATCATTCCGACCTGTGGTCCATTTCCATGTGAAATTACAACCTGATGACCGGCCCGAACCAGTCCGGCTACGGCCTTTGCAGTTCCTTTTACTACCTCTGCCTGCTCGGAAATTGTCTTACCAAGTGCATTTCCTCCCAGAGCTATCACAATTCGTTTTCCCATAATTCTTCTCCATTCGTTTTTATAAAAATAGTAATCCTACGGATATAATCACCAGAAGTGCCAGCAGACAAATCACACAATATCCCATAACATCCCTGACTTTCAGTTTTGCGACTTCCAGCACCGGAATCAGCCAGAACGGCTGAAGCAGATTACAGCAGGAATTGCCCCAGGAAAGTGCCATTGCTGCCTTTCCTTCCGACACAGCCGGCATAAAGCTCTGGACCGCCTGCATTACAATCGGCCCCTGAACCGCCCACTGGGCTCCGCCGCTTGGTACAAACAGCTTTACGATCACCGCGCTCAGGCAAGTGAAGAGCGGAAAGGTCTGCACATTGGAAATATGTACAAAAAATCCGGCAATCACCTGTGCGATGGAAACACCGGTTGAACCGCCGTGATAGCTGATCAATCCGGCAATTCCGGCATAAAACGGCATCTGAAGCACAACGCCAACCGCTCCGCCCAGAGATTTTTTTACTGCCGCTACCGTACGTACAGGAGTTTTATACATTGCGATCGATGCAAACAGAAAGATCATATTCACCTGGTTAATAGAAAGTGAAAATGACTGTTTTTTGATATAAAGAGAATCTACAAAACTCCAGATTACGCAGAAAAAGCCAATAAACGCAATCAGACCATTTAAAAGTACAGATGTTTCCAACTTTTCAGCCGGCGTCATCTCACTGCGTGGCCTGTACTGTTTTTCCACCGTCTCCTCAGCGAAGATTGCCGGATCCACAGTTTTTGTTTTTTCAGGAGACGGATGCATAGCCGTAATCAAAAGGCACAGCACAATTGCTCCTACCAGATAAATAAACAGGTTGTATGGCGCAAATACTGTTTCACGAAATGGAATTCCCGTTGTACTCCATACCCCATCGAATGTCCAGCCTCCGGCAACATTGAGTGCAATCGTTCCGGATATTCCTACCAGGCAAAACGCGTTTCCAACATAAGCGGCCGCTACCAGAAGCGGATAATGAATTCCCTTTACCTGCTTTGCCACTTCCTGTGCCAGGACCGCGCATACAATCAAAGCGGCTCCCCACTGTAAAAAATACGCGACCATACCCACTGCGGAAACTAAAAGCAGTGCCTGTCTCGGAGTTTTCGGAATAGACGCAATCTTTACGATGATGCGGTGAACCGGTTCTGTATTGGCAAACATCGTTCCCGTCACCACAATCAGAACCATCTGCATCCCAAAGCCAAGAAGATTCCAGAAACCGCCATACCAGCCATCGTACACCAGATTCACCAGCCGATCCGCCACGGTAATTCCCTCTGCCGGCGCAATTCCTGTAACTGGAACCGCAACCACAAACAGGATTACCGTAAGAAGCAGCACCAGAATATACGCATCCGGAAGAAAACGGCTGATTAATGCCACACTGCCATCTACCAGTGCATCAAATATTTTTTTCACAATTTTCACCTCGTTCTGCCCAAAAGTTTCCAGTTTCCTGGTTCTAAGATTTTACAAGTAGAGCCGCCCTGTTTATAAGGCAGCTCTCACTTTTAATTCATAATCTTCTGAAATTTCTGGTAAAACTCCGGGAATGAAGAATCAAAACTTCCGGCACGATCCAGCATTTTTCCAAAAAAGCCGATCAGCGGAGCATTTACGATTGTTGCAAGAACTGTGTTTAATCCGACCATATTAAAAGCAAACCGGCGGAATAACACCAGCATAAGAACTACTGCAATCAAAAGCGCTGACAGATCAAACAGCCATTTCACTTTTGTCATATCTTTCTGATACGTATCCGTTACATCCTTTACGAACATTTCATAAGCTTCCTGAGGAAGATACGTTCTCAGGAAAAAAGCTATGGCCAGTGAAGTGATCAGAATTCCAAAAACACAAGCCATTCCGCGCTGCCAGTATACGGTATACTGTTCCGAACCTAATACAACATACCACAGATCCAAAATATTTCCGTAAATAAACGCCGTAACAAAAGATAACAGATACTTCCACTTAAAGCGCCGCACAGCAAAGGCCAGCACGATCAGCAGCAATCCCTGAAAGATATACTCTGATTTTCCAAAAGTAAACCAGGGAATTGTTTCTGAAATACGCAAATAAAGCACGTAGGCCGGTGCAACTACCATTGACACGCCAAATCCGCTTTTCGCCGACAGGCAGACCCCCAGTGGGCACAGAATTATTCCCAGGACATACGCAATCTCTGCAAATCTTCCTTTCTTATTTTCCATATGCTTCTCCTTTTTGAAGCTGTTACTTTACGGTAATATCAACGCCGTTCTTAATAACATAAGCCGGTGCTGTGTGATGCCAGATTGCATGGTATACATCCTCATCCTGAAGTACTACCAGATCTGCATCTCCGCCTTCTTTCAGTTCATGGTTTTTGATTCCAAGAACCTTTGCGGCGCTTGTTGTGATCATGTCGTAAAGCAGCTCCATGTCGTCGAAGCTTACCATGTGGAGTAAATGGCTTGCCAGGAAAGCTACCTGAAGCATATTGCACTCACCGTATGGATAGTAAGCATCTGCTATATCATCCTGTCCAAGAGCAACCGGCACGCCTGCCTTCAGAAGGTCTTTGACTCTTGCATGCAGCGGACCGGTATGCGGATCGGATACCACACCAATCTGGGCTTTCTTTAAGAGGGAAACGAGCTTTCTGAAGTAGTTCTCCGGATACAGCTCCATGGCACGACAATGCTGTGCGGTTGCTCTTCCCTGCCAGCCCATCTCGATGACCTTTTTGCATAACATCTCCAGGGTTCTCTCCTCTGCATCACCTACATCGTCCAGAAGCATGGAAATGTCTTTGTCATACTCTTTTGCGTAGTTACACATAGAATTTACATGGTCTAACTCCTCTTCTTCAGTGAACTCGATCCACGGGATTCCGCCTACTACATCGGCACCAAGATCCATAGCCTGTTTGATCAGTTCTTTTGCTCCCGGCTCTCTGGCAACACCATCCTGCGGAAATGCAACGACCTGAATATCCAGGCGGTCCTTATATTCCTCTCTTCCACGGATAACACCTTTTACGCCTTCCAGTCTGGCTTTGCTGTCCACATCTGCAAATGCGCGGATATGGGTATTGCCGTATTTCACAGCAAGATCGCATGCCTTACGGACATTCTCAATGATCCACTTTTCATCATAGCATGCCTTGAAATCTGCTGCTCTCTCGATGGAAGTCATAGCACCGCCCATGTTATTGTCGTTGTACTCTTTTAATGCAGCCTGTCCGGCCATTTCCAGAGTATAAACCTTACACAGATGAAGGTGTCCGTTTACAAAGGACTCGGTTACCAGGTTTCCTTTTGCATCGATAACCTGCTTTGCCTCGCCCTCTACTGCAGACGCGATTGCCGTGATCTTTCCGTTCTCAATTCCGATCTCAACTAGTTCTTTTCCGGTATTTCTTGTTTTTGCGTTCGTAATCTTAATATCCAGCATATGTAAACCTCCATTATTTTACATGATTCAACATTTTTGCTAACCAATATCCTCTTTCAGACTTTCAATCCTTGCGGATGCCCTGGTGAGAAGATCTTTTCCTACCTGGTTTACGTAGTCACGCTTCTCCTCTTCGCTTACCTTTGTAAGTTTTCCAGAAGATACTACTAATTCCCCATTTACTACTACATTTTTAACAAGACGAGGATCGCCGCTCTCTACAATGCATGCCACCGGATCATAGCATCCGCCTGCATAAGTCAGCTGATTCCAGTCCATCTGGGCGAAATCTGCTGCCATTCCAGGTGCCAGATAACCGATGTCATCCCGTCCAAGAACTTTTGCTCCGCCTGCCGTTGCCATATACAGATAATCATCCGGTGTTGCCGCCTTATCACCCCAGGTAAGACGATTTAACAGATATGCGCACCGGATTTCCTCCAGCATATTCGATGAATTGCTGCTGGCAGCTCCATCTACACCAAGACCAATTCTTGTGAGACCGTGTTCCAGATAAGAAGGCACCGGACATGCACCGGAACTTAAAAGCATATTAGAGATCGGGCAATGTGCCACTCCGGTTCCGGTCTCTGCCATCTGCGCAATTTCTTCTTCATTCAAATGAATGCAGTGGGCAAAATAAAACCGTTTGCCAAGCAAACGGTGCCGTTTAAACCACTCAAATGGCCGGCAACCCCAAGTCTTCAGCGTATATTCCACCTCATGCTGGCTCTCTGCCAGATGACCGTGAACCATAATGTCATACTCTTCTGCCAGATCTACTACAGCTTCAATGATATCTTCCGTTTCATACTGGGCAATGCTCGGAGCGATGCCAACCTGGCACATGGAAAAACGGGACCGGTCATGATATTTTTTCACCAGTCTGATCGTGTCTTCCACAACACTCTCTTTTGTATCCACAACTTCTGGCGGTACAATACTGCTAGGTACAGAGTGGAATCCTCTGGTCGGATGGAAACGGATTCCAATTTCTGCCGCGGCCTCAATTTCCGCGTCAACCAGATATTTTACTCCCACAGGATGCGGATACCAAAGATCATTGGATGTCGTACATCCAGTTTTAAGCATATCTCCCAGACCAGAATAAACACCAGCACGAGCCACATCCGTATTCAGATCTTTATAGATCTCATACATAACAGTCAGCCACGGTTCCAGCTTCAGTCCTCTTGTTGCCTGGATATTGCGGATCAGAGACTGCCATGTATGATGATGCACATTTACAAAACCCGGAAGAATCACCGTTCCTTCTGCCTCTACCACATGGTCAATCTTTAATGTTCCTTCATATTTTTTCTCCAGATCCGTTCCTACATCCAGAATTTCTTTTCCTGAAATCAGCAGATCACCATGACGGATTTTCTCTCTTTTCTCGTTCATGGTAATGATCCAGTCAGCATTTTTATATAGCGTTGTCCCCATACAGACTCCTCCTTTTCGTTCAGAGGGTTCCCCCACGAAACCCTCTGAACCGGCCTGTTACTGTTCTTTATACATCCTCGAAACCATCGAATGCCACGATACGGCTGATGCAGCTTTCTCCATCCTGGAACTTCCACGGGAAGCATCCGATTACAACACGCTTGTTGGACAACTTATCGATCTCACCTCCCATGCACTCTGCATGGATTGCCTCATACGGCTGGCCAAACAACTCTAAATGCATTGCCTGGTAATGCTCCGGCCACGGATAAATCTCATTTAAGGATTTGCCATATTTCTTGCGGAAAATAGCGTCGCACTTTTCAGCCTCCATCGGCTCCCAGTCACGGATCTTAGTATTCATCGGATGATCTGCGGAACCGCAGTCAACTCCCAGCCATTTAATCTTCTTTTCACGTACCCACTTGATAAAATCAAGAGACGGACCCGGGTGACGCAGCATGTAACGGCGCTCATCTGCCTCAGGCTGGTCAAATCCATACTTATGATAACCAGTGTTGATGATCAGGATATCTCCCTCACGTACCTCAACGCGCTTCTCGATATCTTCCGGGGTATAGATGCCGAAATCCTCTGCCATATCAGACAAATCAACTACAACACCCGGTGCACACAGCTTGGTTAATTCCAGAGCTGCAATATCTCTTCCTGCGGTGTCGAAATGACGCGGGCCATCCAGATGGGTTCCTACATGATTGGAATGGGTCACAAGCTGTCCGTTTGCTCCATTCGGTGCCAGACGCTTGAAATACTTCACCTGGAGCGGCTCATAGGTTGGCCACGGCGGAGTGCTGATTCCAATCGGAATACTTAAATCGTAGATTTTGATGTCAGACCACTTACTCATAATTATAAATCCTCCTTATTTATATATAAATATTTTTATTATCTAGTTTGTCCATGCTTTTGCGCATGCTTCGATGGCTTTTGTAAAACAGCCTTCCGGCGGATTCACAAGACCTGCTCCAATCTGTCCAACGCCGTAATCCTTGTGAGCAATACCAGTATTGATGATCGGACGGATTCCAGTCTCCAAAACCTTTACAATGTCGATTCCAGTTGCGCTGCCTCTGAAGTCCAGTACCGGAATTTTATAGGCATTTCCTTCCCCTTCTGTAATCTCGTACATCTGAGAAGAGTAGTTGATCGCATCCTGAACCTGGCCTCCTACAAACTGTACGATAGCTGGCGAAGCTGCCATACAGAATCCGCCAATTCCGGTTGTTTCTGTAATACAGCTATCTCCGATATCCGGATTTGCGTCCGCTTCGGAATATCCCGGGAAATAAAGACCGCGGATATATTCGGACGGTGCCGTAAACCACTGGTCTGCGCCAAGTCCGGAAATCCGGATGCCAAATTCCACACCATTTCTGCACATGGTAGAAACAATGGTGCTGTACGGAATTCCCAGAGTCGGATCCATCGTAGCTTTACAGGACGGCATAGACAGATTCAGAAATGCATGGTCATTTCCATTGATAAATGCAATTGCCTCCTGCTGCTGCTCCAGCGGAAAATGGGTCTTGTAAACATCTGAAAGAATCTCACGGATAAACAAGGACGTGCCAGCCTTATTTCTGTTGTGCCCCTCGTCTCCCATCTGCAGAGCCTGCGCAATCATAACTTTCATATCGATCTCGCCATGGATTTCCAGTGCTTCTTTCAGTACCGGATAATAAACCTTTTCCATCTTTCTCAGGCGGTCAAATACCTCTTCATCACAAGCTCCAAACCGCAGTACCTTTCCAAGTCCTTCGTTCATAGTGCAGTACGCATCATTTCCGAAAGTTTTGTTTACCACATGCCATACCGGCATAGAATAAGTAACAATACCAGCCATCGGACCTACTGCATTGTGATGATGGCAGGAATCAAAGGTAATCTTTCCGCTTCCGGCCAGCTCTTCCGCTTCCTTCATATCCTTTGCCAGTCCCTCATAGATCAGGCCGCCCATAACAGCGCCTTTCATAGGACCGCACATGTCCTCCCACTTCACTGGCGGGCCAGCATGAAGGATCGTCGTTTTGGTCATGCCAGGAATTGCTTCTCCGGCAGTTGACATTCCTACCAGCGCCGGCTGAGCCGCAAGGATTCTGCGAAGTGCCTCCTTGTTTGCAGCTGCGATCTTCTCTGCCAGATTCGGATCCTTTAACTGTTTTAAATAACCGGCAATCTTTTTATCTCCGCCAGCCACCGGTTTCCACGCAACATGGACCGATTTGACATTCTGCTTTTTCAGGTCCTGATAAAAAGACTCAATACCGAAATTGACTACGCATAATTCTTTCTCAAATAACTCATTTACCTTGCTCATGTTCTTCCTCCTCCCCTACAGATTTTTCGTGATCAGTTCTACAAATCTCGCTGCCTGTGCATTGGACGGAAGTACAATTGCCCCTGCTCCTGCCAGTTGGAGAGATGTTGCTGTACGGTTTTGCGGATCACCCTCTGTGCCGCATACAGTAGCTACCACAGACAGGTAACGGCCTTCTTTTGCTGCCAGTTCCTTTGCCTTCCGAATCGCATCGGATAAATCCTTTGCCGGATCCTCGTGGGAACCATAGCCAATCACACAGTCTACCAGGATCACAGCGGTTTCCGGATCCTTTGCCTCCTCGACCACACGCTCTGCTCTAAGGGATGGATCAATCATCGGATGCGGACGGCCAACAGTAAACTCATCATCTCCGAAATCCAGGAAAGTATTTTCCCGTGACTTTCCATTTCTTGCGTTTTCCAGTTTATCTTCCGCTTTCAGCGGGATATTGGAATAAATATGTCCCATACTTCCGATCAGAAGTTTCATTGCCTCATCGCAAATGGTTCCGCCGGTATAAAGGCCTCTCACATATTTCTGCCCCTGGATCATGCCGGCTCTTTCCTCTGCGGCCAGTGCTTCCGCTTTCTCAAGGCCCATGGTGAAATCTTCAAAATCCGATACGGCCTCTCCCTTTGCCAGTGCCACTGCCTTATGCGCTGCATCTTCCAGGGATACTGCTGCATATAATCCGGCTTTTTTAATTTTCTCTGCGTCACCACCAATGAAGCAGACTACAACCGGCTTGCCAGCATTAGCAGCAATCTTTAAAATCTGATCCTCCACATCCTTTGCCGGCGGTTTAGACACCAGCACAATAATCTCTGTCTTCGGATCTTCAATTAGTGCGTTCAGGCACTGCTTCATCATGATTCCGCCAATCTCACTCTTTAAATCTCTTCCACCAGTTCCGAGGAGCTGGGAAACACCTTCACCAAGCTGGTCGATAATAGTGGAAACTTCCTGCGCACCGGTTCCGGATGCACACACAAGACCGATTTTTCCAGGCTTAATCACATTTGCAAATGCAAGCGGTACATGATTGATAACTGCGGTTCCGCAATCTGGACCCATCATCAGGAGTTCTTTGGATACTGCGTACTCTTTCAGTGCTTTTTCTTCCTCGATGGTGACATTATCACTGAACAGCATAACGTTGATGTCACGATCCAGGCAGTCTTTTGCAACATCTGCCGCAAAACGTCCCGGAACTGAAATCACTGCCATGTTCAGATTTTTTTCCACTTTTATGGCTCCATCCAGAGTCGGCGGGAAATACTCTGCCTTGCTTTTTTCTGCTTTCTTGTTCAGCAGTTCATCTACCTTTTCCACTACTTTTTTGAAGCAGTTCTCGTCATCACAATCCGCTGCCACAAAAAAGTCATTTGCGGTTACATCCTCAAAGCCGTCTGCATCTAAGCCAAGATTTCCCGCAATCTCACGGTTCAGATCCGTTCCCATGCCTACCAGTGCTTCGGAAACACCTGACAGATTTTTTACATCTTTCGAGATGATCATCAGGGTTACTGAATCGTAATAGGTGTTTTTTCTGATTTCAAGCTTTACCACATCTGTTTCCTCCCATCTTATTGCTATCGATAACTCCATAATACATGCCGGTCAGGAAATCACATCCCGAGCTGCTTCCGAAACAGGCAACACGTTTCAGCGCTGTGCGAATCTGTTCTGTGTCGCAGTTTGCAAATCCTTCCAGAAGACCAAGAACATCCTCTGAAAACATTCCTTCGCCCGCATGTTTCAACAAAGATCCACTGACATCGTTTGTTCTGGATGCCGCTGCACCGGTGACTGTTTCCGCAAACCCTTCCCAGGGATAATTCTCTGGCCACGATACTATATAGCCACAGAGAAAATCATCGGAAGAAGGTGTCAGGCCCGGCCCTCCTCCAGCCAGCTGCCCTGCCGCATACACCGCTGTTTCCCGTTCTCCATTCTGCACTGCTTCTCGAAAGGCTTCGATCCTCGATGCAAGAAAAGCGGAAAACACATCCTCTGTTCTTCCTTCAATTAACCCATGAATTCCTTTTTCCTCCTGATGTGAAAGAAAACTTCGGATGAAATTGGCTGCCGCCGGATTCAGGATCTCACTCTGCCTTTTCTTCAGATTCAGAATCTCAAACGTTTCAAACTCAAACACCTGATAAGTTCCAATCCAGAGCCCCTGCAGATTTAACCGCATTTCTGTTCCCCTGGAACGTACCAGTTCTTTCACAAACATGAAATCACCGCTCCAGTCGAGATTTAGGGAAAAAGGCTGAAGGCTCTTTTCTTTTGCAAGAAAGGTAACCAGGCCGTTTTCATATGCCATATTCATGGCTCTGTGAAAACAGGAATGTAAAGTTCCTTCCAGTGTCTGTTCCGACAGCGCTTCGTATAAGCGACTGCAGATCCGAACCCGCACCTTCATTTTCCACTCCTCCCTTCTCCGTCTTGTGAACTCTTCACAATATTTTTTGTTTGCTTTGTTTTTTATCTTTGTTATGTTTCATATTATAATCACTAATTTTGTCATTTTCTATGTTGACTGTTCACAATAAACTTCTTATACTTTTGGTAAGCGTTTCAATTTTGAATGGAGGAAGCCCAGATGAACTACTATATTGAAGAAGCCTATTACCCAACCGTAAAGGAGCTTTTAAAACTCCCTATTTTTTCGACCAGCTATCTTGCTGCCGGTGAAAGTGGGTTAAACCGCACTGTTTCCGGCATTAACTTAAGCGACAACCCTGATTACGGACAGTGGATTTCCCCGGGTGAACTGATGATATCCACCTGTTTTTCTGTCTATCAGGACCCTGATGCCATGAATGCCTATATTCCTACTTTAGTGCAAAACCAGATGGCCGCATTCTGCATCAAACCTTCACAATACCTCGACAACGTTGTTCCCCCCATTATGATCCAACAAGCCAATGAAGCTGGCTTTCCGCTCATTGTACTTCCGCCCGACATGCAGTTTTCTCGTATTACCCAGGTACTTTCCGACGAACTGACCCGTCGCCGGACTGCGCTTTTGCGAAATACCCTTTCTGTAAACCAGATGCTGACCCAGACCATCACCGAGGGAGCCAATCTAGATGAGATTGCTTTCATGATTTCCCAGCTTACCGGCGGCAGTATCCTCATTGTAGACAGCGTCAACAACCGCCACAGTATCTTTCTTAAGGAAGAAGACCGCAGCGATTTTAAGGCAGACTCCGAATCTCAGATGATCAATACACTTATCCAGCACTCCCAGGCGCACGATCTGACATTAGGGGACCACTCCTACGGCTGCCTTTATATCTACAACCCGACCCAGTCTCCGGCGCTTCCCCCGGAGCTTTTATCGCAGGTTCTCACCGCCATTCCACTGGAAATCACGCGGGAACAAAGTGTCCGGGAACAGGGAGATTCTCTTTTCACCAGTTTTCTACTCCATCTTCTATCAGACCCTATCGTAGACCATCAGCTTGAACAAACCCGCGCCGATGAATTTAAGCTCACACTCGCTGACAACCACCTAATTCTGCGTTTAAAAACACAGATTCAGGATGAAAAAAATCAATATAAAAAAAATTTTCAGCACACACTCCTTATGGGCAATATCCGTTCTGTTTTTTCAAGGTTGGGACTGGACGTACGGATTGTCCCTACTTCCGATGATTACCTGATCCTGCTGAACGCCCCTGCATCCAGTTCTGATCTGGAACATTTATCACACCATATTCCAAAGCTGATCACATCACTTGCCCAGGAATATCCGGATCTTCATATTTCTGCCGGCTGTGGCCGCCCTCACCCGGGTATCCGCGGAATCGTCCAGAGCGATACTGAAGCCCGCACCGCACTGCGCACTGCGCTGCTGAACCAACAGACTGTTCTTGATTTTGAAAATCTCGGTCTGTTACGTCTTTTGTACGCTGCGGACCCAGAAAAAGAAACCAGCCTATTCGTCCAGGAACTGCTTGGTCCGCTGATTGAAACCGATTACCAGAAACACACAGATCTCTTAAAGACTCTGGATTATTATTTTGAATATGCCGGAAATGTAAAAAGAATCTCAGAAGAAATGTTTACGCATTACAATACCATTGCGTACCGCATCAAGAGTATCCAGGAAATTACAAAAAAAGACCTCCATAACAGGAATGATCATTTCCTGCTGGAGGCCGCTGTCTATCTTTATAAATTTAAGGTCCGGTTTTAACGTACTTCTACGATATAACCTTCTTTGCGGGGAGCTGCTTTCGGCTCCTCGCCTTCCAGGTATCCAAGTGCCACTGCACCGACACCTCTTAAGTTTTCCGGAAGATTCCACTGTTTCAGAAGCTTCTTTCCTTCTTCACTGTCAAAAATTTCTTTTTCCCTGTGTACCCATACACTGGAAACATCACACGCTTTTGCTGCCAGCATCAGATAGCAAAGTACGTTTGTACCATCTTCCACCCAAGTGCTCTTGCTGCCATCTGCCAGAACCAACGCAATAGCCGGTGCTCCATAGAACGGATCTGCATTCTCATCTCCCATGATCTTCGCGTTCAGATGCGCAATGTGATCTCGCATGGTTTTATCTGTAACTGCAATGATGACCGGTGACTGTCTACCACCGCCTGTCGGTGCATAAGTTGCAGTCTCCAGAATCTCCTGCAATACATCTTCCGGGATCATAAGATCCTTTTTATAACTGCGCACAGAGCGTCTTTCCTTCATGATTTTCAACAGTTCCTGTTTCATGATCCTCATCCTCTCTTTGGGTTTTCTTTTAAGTTCATTGTAACAAATAAACTTTACAAATGTTCCCAAAAGAAAGGCTTTGAAATTGTGAGGTTTTATTTTCCGGTCCCAATCCACTTTCCCATTCATCCAGCGCGGCTTTCTCGTAGTCGTCCAGTTCCTGTTTCCGCTCCGTCTGCCGTGTCATCTCCTTCACCACCAGGCGGGCATCTGCTGCCATGTAAGGACAGTGCAGCACCTGTCCGGAACCGACACTGTTGTTTTCCGGCCAGTATGCCTTGATGTGTTCCATGCGGCAGGGCTCATAGCCTCAGGCAACCGCAAAGAATTCCAGTTTGCTTTTTCTGCTAACTTCCAGCCCTGCTTCCGTTCATTTTCTCACCACTGATCCGCTTCGCTTCCCTTGGCCACCGCCCCGATCGGACAGATCTCATAACAGATTCCGCAGCCATCGCAAAAGCGTAAATCGATCCGGTAATGTCCCTGACGCGGCACCAGCGCATGAAGTTGGCATTTCTGAGCGCATCGCCCGCAGCGGGTACAGGTGTCCAAAATATAGTATGTTGCTTTTTTCTTGTGGGATTCTATTTCGTTTGTCATTTCGCCGCTCCTTCCTGCAATTTCTTTTCCGCAGCCATCCATTCCTGCGCGGTATATTCTTCCACCGCTGTCGTTGTCACCCGTTTTATATGCTTTTCCTTCAGGCGCAGATACACAACTTCCCTGAAAACAGTATAACAAACGGAGACAAGCGGAATAAAGATGAGCATCCCCGCAATTCCCATAAGATTTCCGCCGATGGTAACTGCAGCAAGGACCCAGATGGACGGAAGTCCGACGGAACCTCCGACCACATGCGGATAGATCAGATTCCCTTCAATCTGCTGAAGCAGCAGAAATACAAGGATAAACAGCATTGCCTGTTTCGGACTTACCATAAAAATCAGAAAACAGCCCAATGCGCATCCGATAAACGCGCCAAAGATTGGGATCAATGCAGTAAAGGCGATCAGGGTTCCGATCAGCAGTGCATAGGGCATTTTCAAAATGCTTAACGTGACGGCAAACATGCTTCCGAGGATCACAGCCTCTAAGCACTGTCCTGTAAGGAAATTGGCAAATGTCCGATAAATCAGGGAACAGATTTTAAGGAGTGCATTTGCTTTCTGTTTGGAAAGAAACGCAAAACATACCTTTCTTATCTGTATGTGCAATTGTTCTTTCTGAAAAAGAATATAGCAGGCAAAGGAAAACGCAATGAAAAAGGTGGCAAGTCCGCTGACGATCGAGCTCACTGCTGACATGGTCGTGCTCATCATATTTCCCGCTCCGTTGCCAAGAATGCTGATCCCCCACTGAATGGCCTGATCTGGTTGAAACTGGATCTGATTTACATAATTCATAATATCCTGGTTATTATGTGAAAAATCCCGAATCCAGCCTTGCATCTGCGGAATAAAATCAGCAATGCTCATCATCAGAGTTCCCATAGTCCGGGTGAGCTGCGGGATCACGACAAACATCACCAGTACCATGACACCGACAGCCAGTATCATAGTCAGAAGAAGGCTTACCGGTCTTGCAAGCTTTTTACTTTTTTTCTTTCCGGCTTTGATCTTCCCAAAGATCATCTTTTCCAGAAAGCTCATCGGCACGTTGATGACAAAAGCAATTGCGCCTCCCAGTGCAAAGGGGAATATGATTCCCCATATTGTTTTCAGCACATCGATCACAACTTCAAATTTCCACAACGCAGCTGCCAGCAGTGCTGTGAACATAATCAGTTCCCGAATTTTTTTCATAGATAGCTTACTGAAATCCATTATCTTTCTCCACTTTTTCCTAATTTCGTACGAATCCACTTCAGCAATTGAATGATCGGAAGACTGGCAAAGGCATACAGATATACGCAGCCGAGCTGTCCCGGATTGAGAGTCTCCACCTGAAATATACGATGAAGGCCGGGAACAGTCAATACTGCGGTGATCAGTACTGCGCCGAGCATAAAGGCTCCCTGCAGCCATGGATTGTTAAAGAACCGTTTTGTAAAGATAACCGGATGATCCGACTTACAGTTAAATCCATGGAACAGGCGTGCCAGGCAAAGTGTTCCGAAAGCATACGTACTGCCAAGCAGTGCGCCATCCTGGTGATATCCTGTCAAAAATGCGATCATTGTCATCGCACCGATCACAAAGCCCTCCAGACCGATTTTGCCGAGGAAATCCTTTGTCAGTATTGATTCGTCCGCAGATCTTGGTTTCTCATTCATCACATCACTGTCAGAAGGCTCCACGCCAAGTGCGATGGCCGGAAGGCTATCCGTCAGAAGATTAATAAACAACAGGTGTACCGGTGCGAACGGAACCGGAAGTCCTGCGACTGATGCATACAGAACCGCTAAAATTGCTCCAAAATTTCCCGACAAAAGGAACTGGATCGCATACTGAATGTTTCGATATAAATTTCGTCCATTTTCTACTGCTTTTACAATGGTTGCAAAATTGTCATCGGTAAGCACCATGGCGGCAGCATCCTTTGCCACCTCGGTCCCGGTGATTCCCATTGCGACACCGATGTCCGCCTGCTTTAGCGCCGGAGCATCATTCACACCGTCTCCGGTCATTGCAACGATCATTCCTTTTTCCTGCCATGCACGGACGATACGGATTTTATGCTCCGGGGAAACCCTTGCATACACAGATATATCCTGGACAAAATCCTTCAGCTCCTCATCACTCATTTTCTCGATATCCGCACCCTCGCAGGCTTCCGATAAATCATGCAGGATTCCAATTCTTTTTGCTATGGCCGCTGCCGTAATTTTATGATCTCCTGTGATCATGACCGGCCGGATTCCTGCTTTGATGCATTCTGCGACGGCGGCCTTTGATTCTTCTCTCGGCGGATCCATCATGGCAATGAGGCCGAGAAATACGAGATGAGCCTCATCCTTTGCTGTTAATACATGCTCCTTTGGAATTTCGCGATAGGTGAATGCCAGTACACGCAGGCCTTCCATTGAAAAATCACGGTTCTGCTGCTGTATGGTTTCTTTATCTGCTTCTGTGATTTCGCGGATTCCGTCTTTTGTCCAAATCCGTTCCGTCAGCTCCAGCAGACGGTCGACTGCTCCTTTTACAATCATCCGGTTTTCACCGTTTATCCTGTGAAGTGTTGACATCATCTTGCGGTCACTGTCAAATGGAAGCTCTCCTTCCCTCGGATAGCGGTTTCGTACGCTTGCGGCCTCGATTCCGTACCGGCTTCCCAAATTGATCAATGCAGTTTCTGTCGGATCCCCGATCTCTACTCCGTTTTCATTCGTCGAATCATTACATAAAATACTGCACTCCAGAAGATAGTTCTGTGCCGGATCTGCTATGTCAATCTCTGCTGCCGGGATTCGTTTTCCTTCTACATAGTAATCCTCAACCGTCATTTTATTCTGTGTCAGTGTTCCTGTTTTATCCGAGCAGATAACGGAAACACTTCCAAGACCTTCCACTGCCTGCAGTTTTCGGATGATCGCATGCTCCTTTGCCATCTTCTGTGTTCCGAAAGAAAGGACAATGGTTACGATCGAGCTTAACGCTTCCGGAATTGCCGCAACCGCCAGTGCTACGGCAAACATGAATGCACTGCTGATCTTTTCACCGCGAAATACGTTGATCGCAAATAACATCCCGCAGAATACCAGGATCAAAACGGATAATTTCTTTCCAAACTCTTCCAGGCTCACCTGTAACGGAGTCTGCTTTTCGGAAGTTGACTTCAAAAGTCCTGCAATCTTTCCAACCTCCGTCTGCATTCCTATGTCCGTTACTACCGCCTTTCCGCGTCCATATGTCACAAAGCTGCCGGAAAAGAGCATATTGGTCCGATCTCCCAGCGGAGCCTCTGCCAAAATAGCCTCTAAGCTCTTTTCGACTGCAAGGCTCTCTCCGGTAAGAGCACTCTCATCAACCTTAAGACTTGCATTTTCAATCAGCCTTGCGTCCGCCGGGATCATGTCGCCTGCTTCCACCAGGATCACGTCTCCAACCACCAGCTCTCTTGCCGGAAGCTGGATCGTGGAACCATCGCGCAGTACCTTGGCCTGCGGTCCTGCAAGCTTCTTTAAGCTCTGCAGAGACTGCTCCGCTTTTATGGTCTGCACAGTGCCCAGGATCGCATTGATCGTGATCACGATCAAGATCACGGCCGCGCTTTCCTCATCGCCAAGCATACCGGATATAATGGCCGATGCAATTAAGATCAGTACCAGAAAATCCTTATACTGTTCCAGGAAAATCTGCGGGATACTTTTCTTTTTCCCCTCTGCAAGTTCATTCCAGCCACACCTTTCCCGGGATTTTCCGGCCTGCTCACTGGTGAGGCCTGTCTCTCTGCTTTCCACACGGTCCAGAACCTCTTTCACCGTTTGCTGATAAAATTCTTTCATCACTTCTGCCTCCTCTGTCTAAGCATTTATCAACTGTATTTCTTATGCAATGAAGGTTTTTCAATAAAAAAGAGACCTTTATTGCACAATAATAATGCAATAAAAGTCTCACCGTTTCTTTGTGACACCGGATGCTTCCATCGTACTGACGACATCACAAACGCAGATTACCAGCGTAGGTTACTCCCCTTTATTAAATTCATCATATACCAAAAACCGTGCGGATGTCAAGATGCTTTTTAATAGGTTCCATCCGCCAGCAGCTTCTGATATGCATTGTAGGCATCTTCCAGCTTGTCATATTTTTTGCCGGATGTATAAGAGGAAAAGTTTGCATTATGATCCGCAATTGCAACATACGTCTTTCCGTCTTTCTTTCTTGTAGCTGTTGTCGTTTCAGAAATATAAAAACCACCATCTGCTCTGCTGACTATGACCGGAATCTTTTTCCCCGCACCAACCTGATCGGTATCCATAGATGTCCAGAACAAATACCGCCCGGATGCATTTTTCGGACTGCCCATATAGGCCCATGTTCCGGTTCCCAGCAGACTGCTGCTGCCTTCATTCCGGATTTCCTCATTAACTCTTGTCAGCATATCTGACTTCGGACACTTGGAATCGATTTCAAAATAAGTCTTATTCTGGTTTATCAGCTCATCCAGTATATCGGTTCTGTTGAGTGCTCCATGCAGATCATCGTTATACGGAAAAGAGATCGGTGTATCATTTCCGCCTGCTCCGCTCCATATTACCTTCATTCCGAAATCCGGAATATATGACAGCGTACATTCTCCATTCTCAACAGGGATCCCGATCCAGTGCTCCGTGTTACCCTCGTCCCTGGAATGCGTGATCCCGGCAACCGTAACGGGATCATAGGCATTCCAGTTATCCCGTTTCTGTTTCAATTTTACTGCCCTGGAGTAATTTGCTGTATCCTCAGTCATCACAGCCGTCATCACTTCCGAGTAAGCGGAGCGCACATTGGCAAGATCAACCGTCTCACGGCTTTTCTCCAGATGTCCTGCAAAAACAGGCATGGATATCGCCACAAGAACTCCGATGATCGCAACGACGATCAAAAGCTCCGCAAGCGTAAAGCCGTTGTTCCTAGTCTTTTGTTTTTTCATGATTTTACGCTCTCCTTATGCCATTCTTTCGTACCGTTTTATTGTACTGCATTCTTTTTCGTTTGGCAATGATTGAGAGCTTTCCTGATTGTTCAGATTGCGGAACATATTTTTCCATACATCTCAGGACGTCTGTCCCGGAACAGTCCCCAGGAAAGACGGTCTTCCATCAGCTGGTCCAGATCAAAATCTGCTGCGATAAAGCCCTCTTCCTCGCTTCCCATGGCTTCCTGTATTTCCCCGCAGCCGTCCCTGAAATTGGTATAAAAAAACAGGTGACGGCATATTCCATCACCTGCTGTAGCTGTTTTTGTCTTTAAATGTCTCTGTCCATTTGACAGGCAGAAAAACGGTGACCTTAATCCCCAGTTTTCTGCTCTGCTTTTGCCAGAAGCTCTTATTGACCGTTTCACAAGTGACGTGCCTTTTGCACTGATAACATACGCATGTAGCGTATCGACTTATAAAATTTGGGCTCCTAACCCAATCAATAATGTGGTTTCCCACTTTCAGCTTCTGACCCGCCTGTCCGTCTGGGCTTAACTCAATATCTGAGTGGTCACGTATTTTAAATCAGCATAATCTTTATGACCTATCAAGAAATTTTCTCAATTCTATTTTACACCTCGTCTGCTTCCTTATCCTTTCCAAGCCGTCTCAGCATGGTCTTCTTCACTGCGCGGAAGATATTCTCGTATCCGGTGCAGCGGCACAAGTGGCCGGACAGGAGTTTGCGGATCTCGTCATCGGAATATTCCTTTCCGGACTGTAAAAGCTCCGTTGCGCTCATGATAAAGCCCGGGGTACAGAATCCGCACTGGACAGCGGCCTCATCAATGAAGGCCTGCTGGATGTCGGACATCTCGCCGTTCGGGCCTGCCAGGCCCTCCAGGGTCAGGATTTCCTTGCCCTCGGCCCACACAGCCAGGTAAATGCAGGAATTGAAACACTCGCCGTCGATCAGGACGTTGCAGGCTCCGCACTCTCCTACCTCACAGCCCTTCTTGACGCTGGTAAGGCGGAAATCATCCCGCAGCACATCGGTTAGGGACGCGCGCACATCGATCATTTTTTCTACTTTCTTTCCGTTAATGGTGCAGGAAAGCAGCTTATACTGTTTACTCATGGACTTCACCTCCAGCCAGACGGATGGATTCGCACAGGGCGCGCTCTGCCAGTACCGTCGCGATATGTTCACGGAAATCTTTCGCAGCTCGCCAGCTGTCCCGCGGATTGATATCCTCAAGAACTGCCTGGGTAAACTCTTTGACTGCCGCTCTGCCCGTCTCTTTTCCACGGATCTTTGCTTCCGCGGAAGGGGCACGCATCGGTACCGGACCGGCTACGCCGTAAGCAATCCGGGCATCCAGAATTGTTTTTTTATCTTCGGAAAGCTTTACATTCACAGAGCATCCTGTAGTGGCGATATCCATGGCGTTGCGCATTGCATACTTGATATAATGTCCGAAATAGCCCTCGTAAGCTTTCTTCGGAATGATGATCGCAGTCTGCAGCTCGCCCGGTCTCAAATCCACCTTGCCTGCCTTGATGTAAAAATCGTGGATCGGAAGCCGGCGTACTCCTTCCGGTCCGGTGATCTCCACGATCGCGTCCCATGCATAGAGGGTTGAGGCAGAGTCAGCGGAAGTCACGCCGTTGCAGGTGTTTCCTCCGATGGTACCGATGTTGCGGATCTGGGGGCCGCCCACCATGTCTACTGCCTCGCCGAGTACGTTGATATATTTCTGGATGATCGGATCCTTGGTAATATGGGAAAAGCTGGTCAGGGAGCCGATGCGGATGGCACCGTCCTCCTCAAAGGATACGCCTCGCATGGCGTCGATCCCGTAAATGCTGACAAGCTCTTTTCCTGCGCGTTTTCCCTCGCGCATCTGCACCAGCACATCACTGCCTCCGGCAATGATCTGCGCTTCCGGATGTTCCATCAGGAGCGCTACTGCGTGCTCTACACTCTCCGCTTCGTAAAGCGCCTTTAAATCATACATAATGTAACCTCCTTAGAACAAACCTTCTTCTTTAAACCGTTTAAACAGAATGTGCGGGTTCACCGGCGCGTCATTGACTGCCACTCCGGTGGCCTGATAAACCGCGTTGCGGATGGCCGGAGCAACCGGACAGGTCGGCGGCTCACCCAGGGATTTTGTTCCGAAGGCACTGGTCGGCTCCGGATTTTCCACGAAGTAAGCACGCAGTCTCGGATGGTCCATAAAGGTGGACAGCTTGTAGTCCAGCAGGTTATTATTTAACGCGCGCCCGGTCTTCGGATCAAACAGCAGCTTCTCGGACAGGCCAAAGCCGATGCCCATGCTCATGCCGCCGTGTACCTGTGCCTCGGCCAGGGCCGGATTGATCAGGGTTCCGACATCATGCACGTTTACAATGTCAAGCAGCTTCACCTTGCACATCGGGATGTCTACCTCTACCTCCGCAAAACAGCATCCAAACGAGTAGGCGTTGGACTTGATCTGGGCGGTACTCTCTGCGGTAATGTGCTGGCTGTGCGTTACGCTGTACAGAGCCTCAGTAGCCAACTCACCCACGCTCATCAGCACGCGTCCGTCGGTCACGCGGACAACGTTGCCCTCCACAAGATCCAGATTGTACGGAGGCATACGGGTCAGCTCATGGGCATAGTTCAAAATGCGCTCTTTCAGCAGCAGTCCGGTCTGGCGGATGGAGAAGCCTGCGGTGTAAGTCTGACGGGACGCGTAAGCGCCGGTGCCAAATGGGGTCACATCGGTATCCTGGCAAGAAACCACATGCACCTGATCCAGGCGGACGCCTACAACATCCGCTGCCATCTGGGTATAGGCAGTGTCAGCACCCTGACCGATCTCTGTCTCACCCAGCTGTACCTGCAGGGAACCATCCTGATTCAATACCATACGGCAGGAAGAGGTCTCCAGGGAGATCGGCCATACTGCCGTGTTGTACCAGAATACGGACATGCCGATACCGCGGCGGATATCGCCGGTCTGATTCTGGTATTCCTTATATTTACGCTCGTAATCCATAGCTGCCATGCCCTTGTCCATACACTGGTTAAAGGTATCGCTGTACAGCTCATTCTTGGAAAATTCATCCTTAAAGCCAACCGGCATCAGGTTCTTTCTGCGAAACGCGATCGGGTCCATGCCGATCTTTGCCGCAACATCATCGGTGTGGCATTCAACAGCCCACATAGCCTGCGGAATACCGTATCCGCGCATGGCTCCGGCAGCCGGCTTATTGGTAAATACCGTATAGCCATCTGCCTCAATATTGTCACACGGGTAAAGCTGCGGGAATGCACCAACACCCTTTGCACAGATGCTGTGTCCGTGGGATGCGTACGCTCCCTGGTCGGAGAATGCCTCAAGCTTTCTTGCCGCAAAGGTTCCGTCCGGACGAACCCAGGATACGATATGGCTGCGGATCGCATGGCGTACACGGTTGGAAACGAAGGTTTCCTCCCGCGGCACATCCAGCTTAACCAGATGACCGCCCAGGTTCATGCAGACCCATGCGCAAAGCGGCTCATACAGAACGTCCTGCTTGTTGCCGAAGCCGCCGCCGATGTAAGGCTTGATAATCTGCACACGGCCCCAGTCAATTCCCAGTGCCTGTCCCACCACGCGGCGGACAATGTGCGGGATCTGGGTGGAGCTGAGCATACGGATGCGCTCGCCCTCCATCTGTGCAGTACAGATAAAGTTCTCGATATGGCAGTGCTGCACGGTCGGCGTGCTGTACCAGCCCTCTACCTTGATAAGGCCCGGCTCCCTGATGGCTTCCTCATAATTACCCTTGCGGATCGTGGTGTGCTTTAACACATTGCCCGGATAATTTTCATGGATCTGCGGAGCATCCTCCTTCATGGCATCCTGCACATCCATAACGAACGGATACTCCTCATACTCTACTTTGATGGCCCGCAGTGCCTGGGCTGCTGCCACCTCATCCTCTGCTACAACTGCACCGATGTCATCGCCGTAGAAGCGGACACGGTCTGTCATGATCAGACGGTCTGCCACGTCCTGATGAGACGGGTCCGTAGACCACGGATGGCCTGCAGTCGGAAAATAGTGCTTTTCCTTCAGATCGAAGCAGGTGAAGATTTTTACGACTCCCGGAATCTTCTCCGCCTCAGATGTATCAATTGAAATAACCCGCCCATTCGCGATCGTGGAATGCAATACACGAATGATGTATGCGCTCTTGTCGCACAGATCATCGGTATAACGGGTTCTGCCCATTGCTTTATCATGAGCATCTACACGTGTTACCTTCTTTCCTACATACATTTGCTTACCCCTCCATTTGAAATCGGCGCCTGTAAAAATCCAATGCGCGATTTTTACCTTCTTTTGTTCAGGCGCGCCTTACGATCTGCCTTCGATACACTGTTCTATTGCCATCTGGCTGCGGGTCTGTTTCAGGCTGCAAGTGTTGTCAGCGCGACCACGCTGACCCGGTACTGCCGCATTCCGGCAAGGCTCTCCTGCCTGAATAAAAGTTTGTCCCGCCGCCACTTCCATAGTGAACATGTAATTTTTAACTTTTTCTGTACAGTTCTGAAACAACAGTTCCATCGCACTGCGTTTTGCCATTGACAATTTCTGAAAAATATCCACGGGCACATCCTCCTATAGCATCATTGTAACCGCATTGTCTGCCGGGAAGAAAGGTCACATGACCTCTTTCTCAATAAAAATTATAAGATTTTCCGGCCTGCCACATATTTTCCGGCCACCTCCCGCTCATCACCGAGATAAATGACACGCTCCAGTCGCTGCTTTACCTCAAGTGACTGCGGATGCTCCAGCCTTGTGTCATCCAGAATTACCGCATCAAACTCATACCCCGGCTCAAAGCTTCCAACCTTACCAAAGAAGGCTCCGCCTCCCTTAGAAGCCAGATAAAAAACCTCCTCAACCGTAAGCGCCTTTAACCCCTGGTCACTCAGGCGCCAGCGGAGCTTGCTTGCCTGAATGGCATGGCGCATGGCCGCAAACAGGTTCTCCGTCGTACCTCCTGCCACATCACTTCCGAGTCCCACCGGAATCTGCTCATCTAAATACCGGCGTACCGGCGCGATACCGGAAGAAAGGTTGGTATTGGACTCCGGACAATGGGCAATAAAAACTCCATTCTCCTTCATCCTGCGGATTTCCGCTTCACCGGAGTAAACACAATGAGCCATGATGGTGCGGCATTTCCCGCCAAACATGCCGAAATGGTCGTAGGCATCTCCGTAAAATTCTGCCCACGGACAGAGCTCCTGCACCCAGGCAATCTCTCCCGGATTCTCCGATAAATGAGACTGCACCGGAAGCCCGGTTTCTTTCTGGATATCATGCAAAAGCTCCATTAATTCGTCACTGCAGCTTGGCGTAAACCGCGGAGTCAGGATTGGCTGCACATGCTCATAATGCCGTTCTGCCACGGCCCGGATCCATTCCCTGGTTGCCTTTGCAGATGCCTCTGCCGAAGCCTCCCGCAGATAGTCCGGACTGTTGCGGTCCATATTCACCTTGCCCACCATCGCCGCAATTCCTGCCTCTTCCAGCCGGTCCATCAGAAGAAGGGTTGCTTCGTTGTGAATGGTGGCAAACACACAGGCTCTTGTAGTAGCGCCGTGTGTTAAATTCTTTACAAAAATATCATATGCCTTCCTTGCGTATTCCGGATCCCGGTACTTGCTCTCCTCCGGAAAGGTGTTGGTATTCAGCCAGTCCAGAAGCTCCAGATCCATGCCTAGTCCCCGGAACGAATACTGCGGTGCATGAACGTGAAGATCCGTAAGCCCGGGGATGATGATCCGGTCTCCCATATCTTCTACCGGAATGCCGCAAAACTGTTGGGGAAGTTCCGGATAGATTCCCTGCACCCTTCCGTCCGCACAGACCAGATACTGATGCTCAAGGATTTCCATTGTTCCGATTTTTTTTGTGTATACAAGATTGCCTCTCAGGGCAAAGGTCTGTTTCATATTTATTCATCCTTTCCTATATGTTCCTTATCCTCATACATTGTACTGAAAACAAAAAAGAGAATTCCGCGCTCATGCGAAATTCTCTGCTGGTTTTTTCTTTCCGGAGCAGCACACAGTCGCATGAAACTCCCGGGGTTCCCCGGTTCATGTAACTATGTAGTCAACTCTTTACGGCAGTTGGTAGAAACTCTGGACCCATCTCCAGAATATACATATCGTCACCTGTTTTATGAAGTTGTTGTTATTATAGACTTTGGAATATGGAAAGTATACGGACAAAGCTTCTCAAAAAGCCGGCATATTTTCGGCACTATTACCGATTTTTGCATATCATATGTCCTTTTTCCATACAATTTTAACATCTTGTTTCAAAAAAGTCAAATGTCCTTTTCTATTTTATTCTGGATTTTCAGTTCCATCTGACATGCACATCAAGCGCAGCTTTCAGCTGCTCCATTGCCTTCACGACCGTGGCTCGCGGACAGGCGAGATTGAAACGCTCAAACTGTGCTGTTTCCGGTCCGAATACCTTGCCAGAGTCCAGCCACAGCTTTGCCTCCTCTACCATCAGATGCTCGAGCTCTTCATCGGTGAAGCCATAGCCGGAAAAATCTACCCAGGTCAGATAGGTACCCTCCGGCTCCACAAAATGCGCCTTCGGGAAGTTCTCCTTCACAAATGTGCGCATATATTCCATGTTTCCGGTCAGATACTCCAAAAGCTCATCCACCCACCGCGCGCCTTTGGTATACACGGTTTTCACGGCAACCTGCCCCATAATGTTTCCCTGACTGTAGCCCGCTGCCGCATTTGCTTTCCGGTAAGCTTTCCGGAGCTTCTGGTTCTGGATGATGATGTTTGCCGGCTGAAATCCTGCCACGTTAAAGGTTTTGCTTGGTGAAGTATACAGCACCAGGCTGTCCTGGTATTTCGCGTCCAGAGTCCGGAAGCTGGTAAAATGACTTCCCGGAACGGATAATATACCGGCTGCTGGATGAGGATCGCATCGCCCTCCTTTGTAAATGCCTTTACGCCGGTGGCAAGGCCGTATACCACGCCGCAGCCCACTGTCACCGTTTCCCGATCTACATGGTAGCCATGACGCGTGAAGAACCAGTGATCCAGCGCATCAAAGTATTCCTGGTCCGGATCCGTGTAGCCAAAAATCCCATGATCGATCCGCGACCGGAAGTCCGCAAGGATCTCCTCCGGAAGCTGAAAATCCATATCTGCCACCCACAGCGGTAAGAGATCATCACGTCCTTTGCGCTCTGCCTTATGCTTTTCCATTCCATTCACTGAGCTTGTTTAAAGCCTCCTTGCTTCCGGAAATATAGGCAATATCACCTTTCTTAAACGCATAATCCGGTGTAATGGTCTCGATCAGCTTTCCATCATTCTCCACCGCAATGATGTTGACACCAAACCGTCCGCGCAGATTGGCCTCCACCACGGTTTTTCCTACGCTGCGCTCCGGCATGATCATCTTGGAGATATTCAGTTTTTCACTCAGCTGGATAAAGTCCAGCATGCGGACTGCCTCCAGCCGGTGTGCCAGACGCACTGCCATGTCGCGCTCCGGGTAAACCACCTGGGCCCCGATCTTTTCCAGAATTTCCCCATGCTCCATACTGGAGGCCTTGGAGATGACAGTCGGTATCCCAAGGCTCACCAAATTCAGTGTAGTCAGGATGGAGATATCCAGCTGTTCACCGATGCAGACCACCGCCACATCGCAGTTCTGCACACCGGTCTCCGACAGTGTCTTTTTATCCAGCGCATGCACTACGTAAGCATTTTCCGTATACTCCCGCAGTTCCCGCACCTTTTCTTCTTCTTTATCCAGTACCACAAGCTCTGCTCCCGCCGCTGCCAGCTCCAGAGCCAGCGCATGTCCGAAACGGCCAAGACCAACGATTCCGTAAGTGTTTTTTTCATTACTCTTCTTTTTGAACATTGCTTTCCTCCATGCCCTTTTCCAATTTTTATCCAATCGCGATATTTCCTTCCGGATAGCTTACCCGCTCACCCTTGGTAAAATACCAGAGGGAGGCGATCGTCAGCGGTCCCAGCCTTCCAATAAACATGATCAGAATGGTCAGGATTTTTGCCGCATCGCAAAGTCCCGCAGAAATTCCGGTCGAAAGTCCGGCAGTACCAAAGGCACTGCTCATTTCAAACAGCGCATCCAGAAACGGTACGCCCGGCTCTAAAATCACCAGAATATAAGTTCCGGACAGCACAATACCGATGGCCAGCAGTGTGATCACTGCCGCCTTGCGGAACGCGTCAGCCGGGACCGCATAGCGGAATGCCTTCTCCGATGTATTTGTTGCTGAAGAACGGATTCCCTCAAGCAGCACATAACAGGTCGTAGTCTTGATACCACCTCCGGTAGAACCCGGAGAAGCGCCGATCACCATCAGCACAATGACCGTCAGAAGTCCTGCGCCGGAAAAAGATCCCAGCGGAAATGTAGAAAATCCGGCGGTTCTTGCGGATACACTGGTAAAGAAAGCTCCCATCCAGGTAATATCCTCTGTCAGCTTTAAAAGCACTGTGCCGGCTGCCGTCAGCACCAGGCTCATAAACAACACCACCTTGGCGTGCATGGAAAGCTTTTTCCATCGGAACCGTTTTGCAATGACTTCACGGATCACCAAAAAGCCAATGCCGCCAAAAATAACCAGAGCGCAGGTCACCAGATTCAAAAGTATGTCATCCTGGTACGGAATCAGGTTCTGACCGCCGCCCAGAATGTCAAATCCGGAGTTATTGAAGGAAGCCACCGAATGAAACAGGCTGACTCCGGCCGCCTTTAACGGTGGAAAGTTTTTTCGAAATACCAGAAAGCTCAATGCTGCTCCGGCCAGTTCGAATGTAACCGTAGTCAGAAATACCAGCCGGATAAAACGGATCACGCCCTTTCCGGAATCCAGATTGCCAGCCTCCCGGATCAGGTTTCTGGCCTTCAGGTTGATCTTCTTTCCCATGGCCAGGATCACACCGGTTCCCACCGCTGTCACCCCAAGACCGCCGACCTGGATCAGCATACCCAGAAAGAACTGGCCAAGCGGCGTAAACGTATCCCCTGCATCTACAGTGAGAAGTCCTGTTACACACACCGCACTGGTAGACATATAAAGGGCATCAATGTAACGCAGCGTAACTCCGTCCCGTATGCTGCAGGGCAGACTTAAAAGCACCGATCCGATCAGGATCACCAGCGCAAAGCCCAGCGAAATAATCCGCACCGGGGACTGTCTCTTTAGAAAATTCATAGCTTCGCCTTTCTGTCAGATAAATTTACAAATTAACATTGATTATACCATAACCGTTTTGTTTATGGGATTAATTTTTCATCAATGGTTTTCTTCCTCGGACGCAAAGATGATGAACTGCTCCATTTCCCGCGTTCTGAACTTATTTTTGTGGTAAAAGATCTGACGGTACATGGATATTTCCACGTCATCCACCTCCACAGCAGCAAGTGTTCCCTCCCAGATCTGCTTCTGCACCGCAAACAGCGGGAGAAACGAAAGACCGCGGCTCTGCTCCAGCATCTGGATGATAAAGGCTGTATCACTGATTTCCAGAACCGGGGACAGGCAGCAGCGGCAGGAGGCAAGGTGCTGGTCCAGTGCCTGGCGGTAATTTGCATTTTTCTCTGTTAAAAAAAATGGTTCCTGTAAAATCTGGTCCAATGTTATCTGCCGAACCGATATTTCTTCCTGCCCAACTGTTTTTGTGCTCCATTTCACTGTGCCGTTCTTCTCGCATTCTGCGTATTTTTGTGCCCAGAATGCCGGGGATGCCACAAATACGACCGGCTCTGCCACTTCCATGGCCTTCACCCAGCTTTCACTCCACCGGGGCGCATCCAAAATATAAATGATATCCAGCTGATCGTGCTCCATCATGCGAATCAGCTCTTCCGGGGTTCCCACCGTGATCTGAAGCTTTACCTGTGGATGATGTTCCCGGAACCGGCTCACAATAGCCGGAAATTTGGCTGCACACAGTGATTCGATCGTGCCGATATGAAGCGGATTTTTCAGTTCCTCATCCTCATGCATGGACAGACGGGTACGGTTTACCTCGTAAAGGATCGTGTTCGCATGCATCAAAAATTTCTGTCCCTGCGGTGTCAATACCACCTGCTTTCCCATCCGGTCAAACAGGCGCGTTCCAAGCTCCTTCTCGAGCATGCGGATCTGGACCGTCACCGCCGACTGTGAATAACCAAGCTGAACTGCCGCCCTGGAAAAGCTCTGAAGCTGTGCAGCCTGAATAAAGGTATAAAGCTGGCGAAATTCCATAAAACGCCTCCCTATGATTGAATTATTTTCAATATACTCATGAAAACTATGAATTTGATTCATTTATGTTACCATGATATAATGCACCTGCGAAGACGTCAACCGCTTACCACAAATTCATCATCAAAGAAACTCAGGAGGCTTAACATGTCATTTATCAGTGTTTTCGATGTGCTCGGACCAAACATGATCGGCCCGTCCAGTTCCCACACGGCAGGTGCGGCCCGCATCGGTTTTCTGGCTCAGAAAATGATCGGCGGAAACGTTGTCCGGGCTGATTTTACGCTTTATGGTTCCTTCGCCAAAACCTATCACGGTCATGGAACCGACCGGGCGCTCCTCGGCGGCATCATGGGATTTTCCACCGACGATATGCGCATCCGTAATTCCTTCAAGATTGCGCAGGAAACCGGCCTGGCTTATACCTTCACCCCGAATGAGACCGAAACCGAGATCCATCCGAACACTGTGGATATCTCCATGACCAATAAAAACGGCCAGACCATGACCATCCGCGGCGAATCCTTAGGCGGCGGCAAGGTCCGCATCGTTCGCATCAATGGCGTAAAGGTAGACTTTACCGGAGAGTACAGTGCCATTATCGTGGTACAGCAGGACAAACCTGGCGTTGTTGCCCACATCACCAAAGTTTTAAGCGACCGCGGCGTCAACATCGCGTTCATGCGCCTGTTCCGCGAAGCAAAAGGACACACCGCTTACACGATCGTAGAATCCGATGGAAAGCTTCCGGAGGATGTAACAGAGAACCTGAAAGACAATGTCAACGTACGCGACGTCATGGTCGTACAGATCTAAAGAAAGGGAGGACAACAGACAATGGATTTTAAAAACGCGAAAGAACTTTTAGAATTATGTCAGAAGCAGAATCTCCCGATTTCTGAGATCATGCTCCGGAGAGAAATGACTGAAGGCGAGATGCCGGAAGAGGAAGCCAGAAGCCGCATGGCGCGTGCTCTTGCAATTATGAAGGAATCCGCGCATACTCCGATTCAGACTCCGGTTCGCTCCATGGGCGGCCTCATCGGCGGCGAAGCTGAAAAGCTGGCTTCCCACCAGGCAGCCGGTCGCGGTATCTGCGGCGATGTGCTGGAAAAGGCCATCACCTACGCGATAGCTGTTCTGGAAACCAACGCTTCCATGGGCCTCATCGTGGCTGCTCCGACCGCCGGTTCCGCCGGTGTGGTCCCGGGTATGCTGCTGGCACTGCAGGAATGTCACAGTTTTTCTGATAATGACCTCATCAAAGTCCTGTTCAATGCCGGCGCCATCGGCTACCTGGCTATGAGAAACGCGACCGTAGCCGGTGCCGTGGGCGGCTGTCAGGCCGAGGTCGGCATTGCATCTGCCATGGCGGCTTCCGCCGCCGTAGAGCTCTTCGGCGGAAGCCCGAAGCAGTGCCTCGATGCAGCCACCATCGTGCTCATGAATATGCTGGGTCTTGTCTGCGACCCGGTCGGCGGCCTGGTCGAGTACCCATGCCAGAACCGCAACGCTGCCGGTGTGGCAAACGCACTCATCGCAGCGGAGATGGCTCTTGCAGGTCTCTCCCAACTCATCCCGTTTGATGAAATGTTAGAGACCATGTACACCGTAGGCAAACGCCTCCCGGCCGAACTGCGTGAAACCGCCATGGGAGGATGTGCCATCGCACCATCTGCCTGCGCCGCATGCCATATGTGCAGCTAGAAAATTGCAATATTGAGACGTAACCACATAAGGTCCGAAGGTTCGGTCAGACTATACA
>ERZ773142.280-NODE-280-length-56460-cov-25.3343_pt1 | contig 56460 bp, 65 predicted proteins | sample MGYA00580853_ERZ773142 | MGnify/ENA primary metagenome ERZ773142 (study PRJEB29015, sample SAMEA2737862) | human gut metagenome | biome: human gut; feature: human-associated habitat; material: faeces | place: China | collected 2012 ... | reverse complement strand
AAAATAATAAAATTATTTTTGGTAAAAGTAAAAAAAGAATATTATCTTCTTATAATAGCATCAGCTACAAGAGCAGCTCTTTTATTTTGAAGAACATCATGAACTCTTACAATATCAGCTCCTCTTTCAATACCAGCAACAGTAGTAGCAACTGTTCCTTCAGCTCTTTCTTTTGGAGGAAGACCATTAAGAAGAGTTCCTATAAATCTTTTTCTAGATGTTCCAAGAAGAATAGGAGCGATATCTCTGATTTCATTCATTCTATGAAGCACCTCAAGATTTAGGTCTATATCTTTTCCAAATCCTATTCCTGGATCAATTATGATTTTATTTTTTGAAAGACCATTTTCTTCAGCTATATTAAAAGTTTTTTCAAAAAATTCTCTCATAGAAATCATAATATCTTTTTCGTAATGAGTTCCATTTTGGTTATGCATTGCAACAACAACAGCATCATATTTTGCAGCAACAGCTGCCATTTCACCATTGTCCCGTTGAAGTCCCCATACATCATTTATTATATGAGCACCATTTTTCATAGCTTCTTCAGCAACTTCATATCTGTATGTATCAATGGAAATAATAGTATCAAGTTCAGAAGAAATTCTTTTTATTACAGGAATAACTCTTTCCATTTCAAGTTCAATTGAGATTTCTTCATGTCCAGGTCTTGTTGACATTCCTCCTATATCAATGATATCAGCTCCTTGCTCAATCATTTCTTTAGCTCTTGCAACAGCAGTATCAATGTCAGTATAATCTCCTCCATCTGAAAATGAATCTGTTGTAACATTTAAAATTCCCATAATAAGAGTTCTTTTTCCAATTTCTATTGTTTTATTTTGTGAGTGAAGTATCATAAGTAATCAGTTCCCCTTTAAAAATATTATTGTTCATATACATAAGAATTATTTATTAATTTCTTTTTCAAGAAGTCTTTTAAGTGTTCCCACAGTTTTTCTTTCAAGAGGGTGCACAAGATTGGGAGCTATTTCACAAAGAGGCTCAAGAACAAACATCCTTTCACAAATCCATGGATGAGGAACAGCAAGATTTTTATCTTGAATAATTTCATCATCAAAGAAAAGGATATCAAGGTCAATTATTCTTGGTCCCCATTTTATAATTCTTTTTCTTCCCATTTGAAGTTCAATGTCTAAAAGTTTTTCTAAAAGTTCCTGAGGAGTAAAAAGAGTTTTTACTTCAAGGCAGGCATTTAAAAACATATCTTGATCAGTATACCCGAAAGGTTCTGTTTCAACTATTGTACTTTGTGCAGTTACTTTTGTATTTTCAAGATTTCCTATTTTTTCAATAGCTTCAAGAAGATTTTTTTTCTTGTCTCCCATATTTGTTCCTAAAGAAAGATAAGCTGTATGCCATTTTCTAGTGATTTCAACAGCTACAAAATCAAAATGCTTTCTTATTGGTGCCCATGGTTTTTTTACTGTAATTTTTACTTGTGAAATAAGAGGATATTTTGTAAGTATCATTTCAGCAATTTTTTCTGCACAAGTTTCAATTAAATCAAAAGACCGACTTGTAAAAACCTTTTCAATATCATCAGCAACAAATCCATAGTGTGTTGAGGCATTAAGATTCCCTGTTTTTCCAGCTTCTCTTGTATCTGTTATCATTTCAACAGAGATTATAAATTTTTGACCTAGAAATTTTTCTTCTTTAAAAACTCCATGTTCTGCTATTATTTCCAGATTTTCTATAATAATTTTATCCATTGACATCTCCTGAGTTATTTTTAATAAGAGTTAAAACTTCCATTCTTTTAAGAGAATCTTCTGCAAAAATTCCTTTTGTTCCAGTAGTGATAATTTTTGCTCCTGGCTTTTTAACTCCTCTCATAGTCATACATGTATGTTCTGCTTCAATAAGAACATAGACACCTTTACATTTAAGTCCTTTATAAATTGTCAAAGCTATCTGTTCTGTCATTCTTTCTTGAAGCTGAGGTCTTTTTGCATATGTTTCAATAACTTTTACAATATCTCCAAAACCTACAATTTTTCCATTAGGTATATATGCAATGGTTACTTTTCCAAAGAAAGGAAGAAAATGATGTTCACACATAGAATAAAAGTTGATATTTTTTTCTATTATTAAATCGTTGTTTGGAACATCAAAAGTATTCTGTAAAAACTCATAGGGATTTACATACATTCCTGAAAAGAATTCTTTATAAAAATCCTCTATTCTTTGAGGTGTGTTTTCAAAAACTTCTTTATTTATATATTTTTTTTCTTTATCAAGATTTTCTAAAATATCCTGAAAAGATTTTTTTATACTCATACATATCTCCTTAAAAAATTATTCAATAATTTATTATACAATAAGAAATGGAATATAAAAAGAGTTTACTGAAAAAGAAAATTTCTTTTTTATAAATTTTTAAAATTATTATTGATAATAAACATTTATCTTGTAGGTATTATGATAGATATTTCTAAAATATTTGTTTGCATTGATTTGTTTATAAGATTATAATAAAATTGTGAAAAAAGAGAGATAATGTAGTTTAAAAAAACTTGTAGATACAATCTCAGAATGAAAAATTTAGAAAATATTAAAATTATTATTGATGATATACACAAAAAGTAAAAAATACAGGAGGGGTTATGTTTAAGCAGAATACCTTTTCATCAGATAATTTATACAGAGGGTCTCTGCCTTTCTTTCTCTCTGATGAAAAAAAAGGAGTTATCCTATTAGCATCTTCAAATAAAAATATAGAGGATTATTACTATACTCTTAAAGATTTTTATAAAGGAGAAATTATAAAAATAGATGATTTTGAAGATGAAAATGATGAATATAAAAAAAATTATGCTCTTTTAGATTGCCTTAAGAATAAAAAGAAATTTATAATTCTTGTGTCTCTTCAGGGGATAATGAAAAAATATGTAAAAGATGGAGAGAAGATTTTTTTTGAAAAAGGAAAAGAGATAAGCAGAAAAGAATTGGAAGAAAAACTTTTAAATAGTGGATATAGAAAAAATTATCTTGTAGAAGAAAGAATGGAGTATTCTCTAAGAGGAGATATTTTAGATATTTTTCCAATAAGCAGCGAATTCCCTTATAGAATAGAATTTTTTGATACAGAGGTAGAAAGAATAACAGAGTTTGATTTTTATACTCAAAAAAGCATTGAAGAAAAAGAAAATATTTATATGTATATAAACAAAAATAAAAATGAAAAATTTTCTTTTTTTGAAATTATAAAGGATTTTGAAAGGTCAATAGATAAGTTATATATAGAAAATACAGAAATTTTAAGATATAAGCTGGAAGAACAAATTTTAAAGAATAGAGAGGAAGAAGAAGAGTATAGAAATATTTTTAATAAAGCAATCTCTCTTTTTACTCCTATTGAAACTAAAAGGCTTGATTTTGATGAAATAAGAAAATTTGAAGATCTTGAGGTTATAAAAAAAGAAAGTAAGAAACGAAAAATTTTAATTCTTTCAGAAGAGAAAAAAAGATATGATGAAATTTTTGGAGAATATAAAAATATAGAAGTAAAAAAATATCCTCATTATGAAGGATTTTATGCTGGAGATGTTCTTGTTCTTACTGACAGAGAGATAAAAGGGATAAGAGTCAAAAAAGAAGTAAAAACAAGAGGTGGAATTAAATATGAAAATGTATCTCAAATAAGAGAAGGAGATTATATTATTCATGAAAATTTTGGTGTAGGAAAATATTTAGGAATAGAGATTATAGATGGAAGCGATTATCTTAAGATTCAATATGCAGGAGAAGATAAACTTTATGTTCCTACGGAAAATCTTAATAGAATAGAAAAATATATTTGTGATCCTGGAAATGTTCCTGAAATATACAATCTTGGAAGAAGAGGATTTAAGCGAAAAAGAGAAAAACTTGAAAATGAAATGAGAGAGTTTGCAAAAGAGCTTATTGCTGTTCAAGCAAGGAGAAAATCAGCTGTAGGCTATGCTTTTTCAAAGGATACTGTATGGCAGGAAGAATTTGAAGAAGGATTTCCTTATACAGAAACCAAAGATCAGCTTGAAGCAATAAGAATGGTAAAGAAAGATATGGAATCTGATATGGTTATGGATAGAATTATCTGTGGAGATGTTGGATTTGGAAAAACAGAGGTTGCAATGAGAGCAGCTTTCAAAGCAGTTATGGATGGGAAACAGGTTCTTATAATAACCCCTACAACTGTTCTTGCTGATCAGCATTATGAAAGATTTGAAGAGAGATTTAAAAATTATGGAATAAATATAGCTCTTTTAAGCAGAATGAATTCTGGAAAGGAACAAGAAGAAATAATAAAGAGATTTTCTGGTGGAGGAATTGATATTGTAATAGGAACACACAGACTTCTTTCAAATGATATAAATTTTTTAAATCTAGGTTTAATAATAGTAGATGAAGAGCAAAAATTTGGTGTAAAAGCTAAAGAAAAATTAAAGAAAATGAAAGATAATGTTGATCTTTTAACTCTTACAGCTACTCCTATTCCAAGAACTTTAAATCTAGCTCTTTTAGGTATAAGAGATATTTCGGTAATAAAAACAGCACCACCAAATAGACTTCCTGTTGAAAATGTACTTATAGACAATAATAAAGATACAATAAGAGATGTGATAATGAAAGAGATAGGAAGAGAGGGGCAGGTTTTTTATATTTATAATTCTGTTTACGGAATGGAGTATAAGGTGAAAGAACTTTCTAAAATTCTTCCTCCATATATAAAAATAGGGTATGCTCATGGAAGAATGCCTGCAAAGCAGATAAAAGAGGTACTTCATCAGTTTGAAAATGGAGATACAGATGTTTTAGTTACAACAACTATTATAGAAAATGGAATTGATATAGAAAATGCAAACACTATAATAATAGAAGGAATTGAAAAATTAGGTCTTTCGCAAATTTATCAGTTAAGAGGTAGAGTAGGAAGAGGAAAGAAAAAAGCTTATTGTTATCTTGTGACAGAGAGCGACAGAAAATATAATAAGAAAACTATTTTAAGAAAAGAAAGTATAGAAAATCTTGAAGGCCTTGGAGGAGGATTTAACCTTTCTCTTGAGGATATGAATATAAGAGGTGCAGGAGAAATATTAGGAGAAAAACAGCATGGAGCATTGGAGACTTTTGGGTATAACCTTTATATGAAACTTCTTCAAGAGGAAGTAGAAAGAATAAAAGGTGAATATAGACCTAAATATGATATAAAAATTGATTTAAATGAACCTGCATATATTCCGAAAGAATATATTGAAGAATTTGAAAAGATTACTATATATAAAAGAGCAGTTGAAATGACAGAACTTCAAGATATAAGAAATCTTTTTGATGAAATAGAGGATAGATTTGGAAAAGCTCCTCAGGAAGTAAAAAATCTTTTTAGATTTTTAGAAATAAAAGTACAGGCTTTTAATTGTGGAGTGTCAGAAATAAAAAAAGAAACAAATGGATCTTATTATATGAAATTCAATAAAGATAGAATAATTCCTGAAAAGATTATTAGTATGATAACAACAGGAAAATGCAGATTAAGAGGAAAAGATGGAATAGAGTATTCTAAAGATATTATAGAATTTTTTAAAGAGTACGAGGAGGAAAAAATTGAAGGAATTTTATAGATTAGTAGAAATAATGGATATTTTAAGAGGAGAAAATGGATGTCCATGGGATAAGAAGCAAACTCTTGAAAGCCTTAAACCTTCTTTTTTAGAAGAAGTTTATGAAACGATAGAAGCTATGGATATAGGTGGAGAGGAACTTAAAGGAGAACTTGGAGATATTCTTCTTCATGTAGTTTTTCAGGCAAAAATATGTAAGGAAAAAGGAGAATTTGATATAGAAGATGTAGCACATGAAATATGTGAAAAACTTATAAGAAGACATCCTCATATTTTCTCAGATGTTCAGGCAGAGACAAGTGAAGAAGTTGCAGAAAACTGGGAAAAAATAAAAAGAGAAGAAAAACTTCATAAAGATAGAAAATCTGTTCTTGATGGAATTCCAAAAATTCTTCCACCTCTTTTAAAAGCTGAAAAAATACAAAAAAAAGCTGCTTCATGTGGTTTTGACTGGGATAATCCTGAAGATGTATTTAAAAAAGTTGAAGAAGAAATAAGAGAAGTAAAAGAAGCTGTAAAAGAAAATAATCATGAACATATTGAAGAAGAGATAGGAGATCTTCTTTTTGCTGTAACAAATTATGCAAGACATCTTGGAATAAGCCCTTCAGAAGCATTAAGAAAATGCAATGAAAAATTTGAAAGAAGATTCAGATATGTTGAAGAGAGATGTGATATGAAAAATTCAGATCTTACGGAAATGGATTATTTTTGGGAAGAAGCTAAAAAATATGAAAAAGAGAAAAAAGAAAAATAAATTCATTAAAAAATCAAAAAGGTTATTGACTTATAGAAAAAATGAGGTATATATAATATAAAGGAGAACATATGAGATTAGATAAATTTTTGAAGGTAAGCAGAATTATAAAAAGAAGACCTGTGGCAAAAATTGTAGTTGATGGAGGAAAAGCTAAAATAAATGGTAAAACTGCAAAAGCCAGTACAGCTTTAAAAACAGGAGATATTTTAGAACTTGAATATTATGACAAATACTTTAAATTTGAAATTCTTGAAGTTCCAGAAGGAAATGTTCCAAAAGAAAAAAGTAATGATCTTGTTAAAGTTTTGGATAGCCGTGGAATAGAAGTGGATTTAAGCTCAGATAAGGAGATTTTGGAATAATTATGAAAGTGTCTGTAAAAAGCAATGCAAAAATAAATATAGGTCTTAATATAGTTGAAAAACTTCCTAATGGTTATCATAGTCTTGATATGGTAATGGTTCCTATATCTTTAAGTGATACTCTTAATATTAATTTTACAGGAAAAAAAGGAAAACTTTGTATTACTTCTAATATAAAAGACATTCCGACAGATGAAAGAAATATTCTTTGGAAGGTTTATAATGCTTTTTATGATTTTATAAAAAAAGATACAGATGAAGTAGAAGTATATCTTCATAAAATTATCCCTCATGAAGCAGGTCTTGGGGGAGGAAGTTCAAATGGAGCTTTTTTTCTGAGGGAACTTAATAAATATAGTGGAAATATTTTAAGTGATGAGGAACTTATAAAAATAGGAAAAAGTGTAGGAGCAGATATTCCCTTTTTTATAAAAAATTATCCATGCAGAGTAAAAGGTATAGGAGAACAGCTTGAAAAAATAGAAAATAATCTTAATTTAGATATAGTTCTTGTAAAACCATCTTTTGGCGTATCAACAAAAGAGGCTTATTCATATTATAGTATTTTAAAAAATAAAAAAGATGCAGATATAGATAAAATAAAAGAAGGGCTTAAGGAGAACAATCAGGAAAAAGTTGAAAAATTTTCAGAAAATATTCTTGAACAGGGGCTTCTTTTTTTAAATGAAAATATAAAATTATTCAGAAAAGAGTTAGAAGAAAAATGCAGTACCAGATTTTTTATGTCAGGAAGCGGGAGCTGTTACTATACTTTCTGTCCAAAGGGAGAGGGAGAGAAGTATGCCAGCTTATTGAAAACCAAGATAAGTAACTGTCAGATTTACAGCTGCAGTTTTTTATAAGGAACATCAATTACTAAATTAAAGGACGGTGCATTGAGACATGAAAATTACAGACATAAGATTGAGAGCGGTAAAAAGCGAAAACGAGGTTAAACTAAAAGCATATGCTGATGTTACTTTTGACGGAAGTTTTGTAGTTCACGGACTTAAAATTATTGACGGACAAAAGGGAATGTTTGTAGCTATGCCGTCAAGAAAAATGCCTGACGGAGAATATAAGGACATTGCCCACCCAATTACTCCTGAGCTTAGAAAAGAAATAACAGATACAGTTATTGCAAGATATACTGAAGTTATGGAAAGTGAAGGAGCACTTCCTGAAGAGGAAGCTGTTGAAGAATAAAAAAATATGAGGCTGCTTAATTTTAAGCAGTCTTTTTTTATATATAATTTTTCTATCACTTCTGTTTATATAAGAAAAATGAATATTTAAAAAATTTTTCTTTTTTTATTGTTGACAAAGAAAAAAAATTATGATAAAATCCTTTTGTTATTGGGGCGTCGCCAAGCGGTAAGGCAACGGACTTTGACTCCGTTATGCGTTGGTTCGAATCCAGCCGCCCCAGCCAACAAGAATTTAAACTCTCTGATATCAGGGAGTTTTTTTTTCGCCCAAATTTTTTAAAAATATATTGACAAAGAAAATAAAAATGAGAAAATAGGATTACAATATAGATGAAGAAATAAAGATTTTATTATTTTATGGTAAAAGGGGAATTCATTATGAAAAGCTATGAAATGGATATGTGCAACGGACCTTTATTCCGTCGTATGCTTGTTTTTACTGTACCTTTAATATGTTCAGGTATTCTGCAGCTTTTTTTTAATGCTGCTGATATAATTGTGGTTGGAAAATTTTCTGGAGAGCATGCACTTGCAGCAGTAGGATCAACCAGCTCCCTGATAAATCTTCTTCTAAATCTTGTTATAGGAGTTTCTTTGGGGGCTAGTGTTATTGTAGGAAGGAACTATGGAGCAAAACATAAATCTGCTGTGAGAAAAAGTGTTCATACAGCAATAGCTGTTGCTTTGTGGTCTGGAGTTATAATGTTATTTATAGGAGTACTACTTTCACCACCTATTTTAAAACTTATGGGAACACCTGATGATGTAATAAAACTTTCTACACTTTATATGAGAATATATTTTCTTGGCATGCCTTCTATGATGCTTTATAACTTTGGGGCTTCCGTTTTAAGAGCAGCAGGAGATACAAGGCGTCCTTTGTATATTCTTGCAGGTGCTGGAATGATAAATATATTTTTAAATCTTATCTTTGTAGTTGGAATGAATTTAAGTGTTGCTGGAGTAGCACTTGCAACTATTGTTTCTGAAACAATCTCAGCCTTTATGGTTATGAGAATTTTAATAAAAACAGATGGTTTTCTTCATCTTGATATAAAAAGAATAAAAATTCATAAGAAATTTTTTAAAGAGATGCTTAAAGTAGGGCTTCCTGCAGGAATTCAAGGGGTATTTTTCAACATATCAAATGTACTTATTCAGTCTTCAGTCAATTCTTTTGGTTCTGTCGTAATGGCAGGAAATACAGCTGCTGTAACTCTTGAAGGATTTGTGGATACTTCAATTCTTGCAATTTATCAGACAACACTTAATTTTACAAGTCAGAATATGGGAGCAAGAAAATATAGCAGAATAGGAAAGATATTTACTTCTTCTCTTATAATGTCAGTAGTTACTGGTTTTATTTTTGGAGGAGGAACATATATTTTTGCAGATAAGCTTCTTAAAATATGTATTTCAACAGAGGAAGCTATATCTTATGGAGCAGTCCGTTTAGGAATAGTTGCAGTAAGTTATCCATTATGTGGAATAATGGATGTGGGAGCAAGTATTTTGAGAGGAATGGGATATTCTATTCTTCCAACAGTAGTTGTTCTTATAGGGGCATGTATATTTAGAGTTGTATGGATTCTTACAGTTTTCAAAGAATATCATAGTCTTGTGGTTCTTTATTTTTCTTATCCTATAAGTTGGTTTCTTACTTCGTTAATTCTTATAGGATGTTATTTATATCTTAAACGCCGTTTTGTTGAAAGGTAAAATAGGCATAAAAACAGAAAAGGATAATCTGATAACGGATTATCCTTTCTGCTTTTAATATATTTTTATGGGTAAAGGGCTTATTCAGCAACTTCTCTTTCCATTTCAAAAAGAGAGTTGTTTTCAAAGATTTCATCTTCCTGTTTTTTATTGCTTTCATCAGGAAGAAATCTTTTATAGAATGGAATAAACACAGAGATGCATGTAAGTACTAAAAGAATTTGTTGATACCAAAGAAGTGGAATTACTTCAAAAGGTGTTACAGCTCCTTTTGTAAATCCTATAAGGATAAGCATCTGAGCTCCATAAGGTATAATTCCTTGAGCAATACATGAGAATATTCCAAGAATACCTGCTATTCTTCTGTTATCAAGTTTGTGTTCTTCTGATATTTTTTTAGCAATAGAACCGTTGATGATAATAGCAACAGTATTATTTGCAACAGCAAAGTCAGTAAGAGCAACAAGGATACCTATTCCAAATTGTGCTGATTTTTTTCCTGTTATCATTTTTTGAATTTTATGCAGAATCCATTCTACTCCTCCAGCTTTTGTAACCATAGTTGCAAGACCTCCAGTAAGAAGAGAAAGGATGAATATTTCATTCATATTTACAAATCCTGTATAAATTTCTTTTGTAAATTGTATAAAAGTAAAAGAATCAGTCATTATTCCAATTATACCAGAGAAAATAATTCCTCCTGTAAGAACTATAAATACATTTATTCCTGCAAGAGAAAGTACAAGAACAAAAATATATGGAAGAATTTTTATAATATTGTAGTCATAATATTGTGCAGCAACAATAGTTTCAGGTTTTCCAAATACAAGGAAAAGAGCAAGAGCAGCAAGAGCAGCTGGAATTGCAATACTTATATTTGCCTTAAATTTGTCTTTCATAAGACATCCCTGAGTTCTTGTAGCAGCTATAGTTGTATCTGAAATCATAGAAAGGTCATCCCCAAACATAGATCCGCTCATTACAGCTGATAAGATTATTGCAAGGGGAACATTAGCTTTTGAAGAAAGTTCAAGAGCTATTGGAGCAATAGCAACAATGGCACCTACTGATGTTCCTGTAGCTGTAGAAATAAAACTTGTAATAATAAATATTCCTGCAGTTATATATTGTGGTGGTATAAAAGTAAGTCCAAGGTTAGCCGTAGATTCCACTCCTCCCATAGCTTTTGAAACTCCAGCAAATGCACCGGCAAGAAGATATATAATACACATAATTATAATATCAGAATGTCCGCATCCGCTTATGAAAGTTTCAAATTTTTCAGTTATAGTACCTTTGAAAAGAAGAAAAGCTGCAATTACACCGCACATTATGGCAACTGGTGAAGGAAGTTGATAGAAAGCCATTTCTACACCTCTTATTTCAAAGAATATCCCAGCTCCAAGATATACAAGAATAAAAACAATAAAAGGAATAAGTCCTTTAAAACTTGGTTTAATACTAGTCATGTATTGAGTCCTCCTGATGTATTGTGTGATAAAAATAGTTTTTAGCAAAACTGATTTCTATTTTGTTTTTATGTGTGATATAATATAAAATAGTTCAATTAATAATCACATTATAAGATTTTAGAGTATAAAAATAAATTGGTCAATAAAACACTGTTAAAAGTGTTATGGAACAGAGTGTAAAAAAAGGAGAAAAGCGATGTTAAAAGAAAATGTACTGTTCAGTAAAACATCTGATGAAAAATATTATCTTCAGCTTTATAAAATTTTTAAAGGTGAAATAGATGCAGGGAAACTTTCAGCAGGTTCTAAACTGCCTTCAGTAAGACAAACAGCTATGAAATATAAAGTAAATATGAATACAGTTCTTCAGTCTTATAATCTTTTAGAGCAAAATGGTTTTATAGAAAAAATACCTGGAAAAGGATGTTTTATAAAAAAGGGTTCTGACTTTACTCTTGATACAAAAGTTCATCCTATTTTGGAAAATTTCAGATATGGACAAGAGAAATCAAAAGACATTATAAATTTTTCAAATGGTACTCCAACAGCAGAATATTTTCCTGCTTCTGTTTATAAAGAATTAGGAAAACAAATAATTGAAGAGTACGGGCCTGAAATATTTGAATATCAGAATGTACAGGGGCTTGAGAGTTTAAGAGTTGTTCTTTCAGAAGAACTTGAAAAAGATGATATTTTTGTAACTGAAGACGATATTCTTATAACTTCAGGAACACAGCAGGCTCTTGATATAATACTGAATCTTTTTCATTCAAAAACAGGTCTTACAATAGCTCTTTCAGATCCTTCATATCCAAATGCTCTTAACCTTTTTACAAATTTGTGCAGAGTAAAGGGGTTTGATTTAAAAAATGATGGTTGGGATATGGAAGAATTTGAAAAATTTTTAAAAACAGAAAAGATAAATCTTGTTTATGAAGTTTTTAATTTTCAAAATCCAACAGGAATTAAATGGAGTGAAGAAAAAAAGAAAAAACTTCTTGAACTTGCAGTAAAGTATGATTTTTATATTATTGAAGATGATACATTTTCAGAATTTTATTATGAAGGAGAAAGACCGAGCACTCTTAAAAGTTTTGATAAAACTGGGCATGAAAGAGTTATTTATATAAGGACATACTCTAAGACTATAATGCCTGGAATAGGGACAGCCCTTATGGTTGCTCCAAGAAGTTTTATGGAGAAAGCTGTTCTTGTAAAATATAGTCTTGATACAACAACATCAGGACTTAATCAGAAAATTTTAGAGTATTTTATAAAAGATGGATATCTTGAAAAACATATTTCAGATATAAAAAGTGTTTTTAAGGAAAAATATAACTATATGCTGAATCTTTTAAAAGAAGTTCCTTATCTTCAAATTATGCATGTACCTGCAGGAGGTTTTTTCATTTGGGTACTTTTGGCAGAACATATTGATGGAGAAAAGTTCTATAAAAAATGCCGTGAAAGAGGAGTGGCAGTGCTTCCAGGAAGTGTATTTTATAATGATAAGAGAGCTGAATGTAAAGTAAGACTTACATTTGTATCAGGTGAGCTGGAAGAAATAAAAAGAGGTATAGATGTAATAAAGGATATTTTAATTCATTGCAAACACCCTGAATAAGTAATATAATATCATCATAAAAAGAAAATCAGAATTAAATTAGGAGAGGAACACAGATGAGCAAACTAATAAAAAAAGTAGCAGCAATACATGATTTATCAGGATTTGGAAGAGCATCACTTACAACTGTAATTCCAATATTATCAACAATGGGAATACAGGTTTGCCCTGTCCCTACAGCAATTCTTTCAACTCATACAAGTAATTTTACAGGATATAGTTTTATAGATCTTACAGATTATATGGAAGAGCATATTGCTCACTGGAAAAAACTTAATCTAGAATTTGATTGTATATATTCAGGATTTTTAGGTTCCCCAAGACAAATAAAAATAGTTTCTGATTTTGTAGATCATTTTGGTCATAAAGATAATCTTGTTGTTGTGGATCCTGTTCTTGGAGATAATGGTTCTCTTTATGGAACAATGGGGCAAGAAATGGTAACTGAAATGAGAAAACTCGTTTCAAAAGCTGATATTATAACTCCAAATTTCACAGAAGCAGCTTTTCTTCTTGGAGAAGAATATAAAGAAGCTACAACAGAACAAGAGGTAAAAGAATGGCTTGTAAGAATAGCTGAAATGGGGCCTAAAATAGTTATAATAACAAGTGTTCCAGACGAAAAAATTAATGAATTTGAAAAGAATATGAGTGTAATAGCTTATAATAAAGAAGATGATGTTTTTTGGAAAGTATCATGTAAATATATACCTGTTTCATATCCTGGAACTGGAGATGCTTATACAAGTGTTCTTATTGGAAGTCTTTTACAAGGAGATAGTCTTCCAGTTGCAATAGACAGAGCTATGCAGTTTGTTACTCAATGTATAAAAGCTAGCTATGGATTTAAATATCCAAGTAGAGAAGGGGTTCTTCTTGAAAGAAATTTAAATATTTTAAATGTTCCAGTTCTTTTAGGAGCTTATGAACTATTGAAAAATGGTGAATGATAGTTTAAAAGATTATTTCAAATTGAAATAAAAAAACAAATATAAAATAATAAAAAAGCAGAACATGAAATAAAAACAGTGAGGTGTTTAAGATGAAAGTATTGCTTTTAAATGGAAGTCCCAGAATAAATGGAAATACTAAAACAGCTCTTAAAGCAGCTGCAGAAGGTATAGTGGAAAATTGTGAGCATGATGTTGAACTTATAGATGTATCCAAATATAATGTGAAAGGTTGTATGGCTTGTGAAAGCTGCAAAAAAACAAATGGGATTTGTGTTATAGAAGATGATGGAAGAATTTTAGCTGAAAAAATATATGAAGCTGATGTAGTTATATTTGGTTCTCCTGTTTATTGGTGGGGAATAACTTCACAAATTAAAGCTGTAATAGACAGAATATACTGTAAAGGTGAAAGCCTTAATAAACTTAAGAAAAAAATAGGAATAATCGCTGTTGGAGAAGCAGAACTTTCAGACAGAGAATATGAACTTATAAGTGGTCAGTTTCAATGTATATGTGAATATTTAAACTGGGATTTGATTATTGATGAAAAAATTTCAGCTTGGGCAGTTGGAGATCTTGCAAGAGATATAGAAAAAGTAGAGGAACTTAAAAATCTTTGGAAAAAGATATAAGAAAAGGGGATTTTTACCCCCTTTTTTTTTATTCTTCAGTTTTTCTTTCTTTTTTTGTAACCAAAAGTTGATCAATTTTGAAATTATCAACATCAACAACTTCAAAAGTATAATTTTCAAATTCAACTTTAGCAGCTTTTTTGGGAATACTTTTAAGCATAAACATCATGAAACCAGCAATAGTTTCATAAGTATCTTCTTCAGGTAATTTTTCAATACCTAGAACTTTTTTTACATCTTCTACAGATGTAACCCCATCAATAAGCCACGATCCTTCTCCCCTTGCTATAATTTGCTGCTCGTCCTGATCTTGATAAACAACATCTCCCATAAGAGTATTTACAACATCATAGAAAGTTACAAGCCCTACAACATGACCATATTCATTTAGAATGACGGCGAAATCTTCTCTTGCTTCATTAAATTTATCCAAAGCTTCAGAAATTGTAAGGGTATTAGGAAGAATTAAAAGATTTGTATTAGTTATATCTTTTATATCATTAAGGCTTTTAAGTTCACTATTAAGTATTCTTGGAAGAATATTTTTAGAATCCACATATCCTATTACAGAGTCAATGTCATCTTTGCAGATAAGAAATTTTGAATGAGGATATGTACTTATTTTTTCTTTAATACTCTCTTCAGCTTCATCAACTGTGAAATAGATTATGTCATTTCTATATGTCATAATTGAAGAGACCCATCTTGTGTCAAGTTCAAAAACATTTTCAATAAGAGAATGTTCTTTCTTTTGAATAACTCCTGTTTCTGCCCCTTCATCAACTATAGCAAAGATATCATCATATGTAATTTCATCATTTCTATTTTGCTCTATTTTTAAAATTCTGAAAATGAAAGAAGCTATGCTGTCAAAGAAAATGATAAAAGGTCTGAAAAGGTAAATCAGAAAAAGCATAGGTTTAATAATAGATACAGCAGCTTTTTCAGGAGCAGCCATTGCAAGCCTTCTTGGAATAAGGTCAGCAAATTCTATAAAAAGGCTTGTAATAAATATAAAGGAAATTAAAGAACAAATAGTTTTTGCTCTATATGGAGATACAGAAAACCATGATATTACAGCAGGTTTTATAAAAGGAGTAAGGATATTTTCTCCTAGAATACCTGCAAGTATGGCAATAGCATTTGTTCCAATTTGTACAGCAGCAAAGAAGTTTCCAGAAGTTTCTTGAACTTCTAAAACTTTTTCAGCATTTTTATTTCCTTTTTCTTTCATTATCTGAAGTTTCATTTTTCTTGCTGAAGCCAAAGAAATTTCACTGATAGCAAGAAAAACACTTAATACAATAAGTAATATAATTAAAAATATTCTTAAAAAAATATCAGTTTCCGAATTATGCATATTTTCCTCCTATATTAGTTAAAAATTAAGAAATTTTATAACTAATAAATACAACTTAAAAAAGACTGAATTAGTACTATATTATTATATAATTTTTAAAGCTAAAAAACAATATTTGAAAAAAGAGTTATAAAATAAAAAAAGGCTGAGCATAATTTATTTCAATCTTGCCTCAGTCTTTTATAAAAATTAACTTTTATATTATAAAAAATTAACTTGCCATAACTTTTATATCTCTGTTCATTTTTGCAGTGTAAACCTTTGAAAGTTCTCCTTCAGTTATATCTTTGCTTTTTACATCCAGAATAACTCTTCCTTTATCAAGCATGATTATTCTATCAGAGTATTTAACAGCATCTCTTAAGTTGTGTGAAATCATCATAGCTGTAATGTTTTGTTTATCAATAAGCTGCTTTGTTTTTACCATTATCATTTTAGAAGTTTTAGGATCAAGGGCAGCTGTATGTTCATCAAGAAGAAGAAGTTCTGGTTTTTTTAAAGTTGCCATAATAAGTGAAAGAGCTTGTCTTTGTCCTCCTGAAAGAAATTTTACTTGAGTATTTAATTTATTTTCAAGTCCTAAGTCAAGTTCTTTTAAAAGTTCTGTAAATTTACTAATATTATCTTTTTTTATAAGTTTTCTAAGAGAAAATTTTTCACTTTTTTTAGCAGCCAGTGAAAGATTTTCTAAAATAGTAAGAGAAGGAGAAACTCCTTTTGAAGGATCTTGATGAACTTTTCCTATTTTAGCAGCTCTTTCTTCTTCTTTCATTTTACTTATATCAGTACCTCCTAAAATAATATTTCCTCCATTATCCTTAAGAGAACCGCTGATAAGATTAAAAAGAGTACTTTTTCCGCATCCGTTAGAACCAAGTACAGCTACAAATTCACTTTCTTTAACTTCAAGATTAAAACCATTAAAAATATTTACTTCATTTTCTGTACCTTCATTAAAACTTTTTTTAAGATTTTTTATTGTCAGCATATTAATACTCCTTTTTATCTTTTTTTAAAATTTAAAAATGACATATTATTGTATCCTATGAATACAATTACAATTAGTGCACTTATGGCTTTTAAGTCTGTAGGTGCAAAACCTAAATCTATAGCAAGCCCTCCGATAAGTTTATAGCTTATAGCTCCAAGAATTGCTCTGGTAGTTCCTTTTATTCTGTTTGATTTTTTTAATATTGTATCTCCTATTATTATAGAAGCAAGAGCAGAAACAATTATAGATGTTCCCATATTAATATCTGAAAATCCTTGAGACTGAGCCATTAAAGCTCCACTTACTGAAACAATTCCATTTGAAAGAACAAGTCCTAAAAGTTTAAATTTATCACAGCTAACTCCAAGAGATTTAACAAGTGTTTCGTTGTCTCCTGTTGCTATAAGGAGATATCCTATCTCTGTTTTTAAAAACAAATCCATAAGAAATTTTATTATAAGAACTATCACTATAAGAACAAGAATTTTATTTCCATAGTCAAAAACAGAACCATTATTATAAAGAGGTATATTTGCTTTTCCATTTATTCTAAGATTTATTGAATAAAGTATTGTCATTGTAAGGATTCCTGCAAGAAGAGATGCTATTCTCATTTTAATATGAAGAAAATATGTAATAATTCCTGCAAGAGAACCAAAAGCAAAAGCAAGAAGTGTGCTTGAAATGGGATTTATTTCTGCAGTTGCAAATTTTGCAAATATAAATGCTCCTAAAGGGAAAGTTCCTTCAACAGACATATCTGGAAAATCTAATATTTTATATGTTATAAATACTCCCATTGCAAGAACGGCAAATATAAGTCCTTGTTCAACAGATATAGTGATAAGTGAATTCATAATTAAGCTCCTTGTTTTTGTAGATTTTATTTTATAAATATAGCTCCTTCAAAAGCTGGATTTTCTTTATCTAATTTTAATTTTTTCATTGTATTTTCATTAACTATTTTTGTTGTATTTTTTAAACTTTCAACAGGCATATCCTTAGGAGAAACTTTATCAATAAGGATTTTTTTTGCCATAGCTCCTGTTTGTTTTCCTAGTTCATAGTAACTAAGTCCATCAGTCATAAGAAGTCCGCCTTTAACAGGTCCTTCCTCTGCAGCTATTGAAAGCATTTTTCTTTCAATTGTTGATTTAGCTATAAGTCCTGCAGCTGAAGCTACAATATTATCTGTGACAGCATACAAAGCATCAGCTTTTGAAGCTAGGGAATTTACAGCCTGAGGAATATCATTTATATTATTGACTCCAACAGCTATAATTTCCATTCCAAGAGACTCGGCAATTTCTTTTGCCTGAGCAACTTGAATTTCAGAGTTTGATTCACTTGTATTGTATATAATTCCTATTTTTTTAATATTTGAATCAAGCTGTTTGAAAAGAGCAAGTTGTTTGTCCATTGGACTGGCATCAGTTGTTCCTGTAACATTTCCTCCTACATTTTCCATTGAATTAACAAGCTGAGAATGAACTGGATCTGTAACTGCACTGAAAAGTACAGGTATGGTATCAGTTGCTTGTTTAGCAGTTTGTGCAGAAATTGTTGCTATACCGAAAATTAAATCAACTTTATCTGCTGCAAATTTTTGTGCAATGATTCCTGCTACTCCTGTATCACCTTGAGCATTTTTATAAATAATGTCAGTTTCTATACCCTGAGCTTTAAGTTCATCTTCAAAACCTCTTCTTACTTCGTCAAGTGCAGGATGTTCTGCAAATTGACTTATTCCTATTACAAATCTTTCTGCTGCTTTTAAAGGTGTGCACTGCATAAGAAAGATTCCTGCTGTTAGTAATGTTGTGGCTACAAATCCTACTGTTCTACTTTTTAAGTTTCTCATTTTTTCCCCCTTTTGTTTTAAAAATAAAAAAGCCTTTTTACGAATTGTAAAAAGGCAGTTATTATATAAATAAATACAATACATCTAAAATTTATGTACTGTAACAAATATTATATTATTTTTCCTACTATTCTACAATTCTACAAATTTTTTACTTTTAAAACTTCTACTATTCTACATTTCCACTTTTGTGGTACTACTGTTAGAGCGATTATATACCAATCCTATTCTTTTGTCAATTAAAAAATTAAGAAATTTTAATTTTCATCAACAGGAATTGCTCTGTGTCCAAGACCTATTACAACATCATCTAAACGGAACATTCCTATTGTAAGAAAAATACATACAGAAAGGTGTTCTCTGTATCTTGCAATTCCTATTTTTCCTCCAACATTAAATCCTGCAGCTTTATTCATTACTTGTGCTATGGCTTCTCTTGTTGCTCCAGTTATAGCTCCATCATAAACATGAGAATCTTTTACAATTCCATTTCTTTTTGAAGCTACCAATGTTCTTTCAAGAATTTTTGAAATAGACTGAATAATATCTCCTCCTATATCAACAGCAGCACTTTTTATTCCAGTTTTTTTATAACTCTCTTTAAGTTCCATTTCTTCTTCACGGGTAGACATTGCAAGCATTATTGCAGCTCTTGCTATATCTTTACTTTTGTATTCCATTGTATTTTCCTCCGAAAAATTATTTTTAATAAAAAAGGTGTACATTATTTTATACTGCAATATATGGAAGTTGTCAAATGGAAAAATAGAAAAGGTTTTATAAATTTTTTTGTGTTAAGTATAGGTTAAAAATGCTGACTTTGCTTTAAACTTTAATGACATATAAGAAGATTTGTGCTAAAATATATATTATAATCTAATAAGTGTGACCAAAAAAACAGGAGATGTGCAGATGGAAAAAATAAAGATACAAACTGAGTATATAAAACTTGACCAGTTTTTGAAATGGACAGGAACAGCAGAAAGTGGAGTAGATGCTAAAGATATGATTTTAGCAGGTGAAGTAAAAGTTAACGGAGAAGTAGAAGAAAGACGCGGGAAAAAGCTTCGTGCAGGTGATATAGTAGAAGCAGCAGGAAAAACTTACCAAGTAGAATAATTGAGGTGGAAAACTTGAAAATCTTAGAGATAAATTATATAAATTTCAGAAACTTATCAGACAGAAATATAAAATTTTCTCCTAAGATAAATTTATTCCTTGGAAAAAATGGACAAGGTAAAACAAGTATAATAGAAGCCGTTTATTTTGGAGCAACTGGAAAAAGTTTTCGGACTTCTAAAAATGCAGATCTTATAAAATATGGGAAATTAAAAACAGGATGCTTTTTAGAATATGAAGATAGACTGAGCGATAAAAATATCTCAGTAAAAATAGATAGCAGTAAAAAAGAATACAGGCTTAATAAAAAAAGGATACCTTATGATGAATACTATGGAAAAGTGAATGTTGTGTCATTTATTCCAGAAGATATTGAACTGATAGTAGGGTCGCCTGGCGTTAGAAGAAAGTTCTTTGACAGCGAGATAGCACAGAGCAGCCATGAATATTTTCAAAATCTTAAACAGTACACAAAACTTTTGAAAATTAGAAATAAGTATTTAAAAAACAGAGAGCATAAAGATCCTATGTTTTCTATATATGAAGATGAGTTTATAAAATATGGGGCAAAAGTTATAAAAAAAAGACTTGAATATGTAAAAAATATTTCCATTATTTTAAATCTTAATTATAGAAAACTTTTTGACAGCAAAAAAGAACTTAATCTTGTATATCATTCAGAAATGGGAGATATAAAAAAATATACTCTTACAGAGCTTGAAGAAAAATTAAGAGAAGATATAACAAGAGAATTTTCAAAAGAATTGAAATATGGCTATTCTATGGTAGGTCCTCAAAAAGATGACTTTCTTTTTCTTTTAGATGGAAGAGAAGCAAAGTCTTTTTCTTCACAGGGAGAAAAAAAGTCAATCATATTTTCGCTGAAACTTTCTGAGATAGATATGGTTCTTAAAGAAAAAAGAGAAAATCCAGTTTTTCTTATAGATGATGTATCTTCATACTTTGATTCTATAAGAAAAGAGAGTATAATAAATTATCTTAATAAGAGAGATATACAGGTAATAATCACTTCAACAGACCTTTTGAATATAGAATCAAAAAACTTCTTTGTAGAAAAAGGAGAGGTTTATGAACGGGATAATTAGTGTAAAAAGAATGATAGAAGATGCAGTTTCAAGAAGTAATACACTCCGTATATCTATTATTAAGGGAGTGTGGCCTTCTATAGCAGGAGAACTCGGAATAAAATCAGAACCTCTTGGTATAAAAGATGGAATACTTTATACTGCTGTAGAAAATTCTATCTTTCTCCATGCTATGAATATGAAGAAAGATAAATACATTGAAAAAATCAACAGGCTTCTTAAAGGAGAATATGTTGTTGATATAAAATATAGAGTGAGAAAAATAGATTTAGAAGAGAAACTTAAAAGAGGAGAAACTCTTGAAGTTCCTGAAGCTAAAGAAGAAAAAATTATAGAATACAAGACAAAAGATATGTCAATAGAAGAAAGTATAAAATATCTTGCAGGACTTGCTAAAAAAAGAGAAAAATTTCTTCTTGAAAAAGGATATAAAAAATGTTTAAGTTGCGGAAGTATATTTTTGGGAAATGAAAAATTATGTTCTAAATGCAGAGGAGAAAAAGAAAATCTCACTATAAACAGGTATTAAAAAATTGAATTGAGATAAATTTTTAAGGTTTTTAATGTGAAAATCTTGTTTGTGAAATTCTGAATAAGAATATTTTTGGAGGGTATGTAAAATAATGAGTAATAATTATCAAGCAGAAAACATTACGGTCTTGGAAGGACTTGAAGCAGTTAGAAAAAGACCAGGAATGTATATTGGAACAACATCAGAAAGAGGACTTCACCATCTTGTGTGGGAGATAGTTGATAACTCTATAGATGAGGCACTTGCCGGATACTGTGACAAAATAATTGTTAATGTACTTCCTGACAATATAATTGAAGTTATAGACAATGGTAGAGGAATTCCTACTGGAATTCACCCTAAGTATGGAAAATCAGCACTTGAAATAGTTCTTACAGTTCTTCATGCTGGTGGAAAATTTGAAAATGATAACTATAAAGTTTCAGGAGGACTTCATGGAGTAGGGGTATCAGTTGTTAATGCTCTTTCAGAATGGCTTGAAGTTGAAGTTCAAAGAGATGGGAAAGTATGGTATCAGAAATATAACAGAGGAATTCCTGTTGAACCAGTAAAAACTATAGGAGAAACAACTGTTACAGGAACAAAAGTAAGATTTAAAGCTGATTATGAAATTTTTGAAACTCTTATATATAACTTTGAAACTCTTGATACAAGATTAAAAGAACTTGCATATTTAAATAAAGGACTTAGAATAATTCTTACAGATAAAAGAAAAAATCCTGAAGTTGTAGCAGATCTTAAATTTGATGGTGGAATCATTGATTATATAAAAGATGTAGAGAAAGATAATACAGCTCTTATAAAAGAACCCATATATATGTCAGGGGAAGCTGATGGAATTGTTGTAGAAGCTGTTATGATTTATAATACAAACCAAAGAGAAAATATTTATTCTTTTGTTAATAATATTCATACTATTGAAGGAGGAACTCATGTAAGTGGTTTCAGAACTGCTCTTACAAGAGTTATAAATGATGTAGGAAAGTCTCAAGGATTCTTAAAAGATAAAGATGGAAAACTTCAAGGATCTGATATAAGAGAAGGACTTTCTGCAATTGTTTCAATAAAGATTGCACAGCCTCAGTTTGAAGGACAAACAAAAACTAAACTTGGAAACTCTGAAGTGACAGGAATAGTGTCAAATATAGTTGGAACACAGCTTAAAATGTTTTTAGAAGATACTCCTGGTGACACTAAAATAATAATAGATAAAGTTTTAAATTCTAAAAGAGCGAGAGAAGCTGCTCAAAAAGCAAGAGAACTTGTACTTAGAAAATCAGCTCTTGAAGTTGGTTCTCTTCCAGGAAAACTTGCAGATTGTTCATCAAAAAATCCTGATGAATGTGAAATTTATATAGTTGAGGGAGATTCAGCAGGAGGATCAGCAAAACAAGGAAGAGACAGAAGATTCCAGGCAATACTTCCTTTAAGAGGAAAAATTCTGAATGTAGAAAAAGCAGGTCTTCACAAAGCACTTGAAAATGCTGAAATAAGAGCTATGATAACAGCATTTGGAGCAGGAATGGGAGATAATTTTGATATATCTAAATTAAGATATGGAAAAATAATCCTTATGACTGACGCCGATGTAGATGGTGCTCATATAAGAACTCTTCTTTTGACATTCTTCTATAGATATATGGTTGAGCTTCTTCATAATGGAAACATCTATATAGCACAGCCACCTTTATATAAAATAGCAACTGGAAGAACAGTGCAGTATGCTTATGATGATAAACAGCTTAAATTTATTGTAGATAATCTTGAAGGAGAAAATAAAAAATATGTTCTTCAAAGATATAAAGGTTTAGGAGAGATGAATCCTGAACAGCTTTGGGAAACAACAATGGATCCTGATACAAGAACTTTCTATCAGGTTAAAGTTGATGATGCAAGAGAAGCTGATATGATTTTTGATAAACTTATGGGAGATAAAGTAGAACCAAGAAGACAGTTTATTGAAGATGGAGCACAATTTGTTAAAAACTTAGATATATAGTTATTAATGAAAAAAATGTATATGAACATTAATAATATATATTGTCGGGAGGAAATGAAAGAATGTCTAATATAATTAACAGATATATAGAAGAGGAAATGAAACAATCTTATCTGGATTACTCCATGAGTGTTATAGTAAGCAGAGCACTTCCAGATGTAAGAGATGGTTTAAAACCTGTTCACAGAAGAATATTATTTGCCATGAATGAAATGGGAATGACTTATGATAAAGCATATAAAAAATCTGCCAGAATCGTAGGGGAAGTACTTGGTAAGTATCACCCTCACGGAGATACAGCAGTTTATAATACAATGGTAAGAATGGCACAGGAATTTAACTACAGATATGAACTTGTAGACGGTCATGGAAACTTTGGTTCTATTGACGGAGATTCTGCAGCTGCCATGAGATATACAGAAGCTAGAATGAAAAAAATAACAGGAGAGCTTTTAGAGGATATTGATAAAGATACAATAGATTTTAGAAAAAACTTTGATGATTCTCTTGATGAGCCAGTTGTACTTCCTGCAAAACTTCCAAATCTTCTTCTTAATGGATCTACAGGGATTGCAGTAGGTATGGCAACTAATATTCCTCCTCATAATTTAGGAGAGTTAGTTGATGGAACTCTTGCTCTTATAGATAACAGAGATATAACAACAGATGAACTGATGGAATATATTCCAGGTCCTGATTTTCCTACAGGAGGAATAATAGATGGTACAAAAGGTATAAGAGAAGCATATGCAACAGGAAGAGGAAGAATTAGAGTAAGAGGAAGAATAGAAGTAGAAGAATCAAAAACAGGAAGAGTTTCTCTTGTTGTAAAAGAAATACCTTATCAACTTAATAAATCTGCTCTTATTGAAAGAATAGCAGCTTTAGTAAGAGAAAAGAAACTTACAGGAATTTCTGATTTAAGAGACGAATCTGATAGAGAAGGTATAAGAATAGTAATAGAACTTAAGAGAGGTGAAGAACCTGAACTTGTTCTTAATAAATTATATAAATATACAGATCTTCAAAGTACATTTGGAATTATAATGCTTGCTCTTGTAAATAATGTTCCTAAGATACTTACATTAAAACAAGTATTAGAAGAATATATGAAACATAGATTTGAAGTTATTACAAGAAGAACAAAATATGATTTAGATAAAGCTGAAAAAAGAGATCATATTTTACAAGGATTCAGAATAGCTTTAGAAAATATAGATAGAATTATAGAACTAATAAGAGCATCAAAAGATGGAAATGAAGCTAAGGATGCTTTAATAGAAAGATATGCTTTTTCAGAAATTCAGGCAAAAGCTATTATGGATATGAAACTTCAAAGACTTACAGGTCTTGAAAGAGAAAAAATAGAACAAGAGTTTCAGGAACTTGAAATAAAAATAAGAGAACTGAAAGCTATTCTTGCTGATGAAAATAAAATATATGAGATAATGAAAAAAGAACTTTCTGAATTAAAGGAAAAATATAATGATTCTAGAAGAACAAGTATAGAAGATGAAAGACTTGATATTGATATGGAAGATCTTATAAAAGATGAAAAAGTCTTAATTACTATAACAAATAAAGGTTATGTAAAAAGAATAGAACTTGATAAGTATAAATCTCAGAAGAGAGGTGGAAAAGGAGTATCAACACAGCATACAGTTGAAGACGACTTTGTACAAGACATGGAAGTTATGTCAACACTTGATAGCATGATGATATTTACAAGCAAAGGAAGAGTATTTAATCTTAAAGCTTATCAAATTCCTGAAAGTTCTAAACAAGCAAGAGGAAAACTTATTGAAAATATCATAAAACTTCAAGAAGATGAGAAAGTAAGATTTACTATAAAAATAAGAGAATTTACAAGAAATAAAGAAATTCTGTTCCTTACTCAAGACGGAACTGTTAAGAAAACAAATCTTATGGAATTCCAGAATATTCATAGTGGAGGATTAAAAGCTGTAAAATTAAGAGAAGATGATGATTTAATATTTGTAGGTGTAGTAACTTCTGAAGATGACCAGTTATTTATAGCAACTAAACATGGATATTCTATAAGAATAAGAACAAATGAAGTAAGAAGCATGTCAAGAAATGCCACTGGGGTAAAAGGTATTACATTAAGACATGGAGATAGTGTTGTATCAGGACTTCTTATAAAAAATGGAGATGAAGAAACAATTCTTACTGTAACAGAAAATGGATTTGGTAAGAGAACAAGAGTAAATGAATATCCACTTCAAGGAAGAGGTGGAAAAGGTGTAATAAACCTTAAATGCAGTGACAAAACTGGAAATATTGTAGAAGTTAAACCAGTAAGAGAAGATGAAGAACTTATGGCAATTACTTCGTCAGGAGTAGTTATAAGAACACCTGTAGAGTCCGTTTCTGTTTATGGAAGAGCAGCTCAGGGAGTTAAAATAATGAGAACTTCAGATGATGAAAAGGTTGTGGCGATAGCAAAAGTAAAAAATGAAAAAGATGAAGAAAAAATACTTTCCGATGATAAAAGTGAAGAAATAGATAAAACAGAAAATACCAATAAAAAATCATCTGAAAATGACGATTTTGAAAATAAATACCTGAACACTTTTGAAAGCGAAGATGAGGAGCAGATGCAGTATGAAAGTGAGCAGGAACTAGATGACTCAGACGAAAACTAAAAAAGGACGTGGTGTTTATGGAAAGAAATGTACTTTTAGTATTAGGGAATGGTTATAATAGAGAAAATCTTATTGATAGTGCTATTTATTTAAGAGATAATTTTGGCTTTTCAATCAGACCTCTTCATGTAAGAGATGTGAGAAAAAAGGAATTTCTTCCAAATGCAGTTGATGGAATAATGCTTGAACCTATGATTGCAGGAATAAATGAAGAATGGAATCGTTATGAGGAACATGAAATTGCAAATATAAAAGAACAATTAGCAGAAAGAGGTGTTGATGCTGAACTTGAAGTAAAATTTGGTATAACTCCTGAAATTGTAATAGAGGAATTAAAAAAATCAGATATTCTTCTTATAGAGAAAGAAGATAAATTTTCTGAAGATTTAATTGCTATTTTAAAGCGTTTCTTTAAGCCTATTATAGTTGTGAGAGATAAAGTTTTAAAGCTTGATAAAGTGGCAATTTCAAATGACGATGGAACAAAAGTAAATAAGAGTTTCCAAAGATTCATAAATATTTTTACTCATGTGGATGAAATTACATCACTTGAGCTTATAGATCCTCAACAGCATGACCATGACGATGATGAAGTTCATGAAAATTATTTGAATGAATTTATAAAGGGAAAAGGAATAAAACTTGTTTCTAAACAAATAATGAAAGCTGATTCAGATGAATTCTTGAAGATATGTAAGGAAGAAGATATTCTTATTATGGGTAACTTAAGTAATTCTTACATGTTTGAAAAAATAACTAAAAAAATAGGTGTAAAAATAATGGAGGATGTAGAAACAACTCTGTTTATAGCTTAAAAAAGTATAAATTTCAGTTTAATAAATACAGGACAGGTAGCTTATGAAAATATTAGCTGTATCAGACACTCATGGGTGTTTTGAAAGATTTTATAAGGCATGTAAATGGGAAAAGCCTGATGTTGTATTGTTCTCAGGAGATTGCTCAGGAGATGCTTTAGAGATGGAACTTATTTTTCCGGAAATAAAATTTTTTATTGTTCGGGGAAATTGTGACTATGATGATTATAAAACAAAAGATGAAATGACTGTTGAGTTAGAAGGAGTAAGAATCTTTCTGACTCATGGTCATATTTATGGAGTTAAAAGGGACTATTCGCATATAGAGGAAAAAGGATATGAGGAGAAAGCAGATATTATTGTCTTTGGTCATACCCACAATCCGGATTGCGTAGATACTTTCACACGCCGTAATGGCAGTGATGAAGATAAAGTTATAACTCTGTTTAATCCGGGAGCGATACTTAATAACAGCTACGGAGTTATAGAAATAGAAAAAGATAAAAAAATAAAATTTACACATAAAAATTTGGATTAATTTTAGTGGGAGGAAAAATGAAAGATAAATTATCTTTACTAAAAAATGAAGCAAGACAAGAAATTCTGAATTCTTCAACTCTTCAAGAAGTAGAAGATTTAAGAGTTAAATTTTTAGGAAAAAAAGGTCAGTTGACTGAAATTTCTAAAGGAATGAAAAATCTGTCTGCAGAAGAAAGACCTGTTATTGGACAACTTCTTAATGAAGTAAGAAATGAAATAACAGATATGCTTGAAGGTAAAAAAATAGAAATTACAAAAGAGCTTAAAGCAAAACAGCTTAAAGAAGAAGTGATTGATATTACACTTTCAGGAAAGAAAACAACTCAGGGAGGAATTCATCCTATAACTGAAACATCAGAACTTTTAAAAACAACATTTATGGATATGGGATTTGATGTTGCTGATGGACCTGAAGTTGAATATGTAAAATATAACTTTGATATGCTTAACATTCCTGAATCACATCCATCAAGAGATATAACAGATACTTTCTATATATCAGATGATGTAGTTCTTAGAACTCAGACATCAGCAGTTCAAATAAGATATATGTTAGAGCATAAACCACCTTTTAGAATGGTTTGTCCAGGTAAAGTATACAGACCAGACTATGATGTATCTCATACACCAATGTTCCATCAGATTGAAGGGCTTATGATAGGAGAAAATATTTCCTTTGCAAACCTTAAAGCAATTCTTACAGAATTTATTGCAAAAATCTTTGGAGAAGGAACAAGAGTAAGATTCAGACCTCACTTCTTCCCATTTACTGAACCAAGTGCAGAGATGGATGTTGAATGTGTTATCTGTAAAGGAAAAGGATGTAGAGTATGTAAAGGAAGCGGATGGCTTGAAATCATGGGATGCGGAATGGTAGACCCTGCTGTACTTGAAGCTGTTGGATATAAAGCTGATGAAGTATCAGGATTTGCATTTGGAATGGGTATAGAAAGAATCACTATGCTTAGACATGGAATAGATGATTTAAGAGCATTCTTTGAAAATGATATGAGATTTTTAAAACAATTTAAGTAGGAGCGTGGAAAGAAAAATGTTAATTTCATTAGAATGGCTTAAGGAATATGTAGATATAAAAGAAGATGTAAAAGAGCTTGAAAATGCTTTGACTATGATTGGTCAGGAAGTTGAAGCTATAACAGTGCAAGGTAAAAATCTTGATAATGTAGTAATAGGGCAAATTGTTGAATATGGAAAACATCCAAATGCAGAAAAACTTACTTTAACAAAAGTTGATATTGGTGAAGAAGAGCCTCTTCAAATAGTGTGTGGAGCTCCAAATCACAGACTTGGTGATAAAGTAATTGTTTCAAAGGTAGGAGCAGTCCTTCCTGGAGATATAAAAATAACTAAAAGTAAAATCAGAGGAATTGAATCATATGGAATGATTTGCTCTGAAGTAGAACTTGGAATTGGAAATAATTCAGATGGAGTTGTTATTCTTCCAGAAGATGCACCTGTAGGTGAAGAATATAGAAAATATGCAAAACTTAATGATGTAATATTTGAACTTGAAATTACTCCTAATAGACCTGACTGTCTTTCTCATATAGGTATAGCAAGAGAAATAGCTGCTTATTATGGAAGAAAAGTAAAATATCCTTCATTTGATGTTTTTGAAACTCTTGAAGATGTTGCAAATAATGTAAGAATAGAAATAGAAGATAAAGAAAGATGCAAAAGATTTGCAGGAAGAGTAATGAGAAATGTTACAGTAAAAGAATCTCCAGAATGGCTTAAGAGAAAAATAAGAGCTATGGGATTAAATCCTGTAAATAATATTGTAGATGCTACAAACTTTGTAATGTTTGAATATAATCAGCCAATTCATACTTATGACTTAAGTAAGATAAAAGATATGACAATTGTAGTAAGAGCAGCTAAGAAAGGTGAAAAGCTTGTTACTCTTATGGGAGATGAACTTGAGCTTGATGGAGAATTAGTAATAGCAGACTCAGAAAAACCTATGTCAATAGCAGGGGTTATGGGAGGTCTTGACAGTGGAATTACTAATGAAACTAAAGATATATTCATAGAAGTTGCATACTTTACACCTGAAAATATAAGAAAAACAGGAAAGAAATTAGGAATAACAAGTGAATCTGGATACAGAAATGAAAGAGGAACAGATATAGAAAATGTTCCTGAAGTTTTAGATAGAGTTACAAGCATAATTTATGAAATAGCAGAAGGAAATATAGTAGGAAAAGCAAAAGATGTTTATCCTGTTAAATTTACAAAAATTGAAATTCCTTTAGATATTAAAAAATTCAGAAGATTTATGGGTAAAGATATAGATGCTCAGGAAGTAGCAAGAATTCTTACTAACTTAGGTCTTGAAATGAAATCTATAGGTCAGGAAACAGCAGTTGTAATTCCTCCTAGCTATAGACAAGATTTAACAAGAAGTGCAGATCTTTATGAAGAAATTATAAGAATGTATGGATTTGAAAACATAGAAAATAAAATGCCTGTTGAAAATATAAAAGCAGGAATAAAAGCTGAACCTATAAGACTTATGGATGAATCAAAAGAAATACTTTCAAAAATAGGATTACAGGAAGTTATAAATTATAGTTTTATAGATAAATCTGTAAGAGATATTCTTCATATAGAAGATGAAGTAATAATGATAAAAAATCCTATAGCAGAAACAATGAGCATGATGAGACCTTCTCTTATTTATAGTATTTTAACTAATATTAGAGAAAATCTTAACAGAAATCAAGATTCTATAAAAATATTTGAAACATCAAAAGTGTTCAAAAAAGCTGATGAACTTGCTCAGGAAGATATTCATGTAGCTATTGGTATTTGCGGAAGAGATCACAAAACATTATGGAATTCTAAACCTGAAGCATATGACTTCTATATGCTTAAAGGATATGTAGAAGAATATATGGAACTTGTAGGAGCAAAAAGATATAAGCTTGAAAGAACAAGTAATCCTAATTTCCATCCAGGAAGAGCTGCTGATATAAAAATTGGTAAGATAGTAGTTGGAACATTTGGAGAAATTCATCCAGACTTAGCAGAAAAAATGGATATTACAAAAGAAAGAGCTTATGTAGCTGAAATAAACTTAACATTACTTAAACAGTATATCAGCAAAAAATTTAAATATGAGAGAATTGTAAAATATCCTGAAGTAACAAGAGACCTTGCAGTTGTTTTAGATGACAGTGTTCTTGTAGGGGATATGATAGATATGCTTAAGAAAAGTTCTGACTTTATAGAAACAATAGAACTTTTTGATATTTATAAAGGAGAGCATATAGAAGCTGGTAAAAAATCAGTCGCAATCAGTCTGACTTTAAGAAATAAAGTAGGAACTTTAAACGAAGAAGATATTAATAAAGTTATTGATAAGGTACTTAATATAATAAGAACAAAATTTGCAGGAGAAATCAGACAGTAGTGTGAATTTTTTCTGAATAAAAAATAAAAGTATAATGTGATTATATTGTTAAGGAGGAAAAATGGATTCGTTAAAAGAGTTATTTAAGATTGGTAATGGACCTTCAAGTTCTCATACAATGGGACCTGAAAGAGCAGCAAGAAGATTTAAAGGTGAAACACCTCATGCAGCATCTTATAAGGTTGAACTTTATGGTTCTCTTGCCCTTACTGGAAAAGGACATCTGACAGACTGGATAATTGAAAAAACATTGGAGCCTGTTAAAACAGAGATAATATGGAAGCCTGAAGTGGTTCATCCGTTCCACACAAATGGAATGAAATTTTTTGCTTATGACAAAGATGGGAATGAAATTAAAAGTTGGCTAGTATTTTCTGTAGGAGGAGGAACAATTGTAGAAGAAGGTCAGGATAGATATTCTGCCTCAACAGTTTATCCATTGAAAAAAATGGATGATATAATGGAATGGTGTAAAGAGAACAAAAAAGAGTTGTGGGAATATGTAACTCAATATGAAGATGATGACATTGAGAACTTCCTTCTTGAAATATGGAAAGCTATGGAAGAAGCTGTAGAGAGAGGAATAGCAAAAGATGGAGTCCTTCCTGGAAGTATAGGACTTAAAAGAAGAGCTCAAACTTTCTATAGAAGATCAAGATCAGAAGGAAAAGTAAGACAGTTCAGAGGTAAACTTTTTGCCTATACACTTGCTGTGTCTGAAGAAAATGCAGCAGGAGGAAGAGTTGTTACAGCTCCAACATGTGGAGCAGCAGGAGTTATTCCAGGAACACTTTATACTTTAAAAGAAGCTTTCAAGTTAGAGGATAAAGAAGTAGTAAAAGCTCTTGCAGTAGCAGGACTTATAGGAAATATTGTAAAAGAAAATGCAAGTATATCTGGTGCAGAAGCTGGATGTCAAGCAGAAGTTGGAACAGCTTGTGCAATGGCAGCAGGAATGGCAGCATTTTTAATGGGAGGAACAATTGAGCAGATAGAATATGCGGCTGAAATGGCTCTTGAGCATAATCTTGGACTTACATGTGACCCTATTGGAGGATATGTGCAAATTCCTTGTATAGAAAGAAATGCGTCTGCAGCAGCAAAAGCACTTGATACTGCAAACTATGCACTTTATACTGACGGACAACACAGTGTATCTTTCGACGAAGTTGTAATAACAATGGGTGAAACTGGAAGAGACATGAAAGAAGAATATAGAGAAACATCTCTTGGTGGACTTGCAAAACATTTTTGTGCAAACTGCTAAGACTATTAGAAAATAATTAAAAGGCTGATTAAAAAATCAGCCTTTTGCACTATGCAGAGATAAAAATTTATAAAAGAAATAGAATTGGAGAAACATAATTAATGAAATTAATAGTAGGACTGGGAAATCCGGGCAAAGAGTATGAAAACACAAGACATAATCTGGGGTTTATGGTTATAGATAAGCTGGCAGAAGAATTAAAAATATATGATTTTAAAGAAAAGTTTAAAGGATTAATGGGGGAAGGAAATTACAGAGGAGAAAAAATTCTTCTTTTAAAGCCTCAAACTTTTATGAATTTAAGTGGAGATTCAATAATTCAGGTTTTAAATTTTTATAAAATTGATCCTGAAACAGAGATGATAGTTATTTATGATGATATGTCTCTTCCTGTAGGGAAACTTAGAATAAGAGAAAAGGGAAGTGCAGGAGGACATAATGGAATAAAATCTATAATATCTCATGTTGGAGAAAAATTTTTAAGAATAAAATTTGGAATAGGAGCCAGTGGAGGTAAGGATAAAACTGTTGGATTTGTTCTTGGCCGTTTTTCTAAAGAAGATGAAGAAGATGTAAAAGAAGGAATAAAAAATTCTTCAAAAATGGTTTTAGCTCTTTTAGAAGGAGAAAAAATCGAAAAAATAATGCAACTTTATAATAAAAAATGCTAAAAAAAAGGTCGGTAAGTCCGAAAAAGATATTGTTAAAAATAAATAATTGTGATAAACTTTAATGTGAAGAAAAGTTTATATATTTATTTAAAATTAAATATAGTTTAAGGAAGGAGAGTTTGTATGAAGTTTTTTGGATTCAGAGGCGGAGTTCATCCACCTGATAACAAAGCCCAAACAGCTGAAATGGCAACAGAAAAAATGGCATCACCAAAAATGGTATATATACCATTACAACAACACATCGGAGCTCCGTTAGACCCGATTGTAAAAGTTGGAGACAAAGTTCTTAAGGGACAGAAAATTGCCGATTCTCAGGCATTTATGTCTACTACTATTCACTCACCAGTGAGCGGAACAGTAAAAAGAATAGAACAGCGTGTATTTCCTCTTATGGGAAAAGCCAACACAGTAGTCATTGAAAATGACGGAAACGATGAATGGTGTGAACTTGAGAAAATCGAAAACTGGCAAGAAGCATCAGTTGAAGATTTACTAAAACTAATCAGAGAAAAGGGGATAGTTGGAATAGGGGGAGCAAGTTTCCCTACACACATCAAATTAAATCCTCCGAAAGATACTAAAATTGATACTTTAGTTCTTAACGGAGCAGAGTGTGAGCCTTATCTGAATTCAGACAACAGACTTATGCTTGAAGATCCTCAATCAATAGTAGAAGGAATAAAAATCATTAAAAAGATTTTAGGTGTTGAAACTGCCGTAATTGGTATAGAAGAAAACAAACCTGAAGCTATTGCAAGTATGAAAAAAGCATGTGAAGGAACAGGAATAGAAGTTATGCCTCTTCACACAAAATATCCTCAAGGAGGAGAAAAACAACTTATAAAAGCAGTTTTAGACAGAGAAGTACCTTCAGGAAAACTTCCTGCATCTGTTGGAGTAGTTGTTCAAAACACAGGAACAGCAGCAGCTATTTATAGAGGAATAGTTCATGGAGAACCATTAATTGAAAAAATAGTAACTGTTTCAGGAAAGGCTATAAAACAGCCTAAAAACTTAAAAGTAGTAATAGGAACACCTTTCTCTGAACTACTTGAATATTGTGGAGTAGACAGAGATGCAGTTGATAAACTTGTTATGGGTGGACCTATGATGGGTATGGCACAATTCACAGAAGAAGTTCCAGTAATAAAAGGAACAGGTGGACTTTTAGCACTAACTAAAGAGGAAACTAATTACTGTAAACCTCAAGCATGTATAAGTTGTGGAAAATGTGTTGATGTATGTCCAATGCATTTAGTACCATTTATGTATGCAAGACTTGCAGTAAAAGAAAACTGGGAAGAATTACCAAAATATAATCTAATGGACTGTATAGAATGCGGTTCATGTGCATATATCTGCCCAGCAAACAGACCATTAACTGAAGCTATAAAAATTGGAAAAGCTAAGTTAAGAGCGATGAAATAAAATTCTTTAGGAGATAGGAGGAACAAAAGTGTCAAAAGTATATAATATGGGGCCATCACCTCACATAAGAACATCAGAAACAGTTGACAAAGTAATGTATGATGTAATTATTGCTTTAGTGCCAGCACTTTTAATGGCAGTTTATGTATTTAAAACTAGAGCTTTAATAGTTACAGCTGTTTCAGTTATATTCTGTATGCTTACAGAATTAGTATTTAACAAAATAAGAAAAGTTGAATGTACACTTCATGATGGAAGTGCGATTGTAACAGGACTTCTTTTTGCATTCGTAATTCCTGTTGGAATGTCTTTACAATATGTTGCAATAGGTGCAATAGTATCTATTGCTTTAGGAAAAATGTTATTCGGAGGGTTAGGACAAAATGTATTTAACCCTGCATTAGTAGGAAGAGCATTTGTTCAAGCTTCATGGCCTGTAGCTATCACATCATTTACCCTTGATGGAATGGCAGGAGCTACAATGCTTGACGCTATGAAAAGAGGAGTACCTGAAATTTTAATAAGAGAAGGAAATCCATATGCTCAAGCTTTAATCGGACAAATGGGTGGATGTCTTGGAGAAACTTCAGCAATAGCACTTCTTATCGGTGGAGCTTATCTAATCTATAAAAAACAAATAGATTGGAAAATGCCTGTAATTATTATAGCTACTGTAGCTATTCTTACAGGAATAGCAGGAAGAGATCCATTAATGCATGTTCTTTCTGGAGGACTTATGCTTGGAGCATTCTTCATGGCAACAGATATGGTTACAAGCCCAGTGACTCCAAAAGGAAAAATTATCTATGCTTTTGGTATAGGAGCTCTTATTGCTCTTATCAGAATGAAAGGTGGATATCCTGAAGGAACAGCTTTCTCTATATTAATAATGAATGGTGTTACACCTTTAATCAACAGATACACAATGCCTAAGAAATTCGGGGAGGTGAAAGCTGATGGAAAGAAATAGATTTATACATTATGGATCTGTCCTTTTAGCAATCGCAGCTGTTTGTGCCGGACTTCTTGCAGGTGTAAACGGAATGACTAGAGGAGTTATAGCAGACAATAAAGTTAAAGCTGAAAACGCAGCTAGAACAGCAGTTGTGCCTTTAGCAAAATCATTTGACGAATCTAAAGCAGTTATGGCTGATGATTTAAAATTCATACCTGGTTTAGATGAAAATGGAAATACAGTTGGATATGTTGTTGTTGTAAGCCAAGGTGGTTATGCAGCAAATATAGACTTCTCTCTTGGAGTAGGTCTTGATGGAAAAATTACAGGATTAAGCATAATGAATCACCAAGAAACTCCAGGATTAGGAGCTAAAATTTCTGGTGAAGAATGGCAAAAACACTGGATAGGAAAAGATAAATCTTATGAATTTACAAAAGCAGCTGATGCATTTGCTGGTGCTACAGTATCTCCTACAGCTGTTTATACTGGAATTCAAAGAGCTTTATCAGCTTTTGAAAACGGGGTGAGTAAATAATGGCAAAAAGTAAAATGGGAATCGTTTTAAACGGTATATTTAAGGAAAACCCTGTTCTAGTACTTCTATTAGGACTTTGTCCTACACTTGGAACATCAAGTTCTGCAATAAACGGAATGTCAATGGGACTTGCTACTACAGCAGTTCTTGTATTCTCAAATATATTAATATCTGTATTCAAGAAAGTTATTCCTGATAAAGTAAGAATACCTGCTTTCATTATGATTATAGCTTCTCTTGTTACAATTGTTCAAATGTTAATGGAGGCTTATACTCCTGACATTTATAAAGTATTAGGGTTATATATACCTCTAATAGTTGTTAACTGTATAGTTTTAGGAAGAGCAGAAAGCTTTGCTTCTAAAAATAGTGTAATAGATTCAATGTTTGATGGTATTGGATCAGGACTTGGATTTACACTTGCTCTTACTGTTCTTGGAATGATCAGAGAAGTTTTAGGAAATGGAACTATATTCAATATAGTTATAACTCCTGCAAACTGGCAACCTGCATTAATATTTATATTACCACCAGGTGGATTCCTTACAATAGCTTGTGTTATTGCATTCCAAAATTACCTAAAACAAAAGAAGGAGGTATAGTTAAGTGGATTTAGCAAAATTATTTAGTATAATTATAACTTCAATCTTTATTCAAAACTATGTTTTCGGTAGAGTTCTTGGAATTTGTCCATACATGGGAGTTTCTAAAAAAGTTGAATCATCTATCGGAATGGGAATGGCAATTATATTCGTTATATCAATAGCATCTGCTGTTACTTGGTTAATATATCAATATATGCTTGTTCCATTCGGTCTTGAATATTTACAAACAATAATGTTCATTTTAATAATAGCTTCATTAGTTCAATTTGTTGAAATGGCAATTCAAAAAATGTCACCAAATCTTTACAATGCTCTTGGAGTTTATCTTCCTCTTATTACAACAAACTGTGTTGTACTTGGAGTTGCAATCTTAAACATTCAAGAAGGATATAACTTTATAGAAACAATTGTAAATGGTATTGGAGCTGCTGTAGGATTTACATTAGCACTTATTTTACTTGCTGGTGTAAGAGAAAGAATAGAATATTCTGATATTCCTAAGCCTTTCCAAGGTGTACCAATAGCATTTATTTCAGCAACTTGTCTAGCTTTAGCATTCATGGGATTTGCCGGAATGCAAATATAAATTTTTGGAGGTTATTATGGGAAGTGAAATATTAATAGCTGTAGTTATTCTTGGATTAACAGGATTAGCTATGGGATTATTCTTAGCTTTTGCCTCTAAAAAATTTGAGGTTAAAGTTGATGAAAGAGTATCAGCAATAACAGGATGTCTTCCTGGTGCTAACTGTGGAGGATGTGGATTCCCAGGATGTGGAGGATATGCTGATGCAGTTGTAAATAAAGGTGCAAAACCTAATATGTGTGCTCCAGGTGGAAAAGCTGTAGCAGATAAAATTTGTGAAATAATGGGAATGACTGCAGAAGTGTCAGATGGGCCAAGAATTGTTGCAAGAGTTCTTTGCCAAGGAAAACATGAAAATGCAGCAGAAAAATATAATTTCAGAGGAAACATCACAACATGTGCTTCTATGAATATATATGCTTCAGGGGAAAAAGCATGTTCTTATGCTTGTCTTGGAAAAGGAGACTGTATAAAAGTATGTCCTGTAGGTGCAATATCTATTGTTGACGGAATAGCTCATATAGATGAAGATAAATGTGTTGCTTGTGGAGCATGTGCAAAAGCATGTCCTAAACTTGTAATAGCAATGCTTCCTCAACCACAGAAAGTAAATGTTCTTTGCTCTTCTAAAGACAAAGGTGCAGATGCAAGAAAGAATTGTAAAACAGCTTGTATAGGATGTGGAATGTGTGCAAAAGCATGTCCTGTAGGTGCAATAACAGTTGAAAACAATTTAGCTAAAATAGATCCAGCTAAATGTATTCAATGTGGATTATGTGCAACTAAATGTCCTACTAAAGCAATAAACAGTCTTGTAGTTCCTAAAAAAGCAGTTATTCATGAAGATAAATGTATAGGATGTACAATCTGTGCTAAGAACTGTCCTGTATCAGCAATTGAAGGTGCATTAAAAGAAAAACACAAAGTTGATCCTGCAAAATGTGTAGGATGTGGAATTTGTGCTTCTAAATGTCCTAAGAAAGCTATTGAAATGGAAGAAGTAAAATAATTTTTCTAGGATAGGGCTAAATAAAGTAAATTAATTTTATATAAAGCCATATTGATTTGAAAAGGTCAATATGGCTTTTATATTTTATAGGATCATAATATAAAATTTTGTTATGTATTTCTTCATATATAATAATGAAGCAATTTAAAAAGATAAATTTTTATATGAAATGTGTAAGAAATATGTAAAAATAAAATAATTTTCTAACAAATAAAAATCAAAAAAAATTTTTTACAAAAAATCAAAAAAAAGCTTTGCAAATACTGGGATTTATGATATAATTCTCAAGGTGTACAAAGGATGTTAATATCCTTTAAATTAAAAAATTAATTAAAGGAGGTGTATAAATGGCTTCTAATAAATTAAGAATCTACTTGAAAGCTTACGATCATATGTTACTAGATCAATCAGCAAAGAAGATAGCTGAAGTTGCAGAAAAATCTGGAGCAGAAATAGCTGGTCCTATGCCACTACCAACTAAGATTAAAAAATACACTGTATTAAGATCAGTACATGTTAACAAAGATTCAAGAGAGCAGTTTGAAATGAGAATTCACAGAAGAATGGTGGAAATCAAAAACTCTACTCAAAAAACAATATCATCTTTAACAGCGGTTAACTTACCAGCTGGTGTTGGAATCGAGATTAAACAAGCGTAGTTTAAAAACACAAAAATGGCTGATTCTCGGGTAATTTGAAAATTTAAATTAAGGTTGAAATCAAATTATCCTTACAGAATAATACAAGTTGACGCTTTTTTTAAAGCAGGTTCATAGAACCACGAGGTCAAGTTGTCAACCGATATATTATTTGATGGAGGTTATAACAAATGTTAGGAATTCTAGGAAAAAAAATCGGAATGACTCAAATCTTTGAAGATGGAAAGTTCGTTCCAGTAACAGTTGTAGAAGCTGGACCAAACTTTGTTTTACAAAAGAAAACAGTAGAAGGTGAAGGTTATACAGCATTACAACTTGGTTTTGATGAGAAAAAAGAAAAAAATTCTACTAAACCAATGATGGGTATCTTTAATAAAGCTGGTGTAAAACCATTAAGATTTGTTAAAGAACTAAAAGTTGACTCAGTTGAAGGATATGAGTTAGGACAAGAAATTAAAGTTGATGTTCTAAATGGTGTTGAGTTCGTAGATATTACAGGAACTTCAAAAGGTAAAGGAACATCAGGGGTTATGAAAAGACATAACTTCGGTGGAAACAGAGCGTCTCACGGGGTTTCAAGAAACCACAGACTTGGAGGATCTATCGGACAATCTTCATGGCCTGGAAAAGTATTAAAAGGATTAAGAATGGCTGGACAATATGGAAATGCTACTGTAACAGTTCAAAACTTAAAAGTAGTTAAATTAGATGTTGAAAACAATGTAATCTTAATAAAAGGTGCAGTACCTGGAGCTAAAAACGGTTACCTTGTTGTAAGACCAGCTATAAAAAAATAATAAGGTTAGTAGAACGGAAGGAGGAAAAAAATGGCGGTTTTAAACATATATAACTTAGCAGGAGCACAAACTGGAACTGTTGAAGTAAACGACGCAATATTTGGTATAGAACCTAATAAAGTTGTTTTACACGAAGTTCTTGTAGCAGAATTAGCTGCAGCTAGACAAGGAAGTGCATCTACTAAGACTAGATCTATGGTTAGAGGCGGAGGAAGAAAGCCATTTAAACAAAAAGGAACTGGTAGAGCTAGACAAGGTACAATAAGAGCACCTCACATGGTAGGTGGAGGAGTTGTATTTGGACCAAGCCCTAGAAGTTACGAGAAAAAAGTAAACAAAAAGACAAGAGTATTAGCACTTAAATCTGCATTATCTGCAAAAGTTGCTGCTGGAGAAATTGTTGTATTAGATGGAATGATGGAAACTCCAAAAACTAAAACTATAGTTGCATTAACAAAAGCTTTAGAAGCTAACACAAAACAAATGTTTGTAGTAAATGACTTAACAGAACAAGGTGATTACAACTTATTCTTATCAGCTAGAAACTTAGAGAACGCAGTTGTATTCCAACCTAACGAATTAGGAATTTACTGGTTACTAAAACAAAATAAAGTTATCATTACTAAAGAAGCATTAGCTACAATTGAGGAGGTGCTTGGATAATGACAGCTTATGAGATCATCAGAAAGCCTCTAATTACTGAAAAAACTGAATTACTTAGAAGAAACAACAATAAATACACTTTTGAAGTAAATAGAAAAGCTAACAAAATAGAGATTAAAAAAGCAGTAGAAGAAATATTCAACGTTAAAGTTGCAAGCGTTGCAACAGTAAACATCAAACCTGTAACAAAAAGACATGGTATGAAATTATACAAAACTCAAGCTAAAAAGAAAGCAATCGTAGAATTAGCTTCAGGAACAATTTCATATTTCAAAGAAGTATAATAAAAACGGCTAAAGATAGTTATAGGTCTAATAGAAAATTTGGAGGTTATTACAAATGGCTATAAAGAAAATGAGACCAACAAGTGACGGAGTTAGACATATGTCAAGACTTGTTGTACCTGAATTAAGTAAGGTAAGACCTGAAAAGTCTTTAACTGTACCTTTAAAATCTGCTTACGGTAGAGATAACTACGGGCACAGAACAAATGTTAATAGACAAAAAGGTCATAAAAGACTTTACAGAATTATAGATTTCAAAAGAAACAAATTAGATATACCTGCAAGAGTTGTTACTATTGAGTACGACCCTAACAGAACAGCAAACATCGCTCTTTTACATTATGCTGACGGAGCTAAAGCATATATATTAGCACCTAAAGGATTAAAAGTTGGAGATGTTGTAATGAACGGTTCTAACGCAGAAATTAAAGTTGGAAACGCTCTTAAATTAAAAGAAATGCCTGTTGGAACACAAATTCACAACATTGAACTTCAAAGAGGAAAAGGTGGACAATTAGTAAGATCTGCTGGAACTGCAGCAAGACTTGTTGCTAAAGAAGGAACTTACTGTCACGTTGAATTACCATCAGGAGAATTAAGACTAATTCACGGAGAATGTACAGCTACAATCGGTGAAGTAGGAAACGCAGAGCACAGCCTAGTGTCAATCGGAAAAGCTGGAAGAAATAGACTTATGGGAAAAAGACCTCATGTTAGAGGATCTGCAATGAACCCTTGTGATCACCCTCACGGAGGAGGAGAAGGTAAAGCTCCAGTAGGAAGAAAGAGCCCATTAACTCCTTGGGGTAAACCAGCACTTGGTGTTAAAACAAGAGGAAGAAAAACATCTGATAAGTTTATAGTAAGAAGAAGAAACGACAAGTAATTTCGAGAGGAGGTTTAATAGGCAATGGCTAGATCACTTAGAAAAGGACCTTTCTGCGACCATCACTTAATGAAAAAAGTTGAAGAAGCAGTAGCTGCTAACAACTTAAAAGCAGTTATTAAGACTTGGTCAAGAAGATCAACTATATTCCCTAACTTCATAGGATTAACTTTTGGAGTTTACAACGGGAAAAAACATATACCTGTATATGTAACTGAACAAATGGTAGGACACAAATTAGGTGAGTTTGCACCTACAAGAACTTACCACGGACATACAAAAACTGGTAAAAAATAATAAAAATTAATAATATTTTAGATAAATATAATTAAGAAAAGGAGGAGAAACTAGTGGAAGTTAAAGCAAGTACTAGATTCGTGAGAATGTCTCCAAGAAAAGCTAGATTAGTAGCTGACTTAGTGAGAGGAAAATCAGCTCTAGAAGCTCTTGATATTTTAGAATATACAAATAAGAAAGCAGCTAGAATTATAAAGAAAACATTAGCATCAGCTATAGCTAATGCTACACATAACGCAAAATTAGATGACGAAAAATTAGTTATATCTACTATCATGATAAACGATGGTCCAGCTCTTAAGAGAATAAGCCCAAGAGCAATGGGAAGAGCAGACATCATAAGAAAACCAACAGCTCATGTTATCGTGGGAGTATCTGAAAAGTAGAATTAGTTAAGGAGGTAAAACTGTGGGACAAAAAGTAGACCCTAGAGGATTAAGACTTGGAATTACAAGATCTTGGGACTCTAACTGGTATGCAGACAAAAAGGAATACGCTAAGTACTTCCATGAAGATGTAAAAATCAGAGAGTTTGTTAAGAAAACTTATTTCCATGCTGGAATATCTAAAGTAAATATAGAAAGAACATCACCTTCACATGTAGTAGTAATAGTTCATGCTGCTAAAGCTGGAATTGTTATCGGAAGAAAAGGTGCTGAAATAGAAGAATTAAGAACTAAATTAGAAGCTTTAACTGGTAAAAAAGTATTAGTTAAAGTTCAAGAAGTTAAAAACTTTAATAAAGATGCAGTATTAGTAGCAGAAAATATTGCTGGTGGAATTGAAAGAAGGGTTGCTTATAAAAGAGCAGTAAACCAAGCAGTTATGAGAGCTATGAAATCTGGAGCTAAAGGAATTAAAGTTATGGTTTCTGGAAGACTTAATGGTGCAGAAATCGCTAGATCTGAGTGGGTTGTTGAAGGAAAAGTTCCTTTACATACACTAAGAGCTGACATCGATTATGCAACAGCAACAGCTCATACAACTTATGGAGCATTAGGAATTAAAGTATGGATATTTAATGGTGAAGTACTTCCAACTAAGAAAGAAGGAGGGGAAGCGTAATCATGTTAATGCCAAAAAGAACAAAACATAGAAAAATGTTTAGAGGAAGAATGAAAGGTTCTGCTCAAAGAGGAAATACAGTAGCATTCGGTGACTACGGACTTCAAGCTCTTGAACCTGCATGGATTACTAACAGACAAATAGAATCATGCAGAATCGGAATCAACAGAACATTCAAAAGAGAAGGAAAAACATTCATAAGAATATTCCCTGATAAACCAATCACATCTAGACCAGCTGGAGTGAGAATGGGTAAAGGTAAAGGGGCAGTAGAAGGTTGGGTTTGCGTAGTTAAACCTGGAAGAATAATGTTTGAAGTTTCTCAAGTTAGTGAAGAACTAGCTATGGCAGCTTTAAGAAAAGCTTCTATGAAACTTCCTATCAGATGTAAGATAGTAAAAAGAGAGAATGGCGGTGATAAATAATGAAAGCTAAGGATATAAGAGAAATGTCTACTGAAGACTTAGTAGTTAAGTGCAAAGAACTTAAAGAAGAATTATTCAACCTAAAATTTCAACTTTCATTAGGACAATTAACTAACACTGCTAAGATCAGAGAAGTTAGAAGAGAAATTGCAAGAATGAACACAATTTTAAATGAAAGATAATATATTTTAGAGATGATTCTTAAGAAGAGGAGGTCAAAATCTTGAGAAACGATAGAAAAGTAAGAGAAGGTATAGTTATTTCTGATAAAATGGAAAAAACTATAGTTGTTTCAATAGCTACAATGGATTTACATCCTATTTACAAAAAAAGAGTTAAAAAGACAACAAAGTTTAAAGCTCATGATGAAAACAATGTAGCTCAAGTTGGAGATAGAGTAAGAATAATGGAAACTAGACCTTTATCTAGAGATAAAAGATGGAGATTAGTTGAAGTATTAGAAAGAGCTAAATAAAATCCAATATAATTTTGGAAGGAGGATATTTTAATGGTACAACAACAAACTATCCTTAACGTTGCAGACAACTCAGGTGCAAAAAAATTAATGATCATAAGAGTTCTTGGTGGAACTAAAAAAAGATTTGGAAAAATCGGGGACATAGTTGTATGCTCAGTAAAGGAAGCAATACCTGGTGGAAACGTTAAGAAAGGTGACGTAGTTAAAGCAGTTATTGTAAGAACAAGAAAAGAATTAAGAAGAGAAGACGGATCATATATAAAATTTGATGATAACGCTGGTGTTATAATTAATAACAATAATGAACCAAAGGCAACAAGAATATTCGGGCCTGTTGCAAGAGAGCTAAGAGCTAAAAACTTTATGAAAATAGTTTCTCTAGCTCCAGAAGTAATCTAAGAGAGGAGGCTAAGAAGTGGCTAAACCTAAAATTAAATTCGTTCCTGCATCACTTCATGTGAAGACAGGAGATACAGTATATGTAATTTCTGGTAAAGATAAAGGTAAAACTGGTAAAGTTTTAAAAGTATTCCCTAAAAAAGGAAAAATAGTTGTAGAAGATGTAAATGTAGTTACTAAAAACATGAAACCATCTCAGACAAACCCACAAGGTGGAGTTGTAACTAAACCTGCTCCAATATTCTCATCAAAAGTAATGCTTTTTGATGCGAAAGCTGGAAAACCAACAAGAGTTGGATACAAAGTAGTGGACGGTAAAAAAGTTAGATACTCAAAAGTGTCTGGAGAAGTTCTATAAGAGAGGAGGATAACGTAAGTGTCTAAATACGTTTCTAGATATCACAAATTATTTGATGAAGTTATAAGAGAAAATCTAATGAAAGAATTAGATTTAAAGAATATCATGGAATGTCCAACATTAGAAAAAATTATCGTTAATATGGGAGTTGGAGAAGCTACTCAAAACGCGAAATTAATAGATGCAGCGATGAACGATTTAGGTATCATCACTGGACAAAAACCATTAGTAAGAAAAGCTAAGAAGTCAGAGGCTGGATTCAAATTAAGAGAAGGAATGCCAATCGGAGCAAAAGTTACTTTAAGAAAAGAAAGAATGTATGATTTTCTAGATAGATTAGTAAATGTAGTTCTTCCAAGAGTAAGAGATTTTGAAGGAGTTCCTTCAAACTCATTTGACGGAAGAGGAAACTACTCTTTAGGATTAAGAGATCAATTAGTTTTCCCTGAAATTGAATTCGATAAAGTAGATAAACTACAAGGTATGTCTATCACAATAGTATCTTCTGCTAGAACAGATGAAGAAGGAAGAGCTTTACTTAAGGCTTTCGGAATGCCTTTTAAAAAGTAATAGTTAGAGGAGGAGAATTAATGGCTAAAAAGTCAATGATCGCTAGAGATATAAAAAGAGCGGAACTTTGTGATAAATATGCAGCTAAAAGAGCTGAATTAAAGAAAAGAGTGCTTGAGGGAGATCAAGAAGCTATGTTTGAATTAACTAAACTTCCAGCTAACTCATCACCAGTAAGAAAAAGAAACAGATGTCAATTAGACGGAAGACCAAGAGGATTCATGAGAGAATTCGGAATGTCTAGAGTAAAATTCAGACAATTAGCAGGTGCTGGAGTTATACCTGGTGTTAAAAAATCATCTTGGTAGAAAGCACGTTTTATTGATATGGAAGGAGGATTATAGTAAATGTTTTTAACAGATCCAATCGCAGATATGTTGACAAGAATAAGAAATGCTAACGCAGTTATGCATGAGAAAGTTGATGTTCCTTATTCAAACTTAAAACTTACAATAGCTAAGATTTTAAAAGAAGAAGGTTATATCGCTAACTATAAAGTTATAACTGATGGTAACGTAAAAAATATAAGAGTTTACTTAAAATATGCAGGAAAAGAAAGAGTAATCAAAGGATTAAAGAGAATATCTAAACCAGGTAGAAGAGTTTACGCACCAGTAGACGAATTACCAAGAGTACTTTCAGGTCTTGGGATTGCTATCGTATCTACATCAAAAGGAATTGTTACTGATAGAGTAGCAAGAAAAGAAAATGTAGGTGGAGAAATCCTTGCATTCGTATGGTAAAATAAACTAGGAGGTGTCCATTAAATGTCAAGAATAGGTAAAAAACCTATAGTGGTACCTGCTGGGGTTACTGTTACAGTTGACGGTCATAAAGTTACTGTAAAAGGGCCTAAAGGTACTTTAACAAAAGAATTTAACAAAAATTTAACAATAGCTTTAGAAGATGGTCATGTAGTTGTTACTAGACCAAATGATTCAATAGAAATGAGAGCTTTACATGGAACTACAAGAGCACTTATCCATAACATGGTTGTTGGTGTAAGTGAAGGGTTCAAAAAAGTTCTTAACCTAGTAGGGGTTGGATACAGAGCAGCATTAAAAGGTAAAGGATTAGAATTAGCTTTAGGATATTCTCATCCAGTTATTATTGATGAAGTTCCTAACATCACTTTCGCAGTTGAGAAAAATACTACTATCATAGTAGAAGGAATTGAGAAAGATGTTGTTGGTCAAGTAGCTGCTATCATCAGATCTAAGAGAGCTCCAGAGCCTTATAAAGGAAAAGGAGTTAAATATGCTGATGAAGTAATAAGAAGAAAAGAAGGTAAAAAATCGTAGGATATAGCTCAAAAAGGAGGTAAGTGAGTTGTTTAAAAAGGTAAATAGACAAGCTGTTAGAGATAGAAAACACTTATCAATCAGAACTAAAATTTCTGGTACAGCTGAAAGACCAAGACTTTCTATATATAGATCAAACACTAATATGTTTGCTCAGTTAATAGATGATGTTAACGGAGTAACTTTAGTTTCTGCATCAACTGTTGATAAAGAGTTAAAAGCTCAAATCGCAAACGGTGGAAATGTAGAAGCAGCTAAATTAGTTGGAAAACTATTAGCAGAAAGAGCTGTAGCAAAAGAAATAAAAAATGTCGTATTTGACAGATCAGGATACATTTATACAGGAAGAGTTGCCGCTCTTGCAGAATCAGCAAGAGAAAACGGATTAAACTTCTAATTTCTTTTAGAGAGGAGGATTTCACTTGTCTAAGTTAATGGATAGAGAAGAAAAAGAATTTGCAGAAAAATTATTAAAAATTTCTAGAGTATCTAAGACAACTAAAGGAGGAAGAACTATATCTTTTTCTGTTTTAGCTGCTGTTGGAAATAAAGAAGGAAAAGTAGGAATTGGTTTAGGAAAAGCTAACGGTGTTCCTGATGCAATCAGAAAAGCTGTTGCTGCTGCTAAGAAAAACATGATAGATGTTTCTCTTAAAGGAAGAACAATTCCTCACGAAACTGTTGGAAAATGGGGAGCAACATCTATATGGATGGCACCTGCATACGAAGGTACTGGGGTAATTTCTGGTTCTTCATGCAGAGAAATCCTTGAATTAGTAGGAGTTCATAACATCTTAACTAAAATTAAAGGATCTAAAAACAAACATAACGTTGCAAAAGCTACTATTGAAGGCTTAAGAGGATTAAGAACTGCTGAAGAAGTAGCAGAATTAAGAGGAAAAACTGTTAAGGAAATCTTAAGCTAGGAGGTTTGAAGAAATGGCAAAGGTTAGAATAAGACTTGCAAAAAGTATAATAGGAAGAAAGCCTAACCATATAGCTACTGTAAAGTCGCTAGGGCTTAAGAAGATGAATAGCGTGGTAGAACATGAAGCAACTCCAGAATTAATGGGAAAAATTGCTCAAGTTTCTTACCTGCTTGATGTAGAGGAGGTGCAATAGTAACATGGAATTAAATGAATTAAAACCTTCTGTACCAAGAAAAGCTAGAAAAAGAGTTGGAAGAGGAGAATCTTCAGGATTAGGAAAAACTGCTGGTAAAGGAAGCAACGGTCAAAAATCAAGAGCTGGTGGAGGAACTAAACCTGGTTTTGAAGGTGGACAAATGCCTATCATCAGAAGAACTCCAAAAAGAGGATTCAGCAACTATCCATTCAAGAAAGAATACGCTATTATTAATTTAGATGTATTAAATAGATTTGAAGAAGGTACAGTTGTTACTCCTGAACTTTTATTAGAAACTGGATTAGTAAGTAAATTACTAGATGGATTAAAAGTTCTTGGAAACGGAAACTTAGAAAAGAAAATTTCAGTAGAAGCTCACAAAGTTTCTAAAAGTGCTCAAAAAGCAATTGAAGAAAAAGGTGGTTCAGTAGAAATCATTGAGGTTAAAACTTTTGCTGATGTAGCTAAAAACAATAAGTAATTATTGATTATAAGCGAGGTGAAAAACTTTGACTTTAATGGAAAGCTTTAACGCTAAACTAAGAGGAATCATGAAGATTCCTGAATTAAAAGCTAGAATCGTTTTTACCTTGTTGATGTTCCTAGTTGCTAGAGTGGGGACTTATATCCCTGCTCCAGGAATTGATATTGAAAGACTGTCAGCAATGACAGCTCAGAACGACCTTTTAGGGTTTATCAATATGTTTTCGGGAGGAGCCTTCCAGAGAATATCTATATTTGCATTAGGAATTGTTCCATATATCAATGCGTCTATTGTATTTAGTTTACTTGCTGTTATTATTCCGAAAATTGAAGAAATTCAAAAAGAGGGAGAATCAGGAAGAGCTAAAATAAGTCAGTGGACGAGATATGTGACAATCCTTATTGCGATTATGCAGGGTATTGGGGTATGTGTGTGGCTTACATCTTCTGGATTAGTAATCGATCCTGGATTAAGATTCATGTTGGTTACAATCACAATCTTAACAGCAGGAACAGTGTTCCTTATGTGGGTTGGAGAACAGATATCAGTTAACGGAATAGGAAACGGAGTTTCTCTTTTAATATTCTTAAATGTTATTTCAAGAGGTCCGTCAAACATAGTTCAGACTATGCAGATAATGAAAGAAAGTAAATTTTTAATACCTATACTTCTAGCAGTTGCAGCAGCAGCTGTTGTAGTTGTAGGTGGAATAGTTTTATTCCAGCTTGGTCAAAGAAAAATCCCTGTTCACTATGTTGGAAAAGGATTTGGTGGAAGAGGAGGAATGGCTCAAAATTCCTATATTCCTTTAAAACTTAATACTGCAGGAGTAATGCCTGTAATCTTTGCATCAGTAATGATGATGATACCATCATTGCTTATAAGATCATTACCTGCAACATTCCCGTTCAGAGATTATTTAGTTTTATTCTTTGACAGTAAACATCCTGTTTACATGGTGCTTTATGCTTTAATAATTATATTCTTCTCATTTTTCTATACATCTATTATGTTTGATCCAGAAAAAGTTGCTGATAACTTAAAACAGAGTGGTGGAACTATTCCTGGTATAAGACCAGGATTAGAAACAGTTGAATATCTAGAGGGAGTTGTTACAAGGATAACTTGGGGAGGAGCAATCTTCCTTGCAGCAATCTGTATACTTCCTATAATAGTCTTTACAGCAGCAGGACTTCCAGTTTTCTTTGGGGGAACAGGAATAATAATTGTTGTAGGGGTTGCACTAGATACAGTTCAGCAAATAGATGCCCACTTAGTAATGAAAGAATACAAAGGATTTCTATAAAAAAGATAACACAGTATTTTCTGTGTTATCTTTTTTGTTATATTTATAAAAATTTGAAAAGCCATAGAGTAAGTGCTATTATATATACAGCAAATCAATATTTTTTAAGGAGAGAATTATGAAAATAGGTCTTGTACTTGAAGGCGGAGGTATGAGAGGAATTTATACTGTAGGAGTTCTTGATACACTTTTGAATTATAATTATCTTGCAGATTATCTTATAGGAGTTTCTGCAGGAGCTTCAAATGGTGTTTCATATATTTCAGGTCAGAAAGATAGAGCAAAGAGAACTATAATAAATTATATAGGAGACAAAAGATATCTAAGCATTTCAAATTATATAAAAACGGGTTCTCTTTTTGGAATGGACTTTCTTTTTAAAGAAATACCAGAAAAACTTGAAATATTTGATCATGATGCTTTTTTCAGATGCAAATGTGATTACAGAGTGGGAGTAACAAATGTAGAAACAGGAAAGGAGGAATATTATGGGAAAGAAGCTCTTGTAAAAGAAGATAAGAATATACTCCTTCAAGCTTCAGCTTCTATTCCAATGGCAGCTCCCATAGTGAACTACAAAGGAAAAAAATATCTTGATGGAGGAACAGCAGATCCAATTCCTATAAAAAAAGCTTTTGAGGATGGGTGTGATAAGGTTATAGTAGTTCTTACAAGAGATAGGAATTATAAAAAGAAACCTACACCAGCAAAACCAATTTATAGTTTTGTTTTTAGAAAATATCCAAAGATGGTAGAGCTTTTAAAAATGCGTCATCAAATATATAATGATACTCTTGATTTTATAAAAGAAATGGAGAGAGAAGGAAAAGCATTTGTAATAGCTCCTGATAAGCCAATAGAAATAGAAAGATTTGAGAAAGATAAAAATAGATTGCTTAAAATCTATAGTAATGCAGTGAGAGATACTGAGAAATTTTGGGAAAAATATAAAGATGAATTGGAGGCAGAAACACACAAAAGAGTTTAATGGAGGTCAAAAATGTATGTATACTTATGCTATTTTTTAATTTACTCTTTTTTGGGTTGGTGTATTGAAGTGTGTTATGCGGCTCTGAATACAAAAAAATTTATTAACAGAGGATTCCTTAATGGTCCTTACTGTCCAATTTATGGTGCTGGTGCAGTAGCTGTAATGTATTTTATATGTCCTTTTAAGAAAAATCTTCTTGTACTTTTTGCAGTTTCAGTAATATTAACTTCTGCAATAGAACTTTTTACAGGATTTGGTTTAGAGAAGGCATTTCATTACAGATGGTGGGATTATTCAGAAGTTCCTTTTAATTTAGGAGGATATATATGTTTGAAATTTTCAATAATATGGGGATTTGCCTGTGTATTTGTTGTTGAAATAATACATCCTGTAGTAAAAGATAGAGTTTCATGGATTGAAAAAAGAATTATGTCTTCATTCCCTGATATGAAATCTACTAAATATAGTGATAAGATTTTTAAAGATATTCGTACAAGAAATTTTAATAAAAATAACAAATCTTAAAACTTTCAGAAGTATTGAAAACTATTGAAAAAAATGTTAGAATTAAAAGAACTAAAACATATCTTGGAGAATAAAATGATAACATTAAACAATGTATTTTTAACAGCTTCATATTATTACAGCAGATAGAGAATGTTTAAAATTTTTAAAATTTTAAACATATTTTAAAGTGCAGTAATTTAATAGAAAGAAAGCTGAAGAATATGTTGAAAGGTAAGAGCCTGTTGATAATATTCAGCAGGCTTTTGTTTTATTAATGCTTTTAAAAGCATTGTCTTTATGTTAAAATAAAAAATGTAAAAATAATATAGGGGGATGTAGTAATGGAAAATGTTTACGAAGTACTGAAGGACCGTGGATATTTAAAACAGTTCACAGACGAGGAAGCAATAAAGAAACTTTTAGGAGAAGAAAAAATTACTTTCTATATAGGATTTGACCCTACAGCAGACAGTCTGCATGTTGGGCATTTTATAGCCATGATGTTTATGGCACATATGCAGAAATTTGGACACAGACCAATTGCTCTTGTAGGAGGAGGTACAGCAATGGTTGGAGATCCAAGTGGAAGAACAGACATGAGAACAATGATGACAAAAGAAACAATAGCACATAATGTTTCATGTATAAAAAAACAAATGGAAAAATTTATAGATTTTTCAGATGGAAAAGCAATCCTTGAAAATAATGCTGATTGGCTTTTAGGTCTTAACTATATAGATTTTTTAAGAGATATAGGAGCAGAATTTTCTGTTAATAAAATGCTTGCAGCAGAATGTTTTAAATCAAGAATGGAAAAAGGATTATCTTTCCTTGAATTTAACTATATGCTTATGCAAGGGTATGATTTCTATGTGTTAAATCAAAAACACAATTGTAAAATGGAACTTGGTGGAGATGACCAATGGTCAAATATTATAGCTGGAATTAATCTTGTAAGAAAGAAAAAGCAAGAAACAGTATATGGAATGACTTGTACTCTTCTTACAAACAGTGAAGGAAAGAAAATGGGAAAAACAGCTAAAGGAGCATTATGGCTTGATCCTGCAAAAACAACTCCATATGAATTTTATCAATATTGGAGAAATATTGCTGATGAAGATGTAGAAAAATGTCTTGCTCTTTTAACATTTATTCCTATGGATGAAGTAAGAAGACTAGGAGCCTTAAAAGATGCTGAAATCAATAAAGCAAAAGTTGTTTTAGCTTATGAAATAACTAAAATGATTCATGGAACAGAAGAAGCAGACAAGGCTAAAGCTGCAGCAGAAGGAGCGTTTGGTACAGGAGGAGATGTATCTAATCTTCCTACAACAGAATTTAGTCAAGATAATTTTGGTATAAATCTTATAGATTATCTAACAGAACAAGGAGTTTTAAAAACTAAGAGTGAAGGAAGAAGACTTATTCAACAAAATGGTATGTCTTTAAATGGAGATAAAGTAACTGACATAGGATATACTATTAATGAGGAATCTTTCAAAGATGGAGAAGCTCTTGTAAAAATGGGTAAAAAGAAATTCCATAGAATAGTTTTAAAATAAAAGGTATTTTAGTTTAAAGTGTATATAATCAATAATAAAAATTAACAGGTGATTTTTTTGATTCTTTTAAGAGAGACAACAGAAAGCGATATTGAAGAAATATATAATCATATACATCTTGATTATGTAAAAAAATACTGTAATGATTATGAGGAACAATGGAAAGCTCATGAAAGATGGTATAAATTTTTGATACATTCAGATGCTTATCTTTTATATACAATAACAAGCACAGAAACAGGAAAATTTTTAGGATGTGTAAAATTTGAACTTGATGGAGAGTGTGCAGTTATAAATATATATATTGTGAAAGATATAAGAGAGCAAGGATATAGTCATGGAATATTAACACTTAGTATAGAAGAACTTCAGCATGAAAAACCTGAAGTAGTTGTTGTATTGGCATATATTCTTGAAGAAAATGAGGTTTCAATAAATGCTTTTAAAAATCTTGGTTTTCAATATGAAGGAGTTGAAAACTATAAAGGAATTGAACATCTGCTTTTTGTAAAAACATTATAATAAAATATTACATTCCTTTTCTTTGTGTAAATAAAGAAAAGAAATCAAAAGAAAATTGCCCTGCTGGTAAAAAATATTTCATTATTAATGCAGTGAACAAAGCGTAAAAAATTCATATGTTTGAGGGCAAAGCCTGAGTTTATGAATTTTAGCTTTGAAAACAAAATTAATAGAAATATTTTTTAAGGCAGGGTTGTTTTAAATACTTTTATTTTTATATTAAGAAAAAATAGGAGAGATTGGGAGGAAAGATGACAAAAAAAGAAAAAGTAAAATATGTTTTACAGAAATTGGAAGAAAAATTTGGAAAACCTAAATGTGCTTTAAATTTTGAAACTCCTTTTGAACTTCTTGTGGCAGTAATTCTTTCTGCCCAATGCACAGACAAGCGTGTAAATATAGTTACAGAAAAAATGTTCCGTGAAGATAAGATAAATACACCAGAGCAGTTTGCAACTATGGATCTTTCAGAAATAGAAGAACTTATAAAGAGTACAGGTTTTTATAAAAATAAAGCAAAAAATATTCAGAAAGCAGCAAGGCAGCTGCTTGAAAAATATAATGGAGAACTTCCAAAAGAGATGGATAAACTTTTAGAGCTTGGAGGAGTAGGAAGAAAGACAGCAAATGTTGTCAGAGGAGAGATATGGGGTTTAGCAGACGGTATAACTGTTGATACTCATGTAAAAAGAATTACTAATCTTTTAGGTCTTACAGAAGAAACAGATCCTGTAAAAATAGAAAGAGATTTAATGAAAATAGTTCCTAAAAAAAGTTGGATAGATTTTTCTCACTACATAATTCTTCAGGGAAGAGATAAATGTATTGCAAGGCGTCCTCAATGCCAGGAATGTGAAATAAAAGAAGCATGCAGATATTATTCTAAGTCTATAAAAAAATAAATTAATTTTTTATATATTTATATGATTATTATATTTTTTAGGCTAGAAACCTTTGAAAAAATTTGATAAATATAAATAATAATTCTTGACATAATAAATAAAGAATGGTATAAAATAGATGGGAAAGAAATTAATTCTTGGGAGCTGATTTAAAAATGAAAATATATTTAGATAACAATGCAACAACAAGACTTGATGATGATGCTTTTAATGCTATGATACCTTTCTTTAAAGAAGAATATGGAAATGCATTCAGTCTTCACTTATTTGGAAGAGAAACAGGAAAAGCAGTATCAGAATCTAGAAAAGTAATAGCTGATCTTTTAGGAGTTATTCCTGAAGAAATAATATTTACTGGTTCTGGAACTGAAGGAGATAACCTTGCAATAAGAGGAGTTGCTAGAGCATATAAAAACAGAGGAAAACATATAATTGTAAGTTCAATAGAACACCCTGGTGTAAGAAATACATGCAAAGATTTAGAAAAAGAGGGATATGAAATAACAGTTTTAAATGTTGACGAAAATGGAGTTGTAGATTTAGAGCAACTTAAGTCAGCAATTAAAGATGAAACAATCCTTATTTCAGTAATGCATGCAAATAATGAAACAGGTGTAATACAGCCTATAGAAGAAATAGGAAAAATAGCTAAGGAAAATAAGATTTTATTCCATGTAGATGCAGTTCAGTCTATGGGAAAACTTCCTATTGATCCTAAAGGAATGGGAATAGACCTTCTTGTATTTACTGCTCATAAATTCTATGGACCAAAAGGAGTAGGAGCATTATATGTAAGAAATGGTGTGAGACTTGGAAAAGTTATTACAGGAGGAGGTCAAGAAAGAAAATTAAGACCAGGAACAACTAATACTCCTCTTATAGTTGGTATGGCTAAAGCCTTAGAAAAAGCTTATGCTGAAAGAGAAGAAGAAAATAAAAGAGTAGGGGCTTTAAGAGATTATTTTGAAGAGGAAATTTTAAAAAGAATACCTGAAATAGTAATCAATGGTAAAAATGTTCCTAGACTTCCTGGAACTTCAAGTGTAACTTTCAAATATGTAGAGGGAGAATCAATTCTTCTTTCACTTAGTATGAAGGGAATAGCAGTAAGTTCAGGATCTGCATGTTCATCTGATGAACTTCAGGCATCGCATGTACTTCTTGCTATGGGAATTCCTGAAGAATATGCTCATGGTACAATAAGATTCAGTCTTGGAAAATATAATACAAAAGAAGAAATAGACTATACAATAGAAGCAGTGACAGAAGTTATAGGAAAACTTAGAATGATGTCACCACTTTGGAATGAATTTAATAGATAATATTTGTTTAAAAAACAGGGAGGAAAATAAATAATGCAATATTCAGAAAAAGTAATGGATCACTTTATGAATCCTAGAAACATGGGAGTAATAGAAAATCCAGATGGATACGGAAAAATAGGAAACCCATCTTGTGGAGATATAATGGAGATATTCCTAAAAATAGATAACGATATTATAACTGATGTTAAATTTAGAACATTTGGATGTGCATCAGCAATAGCAACATCATCAATTTCAACAGAAATGATTATAGGGAAAGATATTCATGAAGCATTAAAAATTACAAATAAAGTAGTTGCTGAAGCTCTTGATGGTCTTCCACCAGTAAAAATGCACTGTTCAGTGCTTGCTGAAGAAGCTGTTAAAGCTGCTATAGAAGATTACTTATCTAAAAAACAAAAATAGTTAAAAAAGAAAATATATTCAGGAAAGGGCAGTTAAAAGCCCTTTCTTTTTTTTTGAAAAACGGATATAATCTAGTGGTATAAAAAGTTTTTGAGGGGGAATAACTTGCTGAAAAAAATTTTGCTTATAATCTTAGCTCTAGTATTTAATTTTAATATTTTTGCAGAAGAAATAATAACAGAAGAAAATATCCAAGAAGAAAAATCTTTATGCAGATCTTTTGTTCTAGGAGATGCAAAAGGAAATATATTTTATTTAGAAAATGAAAATGAAATGCTTCCCCTTGCATCAGTGACTAAAGTAATGACTCTTATGCTTACTTATGATGCTTTAGAAGAGGGAAGAATAAAATTAACAGATAAAGTGACAGTAGATAAAACAATGGCGCAGATGGGTGGAAGCAGAATATGGATGAAAGAAGGAACAAAAATATCAGTTGAAGATCTTATTAAAGCAACCGCACTTCATTCAGCTAATAACGCTGCTTATGGGCTTGCTAAGCTTGTTGGAGGAGATATTGATACATTTGTTGCCATGATGAACAAGAAAGCTGAAGAATTAGGTTTTGGAAGGGATATAGACTATAATACACCAACAGGTCTTCCACCTCATATGACAGGAAGAGGACAAGATGTTGGAAGTGCTCTGGGAGTGTATAAACTTTCTCTGGCAGCTTTAAAATATCCAGAATATATAAAAATGGCTTCCCAAAAAGAAGATACTTTAATTTACTCTGGTAAAACTAAAATTTATAACAGAAATAAGCTTTTAGGAAAAGAAGGAATTTATGGAATAAAAACAGGACATCTTGATAATTGGTATAATATAGCAGTTGCAAGTAACCTTGATAATGTAAATTCTATAGTCGTTGTTTTAGGAGCTCCTACTGAAGAAATAAGAGACAAAAAAATTGTAAAAGAAATAGAAACTTTTCATGAAGAATATAAAGTTGTGGAATTTTTAAATATAGATATTCCTGTAGATGAAATAGAAATATTAAATGGAGCAGTGAAAAAAGCAGAATTATATCCAGATAAAAACTATTCAGATATAGCAAAAGACAGTACAGATATAAGATTTATTACTTATAGAAAAGATTATGTAAAAGCCCCACTTTATGAAGGACAGGAAATTGGTAAATATGAACTTTATATCAATGGTAAATTAGTTGATGAGGGAAATTTAATCATTAAAGAAAATATAGAAAAAGCAGGTAATATTTTTAACATATGGTAGAAAAATTAAAAAATTTTAGTATTTTTATAAAATATTAAGAAAAAATTTTTAAAATATTTTATATAAATA
>ERZ773142.272-NODE-272-length-57621-cov-4.52151_pt1 | contig 57621 bp, 50 predicted proteins | sample MGYA00580853_ERZ773142 | MGnify/ENA primary metagenome ERZ773142 (study PRJEB29015, sample SAMEA2737862) | human gut metagenome | biome: human gut; feature: human-associated habitat; material: faeces | place: China | collected 2012 ... | reverse complement strand
ACTTTCGCCTCTTTTTCACCGTAGTCACGGGTCAGCTGGGAGAAGTCCTGGAAACCGAGACAGACAGCCACCTTGTTGCTTCGGGCGGTGGCTATCAGGTTGTCGATACCACGGAAATAGATGGTCGGAAGCTCGTCTATGATGATGGAACTCTTGAGTTGCCCTTTCTTGTTTACCAGCTTTACAATGCGGCTGTTGTACAGTCCCAATGCCGCCGAATAGATGTTCTGTCTGTCCGGATTATTTCCCACGCAAAGGATTTTCGGGTGTTCGGGATTGTTCAGGTCCAATGTAAAATCATCGCCGGTCATTACCCAGTATAGCTGCGGTGAAATCATCCTTGAAAGCGGGATTTTTGCGCTTGCTATCTGGCCCTGTAACTGGTCCTGTGCGCCTCCTTGCCAGGCATCCATAAAGGGAGAGAGGTAGTTTTCGAGGGACGGGTATGAGGTCAGGATTGTAAATATATCTGCGTACGGTTTATTCAGAAACTCTATTGCGTGAGGGAAGGTACAGTATTTGCCATCCTTGTAAATCCGCAAATACCAGATAATGGCTGCGAGCAGGATAATCGGAGATTCCACAAAGAAGTCACCCTGTTTCTGAATCCAGGTCTTGTTCAGATTCAGGAGTATGGTGTAGGCCGATTCGTAAGCGTCGGATATGTCCGCCATGAATTTCGGGTTGATGGGATTGCAGCGGTGGCTGCGTCTCGGGTCATCAAAATTTATCACGTAGAATTCCGGTCTGACCCTGTACTTGTCAATGTTTTTAAGCAGTTCGTTATAGGCAATGACCGAGAGGTCATCAAATTTGTAATCGTACAAATATAAAGCGAATCCCTTGGAAATCATCTGTTTGATGTAGTTGTTCACCACCGCGTAGGACTTCCCGCTGCCAGGCGTTCCAAGCACGATGGACGCACGAAAAACGTTTACAACGTTGATCCATCCGTCCCATTCCTTGCCCTGATACACGAACTTGGTCGGCAAATTTACAGAATACTCGTTTTCCATCAAGTGTGTCTCCTGCATGAAACTCTCGTTGGCGGTATTGAACACGTCCTCCATCAGGTTGTGTTTCAGCATACGGCTTATCCATACGCCCGACATCAAAAGAAGGATGTACCCGGCGGTCAGCGTTACCGTGTAAATGGCGGCGTCAACTGTCGGACTGAACGGCAGGTCGAACATCCACCAGTTCATGAAGAACAATACAAGCCCCGAAAGGAAGGCGGTATATATTTTCCGCCAGGTCATCTTCTGGTTTTTCACGCCCTTCGTGCCCAAACATGACAGCGCAAGGAATATGACGGCGAACACTTTTGTCACCAGCAGGTTGCTGAAAAGCCCCGCCGTCCTCTGGAAATTCAGTAGTATCTTATCGACCACTCCGATATTGATACCCGCATCCACGAATGCCCGGTAACAGAACCAATAGACGTGGATGACAACAAACACGATGGATATGGCACGCATGAACTCCATGACCTTTGCCAATCCTCTCAAATCATCTTCCTGTTGCATAACTATATAATTTTAATGGTGAATGAATATTGTTTTCAGGAGATACCCCGTGAACGGCGTTTCTTTTTCTTCTTGCGTTGCAGCCTTCGGGCAAGAGCCTCTTCCTGCGGGTCGGGACCGTTTGCTTCAAAGTCGAAGATCCCGAAAGCCTGTTCTATGGCACTTTCCATGTCGGAGGAGAATCCGCTTTGCAGACCGGTGTCCGGCATGGGCGCATCCAGATTCGGGATATTGCCCGGATTATTAAAGAGGCGCTCAAAGGCATTTGCCGAGAACTCCTTTCCGAGCCGCGAGCCGTTATAGACCTCCCTGTTCCTGTGGTCGATGAAGGTCGCGCCGTAAATGCGTCCTTCCCCGTTCTCCCGGAACACCACGTCTATTCCCCGGCCGTTCAAGAGGCGGATGAAATCCTCCCGGTTGCCACGGCATCCATGCATGGCGAGTGCAATCTCGTTCCGTATTTTGGGCTGCCGTTTTTTGTTCTTGTATTCACGGGTATTGTAACCAATACGCTTTTCCAGTCCTTCATAACCGAAGCGTTTTCCGATAAGGGAGGACTTGATGGGCGTACATACCGGTTTGCCTGTATTGTCTGTCATGGTATAGACAATGCCGTTGTAAGGTGTCCCTTCAAATTCGCCCCTAACCTGTTTCGCCTCGATGTTAAAGCAGGACAGCAACGCGCTGTACTCTCCGAATGACTGGAAACGGTAAGTGGAGAACACGCTTTTAAGGATGTTGGAAACCTGTTGCTTTACATCGCCATTCTGATAGTCCGCTTTCTTCAGATATGGTTCCAGCAGTTCCCTGCGTTTGTCCTCCACCTGTTTCAGACCGAATTTTCTTTCCAGTTCCCGACAGGCCTTCATCGAGCGGTTCCATTCGTAGGCATCGTCAATCTTTTCCCCTTTCTCGTTCACGCAGGTGGAAACGATATGGATATGCCTGCGGCCGATGTCCTCGTGAATATATACAATGTAAGGCTGGTCGCCGTAGCCCATGCGTTGCATATACTCCCTTGCCAAATCCGCAAATTGGGAATCGGTGAGACGGTCATCCACCGAAGGATTGAGCGATATGTGTAGCACCGGCTTCTCCGTGTTCCTGTTGGCAAGCAGGTAATTTTCGAATGCCCAGAGCGTGTTCCTCATGACCTGTTCCGGATTGCCCGTGACATCGGCAATCATGCGGTTTCCCGAAATGATGCGTGCCGTTGACTCGTTCACTTTCTGCTGGTTGTAGATGACAGCCCCGTAGAGCGATGCGCCCCTGTTGATTTTTGCCACCATGTCATTCCTCCTCCCTCTGTTTTTTGATAAGGTAGGTTTCTTCAAACTCACGGGTTAGCATGATGATCCGCTTGCTCAGCACCACCAGATCTATGGTCACCTTTTCCAGATTGCGAAGCAGGGCGTATGCCCGTTTCTCCCCGAAATTGGTCTTGATTGCCTTTACCGCCTGGTTGTAGTTGTTGCCTACGGCCTGGAACTGATGGTAGAAATTGGTAAGACGGACGTAGTAGTCCATTGCTGCCTTGTCGATTCTGACCACCTTGATTTCCTTGTTCAGAAGTACCGATTTAATAAACCTCGCACGGTAAGCCATACCCGATTTCTGGAATGAGAGTTCAAATTGCGCGTTCTCCCGTGAATTGAATTTGATACCGTAGCGGTACACGGCAGGGTCGGATTTTGATTTCCGCCCTACACCTTTTCTTGCTTTTCTGTTCTTGTTTTCTTCCATACGCATTGAGTTTTTTCAGTTTCTGATCTTCCGTCATGGATTTCCGACTTTGGAGGAAATCCCTCCCGAGCCGTCAGGCGAGCGGCAAGTTGTTTTGGGTTGCCCGAAATATTTCGGGCTGCCGAAAACACAACTTGCTATGTTCGCTTGAACATGAATTTTCCTTCCGTCAAATTGAGTTTGACCCTTCAGCCTCATTCTTCGGCTTCGGGAAAGCCCCGCAGCGGTATCCGTTTCGTTGTCGGTGCAAAGTTATGGCGGTTTATTGTACTGTAAAATAGTAAGTTATATGTAACGTGATGACAAACGGTGACACAGGTCGTCACCTCCCTCGAAACATGGTGCCGGTATGAAAAAATACCTTTTTATTTGCAGTGTGAACGGATGAAACCGAACTTCCGATAATGGAATAGTGGTCATATTGTCTGATGCTTCCGTTAGCGATCGGAATAGTGGAAACAATGTAGGATATGACAGTCATCGGAATGTCATGACCAACAGTCCAGCCATTAACGGAAAGCCGGATATGATAACAGATGCGCTATTGGCTGGAATGATGGATAAGTCCGATAACGGATGCAGTATCCGGCGGTTGGTTGGAAAGAAGCGTTCATGGATTGACGGATGGATAGAACTGACAATTATTCAATAACCATTTAAAAAGAAAAATTATGAGCAAAGAACCTTTATTTGTTGCCGTAAGCAACCAGAAAGGAGGGGTTGGGAAATCAGCCCTTACGGTAGTCCTTGCCAGCTACTTCCATTTCGAGAAAAATTTGAACGTGGCAATCATTGACTGTGATTCACCCCAGCACAGCCTTGTACGTATGAGGGAACGGGACAAGAAGGCTGTCGCCAACAGTACCTATTACCAGCAATTACTGCAACAACAATGGGAACACGTACAAAAGAAAGCATATCCCGTTGTCGGCTCCACCGCGGAAAAGGCGAGGGAGGCTGCGGACAAACTTGCTGCAAACGGAGATTATGACCTGATTTTCGTGGACCTGCCAGGAACAGTGGAATCCTCGGGGGTATTCCGTACTATCGTCAATATGGATTATGTGCTGACACCTACTACTCCGGATCTTATCATTATGCAGAGTACGCTTGCTTTTTCCACAACGGTACTCGATTATATCAGAAACATGAAAGATGTTCCACTCAAGGATATCATCTTCTTTTGGAATAGACTGAAAAAACGGACCAATGTGGAAATTTACAAGTCGTACTCGGATGTAATGAAGGAACTGCACCTGACCGTCCTTGATAGTACGCTTCCTGACTTGTGCCGCTATGAGAAAGAAATCACCCATTCCAAACGTGCCTTTTTCCGCTGTACTCTTCTGCCGCCTCCTGTCAAGCAACTGGAAGGAAGCGGTATCGCAGAACTTGCGGAGGAGCTGATTGTCAAACTTAAACTGGTACAGCCATGACAAAGAAAAAAGTGGAAGTGAATGAGGAAGTCCTCAAGAATATCATCGTCGGGGACATTCCTGTCTTCGGTATGGAGAAACCCGCTGAAGAAAATATGAAACAATTTGAAACGGAAGCCTCTCCAGCCACAGAATCCGCTAACCCCTCGTTAGAGAAAGCGGTTTCTGCAAAGCCACGGAAAAAGAAAGAGGAAACAGGTAGCTATAGGGAAAAGTATTTGGTCAATATACCCGCATCCAACCGTTCACATGTCTATATAAACCGTGAAGTTGCCGAATGTATCAAGCGTGTACTTCCGGTCATTGCCCCGGACATGAGCATATCCGGTTACATAAGTAATATCCTCGTGGACCATATCCAACAGCATTGGGAGGAAATCAATGAATTGTACAACAAAGAGTATTATAAACCATTAAAACCATTTTAGATATGGCAGAAAAAATATATTTCGTAGTAAAGATAGTCTGTTTGATTTTTATATTGTGGCATTTGTGGATATTCATTTTCAATCGGCAAATGTATGGTATATGGAACAAAATCTATCGTTTGATGCGTATTGTCCGTATTAGACTATGGAAATATCGCAAGAAACGTATGAAGCAAAAGGCACGTAATGCCCGTAAAAAGGCAAGACGTAAGAAACTAGTGGCAAAACCAGATACGCCGCCAAACGACCTATCGGCAATTTTTTATGCTACTGATGATGTAATCGGCAAGACAAAGATTGTCTATTTGGAAGATCCGGAAGTAGTAAGAAAAACTCCCACACGTTCCGAGCCCATGAAAAAAGAGCCCATAGAAGAAGATGCAGAAATCAATCCGGAGGATGTAATCCGGGAGGAAAAGGGACTGACTGAAGAAGAAAAGGAAGAATTGATGGCTCCTGTGGATGCACAATCTGACCCGGATTTTGATACGGCTATGACTTTTGAGGACATAAGTAATGTGGCAGATGTACTGATGTCAGAAGCTCCCGATGAACAGAAAGCCATCCGCGCAGCTTCTACCATACATCACAAGATGCAGGACACGGTTATACTTTCTTTTCTTACAGACAAGTTGAGCAATCAAGAAAAGATACACCGTTTGCTTAATGAATGTCTGGATGATTCAGGCAGACCATTGGCAAGACGAAAGTCCACATCCAAGAAGATGAAGACTTTCGATATAAATGAATTTGTTTAATTGTTTCTTTTTGCAGCCATATTTTAGGGGCATGTCGATGTGATATCGGCGTGCCTTTTTTACTTTTAAAAGATCCCATTAGATAAAACTTGGATGTTTATTGTCTATTTATAGCAGATGCTTTTGTCGTATAGCATATTATTCACTATATTTGTGGCATTAAAATAATAAGTATCATAATATAATGCAAAAAATAGAATTGAATAGAATAAGAGTAATACTTGAAGAAAAAGGAATATCCCAAACATGGTTAGCTAATAAGCTCGAGAAAAGCTTTAGTATGGTAAATGCTTATACTTGTAATCGAAGGCAACCTAATTTAGAAACACTTTATCAGATAGCTAATATATTAAACGTAAATGTGAAGGATTTGCTGAACAGCAACGAATAATATCTAAAAGAATGCTTATGAGTAATCCTGCCTACCAAACAGATTTTTCAGCCAAAGAGCCATCTTTGGGATACTATTATCAGATTAGATATAGTTTGTATTTGCTTTTACGAGAGAAAGTAAAGGATAATCCGTCTATAAGGTTGGAGGATTTGGATGACATTGTGCTAAATGATATTGATGGGACAAATCTTTATCAAACAAAATTACATATTAATTCTGTTGCTAATTTATCAGAAAGAAGTTCGGATTTTTGGAAAACAATACGTGTTTGGAGTGAAGCGATCTCAAATAATCTTGTAGATGTAGACAATACTATTTTTACCCTTATCACTACGGCAAAAGCGACCCCAGATTCTTTTATTTCTAAACTAACAATAAATAGTGTTCAAACTCGAATTGGAATATTGGAGAGTATGCAAAATATCTGCAAGGAACAAAATAATCAGACAAATCAAAAAGGGTATTCTGCTTTTCTTAATTTATCTTCCGAACAACAAATCAAATTGATAAATAATATCTATGTAATTGATGCTTCTCTTTCAATAGAGGAAACACTAAAAGCAATAAAAGGGGAATTAAAATATTCTGCACCTGTAGGAAAAATAAATTCATTTATTGAGAAAATAGAAGGATGGTGGTTTCAACAATGTATATTATTGTTGACAAGAAAAAAAGATTGTATTTCTAGTAAAGAACTTCAGATGAAGATATCAGATACCAGAGATCTTTTTATGTTAGATAATCTTCCGGATGATTTTCCTGACCCCTTAGTTATCGATGAAAGTGAAATTGTTAATTATGAGGAAAAGATATTTATAAAACAACTAAAGTTAATTGCGATAAAAAGCAATAGTTTACGTAATGCAATCAGTGATTTTAGACGAGCTTTTGAGCAACGATCTAAGTGGTTGCGTGATAATTTAATTGGGATAGATGAATACGATAGATTTGATAAACAATTATATGATTATTGGAATAATATTTTTGCCTTGATGAAAGATGATTGCGATGGGTTAACTGAACAAGAATTAGAAAAAGCAGGTAAAGCTTTTTATGAAGAGTATTACATAAAAAAAACTCCAGCGTACAAGATTCGTAACAACTTTCAGCCACAATATTTAACAAGAGGCAGTTGCCATATGTTGGCAGATGAGAAAAGAATAGGTTGGCATCCAAACTTTCAAGAAAAATTACAAGAACAATAATGGAGAATTGGGAAGATAGATCGAAGATTGTAGCAAATTTGCTAAATCCTGCATTTTGTGGAGAGATATTACGTAGAGCTATCGTTTCTTATAATGATAACGAAGAAAACATGCTATTTCCTTTTTCATTGCTTTATTTAATATTACCTATCATATTACATAAAAAAACAAGAGATAATATGCCACAACGTTCAAGCACATATTTTCACCATTGGGTAAATGAAAACGAATATCTCTTCATTGATTTTGCGGGTAGAGTTAAGGAACTACTTCCTTACACAAAAGAAAGTCTAATGTTTCTTCTACTACATAATGCAGTTGAAATTTCTGATAATGGAGAAGTTCAAGTAAATAAATTCTCAAAAAAACTTCCAGTAGGTGAAAATGTTGAAGAAATTAGAACTATATATAAAAAAGCTGAGCTTTTAGGGAAGTGGCTTCGTTTGACAGGTAATGAACAAACTATTTATATGTTCCTAAAAATAAGACCATAATATGCAAATCAAAAATATAATTCTTTATAAAGATGCAGAACATCAGAGAGTCCTTTCTTTTGAATTAGGTAAAGTTAATATCATAACAGGAGAGTCAAAATCTGGTAAAACTGCATTAATTAATATAGTTGATTATTGTCTGGGAAGCAGAGAATGCAAAATAGCAGATGGCGTAATACGAGATAATGTTCATTGGTTTGCTATTACTATTGTTTTTGAGGATCAAGAACAATATATTGTAGCTCGACTAAATCCTAACGTAAAAAGTGTAAGTACCATATCTGAAATATTCTTACTTAAAGTTAATGATGGCGAAATACCAGATTTTGCATCCCTTCATAATAACAGTAATATATCAGCATTGAAATTATTTCTCACACGGAAATTAGGTATTGCTGAAAATTTACAAATTCCAGATAATAATACAAGAGAACCATTAGAAGTTAATTTTGGGCATTCAAGACTATTCTCTTTTCAGCCTCAAACATTGATTGCACAACAAGACTATTTATTTTACAAACAGACCGAGCCATTTGTTCCTCAAGCTATAAAAGATTCGCTCCCTTATTTTTTAGGAGCAATTAGAGAAGATTGTCTAAAAATAGAACAAGAAATAACCCAAAAAAAGAAAGAACTGAATCGACTCGTTCGAGAAAAAAATGAAGCGGAGAAGGTTCATGCAGAAGGTATTAGTATGGCTTTTTCGTTAATAGAAGAAGCTAAGCAAATTGGTATTTTAGACAAAGCTTTTAAGCCTGAGAAGATTAAAGATGCTCTAAAAACTCTCGATTCTATAAAGGATTGGGAATATCAAGAAACTAAGATAAGTATAGAAGGTGAAAATTCTACACTAAAAAAACTTGTTAATGAAAGGAATGAATATAAAATTGAATTGGGACGCTTAGAAGATACTATTTCTGCTACTAAAACATTTTTAAAGAACAATTTTCAATATTCTGGTGAAGTTGAACAGCAAAAAGTTCGTCTCGAAAGTATTGGGCTATTCTCTGATTCTGAAAACAGTGAATATATATGCCCATTATGTAATAGCTCTTTAAACGTTCCCATTCCTTCAATTACGGCCATCCAAACTTCTTTATCTAATTTGAAAAAGAGTTTAGAAGAAACTACTAGAGAAAAACCTCGTCTCAATAAATATTTACAAGAATTAATAAATAAGGCAGATGTTGTAAAAGAAAACATACAAAACATAGAAAATGCCATTACTGCCTTATATACAGAACAAGAGAATGCCAGAAGATTGCGCGATTTAAATTTACGTAGAGGTAAGGTTATTGGTAGAATAAGTTTATTTTTAGAAAGTATTGATTTTACAGAAGATAAAAGTATTGATGATAAAATCAATACTTTGAAACAAGATATTGCTCGTTTATCAGATTTGATTGATAAAGAGACAAAGGAAGAAAAACTCTTCTCTATTATTAATAAAATTAATCTGCACATGAGCAATTGGGTTAATGACTTAGATGTTGAATATGAAAATGCTCTTATTCGATTTGATCTATCTAAATTGACTCTTATAGCCGATACTATTAATAAATCAATTCCATTATCTCAATTAGGAAGTGGAGCAAATTGGGTTAGTTACCATTTACTCATACATTTTGGATTACATGAGCATTTTATTCAATTGAACAGACCTGTTCCTAGATTTCTTATGATAGATCAACCAACTCAAGTATATTTCCCTCCAGAAAAGGATATTCAAAATAACGGACAGATACAAGAAAGTTCTGATGAAATAGCCGTAAAGAAAATGTTTGATTTCATAATCAACAAAACTGATAGTTTTGATTCGAAGTTCCAAGTGATAATAACAGATCATGCCTATCTAAATGATGAAAAATTCAAAGCCTGTGTACGAGAAATATGGCGAAATGGAGACAAATTGATCCCTCAAAGTTGGTTGGAACTTTAACTTGAATAGTATCGTAAAATAAATAATAACACATAAGGTCATGTATCTCTTACACTATGACGCTGACTGGAAAACGATTAAGTCTGAAAAAATGTCAGCTAAGAAGAGGCTGCAAAAAGAGAGAAAAATAGGCAACGGAGGAAATGGTGTAACCTCTCTTTCGATTCCGCTGAAAAGTAAACAGCATTCACCATGGAGCGAAATCACATTTATGTGTTTATCAACTATTTGGTTCTAAATCTATAATAGAAAGTGCTGTAGAGATTCCATCGAAAAGAGCTGAAGCTGTTTTACCCCAAATGTTAATTTGGGCTTCATAAGGAACTTTCCCAAAGCAGAGTCCATCCTTGTCCAATAACTCAAAACAAAATTTGACGAACTCTTTTTGTCTACAAACCAGAGAAGTTGATAAACGAATTTCATTTGAATTTACAGTCCGTCCACCATAAAATAAATTATCTAAAAGAATAAGCAAATCCGGGTCACATTTATTGAGAAACTTATATATATTTGATGGTTCACGACTTTTAAAATTATCAATAAAGTCATGAATATTGAATGTTTTTATAGATTCTTCTTTTGATTCAGTTTTCAATATTGACAAGAAACGATCTATCTGAGGACGATATTTTTCAATCATATCAAGATAGTTATTTAGTTCTTCCAATGATGCTGTTTCTAACATTTGGTTTGACAAATCATAATCAAGTTGTCTAAAAGAAACACACAATTCATTCATTCGTTCACCAAAATTGATAAAATCGAAATGATATTCGTGTTCTTTGTTTGCTTTTAAATTCTTTTCAATAGAATAACGCATCATCATTGAATCAGGATCAAATCCATTTATTGATTTTATATAATGCTCCATTGCATTGAGATTTATAGCACTTCCTACGTGTTTTTTTCCTTTATTCAGATATGGTCGTAAATTGGCCCAAAGATTTTGCAAATCATGTCCTAACTCCAAAAAATCACACCTGGCCAGTTCTGTTTGTTCTCCGTATTTGAAAAACAATAATTTTAAGTACGTTTCTATTGAATGTCTATAATTAAAAAATAGAGGATATACCAAAGAATCGATTACAGCAAAATTATTGCTTTCTTTTTCCATTCTCTCAAGTAATATTTTTGCACTTTCCCAATATCCATCTGAAATGGTTAAAAAAGAGAACGCTCCGGCTCCTTCCCAGCCAAAATGTGAGAAAGGCTTTCTTGCAATCAATTCTTCTTGGGTAAGTTCTCGTATGATTATATCTGTTTCATTCATGATTTATAACGACTAATGATGTTATTATTAGCTTCATAGCAACTACAAAGTTACACATTCTTTGTCACCTAAATCGAAGTTCCCCCTTTTATTATAGCATATTATAGAGTTTTAATCATCGAATGTATAATTGAATTATACTTACCATTCAGGTTAGTTTTGATTCAGCATTGTATTCATTTGCTTTTTATTTCTCTGCTAAAAAATCTTTTTTCCCATCGTTTGGAAAATCCTTCCCGGTGTAACGTGATGACATACGGTGTCATAGGTCGTAAGGTTTGTAAATCAATAAATTAAGTACTATATATTTGTCGTCGAAATGATTTTTTGTCTCACTAATTAAATGTTTCGACACATGAAAAAAAGATTCTTTTTGGCAGCCATTACGCTGCTGGTTTCAATGGGGGCTTTCGCCCAGGGTAACGGTATCGGTGGCATTACCGAAGCAACAAACATGGTCACTTCGTATTTTGATCCGGGCACCAAGTTGATTTACGCAATCGGTGCTGTGGTCGGCCTTATCGGTGGCGTGAAGGTGTATTCAAAGTTCTCGTCCGGAGACCCGGATACCTCCAAGACCGCCGCAAGCTGGTTCGGGGCGTGTATCTTCCTGATCGTGGCCGCCACCATCTTACGCTCATTCTTCCTGTAATATGGCGAAGTATCCGATTAACAAGGGAATCGGCCGCAGCCCGGAGTTCAAGGGGCTCAAGAGCCAGTACCTGTTCATCTTCGCCGGAGGGCTGCTCGCCCTGTTCGTGGTATTCGTCATCATGTACATGGCAGGCATTGACCAGTGGATATGCATCGGTTTCGGGGTCATTTCCGCATCGGTGCTGGTCTGGGCGACCTTCCGCATGAACACGAAGTACGGCGAATGGGGTCTGATGAAGCTCCAGGCGTTGCGCAGACATCCCCACTACATCATCAACCGGAGAAAGTTCCTTCGGTTGTTCTCTTCAACCATCAAAAACAGAAAAGCATGAGAAACGTAATGAAAACAGCCACGTTGGAAAGCAAGTTCCCGCTGCTGGTCGTGGAGGACGGCTGCATCATCAGCAAGGACGCGGACATCACCGTGGCGTACAGGGTGGAACTGCCCGAACTTTTCACGCTAACCAGTGTCGAGTACGAGGCGATGCACTCCACCTGGGCGAAAGCGGTCAAGGTGCTGCCGAACTACAGCATCGTGCACAAGCAGGACTTCTTCATTGAGGAAAGCTACCGTCCTGACATCTGCAAGGACGGCATGAGCTTCCTCAGCCGCAGTTTCGAGCGTCACTTCAACGAGCGTCCGTACTTGCAGCACACCTGCTACCTGTTCCTGACCAAGACCACGAAGGAACGCAGCCGCACGACCAGCAGTTTCAACGCCCTGACACGAGGGTTCATCATCCCCAAGGAAATGCAGGACATGGAGACCGTCACCCGTTTCATGGAGTGCTGCGGCCAATTCGAGCGTATCGTGAACGACAGCGGTCTGCTCCGCATCACGCGCCTGACAGACGGGGAGATAACCGGGACGGAGAGTTCGGCGGGCGTTATCGAGAAATACTTCTCGCTCTCGCAGGAGGACACCACCTGCTTGCAGGACCTCTCGCTCGGGGCCGGGGAAATGAAGGTGGGCGACAACCACCTCTGCCTGCACACCCTTTCCGACCCGGAAGACCTGCCGTCAGGCGTGGCTACGGACTGCCGTTATGAACGGCTCTCCACTGACCGAAGCGACTGCCGCCTGTCATTTGCCGCACCGATAGGCATCCTGCTCACCTGCAACCACGTGGTGAACCAGTACCTGTTCATTGACGATTCGACGGAGAACCTGCGGAAATTCGAGCAGACCGCGAGGAATATGCACTCGCTTTCCCGTTACAGCCGTTCCAACCAGATTAACCGCGAATGGATCGAGGAATACCTGAACGAGGCGCACAGCAAGGGGCTGACCTCCATCCGTGCGCACTGCAATGTCATGGCGTGGAGCGATGACCGGGAAAAACTCAAGCGCATCAAGAACGATGTGGGTAGCCAGTTGGCATTGATGGAAGCGAAGCCGCGCCACAACACGGTGGACGTGCCGACCCTGTTCTGGGCGGCGATACCCGGCAATGCCGGTGATTTCCCGTCCGAGGAGAGTTTCTACACCTTTATCGAACAGGCCCTGTGCCTGTTCGTGGGGGAAACCTCCTACAAGGACTCGCTTTCCCCGTTCGGCATCCGCATGGTGGACCGCCTGACCGGTAAACCCGTCCATCTGGATATTTCAGACCTTCCGATGAAGAACGGCACGATTACGAACCGCAACAAGTTCATACTCGGGCCTTCAGGCAGCGGAAAATCCTTCTTCACCAACCACATGGTGCGACAGTATTACGAGCAGGGTACGCACGTGCTGTTAGTGGATACGGGAAACTCCTATCAAGGGCTGTGTAACCTTATCCATGCGCGGACACACGGAGAGGACGGTATCTATTTTACCTACAAGGAGGAAGATCCGATAGCCTTCAATCCTTTTTATGTGGAGGACGGTGTTTTCGACATCGAGAAGAAAGAGTCCATCAAGACCCTTATCCTTACCCTGTGGAAACGTGACGACGAACCGCCGACACGTGCCGAGGAGGTAGCACTCTCCAATGCCGTCAATCTCTTTTTAGAGAAGATTCGGCAGGAAAAGCAGTCCAATCCCACTTTCAACACCTTCTACGAGTTCATCCGGGACGAGTACCAGGACATCCTGAAACAGAAGCGCACCCGTGAGAAAGATTTCGACGTGTTCAATTTCCTGAACGTGCTGGAACCCTATTACCGTGGTGGCGAGTACGACTACCTGCTCAATTCGGACAAGGAGCTTGATTTACTACATAAACGCTTCATTGTCTTTGAGTTGGATAATATCAAGGACAACAAGGTCTTGTTCCCGATTGTGACCATTATCATCATGGAAACCTTCATCAACAAGATGAGGAAGCTGAAGGGTGTCCGCAAGATGATATTGCTGGAAGAAGCCTGGAAAGCCATCAGCAAGGAGGGTATGGCGGAATATCTGAAATACCTCTTCAAGACCGTCCGCAAGTTCTTCGGTGAGGCGGTGGTCGTCACTCAGGAAGTGGAGGACATCATTTCCTCTTCTATAGTCAAAGGCACCATCATCAACAACAGCGACTGCAAGATTCTCCTTGACCAAAGGAAATACGTCAACAAGTTCGATGAGATACAGGCACTGCTCGGTCTGACTGACAAGGAACGGGCGCAGATACTCTCCATCAACATGGCGAATAACCCTTCCCGGAAATACAAGGAAGTCTGGATCGGCCTGGGCGGAACACAGTCGGCGGTCTATGCCACAGAGGTGTCGCTTGAGGAATACTATGTGCGCCCGTAAAGGGAATTTGACGAATGTCGCTTTGGCAAGCGACTGGGCAAGTGTTTAAAATGCCCATTAACAACCGCTAACCGGAGGGGAAAACCCCACAAGGGAACATAGCACGTTGGTAAAGCCATAAGTCAGCCAACTGTCAGGCTGCGACCGAATGGCAAGTTAAAATGATAGATATGAGGATAAAGCCTGCATTGGTTGAACGATAGTCCGAGCAGTCGTATCCTTGGGCAATGACGGAAGACAGTTGAATAATTCTTCGGAATTATACCGTTATGTTGCGGTACTACACTGATGACACGTAGCAGGAGTAGCATAAACTTACCGCAAGGCAACTACCATAAGTAGTAAAGGACGAAAGTCGTATCCGACAATCTATCGAGCCAAATAGTCGTCAAATTTCTAAACGGGGATTGCCTAAACCGGAAAGCCAGTTGTAGGGCTATGGGGTCTGCCCCTGAATATCCGGTATGGCAACGGAGCTTCCATAGTAGTCTGAGCAGGGTAACGCCCTGTACATGGCGAAGGGGAGCAGCTAATTAAGTTTAACAATTTAAAGGAAGATGTGAGAGACATGAGAAATCCAGAAAATGTGTTGAACAGTCTGAGTAAACACAGCGGTAACTTGAACTATAAGTTTGAGCGGCTGTATAGAGTGCTGTTTAACGAGGAAATGTTTTATGTAGCCTATCAGAATATTTACAGCAAGACAGGCAACATGACGGCAGGAGCCGATGGTAAAACCATTGACGGAATGAGTATTGACCGAGTTGAACAACTGATTGGCAGTCTTAAAAATGAGACTTATCAGCCTAATCCGTCCAAAAGGACGTACATACCTAAGAAAAACGGGAAAAAACGTCCGCTTGGCATACCCTCTTTTGATGATAAGCTGGTACAGGAAGTAGTCAGAATGATACTTGAAGCAATCTATGAAGGTAGTTTTGAACATACTTCACATGGGTTTCGTCCCAAACGAAGTTGTCATACTGCTCTTATAGATATACAAAAGACATTCACTGCCGTGAAATGGTTTATTGAAGGCGATATTAAAGGATTCTTCGACAATATCAATCATGACGTACTGATTAATATTCTTCGGGAACGTATCGCCGACGAGAGATTTTTGCGGCTTATCAGAAAATTCCTGAATGCCGGATATGTGGAAGACTGGGTATTTCATAGAACGTACAGTGGAACTCCGCAAGGCGGGATTATCAGCCCAATACTGGCTAACATCTACCTTGACAAGTTCGACAAGTACATCAAGGAATACATCAATCGGTTCAATAAAGGGGTAACAAGAAAAGGCGACGCTCGATACAAGCTCTACGAACAGCGAAGATACCGACTGGCAAAGAAACTAAAGAATGAGAAAGATGTAAAGGTAAGGAAACAGATGACCGCCGAAATTAAGCGGCTACGAGAAGAACGGAACAACTATCCGGCACGTAATGAAATGGACAGCAGTATCAAACGGTTAAAATACGTGAGATACGCAGATGACTTTCTGATTGGAATTACCGGTAATCTTGAAGACTGCAAAACAGTAAAAGAGGATATTAAGAATTATTTGAATGAAGCTCTTAAACTGGAACTGTCAGACGAAAAGACACTGATAACCAATGCGCAGAAACCAGCGAAATTTCTCGGATATGACGTATTTATACGTAGGTGTAACGATTTACGTAAGGATAAGTACGGTAAAACGGTTCGTGCATTCGGACACAAGCCTGTATTGTACCTGAATTTTGAAACGATGCGGAAGAAACTCTTTGATTATAAAGCCGCAAGAATCGCGGTCGTCAATGGCAAAGAGGTTTGGAAATCCATCGTCAGAACGTACATGCTGAACTTGGATGACTTGGAAATAGTCAGTCAGTTCAATGCCGAAATCCGAGGGTTCTATAATTACTACTCAATAGCCAATAACAGCTATGTCATCAATTCTTTCTATCACATTATGTCATACAGCATGTATAAGGTATTTGCGAACAAATACAAATCATCTGTAAAGAAAATACTTCTGAAATATAAAAAGAACAAGGTTTTCCAAGTGGCATATGAAAATAGCAAGGGTAAGACACTTTACCAATCATTTTATCATGATGGTTTCAAACGCAAAAAGGTTGCAGGGAATATTTACTGTGACACTATTCCACGGACAGTTTCCATAACAGGTGGACGTAACAGCCTTATGGAAAGGCTGAAGCTCCAAGTTTGCGAATTATGCGGTGCTACCGATAAACTCGAAATGCATCACGTTCGCAAACTTAAAGACCTGAAAGGTAAATCCGACTGGGAAAAGAAAATGATAGCTCGAAGACGAAAAACTTTGGCTGTCTGCTCAAAGTGTCATGCAAAAATAGACCCCGACCGAAGAATCAGACTGAATTAATTAGTGGAGAGCCGGATACAGGGAGACTTGTAAGTCCGGTTCGGAGGCGAGTACTCGGAAACCTACCATAGAAATATGACAAGGCGCTGGGTGCTTAGCCTACTGCTACACGACCGAGGAAACGGAAAAACTGGAACTCTTCCGTCTTTCCGAGAAACAGGGCGGCAATATCGAACTTGCCATAAAACAACTTGCCGAGAGCAAGCGGGAAAAGTGAAATCATTTACCAACCATTAAACATTAGAAATCATGTACAGTAATTTGGAATCTGACGAAAGGAAACGCGACGAGGTCGTGTCATGCCTCTACTGGTCCCTGATGCAGAACTGGAACATTCCGCGGTCGATACAGGACTATTACGGGTTTACGGAGGACTACAGGCTGTTCCATCGGCTTGAGGAGATGAGTCCCGATGAATACCGGCAGAAAAGGCTGACGGGAGAAGTGCCGGACAGTCTGGAAGTGGATGCCCGGCTGACCCACCGGGCGGAAGAACTTTTCGAGAGGCTTTGCCCCCGTCCTCCGGCCGATTACCTTGACAAACTAAACGGGGAACTGGAAAGATTGGGATGGATTGCCGCTTCACCGGATACCGTCCACGACATTATCCATATCAGTCCCTCTTTTCTTGTCAAGTACGGCATAGACAAAAACGCCTCCGCTGCGGAACGCTCGTGTCAGGCAGAAAAGGCATACCGGGAACTGGATGCCCGTTTTGTCAGGATGACCGGCCGCAGACCGTATGCCGATGAGTTCTTTTCATCGCTCAGGCGAGAAACGGAAAAGGCTGCAAAGGAGAACCGTCCAAAGCAGGTTCATCGGACCATCCTGCGTAACCCGCCGTCCAAGGGACGGAAAATGTCATTCTGAAATCCAACATTCTATTCACAATTAAAAACAGAAACATCATGAAAAAGAAAATTATCATGCTGTGTATGGGCTGTTTCTTTGTCAGCCTCACGGCGAAAGCGCAATGGGTGGTGACCGACCCGACCAATCTTGCCCAAGGTATCATCAATGCCGCGAAAAACATCGTGCAGACATCCACGACGGCGACCAATATGATCAACAATTTTCAGGAGACTGTAAAGATTTACAAACAGGGAAAGGAATTCTATGACGGTCTCCGCAAGGTCAAGAACCTCGTCCGTGATGCGCGTAAGGTGCAGCAGACCATCCTTATGGTAGGTGATATCACGGACATTTACGTGAACAGCTTCGAGCGTATGCTCAGCGACCCTTACTTCACGCCGGAGGAACTGAGTGCAATTGCTTTGGGCTACACCAAACTGCTGGAAGAGAGTGCGCATTTGCTGAACGACCTGAAGACGGTGGTCAACGAGAACGGCCTGTCGATGAACGACAAGGAACGGATGGATATAATCGACCGCTGCTACAACGACATGCTGCAATACCGCAGTCTCGTGCAGTATTACACCAACAAGAACATCGGCGTTTCCTACCTGCGTGCCAAGAAACGGAACGACCTTGACCGCGTGATGGCCCTTTACGGTTCTCCTAACGAACGTTACTGGTAATCCTAAATCCGAATGCTTATGGTATTGTTGGCAGCAAATTTTGACAACCTGCACCAGATCCTGCAAAACCTGTACACGGATATGATGCCGCTATGCTCGCAGATGACGGGCGTGGCAAAAGGACTTGCCGGATTGGGAGCTTTGTTTTATGTAGCATATCGTGTATGGCAGTCCCTTGCAAGAGCCGAGCCGGTCGATGTGTTCCCGCTCCTCCGTCCTTTCGCACTGGGACTCTGCATCATGTTCTTTCCGACCCTTGTGCTGGGTACGCTGAACAGTGTCATGTCACCCATAGTAAAGGGTACGCACACGATTCTGGAGACCCAGACCTTCGATATGAACGAGTACAGGGCACAGAAGGACAGGCTGGAGTTGGAAGCGATGAAACGCAATCCCGAGACGGCCTACTTAGTGGATAAGGAAGCCTTTGACAACAAGTTGGATGAACTGGGTGTATTGGACGCGATAGAAGCCTGCGGGATGTACGTGGATCGCGCGATGTACAACATGAAGAAGGCGGTACAGAACTTTTTCCGTGAACTGCTGGAACTCATGTTCAACGCCGCCGCCCTTGTCGTCGATACGCTCAGGACATTCTTCCTTGTCGTTCTTTCGATACTCGGGCCGATTTCCTTTGCCATCTCCTGTTGGGACGGCTTCCAGGCTTCCCTCAGCCAGTGGTTCGTCCGCTATATCAGCATCTACCTGTGGCTTCCGGTCAGCGACCTGTTCAGCAGCGTGCTGGCAAGAATACAGGTGCTGATGCTCAAGCAGGACATAGAATTACTTGCTGATCCAAATTTCATCCCCGATGGCTCGAACGGCGTGTATATCACCTTCCTGATTATCGGCATCATCGGGTACTTCACCATCCCGACAGTGGCCAACTGGATCATCCAGGCAGGCGGCGGTGCGGGCAATTACGGCAAGAACGTGGGCCAGACGGCATCCAGGACCGGTTCGATCGTGGCTGGCACAGCCGGTGCGGCGGTGGGCAATATCGCCGGAAGGCTTATCAAGTAATCACATTAAAACGACATTGAAATGGAATTCAAATCATTGAAAAACATCGAGACCAGTTTCAGGCAGCTGCGTCTGTTTGGTATCGTCTATCTCTGCGCCTGCACTCTGCTCGTGGGCTTCTCCGTGTGGAAGGCCTACGGCTTTGCCGAGGCGCAACGACAGAAAATCTATGTGCTGGACGAGGGGAAATCGCTTATGCTCGCCCTCTCGCAAGACTTGGAGCAGAACCGCCCCGTGGAGGCGAGGGAGCATGTCAGGCGTTTCCACGAGCTGTTCTTCACGCTTTCGCCTGACAAGAGTGCCATCGAGGGCAATATCCAACGCGCCATGTTCCTGAGCGACCGTTCCGCATACGCCCATTACCGGGACTTGGCGGAGCAGGGCTATTACAACCGTGTCATCTCCGGCAACATGAACCAGCGTATCGGGATCGACAGCGTGAAATGCGACTTCAACACCTATCCCTACGAAATCGTGACGTACGCACGCCTTTCCATCATCCGCGAGAAAAGCGTGACGGAGCGCAGCCTCGTCACGCGGGGCAGGCTGCTCAATTCCACGCGCAGCGATAACAACCCGCACGGCTTCATCCTCGAAGCCTTCCGCGTGGTGGAGAACAGGGATATAAGAGTGTATGACCGTTAAAATTCAGAATGTATGAAAAAGATTTTTGTGAAAATCCGGGACTTGGCCGAAGGAAAACTGCGCGGCTTATGCGCCGGGCTGAGTCCGGAAAAGAGAGTGATAACCATCGTGGTGCTGGCAGTCCTGTTCGCCGTCGGGAATTTCTATATGATTTTCCGTGCCATCCATGACATCGGACGGGAGGATGCAAAACAGGAGATTATCAAGATAGAGCCTTTGAGCATTCCGGACTTTGTTCCGGCAGATACGCTTTCGGACAGGAAAATCCGCGAGATGGAAGATTTTTTTAACCAATTCAACAAATAAGACAATGAGTAATGACGTAAACAAATTGAAAAAACAGCTGGAAATCAGGAAGTACCTGTTTTTTGCCGGGATGTTCCTGCTGTTCATCGGCTGTATGTGGTGGATTTTCGCCCCTTCGGAAAAGGACAGGCAGGAAAAGGAGAAGAACGCCGGGTTCAACACCGAACTGCCCGACCCGAGAGGGGCGGGTATCGAGGCGGACAAGATCACGGCTTATGAGCAGGCGGACATGAGACGCAGGCAGGAAGAGAAGATGCGCACATTGGAGGATTTCTCGGCTATGGCTGACGGGGGCAGGCAGGAGGTGGTCACGGAACCGCTCATCGAACTGTCACCGGATACGGACTATCCAAGCAATGGCACATCTAACCGTAACGGCGGAAGTTACCGGAGAAGCGGCTCTTTCTCATCGTCCACGGCAGCCTACAACGACATCAACGCCACGCTCGGCAGTTTCTACGAGACCCCGAAAGAAGACCCCGAGAAGGAGGCGTTGAAAGCCGAAGTCGAGCAACTGAAGCAGGCTGCCTCCATGCAGCAGCCCGCGCAGATGACCTACGAGGAGCAGGTGGCCCTGTTGGAGAAATCATACGAGCTGGCTGCCAGATATACGCCGGGAAAGGATGGCGCGAGGACGGAGAGCCGGGAAGAATCGGAACCTGTTTCCAACAGTAGGAAACCGAAAGCCGTTCCCGTGGGTCAGGTATCCACGCCGGTGGTATCGTCACTTCATCAGCCAATCTGTGACTCCGTGTTGTTTGCAAGGCTGGAGCAATCCGGAAACATGGGCTTCCATACCGCTGTGGGAAACTCAGGAGAGAAGTATAGCCGGAATACCATCCGCGCGTGTGTGCATGGCGACCAGACCGTCACCAGCGGGCAAGGCGTGAGGCTGAGACTTTTAGAACCTATGCGTGTCGGCAGGTACACGCTCCCGCGTAATTCCATAGTTACCGGAGAGGGACGCATACAGGGGGAACGGCTCGGTATCGAAATCATCCAGGTGGAGCATGGCGGAGTCGTCATCCCGGTGGAACTCACCGTGTATGACAACGACGGGCAGGACGGAATCTTTATTCCGGGTTCCATGGAGGCGAATGCGGTCAGGGAGGTGGCCGCCAACCTGGGACAGAACCTCGGCACGAGCATCTCCATCACCAACCAGTCGGCAAAGGACCAGCTGCTGTCCGAACTCGGGAGGGGTGCCATACAGGGAGTGTCGCAATACATATCACGGAAAATGCGTGAGGAGAAGGTACATCTCAAATCCGGCTATACCCTGATGCTTTACCAGAAAGAGAATCAATAACAACCCATTAAAATTCAAGAAGTATGAAAAAGATTTTTGTAATGCTTGCCCTTGCGTTGGGCGTAACGAGTGCTTTCGCACAGAATGAGTCCGATACCGTATCGGCAGAAAAAAACAATGTGACACTGGCCAAGGATGTCTATCCGCAGCAGGAAGACGGCGACCTCTATCATGGTCTGACCCGGAAACTCACCTTTGACAGGATGGTACCTCCGTATGGGTTGGAAGTGACCTACGACAAGACGACCCACATCATCTTCCCGTCGGCTGTACGTTATGTGGATCTCGGTTCCCCGAATCTCGTGGCAGGCAAGGCTGACGGTGCGAAGAATGTCATCCGTGTGAAGGCGGTGGTGAAGAATTTCCGTGACGAGACGAATATGTCGGTCATCACTGAAAGTGGCAGCTTTTACACTTTCAATGTCAAGTACGCTGATGAACCATTGCTTTTGAATGTGGAGATGAAGGACTTTATCCATGACGGCAGCAAGGTGAACCGCCCGAACAACGCGCTTGACATCTATTTAGAGGAACTGGGCTGTGAATCTCCCAAATTAGTGCAGCTTATCAACAAAAGCATCCACAAGGAGAACAGACGCCATGTCAAGCACATCGGCTGCAAGGCTTTCGGCATCCAGTACCTCTTGCGCGGAATTTACACCCACAACGGGCTGCTTTATTTCCATACGCAGATTAAGAACTCTTCCAATGTGCCTTTCGAGGTGGATTTCGTGACGTTCAAGATTGTGGATAAGAAAGTGATGAAACGTACAGCCATCCAGGAGCAGGTCATCTTTCCTCTCCGTGCCTATAACTACGCCACTGTGGTTGCCGGCAACAAGGAAGAACGTACCGTATTCACTCTTGACAAGTTCACCATTCCGGCCGACAAGGTGCTGGTGGTGGAACTGAACGAGAAAAGCGGCGGTCGCCACCAGTCGTTCACCGTGGAGAACGAGGACATCGTGAGAGCCAGGGTAATCAATGAACTTAAAGTGAAGTGACCATGCGTAAAGTCGTTTGTATTATAGTAACGGTCGTGTCGCTTGCCCTGTTCTCAGGGCGGGCGCACGCCCAACGTTACCTCCCCGGCATGACGGGAGTGGAACTTCGCGGAGGGTTCGCCAACGGTTCAAGAAATCCGTTGAACTATTATACCGGATTTGCGGTGTCAGGATATACCAAGAGAGCCAACCGTTGGGTGGTCGGGGTGGAATACCTGCAAAAGAACCACGAGTACCGGAATGTGACCATTCCACGTGCGCAGTTTACCGCAGAGGGAGGTTACTACCTGAAGTTCCTGTCAGACCCTTCCAAGACACTGTTCCTTTCCATCGGCGGCTCGGCAATGGCCGGTTATGAAACCGTGAACTGGGGTGACAGGATATTGTATGACGGTTCCAGACTGCTTGTCAAGGATGCCTTTGTCTATGGAGGGACGATAACGCTGGAACTGGAGACCTATGTCACTGACCGTATCGTGCTGCTGGCAAGTGTCCGTGAGCGTGCCCTGTGGGGCAGTTCGCTCGGGGTGTTCACGACCCAGTTCGGGATAGGACTGAAATTCATCATCAACTGAAAATTACCGCTTATGAATATAGAAGACATAAGGGCTGTTCCCATTACCGATTTCCTCGCGAGATTGGGATACGAGCCGAAAAGACAGCGCGGGGATGAATGCTGGTATCTCGCTCCTTACCGTGAGGAACTGACTGCCTCCTTTCAGGTGAACATCCGCAAGAATGTCTGGCACGACTTCGGAACCGGACGCGGCGGTGATATTTTCACCCTTGTCGGGGAATTTGTCGGCAGTAACGGTTTCAAGGAGCAGGCGGATTTCATCACGAGGATTTATGGTGGGCTGGCTCCGGAAAGGAAGACGGTCTTCCGTCCGAAAGAGAACGGCAAGGATAATCCGGATGAAAGGGAATGTATGACGGATATCCGTTTCGGACCGCTTTACAATAAGGTTCTGCTCCGCTATCTGGAGGGACGGGGCATTTGCAGCGATGTGGCATTACCGAACTGCGAGGAGGTCAGGTATTCCTTGCATGGGAAACAGTATTTCGCCATCGGGTTCAGGAATCGAAGCGGCGGATATGAACTGCGCAACCGTTTTTTCAAGGGAAGCCTGTCCCCGAAGGACATTTCGCTGACAGACAACGGATCGGATACCTGTAACCTCTTTGAAGGGTTTATCGACTACCTCTCGTGGATGGTGTTGGGATTGGGGTGCGGTGATGACTGTCTCGTGCTGAACTCGGTGGCGTTGCTGGAACGCTCGTTTCCTGTTCTTGACAGGTATGAGACGATAAACTGCTATCTGGACCGGGACGAAGCCGGGAGGCGAACACTGGAAGCACTCCGGAAACGCTATGGCAACAGGATTGAGGACCGTTCTGCCTTGTACAAGGGGTTCAAAGACTTGAACGAGTACCTGCAAAACAGGTTGCCACAGGATTAAAACAATGAAGTTTAACAAATTAAAAATCAGATTGGATATGAATACATTGATTCAAAAAAGAGGATTTGGCGGACTTTTGTCCGTCCTGTTCCTGAGCCTGACGGCTTTTCTGTTTACCGCCTGCAATGACGATATGGACGTGCAGCAGGCTTATCCCTTCACGGTGGAAACGATGCCTGTTCCCACGCGCATAGTGAAGGGCGAGACCGTGGAGATACGTTGTGAACTCAAGCGTGAGGGCCGTTTTTCCGATGCCCGTTATACCATCCGCTATTTCCAGCCGGACGGCAAGGGCACACTCCGTATGGATGACGGGATGGTACTGCTGCCGAATGACCGCTATCCGCTTGACAGGGAGGTGTTCCGGCTGTATTACACTTCCGCGTGTGAGGACCGGCAGTCAATTGACATCTATTTTGAGGACAACAGCGAACCGAAACAGCTGTTCCTGCTCAGTTTTGATTTCAACAACGAAAGGAAGGAGGAGACTGAAGAGAAAACGGAAGGGACGGTATCCGATTCCGGGACTCCTTGGATCAGAGATTCGCTCGTTATTGTAAGACCGCCTGTATCGAAATCTGAAAAGGCTTCCCTATGCGAATGATTGTAGCGGCTTTATGCCTGATTCTGACCTGCGGCGGTATGGTGGCGCAACCACGGGGAGGCGGTTCTTCGCCTCCCACCGCCTTGCAGATTCCGGCTTCACTCTTCGAAAAGGCAATCGCCTGTATCAAGGAACATGAAGGATGGCACGGAAATCATTTGCCTTATGTAGGATATGGCCATAAACTGTTGCCGGGCGAGACGTTCACGCCGGACATGAGCGAGGCGCAGGCGGATTCCCTGCTGAGGGCGGATCTGATGAAATTGTGCAGGATGTGCAGCCGTTTCGGAAAGGACGCATTGCTTGTCGCAACCCTTTCATATAATGTGGGGTATTACCGTCTGGTAGGCTATGGAAAAATCCCAAAAAGCAAACTGATTCAAAAATTGGAAGCCGGCGACAGAGACATCTATAACGAGTATATCTCCTTCAGGTGTTATAAAGGGAAAGCGGTACCAAGCATCGAACGGCGGCGAAAAAAGGAATTCAGACTGTTATACATACCTTGATAAAAAATCCCTTTCTTCAATTAAGGAAGGGATTTTTTTATCGCATTATTTATTACACTGACATTTTTCAACTCCAGAATATCCGCAGTAGTATTATTATCATAAAACAACACGATATTCTTTTTACCGGTAAGTGAACTTTTGTACATGATTCCGTCAATATGTTTATTGCTCATGAATCTAATATATTCTGTGAATATCTGTGTCGGGACATATTCTATTCCAGGATTTTTGGTAATAGGTTGGGTTATTTCAGAATGGAATTTTTTAAGGAATTTATATTCCAAGTAATATTGCGGCATCCAAAAAGACAGTCTTACAGGTATTTTGAACAAATCAATAACTACAAGTTCTTTTTTCAGAATGAATTCACCTAAATCTATAACTGCGGCAGGTTCATAATTCCGTATTTCTTCAATAGGTGTATCTGGGTCTAATGCACCATAGAACATAGAAATACCAGCTGCACTCATTCTATTTTCTTTAGCGCATTCTACTGGTGGTGCTGTCAAATCTTTAAACGAAGTCCTTGGTGTTCCTGTATCATTAGGACGACCTCTGAAAATAGTTGTTCCCGAAGGAAGTTGGGAGACCAAGACATTACTACAAAGTTGGTTTATTTCTGTCAGGACATCATCTTTCCACTCTTCTTGGCGTATAAAATGTGGATCTTGAAAAAATGTATACCGTTTTTGGTATTTTACCATTTTGACAAAATTATTCCATGCATAGGATAATTCTTCATCCAAGTCTTCTTCAAAAACATCATTTCTTGTAAATTCATCGTAATTAAAACAAGAAGCGATATCTTCATTCAAGCTTTCATCAGAGGTGTAAAGGCCATAGTTATCCATTAAATCTGGTACACTTTCATATCTTTCTGCGTTATCTGGTATAGCATAACATCCAATACGGCTAACGCCCGGGATTTCCTCATCATCGTCATCATACCACGAACTTGCCGAAGGTAGATTGGCATCATCTAAAGGACATAACCTTTGAGATAACTTACTTTTAATGAAATCCATAAATTGGCTCATAGAAAGTACTTTTCCACTTCTTTTTCCACAATAAGAACATTTACCGAGATGTCCCATATCATTTATATAAGCTTGCAGATACGGGTCGTTAAAATGTTCCGCACAAACATTTTTATCCTCATCAAAAGAGTGCATCAAACCCTCTTCCCGTTCCATCATCATTTCTTTAACTCTTCCCATATAGAATTTACTTCAAATAATAGTCGTTTCATTCAACCGAATGAACAAACAATAGATTGAATACCATTTATTTATAATGCAAATTTAAGGAATTATATTGGATTAAAGTCTTATATCTCATTGATTTTCGGACATGGCTTCTATTTCTGAACGAATTTGTTGCTCCAACGCTGTATATTTTTCTTTTTTCATTCGCAATTTTTCTCGGAACCGTAGCAGTTGCCCGTCTGTGGGTTCGTCAAAAAACAGATTGTTTGCACGTTGGTATTCTATGTATTCCTTTTCTTTCCGTTCAGCAATGGAAATTTGCGCCTTGGCTGCGGACAATTTAGACAGGGCGGAATCAAATCCCGTACTCAAACCAGTCCGCTTGTCATAATAGGAAAAGTAAGGATGGATGTCCTCCTTGGGATGCAGGCATTGCAACCGCGACACACGCCAGCGGACAATCCAACTGCGACGTTCATACAATTCACGTGGAAGGTCATATGTGTGCAGCACAATACGGTCGCGTGCCTGAGTGCGGTACTCGATGGAAATATACACCCATTTTTCGATTTTAAGTTCCCGTTCCGCTTTCGCATGTTCCCTGGCATACTCTATCCAGTCATCCATCCTTTCCTGTGCCATAATCAGTTTTGTTTAATTGCAGATTGTCTTGCCTGCCATGCCTTGTGTGCAACGATGACCTCCTGCCGTTCCTGCTCCAGCAACACTTCCGTTTCGGGAGTATAGCCGAGAAAACGGATATAACCGCCGTTATACCCTGTAAGCTTGCATTGGATGCCGGCTTTTTCTAATTTGTCTATCCGTTTCTGCGCCAGTTTTGCGCTTGAATAATCTTTCGGCCAGAAGTAATGCTCGCCATGGGAACCGTAATGGTCTTCACCGAGTATCATTTCACCGGAATGCCTCCTGTGTTCGATAAAGTCAAAACGGGCTTTGCCCAATGCCTGCCGGATGGCCTTGTGTGCAGCCCCTTCCGGATGCTTGAACTCTTTTGGTCTGTCCTTTTCCTTGCAGGCAAGTTTCGGCAACTCCACTTTATACGGTTGTTTGTAGCTGCCTATTCCGAGAGTCAGGTAGAAATTGGTGTGGAAGTAGTCCGTCATCGGGTCGCTGTCATCGAAGTTGTACGACATCACGAAATCGCAGACATTCAGCATCACCTCTTTCGCACGGTCGGTCAAGGACTTGTCGGACGAGATATTGTAATGGTTGATGTCATCCCGGACTTTCCCGGATTCTTTGGTAAAAGCCTCGAAATCCGCTTTCATCAGCCGAATGTAGATGGAATGGTAGTTCTCGCGCTTGACCGAGAATTTGTATCTCGGATAGGTCTCCTTGAGCCATGACCGTACCAGTTCCACGATTTCAGGGGCGTGCTGCCCCTTGTAATTGCGGCCTTTCCAACGGTATTCGTTATACACGTACTCGGTGTATTCCTTTGCCGTGGCTCCCGAATAGTCGTGTTCATACCCGGTCGAAGTCGCGGAAACATCCGGTCTGTCCTTCCAAACCTCAAAAAGCCTTTCAAACTCGGTGTTCACCTGTTGCATGATTGCAGTATCACCACCCTTGTCGGGATGGTGCTGCAATGCCAGACGGCGGTACTCCTTCTTCAAGTCCGCCAAAGAGTTTATGTTCTGAAAATAAGTCATAGCTGTAAGTTTTTATGCCCCTGCGAGGCGGTTGATAAAATATTCCCTGTAGTCAAAGTCAAGACCGAGGTTGCTGCACGCCATATCAATATCATCTTCCCTTAGATCGTCCAGTTCCTGCAACTCACGCAGGTTCCGGATTTCGGAGTCCAGATACTCCTGTGCTTCCGCCTGACCACAGTTACATGAACTGCAAATCAGATTAATGATGTTTGTCTGCATAATATTTGATTTTCAATGTTTATACTTTTGTTCCTGAAGCGTTGGCCATCATAAATGGAGACGGCACGTTCCACCAATAACTTGCGATTATTTTCTGACAGGGCAGCATAGAATCGTTCCGCCGCACCGAAGATAGAATCGTTGGCAAGAGAGTTCCATTTTTCCCAGAAATGCTTGCACATTCCACCGAATACGATTTCGCATTCCTCCCTGCTCCAGGCATTCCACATGTAGTAAAAGAAACTGGAGACTGCGTTTTCTGCCGGATAGTTCATGATTTTTCTGTTTGTGGTTCAACATCCTTTGTTTCTTCCAAATGGTGCCATACGGCATCATACATCTCGTGAAGCCAGTCTATGTTCTTTGCGCCGAGTTCAAACGGGCTGTAACACTCCACCTCATCTCCGCTTTCCTTCTCTTCGGCTATGACGGTCAGACTGTTGTCTGTGACCCGGAGTCCTGTCACCTTGCACTCGTATGGATCTCCGTTCTTGTTGAACCATACCACCCAGACCGGATCATAATCCTCCTCTTCGGGAAACCGTATCGCGTTCATGGCATGATCATGGAGCAACAGCCGTATCGCCCCGATGATGTCCTCCCGCAACTTCTCGATCCTATCTTCAAACACCAGCTTGGGGGATTTCCCGCCTCTCTGCCTTACGGAGAGGACCTGCAAGTCTGGATGGCAGCCGAAGTTCCAGTTCGTCACCTCATCGTCATCGCGTGTCGTATGGATGTTGCCGCCCAATACCAGGCCGCAGTCTTCCGTTACCATTACTTCCGCTTCTTCGCGGTTGTCCGCTGCCACCGTGTAGGTACCCTCGAAGATGTACCTTACTTTTACCTTGTACTTTGTCATAATCTTCTATTGTTTGATTCGTCAATGATTTGGTTTCTGTTAGGATACAATGCTCACCGCATCCCCGAAAAAGGAGTCGTCCACCCCATATACATGCTGGACCGAGCATTCATACTTGGAGCGTTCGTCATCCAGTCGGAAACGGAAACCGTTACAGCCCTTGACTTCCAGCTTCAGGCGTACATCCTGTTTCAATTCCATTTCAAGCAGGCTTCCGCCTCCATACATCGAGCTGAACAGCCCGCAGCAGTTGCCCTTGGGAACGACAACCTCTTTCAATGAAAAGCCCGCATCATACAGATCTTTCAGGCTCACCCTGCCTATGTAGGTCAGCAGGTTTGCGCCGCAGCAGGAATTGATCAGTTCCTCGTAGAATTGCGCGTAGGACACCTGCTCTTTGCCGTTCCGGCTTCTGCGGTCCGGAAAATGCCCGTATGTCCTGTAGCCGTGTTCCGTCAGGATTTTCTTCACCCTCGCCGGATTGAGGTTCAGGCAGTCCACCATGTCCCCGAAGTAGGATTCCTCATAGCTGTACCCGCCCTGTGATTCAAACCAGTTGGAGTTGATGCAGTCGTAGTCGGACAGCATCTCCACACGGATGGGAATGTCGTCCGTGTGCCTTATCAGATCCTTTATCAGGTCCGAATCGTTGCGGCTGTAAATCTCGTCCCGGATTTCATCCTCGTGTTCATCGAAGAAGGCATCCACGTCCTCTTCATCGAAGTCGTTGAAAACGGTACATTCCTCTTTCAATTTGGCGATTATCCCACGGACAGCCTCCCATTCGGCATCGCAGTACCATATGTCTGCCTTTTCCCACAAATGTTCGCTGCTCTTGCTGTCAAGGCATTTTTGAATCAGACTTCGGTGGTTGTCAAGATTGTCATCATAATCCGTCCAAATCAGTGTATAGGACGGTTCCATCAGGGATTTGATGAAATCCAATGTTAATGTTTTCTGTTCATCCATTTCTGTTACCTGTGTACGGCAGGATTCATTTTTCCGTACATTCCGTTATAAATGACGGAAGCGACCTTCCGGTCGCCCCCTTATTGCTTTTATTATCCATACAGTTCTTTCACTATTCCGTCATATCTTTCCTTTTCCATCTCCGTATTCCGGTTAAAGTGGAAATATGCCGTGTACCTGTATCCCGTTCTTGGCATTCCTCCGCACTGCTGTATCGCCATATCTATGTCCCAGTCGATATCGCCTATGCCGAGAGAGATGCTTGTGCCACGTAGCAGGCACCTGGCAAGTTTCAACGCGGAATCCTTCTTGTCTTCCTTGCGGAGCCTGTCGAAAGCCATCAGTGCGATTTCCCTGTTTTCTATCGTTATTGTATCATTCATATGCTGCTTGTGTAGGTTTGCAAGCTGTCTGAATCGTGTGGCTATCTCGCTACATTTGCTCTTTGCCAACTGTTCGTATTTGTTGCGGATGGCACAGTATTCTTCCCATGACTTGCCTTCAAGCTCATGGCAGTAGGAGTCCGTATTTAGTTCAGGGTATTCCTGAAATAGTATCTCAAACTCTTTGTGCCATTTACGTGTCTGCCATTCCCGATCTGCCACCAATTTTATGAAGAAGAGCATCTGCTCATCGGTCTTTACATCCAAGGCATGGAAATGGTCGGTTTCCAAACATACATTGCTGGAGTGCTGCCAAGTTTCTATCTGCCTGGTTTTGGCATTGTATGTCATTCTTGTAATTATCTGGTGACTCATATTGATATGTTTTAGTTCATTATCGTATTGTCCCTTCCCCTGTCACGGCTTGCCAGCGTTCCGAAATGGATGCTGAATATGCGCTGCCTGAAGCAGAGAGGCGAGTTGTACTCCATCCGTTGCCACAACGTGAAATGGTTGTCCGAGCAGGACCACCGGAAATGTCCCGACAGGGAGCCGAAAGCGGGATTGGCATTCCGCCCGACGAGCATCCTGTTCACGTCCATGATGTTGTTCGCTGTCAGGATGATGTTCAGGATTTCCACGAAGGCCATCTGTACGAATCGGTCTGTCAGCAGGACCGGTCCGAGAAAATTGATATTCATAAGCGTGTATTTTTTAGTCGTAATTGTCATCGAATACCTCGAAGCGGGGAATGCCCGGCTCGAAATAGTTGCCCGATATGCCCGGGTAGTACAGCAGGCTGTCATCCCCGCTGTCCGGGCAAGACTCGTCATCTATATAGGTCGCATTTCCGAAGAGTTCGATATAATGCGCCACCAGCAGGTGAGGGTCTTCCGTGCCGATGTCGTGCCCGTAACGGTCACACCAGTCGAAGAAGTAATCCTTGTCGGGTTCCTCCAGTTGTTCCATCGCTTCCCTTATTTCAAAAAAGTTGGGACACAGCCATTCCCTGTTGATGAGTGAGTCCGGAATGTCCTCCCATCTCGTGTACCTGTATTCCGGGGTTTCCTCTTCCGGAAACAGTTCGGAGCAGGTACACAGGAATTCCCCCATGTCGCCGAAGTCGGACATTTGCAGCAGGCTGTCTTTTTCCTGCCTCGTGTCTATGAGATGCTGTGTGGTCACTGCCACTTCTGCCTGATTCAAGTCCATGATATTCTTCATTACGGTTTATGATGCGGAAGCGGGGATTTCATTCCACAGGCGTATAAAGGTCCGCGCCCCGGCAGTGCAGGGTTTTTCGGGGAAATACCGGAGCCTCCGGCGAGGATGATTTGCCCGAAAACCGCCTGCGGCCTGACCTTGCTCTGCCTGAAAAGGGTGCGGGCTACCTTTGCCTGTGGAATGGAATCTGCGGTTCTCATAAGTTTCTCCATTGTTTTAACTCATTATTCGCTGGCTTCCCCAGCTGATGTGTATCTTCCCCTCGCTGTCGCGTTCCCTGACCAGCAGGCTCTCGATGACGGACATGGTGACGTCGAACTCCTCGAAAATCTCGGACTGCTCCTTCACTTCTCCGATCTTGATAAACTCGTTCAGCCGTTCTTTAGTCAGTACCAGGGCCATCAGGTTCTGCTCCACGGAATCCTTGTAGGTGACATAATGCACGTCCTTCAGCTCTTTGGAGTCAAGGCGTATGAAGCGGAAATAGAACTGTTCCATCTTCGGGATGTTCCATTGGAGCGATTCGAGTATCACGTCGTTGCAGGTGGGGATGTTCACCGAGCTGCTCAGGCTCTGCTGCGTGCAGACCAGTATGCCGTTGACGGTGGAGTCGAACTCCGTCACGATGCTTTGCCGTTTCTTGAAAGCCACGTCACCTTTAACCACGAATACCGGTCTGTCGGGGAATTGTTCTTCGAGATACTTCTCGTAGAGGTCGAATGCGGCTATGGACGTACAGCCTACGGCCACTTTGCCGGGAATCTTCCGTATCAGTCTCTCGATGTATCTTGTCTTTTTCGGAATCCCGTCACCGGAATAACCCTCTATCAGGTGGGGAACGGAGCAGGCTTTGATAAGCAGCTTGATCTGGCGCATAAGACGTAGTCCGGCATCTTTCTTCGTGTCACCCGTGCTGTTGTAATACAACTCGCAGATACGGCAGAATTCCTCGATGATGACACGGTAAACCTCGCGTTCGCCGTCGGACGGGCTGACGGTGTGTGTCCGTATCTTGTACTTCTCACCGGCAAAGTCCCTGAACTTGCGGGTGATGACGGTCTTCCCGATAAGCTCTGCAAGTTCCTCCTTGTTATAGACATCCTGGTTCTGTTTCTCTATGCCGAACACGGTGGATTTTCCTGGACAGTGGCAGGCACGGAAAAGCACATGCCCCCTGAAGGCAGGGAACGGCTCGCCGTAATGCGGGTTGCTGTCTTCCTCTATCTCCTTGTCCCTGTTCTCGTGGTATACCCGGGGACTCCAGCAGATCATGTTGACGGAATTGTTGTATAATAACTCAAACTGGCAGTAAAGTTCCGCGATGTTGTTTCGGGTGGTCGTTCCGGTATCGAGTATTTTGTACTTGAGCCTGCGGAAGAGTCCGAGGATATGCCTTGTGCGCTGTGATGACGGGTTGGTTATCTCGTCCGATTCGTCAAAAACGAGGCACAGTTTTCTTGAGGAGCGTTTGACAAACTTCGCCAGCCCCCGCTTCAGTTTGCCGAGCATGGAGGTGGAGAGCACAATGAACACGCCTTCCGGTATGGTTTCAAGGTCGGCATTGTTCCGTACAATCCTGAACCTTTCCCTGTTTATGGAGAGGAAGGGTATCCATGTCATGTTGGTGGCGATGGCGGGGGCCAGTATGATGACGTTCCGTACCTTGCGGAATTTGATCAGGTATTTGGCACGGTAATAGACCGCCGCTGTCTTGCCCGATCCCTGCTGCCAGTTAAGCAGCGCGTAGCGTTTCTGCAAAACGAGGTTCAGGTCGTGCTTCTGGAGCGCGGTGAACTCGCATACGTCACCGTCCTTGTTGATGAATGTCGCTCTGTCAAGGTATTCCGCCAGTTGGGTGTCCGGCTTCATGTCGGAAAACTGTCGGTTCTGGATTTCATACTGCCTGCGTTTCCTACGGATCAGCTTCTCTGCCACATGGATTTCACGCATGTTCTTTTCTGTTAGGATTTCCGGCATGGGCAGTTCGGCGCGCCCCAACACGAGGTCGTTGATGCCTGCCGCCTTGTGCGAAACTTTGTCTAACAGCCGCGGGGCGTACTGTTTCAGTTTGAACCCGTATGAGGTCTTTACCAATGCCACTTCCTTGCGTGGCACGACATTCTGCGAGGTGATTTACCTGCGGATGACGGCAAGCACCTTCTTCGGGGTAAGCTTGTTCTTCTCCCATTGCGCGACTTGTTCCCGTGTGGCGTTCTCCGGCGGTTTCTGGTTGCGGAACTTCGTGACCAGTGCTTCCGCCTTGTCAATATGCCGGTTCAGCTTGGCGTGTGCCTTCAGCTCGTATATGTACTTGGCGAGTCTGTACTCGAACTGTTCAAATTCTTCCTTGTCTATCCTGTTTGTCTCACGCATCAGGTCGAAACGGATCCTGTGTTTCATCGCCCTTGCCTCGCTGATACGGTTCTTCAATTCTTCCGCCGTTATGAATTCCTCCGCGTTGTAAGCCTGCATCTCGATATGAACCGATTTGCGCAGGAATACCATGATTTTCGTGTTGAAATTGTGTACGCCAGTGGAAGCGAATGCGTTCGGATTCAGTTTTGCCTGACCGACAAAAGAAAAGTCACTGTTGATATTGGCAACCCGTGTTTTCTCCCAAAACTCGTTCTGCATAAATGATTCGGGTACGATGACCATCAGGATTCCAGCCGGATTGAGCACGTCGTATGCCTTATCCATATAATACTCCTGCGAGAGTTTGTAATCAAATTTCAGGTTGAAAGGTGGATTGCCGATGACAACATCAAAGCGTTGGTCCGGATAATACTGCCGGATGTCGCATTTTTCTATATGTGCATCTGGATAGAGATACTTCGCGACCGCAACTGCTTTCCCGTCTATGTCGAAGCCATAGGCATTGTGCTGGTTGGGCAGGTGGTTGAAAAAGTTACCCATACCACAGCACATATCAAGTATCATTTCCGTAGAGGTAGGACCCAGCATATCCACCATGGTCCTGCACACTTCATGCGGGGTGAAGAACTGTCCCATCTCGAACTCCTTCTTCGCCTCGGCGTACTCGTTGTAGTTGGCGAAATCGGACTGCCTAAGGTTGTGCAGCCCTCCGATGCCGGTGTAGCAGTTATAGATGCTCTCCGCCGGAATGAGGTCCTTGCCGGAGTCTATGGCGAAAAGTATCTTCTCGTTAATCTCAGCACGCATACCTAGCGGTATCTGTTGGGGAATGATGGCATACATATTCTGTCGGTTGTTTACGGTTGAAAATGAAAGCACCCCGCAAGGATCGGCTTACGGGGTGCTGTGAGTTTTTCTCATGGTCAGTTCTCTCTTAGCGTGATTTCATCAAGGCGGAGACGCTTGAAACAGCTTTCGGCTGCCGTACTGTCCTTGAACTTGACATCTATGCGGCCGTTCTTGTAGAACCGGATTTGCTCGGCGTTGGTAGTCGTGAGGTCGTACCAGCCGGAAACATCAACATTGTCAGCATGGAAACCGGTAATCATATTGCTTGAACCATGAATAGTGTCATCGGCACCGAACGCGATGCCTTCACAGAAGGTTTCTATGTCGCTCCTATAGTTGTAATGAACTTGATTACGGTTGTATGACAGATAGAACTCATCAAATCTCAGAATTTCAGGGAATGTGATTTTATCTTTCTTCAGTTCCGGCTTGACCTTGCTCCAACATGATGGACGGACTACTTTCAAAAACCTGTTCAACAGTTCCTCTTCTGCCGTTTCCCGAAAACTTTTGCCGCCAAGATGTTCTATGACTGCATCCACGTAGGTTTCATAGATTGGACGGAAGCCCATCGGAAGGGTATTTTTCTCAATTTCCGGTACGGGGACAGAGACATTATATGTCTTGTTGAAGTAAGAGATGATACGGCTGGCGAAATTCATGTTGGCATTACAGTTCTTGTCAACCATATCATTGAGGATATCGAACGGTTTGAACTCGTTGTGCGAATAGTCGTCCCTGTCGTTATGGTAGGAATAGAAATCACGCATGGAAACCTTGCCGTTCTCCTCGTAATGGAACTTGCGTTCCTCCCGGTATTGTTCCGCTTCTTCTTTGAAGATGGCGTACCAGCGGTCAATCTGGTCGAGTGTCTTGTAAAGCATGTCCTGTTGGTTCTGACAATAGATCCGGTCTTGCTCCGTAATCTTGTCCTCGTTTCTCACTTGCACGCTCAGGATACCGGAAAGCAGGTCGGGAGCGTTGCTGGCCTTAGTTGCTGTTGTCGTTTGCATATCTGTTGGATTTTTAAGTGTTAGAAGTTCTGTGATTTGATTCGGTAGAAGCAGGTGATGTGTTTTTCCATGTCCTTGACAATCTTCACCTGTTCGGGATAAAAGTTGAGCCTCCGTTCTTCGGCTGGAGCATCAATCTTTTCCCATTCGGCAAGAGGAAGGAAGACATATTCCCGACGGAAGCACCATACCACTATGTTGTTTTCCCAGTTGCCTTTGAATACCGTTCCCTCGTAATCTTTCAGGAATTGTTGGAACTCTTTTTCATCACTGAAAGCTGCATCGAATCCTTGGTAGAGATTTCTTGCGGATCCGCTTGTGTCTTTGGTGAGGTAGAATTTCCGGTAAGTTTCGGTAGTGAAGTTCCCGTACTTTGGGTTAGGTTCGGCATAGAACCATAGCGGCACTTTGGCTATGAATGTCACTGCACCGTTGGCACACGCGCCGCACCATCCCCAGTCCTTGAATGCGCCTTCCGTCCATTTCAGGAATTTCATATCCTTCGGATTCACTCCGTGAAATGCCCCTCCGCTGACACTCAGACGGATATTTCTGTCTTGTTCCCACACGAAAGGCACATACGGCTGTTCGCATATTGAAAGATGCCCTTCCTTTGTATGGTGCAAATTCTCAATGAGGGCGTTGCCGTAATAATCCCCGTCTTCGGTTACATAGACCAGTCTGTCTCCGATTTGCGGTGTAATCTCCGAACGTGTCCGTTCGATGAGTTCAACATAGTTGTTGACCATATCCACATCTTTCTGTGTCAGCCCGTGCTCATGGTCGTATGAAACATTCCGTTCCCTGAGTGTTTCGATACTGTACTTTTCTTTTGTCGCCTGCTGTAACATAACAATTGATTTTTGTTAGTCCGGCTTTTCGGGGCCGGAGTTCCCGTAACTACAGGCTGTAAAAGGTCGTGTCCCGTACATGCAAGGTTGGCGGGAAAAATACCGCAAGCCCTCCGGGCGAGGATGATTTTTCCACGACACCCGGAGGGCTTGACCTTGCATTGTACGAGCAGGACACGAATTACCTTTGCCTGTGAGTTAGGGGGACTCGGCTGCGGTATGGCTGTTCTGTCCGATATGGATTATTTCATAAATTCATGATGAGATTATACCTGGAAAATTCCGGTATTCTCAGAAAAAACACTATCTTTGCATCAAGATAAAGAGTTATTTGAAAGCATGAGGAATATAGTGATTCTGAACAGTCTGGCATTTTCTTATCCGTTGCCCGTTCTCATGCGAGTTGAATATAATTCGTTGATAGTCAAATAAGATACTTCAAACTATCACAAATATAACAAAAAAAGAAGGAATCTGGTTGAGTAGATTCCTTCTTTTATTGATATTAATAGCCGCAATATGACTCTTTTGTTCGAGTTTTACCGAGGGATTTGCTTACTTCACTATGATTTCATCAGTAAATATCCAGCCACCCAGTTCTTTGCCGGCACGCGCCTGATAACGTACATAGCGTCCCTTGACGGTTCCTTCCCACGAAACATCGGAAAACTTGATTGCTTCTTCCTTGTTAACAACAAAGTCCTGATGCTTCAGTTCCGTAAAATTGACTCCGTCATCGGAAACTGAAATAACCACAGACGCAGGCAAGAATACTTCAGCTCCCACTACCTGCATGAAAGCTGCTGTGACTGAATGAATAGTGGTCTCGTTTTCCATATCAACGGTTACATCGAGGCGGTTCTTCGAGATAAATCCCTGCCATGCACCGTCACCGTAAGTCCAGTCGCCACGGATACCGTCGGTCAAAGTCACATCACCTTGTGCTGCATAAGAGGAGTTGTAAGGAGCGTTATAGATCACTTTCTTTCCCAATGCCAGATGCGTAAGGGGTTGTAAAGATTCCGGCCGACTTCCGATCTCACTCTTCAAATCGAAAGTGTGATAGCCTTTCGCCTGCAAATCCGTTACCGCTTTCAGGGCACGTGCATGGAAGTCCGGCCATGACTTACGTTCCGGAGCCGACCAGGCAACTTCCGCCAATGCCAGCGTACGTGGATATAGCATATATTCCACGTGTTCGGGAGTCGGGACATATTCAGTAAAGAGATTAACTTGCGCACCATACACAAGTTTCGCTTGTTCCGCCGACAATGAAGTAGAAACCGGATTGTAAGAATAGACTTTTTTCAATGGCAAGTATCCACCAATCGCTTCCGGCTGAGAGTACGGAGCATCCTGATAACTATCCAGATAACAGTAGCCACCCGGCGTCATGATAGCCCGGTGTCCGGAAGTTACAGCTGTAATACCGCCTTCTTCTCCCCGCCATGACATTACAGTCGCGTTAGGAGCCAGTCCTCCTTTCAATATCTCGTCCCAGCCGAGCAGACGTCGACCATGATCGTTCAGGAACTTCTCAATACGATGAATCAGATAACTTTGCAGTTCGTCCACGTGAGAGAGATGTTCGTCTTTCATTCTCTTTTGGCATTTCGGGCAAGTTTTCCACGCTGCCATACCGGCTTCGTCACCTCCTATGTGAATGTATTCGGAAGGGAAAAGCGCCATGACCTCGGTCAGCACATTCTCCAAAAAGGTGAACGTTTCTTCGTTTCCGATACAGAAGTCCGCGTTCTTGTAAGGCTCACCCGCGCAAGAGAGTTGCGGATAAGCTGCCAGCACTTCTTCCGAGTGGGCAGGCATTTCAATCTCCGGAATAATCGTGATGAAATGCTGACGAGCATATTCTACGATTTCGCGAATATCATCCTGTGTATAGTAACCTCCGGAAGCTCCAGGCTCGTCGAAACGGAGGTACTTACGTCCGCCGTTCCACCACGTCTTCCAATTGGCGTCAGTACGCCAGGCTGCAAATTCTGTAAGCAAAGGATATTTCTTGATTTCAATTCGCCAGCCTGCCGCATCTGTAAGGTGCAGATGCAGGCGGTTGATCTTATAGAATGCCAATGCGTCTATCTGTTTCTTCACAAATTCTTTAGAAAAGAAATGACGGGATACATCCAGCATTAAGCCGCGATAAGCGAAACGAGGACTATCCTGCACTTCAACAGAAGCAATGGAATAGCCTGTTCCCGAAGGCTGAGATAATTGCAACAGTGTCTGGATTCCGTAGAACAATCCCGCTCCCGATGTTGCACGGATAAGGATTCGTTCCGGAGTGACGGACAGGGTATAACTTTCGGGAGAAGGCAACTGTTCGCTCTTTTCGGTTATCAACAGAGAAAGTACGTTCTGCGTATCTTTTTTCTTTCCTTTCTTTAGATGAACCGGTAATGCTTGCAGATAGCTTTCCAGAAGTCGAGCTTCTCCACCTTGAATGTTTGTATAAAGTTTTGTTTTCTCTGAGAGTAAAAAAGAGCCCGTACCCTGCTCTATTTTCAGAGGGACAGGGATTACGGACTGTGCATGAAGAGGATGTGCCGCAAAGCACATCCCCAATACCCATAAGAAAAGACAAACTTTAGTGCATCTATTTCTTATATTCATTAATCTACTGTGATTTCATCTACAAACAAGAAAGCAGGATTTCCTTTGCCTCCATGCCATTCCGGTATTTTACTTTCAGACAAGGCAACCACCTTTACATACTGAGTTTTCACCGGAGTGAATGACAATTTATGTTCGTAGATACCATTCTTATCACTTTGTTCCATAGCAGGGTATTCTTCGGAAGCTACTTTGGTAAAGTTCTTACCGTCGTCTGATACTTCTACGGAAAATCCTCTTGCATCAAACACCCAGTCTCCCTTCTCTACGCAAGTAGAAATAGCAACGCTCGAAATCTCGGTAGGTTGCTGAAGGTCGATAGTCATATCCATATCGTTTTTATAGAATGCAATCCAACGACCGGTCTTATAGTTGCCATTTCCTTTCAGTCCGTCTACTAGTGTAGATTCACCTTTAAACATATATTGTTTGTTGACCGGTTGATTAGCTACAATCGGCTTCATGCTGGACTTACTGAAATTGATCTTCTCTGAAATCACACGACTGTTTCCGGTAGGACGAACAGCGATAGCGGAGAAGTCTGCATTTTCCTTGATTTTCAGGACACCTTCATAAAGCGGAGAAGCGGCAGTAGGTTCCGTACCGTCCAATGTATAGTGGATAGGGGCATTGTCAATGGTAGACAACGTGATGTCCAGTGTACCGTCTGCCGGGTTCGGCGTATATTCGGCTGTTACGTTAAACACATGTTTTGCATAATTGTATCCTTCTGCATCATACCACTTAATCAGTTGCGGCAAACGAGACAGGAAGTCTTCATAGTTCTTCTTGTCGGGAGTAGACCACTGGATTTCACACAATGCAGCCCAACGAGGCAATACCATATATTGCGCATGAGAGAAAGTAGGAATATATTCAGTCCAGAGATTAGCTTGCACACCCTTAATATATTTTTGTTCTTCCGGAGTAAGGGAAGTCGGCATCGGTTCGTAACTATATACTCTTTCAAGCGGCAGATAACCACCAATTCCGAGAGGTTCGTTTTCCGTATCTTTCGTCTGATAATAGTCGAAATACAAATAGGTATTCGGTGTCATAATCACATCGTGTTTCTGTTTGGCAGCTTCGATACCACCTCTTTCTCCACGCCATGACATAACGGTTGCATTAGGAGCCAGTCCGCCTTCGAGAATTTCATCCCAACCAATAATCTGACGTCCGTGGTCGTTCAGGAATTTCTCAATGTGATTGATTACGAAACTCTGCAAACGTTCTTCCTTACTATGTTTATCATCCGATTTTAACCCCAATGCCTTGATACGTGCCTGACATTTCGGGCATTTCTCCCAGCGTACTTTCGGGCATTCGTCACCACCCACATGGATATATTCTGACGGGAAGATCTCAATCAATTCAGCATATACGTCTTCGAGGAATTTCAATACCTGATCGTTTCCGGCACAAAGCACATCTTCAGATACACCCCATTGTCTCCAAACTTCATACGGACCGCCAGTACAACCTAATTCGGGATAAGCGGCAAGAGCAGCCTGCATATGTCCCGGAAGGTCAATCTCGGGGATAACCGTGATATAACGTTCGGCAGCATACGCTACTATTTCCTTAGCCTCTTCCTGCGTATAGAAACCACCATAAGGTTTGCCGTCATATTCACCGGAGTTACGTCCGATAACTGTTTCCGTTCTCTTAGAACCTATTTCCGTCAGTTTCGGGTATTTCTTGATTTCCAGACGCCAACCTTGGTCTTCAGTAATATGCCAATGGAAACGATTCATATTATGCAAAGCCATCATATCAATATAAGTCTTCACTTCATCTACAGTAAAGAAATGACGACTCGTATCAAAATGTGCGCCACGATAAGCGAAACGGGGAGCATCCTTTATCTCTACTGCAGGCAAAGCAATCTCCGCACCTATTGCGACAGGCAATGACTTACGCAATGATTGAATTCCGTAAAATACTCCGGCCTCTGTAGGAGCAGTGATTGTAATTCCGTCACCGGTAACTTTCAATTGGTAAGATTCCGGATTTTCGGATTCTGTCCCAAGTGCCAATACAATTGCATTCTCTCCTTCTGTTCCGGCTTCGATAACAAAATCTTTTCCGGTAGCTGTTTTCAAGTAGTCTGCCAGAAATTTCGCGTTACGTTGCATATTCTCATTACCTTCCGGATAGAGAATCTTCACACTACTCTTCAGAATGAAGGGGTTTCCCGAGGCTGTTACAATTTCCTGAGGCATGGGAATAATCTGGTAATCAGCTTCTTGCTGAGCCGATTGACAAGAGGCAAAAAGCCCTGCTACCGCCAGACATCCCGTTAATTTTAAGAGTTGTTTCATAAACTAAAAAATTAGGTGTTAAGTTATTAATAGAATTATTTAATTATAGGTCTCACGAATATGCTTCACAGTCAGAGGCAGTTCCTCCCCTTTCTTTATTTGAGGAGAAGTAATGAGAATCGTTTTACGTTCTCCGGGCAGAAGATCGAAAAAGTTGTCACTAAAACGGGCACCCTGTAATGGTACTTCGATAAAGACGTCTTTTGCCAAAACAGGAGAAAGAAGTGTCAGTTCGCATTCGCCATCTGTCTGCCTCATTTTATAGGAAATAGTCGTTTCGGGCAAAAGCAGTTCTTTGGTCTTTGCAAAGAAATAAACCGTTTCATCTACCACATGTCCGGATTTGTCTTTCAAGGTAAGCAGCATGAAGCAGTGGAGGAGTTCTTCCGAAAGCGGGCGTTTTGTCGAAGACAGTAAGGCGTCAAGTTTTGTCCGATATACACATTGAGAGGTATTTGCAGGAACCGACAAAGATCTCAATAGCATCGGTTTACTGATCTTTTTTCCCTCAAAGTCTATGACTTTCATTTCTAATGTCATTTTCTCCAACGTATCAAGGCGATCGGAAAGAAGGTAGACACATAAGCTGTCATTCCGCTGAATAGGGTTGATATGAATAGGAGCAAAAGCACGTTTCGCCTGATAATGCAAAGCTTTCCAGTTACCATAATAGTCGATACTCGACCATGAAACAACGGGCCAGCTATCGTTCAACTGCCAGTATAGAGTACCCATGCAATAAGGACGGTTACGACGGTGAGCTTCCAAGCCATGACGCATTCCCTGGCCTTGCAAAACCAGTCCGACGTATACAAAGTCCTCAAATTTCTCAGGTACGATATAGTCACGTTCCATGTAAGTACGGATCAAAGCATTGCCAATACTACTCTTTTGGTGGGCATTCATCACTTCCGATTCGATTTGATAATCTTCAGGAGCTGCGAATGTAGCAATAGTTTTCATCTCAGGGAAGGATTGGAAACCAAATTCGCTCATGAAACGTGGCAAGTCGGTATCCAATGATTCAAAAGGTTTCTGTCCGTACCAAACACCCCAATTATGGCTATCGCCTATTCCCCATGATTCGGGACGTCCCCAGTTGGCTAGATAAGGGGAGCTATGGATATAAAAGCGGTCAGCATCGAGTTCTTTCACCTTGGCGGGAAGTAGTTCACGGAAGAGTTTGTCGTAACCGGACATCATTTCCTGATAGATTTCCGGAGTGTATTTTTTCTGATACCCCCAATATTTCAAGGCTTCCAATATCTCATTGTTGCCACACCACATAGCCAGCGAAGGGTGGTTGCGAAGACGGCGGATGTTGTAGCAAGCTTCCTCCTCTACCCGCTTCAAGAATGTAGGGTCAGACGGATAAGGGGTACAAGCGAACATAAAGTCCTGCCAAACCAAGATGCCGTTTTCATCCGCCAAATCATAGAAACGATCGTCTTCATACGTTCCTCCACCCCATATACGGACTACATTCATGTTGGCCTCTTTGATATCACGGAACAATGTCTGATAGCGTTCGGTAGTCACAGAGGGCAATAGAGCGTCCTGTGGTATATAGTTGGCACCTTTGGCGAACATCGGAATGCCATTCACTTCAAAATAGAAAGATTCTCCGTCCGCATCTTTCTCGTTCACCAACCGGACGGTACGTAAACCGATACGGTGGGATTGCTCGGCTACCACTTTACCGTCAAAGACAACTTGAGCAGAGAAATCATACAAAGCCGGTTTGCCCCAACCATTCGGCATCCAGCGTACCGGAGACAGGACTTCGGAAGGGATATGGATAGAGTTGAGTCCGGGTTGCAAAGTGACAGAACGGCTAATTACAGTTTCTTCTCCTTTTTCAAATGAATAATTAATCCGTATTTCTGCTTGAATCGATTGAGGAAGTATATTGTTTATTTCCAGTTCATTAGATAGTTCGGCAGAGTGTTCTGTCAGCGACAGTTGCTTGATATGATAATCATTAATGGAAGCGGCGTCATAAAAACGAATTTTTACCGGACGCCAAATACCACTAGTTACCATACGGATTCCCCAATCCCAACCGTAACTGTAAGGAGCTTTACGGGAGAACACACTCAGATGTTTCTCATGGTGGTCATTATCCGCCGGATAGTTGAATCCGTTGGAGGCATATTGAGGAAGAGTTTGCCGGATAGGTGAATGGAAATATATATGGAGTAAGTTTTCCCCTAGACGAAGTTGTGGCTTTACAGGTAACGAATAACCGACAAACATATTATCGGACTTTAACAGTAAGGAACCGTTGAGATAAACATCTGCATAGGTATCAAGACCTTCAAAGATGAGCTGGGCATCATCCCGCTCCAATTGTTCCATTGTAACGGTAAAAGAAGTGCGGTATTCCCAATCTTCGTTTTCCACCCATTGAATCTTCTGTTCATTCATTCCATAAAAAGGAGAAGGAAGTAATTTGTGGTGAATAAGGTCCTGATGTACTGTACCGGGCACTTCTGCCGTTCGCCATAGTTCTGTTCCTGCTTGAGAAAATTCCCAGCCTGTGTGTAGAAGTACAACTTCTGAATTGTCATTACTCTGTGCATACGCCATGCTGCAACAACATAGTAGTCCGCATGCTATCTGAGCCTTTTTTCCTGTCAAATTCAATATCATAGTGGGGGTATTAGATATTAACGGAGTCAAAGATATTACTTTTTTGTCAATTTTCCCCCATTATTCGACCGTTATTTTTATAATTTCCGGAGTACGGACACCGGGCTTCAATTCTCCATTAATATTATAATATGTTTTATCCCACCCCACTAACGCAGCTCCGGCACGCGCTACCAGCGATGTACGGGCAACTTCCTGCCAGATGTCCAGATTGATATTATAGACCAATATACGGTCATTAAACTTATACCATTCTACCGGATGAAGGAGGTAATCTTTTTCAGGACACCGTAGAGCCGCTAGAAATATGTCTTTGTTTACTCCACCTGTACATAATACCAAGCTATCATTTAATGCAACGGCAGCTCCCCCCCCTAAAGATACAACCTCTCCGTCACTTCCTTTCGGAGTAGCTACAGGCATCCATCGCCGAGATACGGAAGAATAACAGTAACCACTTGTGGAAAGTGTTGCCGGTTTTCCTTCCGTAGAAGGAGCAAATCCTCCCCATAAATAGAAACGGTAGTCGTCTCCCCTACGCTGGCCGGCACAAACGGCTTGTGTACGTGCATCTCCGGGATATTCCGGTAACTCATGCCAGCCTACAGAAAGATTAGTTAAATCGAGTCGGAGGAAGGAATTGGATGGCTTTCCGTTTCTATTTCCTCCGGCTATGAATAGTTGTTCCCCAATTAGCGTCCCACACATATTATCTAGAGCATAAGGTAAAGCCGGTAATGTTTCGATGACGACTTTCCCTTTCTTCTTATTTTTCCCATTCTTTTCGCTTTTCTCATCCCAGCGGATTTTATAAACAGAAGTTAGTGCATCCTGACCGTCAGTTCCTCCTATACAGATGATTCCATCCGAACAGGATACAGAAACGCCATAAGCGGCAGAAACGGGAAGTTCTCCAACTTTATTCCAGACAAACACTGTATCTGGATTCATCTCTGCTACATAAATCCCCTGATAGTATTTCTTTTTTCCTCCTTCATCGGCGGGGATTCCGGGAAAATTACAACCTCCTGCCAACAGCAGTTTCCCATTCAGCATTCCTGCATAACAGGCAGAGACTCCTGATTTAAGTCCTTTCTCCGACTTAGGAAATCCCTCCATTCTTTGTAAATGGAGATCGGCAACAAAAGATTCGGGCGCTTCCGCACGAAAAGTTGACGCGGGCAAACCTGCCTCATTCACCAAATTTGCACGTGTGAAAGGTTGCCAGCCATAACGGATATATCGCGGACGTTTCACTTGTTCGCTATATACTTTTATCTGACCGTTTATTATTTCGGCAACTGCGGGATAATAAACGCCGTCTGTCTCGGCAACTTCAAACGTACGCAAAGGACCACCGTCCGAACTCTTCAACCCCTTGCCGTAATCAAAAGTAACATATACGACATCTTCACAAAAATCGGCCCGACAAAATAAGGGTCCGGAAGGCAACACATCATGCATTCCATAAGTTTTATTCAATGCCCAGCGAGCCAAGCGTTCTCCAACCGGTTTTTTATTTCTAGGATGTACATCCAACGAATCACCATAATCACTTGATACTGCCATACCGGTATTCGGAATTTCAGCCATCATTCTACGCTGGCTGTCACGGAACCACGGCCACGAAGGACGAGCTATACTGGAAAGCTGTACATAATAGAATGGCAAATCCTCATTCTTCCAGTTCTTACGCCAACTACCGACTAAGAGTTTAAAGAGCTTCTCATGAGCTTCGCAATTATGAGCGTTTGATTCCCCCTGATACCAGATCACACCTCTGACGGGATATTGCTCCAACGGCCGAATACCGGACTCGTATAAATAACAAGGTTCATAAGGGTGGCGCTGAAACTTCTCCTTCGAGAGTTTAACATTCAATGCAGCTCTTCCACGTACCCAGTCCTGTATAAAGTCATTACGCGTCCAATCTTTTAATATAGCCGGGAATTGATATTCCAACGTATTCCGGTCAATCCATGATTCGGTGGGTGAACCGCCGATAGCATTACAGATCAACCCCACCGGAACCTTCAAGCTATCCCGCAACATCTGACCGAAATAATAAGCGATTGCAGAGAAATGGGCAGCATTGGCAGGAGTACAAATTTCCCATTCGGTCTCCTTATAATATTGAAGATGATTCAAGGAATCGAGAACGGAAGCGTCCCATTGCACTGCGTCCGTGCGCCAGCGCGCTTTCATGTCATACAAACGTAACTGTTCGTCGGCAGCTTGAGGAATGTCTTTTTTGCCGGTAATAGTCTGCCGTAACATAAATTCCATATTCGACTGACCGGAGCATAACCAAACCTCTCCTATCAAGACATTTGTATATTTCAAGATTCTATGAGGGGTAGAAATTGTTAGCGTATAAGGTCCTCCCGCTTTCAACGGTGATAATTTCACGGACCATTTACCGTCCGGTGCAGCCTTTGTAATCCACCGCTGGCGGTCTATGCAAACTGTTACTTGCTCTCCTGCATTGGCTATCCCATGAACCTTCAAAGGAGTATCGCGCTGAAGAATCATATTATCCGTATAAAGCGGAGATAATTTCAAGCCTCCATAATCTCCGGTGATAGCCGAGTAAACTGTTCTCGCCATTATCGCTGCCCCTTCAGCAGCAGGATGAACAGCGTCCGGCAAAAGATAAGGATATGGATAAAGCGGTTCGTGGAAATCGATTAACTGTACCCCGGCATAGCGTGCCACCGTTTCAATAGCCGTTTGTATCTCTCCATGCCAATCACGGGTTCCCGACAAAAAACGGGTATGGCGGTCGGCAATCGGAGTCATTCGTGCAATGATAATCCGTACAGCGGGATTGGCCTCACGGAATGTATCAATCAGCTTCAAATAATCTTTCACAAAAAAATCACGGTAGTTAGGCCAATTGCGAGGGTCGGTATCATTGATACCCAAATGAATGACAACAATATCTCCTGCAAAATCCAATGCTTTCCGATATTCTTCCTGTCGAGTATAAGGGCGATGTCCCTGATTAAGCAGGGTAGCGCCAGGTTTCCCGAAGTTCTCGACTTCATAACGTTCTCCCAGCAGCTTTTGCAACTTCACAGGATAAGATTGTGTTGCACGGTCAGATAATCCTGTACCATAGGTAATACTGTTTCCTACACATGCAACCTTTATCCGTTGCTGGGCAGACAACACCCAACAAACGAACAGACAGACGAATAATAGTAAAATCTTTTTCATTTATTTCTTCCCAATGTAAGGTTTCACAATCTCTACCCATTTCAAGTAGCCTTTCCCCAGAAGATGCAAACCATCATTTGTATAGGTAGTGTTCATCTTTCCGGTTTGTTTGTCTATAAAATGGGAGTACAAATCTATATAGGTCGCTCCTTCTTTTTCTGCCAAGCCGACTAACCCTTTATTGATTTCAGGGATAACCTGCCAACGGGAAGTATGTCCCTTGAACATATTGTAATGGTCGGTGACCGGAAGAACACTTTGCAGATATAGCTTTGTTTTAGGCGAATCTGCCTTTATCTTCCTGACAATCATCTCAATACGGGATACAATAGTATCGGCGGGAGTTCCCCTACTCACATCATTAATACCAATCAAAAGAAATATTTTAGCGGGCTTTCCCTTCAGGATAGCATCAAGACGGTCATATACTCCCATACAAATGTCGCCGCTGATTCCACGGTTTTTGACATGTTTGTTCTTGAACAGTTCCGCCCATTCGGCACCGTTTGTGATACTGTTTCCCAGAAAAATAATGTCACTGGAAGTAACAGGCAGTTCTTCAAACAATGTAGCACGCTGGTAGTAAAACGTAGAATATTTGCGTTCTTGTGCGCGGCATAACAAAGACAGGGTCAATATGACCACTAAAAAAAAGATCTTTTTCATGACTATTCTTTTTATTTACTCATTAGCATATCCGTTTTTCATTATAGCATATCTGAGTTTCATTATAACATATTCAAATCTGCTCATAGCATATTTATAAATAGTTCTCTCTCTATAATCGATATGTCACTCTAGTGTTTTATTTGGTGAGTAAATGAGTCCTTCTACCGCTTTCTGTCCGTCAAGAGTAACAAAGACAGTAGTAAACATCCATTTTACTAGCCGGACTTCCGGGCTAACAAACTTCCCTACCGGTAATTTCAAAAGTACTTTATTCCAGCCTTTTTGCAGATGAACTTCCAAAGGCGGGCGTGCCACACAATTTTCGTTGCCCAAAGCTATTTCATTGCTTTTGGTGCGGTGAGTAGCTGTCCAGACAGGCGGTAATATTTCCTGTTCATTTATCCAGATACGGCTTTCCTTATAATCCCATTTTCCCGGCAGAGGAGGAAGATCGGCTTCGGAGCGTCCGTAATTCTGAAATTCAGCCCACAAACCAACGTTTTGTTCTTTCGGCGAATAGACATAGGTGTAGGCGTAGGCCGTATGGTTTTCTTTCGGTTCTTTATAAAATCCGGGAATAAGCGTCCCCCACACGTGGCGTAAATAGATTCCGGCACCAATAGCAGGACGCACATTGTATGTTTTTCCTCCATAGCTGTAACTATCCTGCATAGTTTCTTCCGGAGGAAAAGCCTTTGCCAGATTTCCTTCGTTCGGGAAAGCATCTGTAATATTCCATTTCACATTTGTCTGACGGACATACGCAAACGGATAACCGTCAAAAGTATGTTCTTTATGCCACAACAAACGACGTTCAAAATCGGCAAAACTTCTGAATAGTTCCGAATGCTCGTCGGTTGGAAGTATTGTTCCGTTCTTATCGAAATATTCCGTCCCACCACCTTTCCAGGCACGTTCCGCCATAGCCAGCATATTAGGATAGAAATTATTTTCGATAATCATCCCCCACTCGGTACTGACTAACCTGTCATTCCAGATAGCCAGGATTGTCCCTGCCAAATCTTCGCTTCCTTGTTCCTTATTATAAATACGACTGTTGTACAATGCTATGATATCACCAAAGGTGTCAAAATGATTCAGATAATGAAAACGTGAGTCAATGGCGGGAATCCCTTTCTGCGCCTTTCCACGATAACTCCAAAGTTGAGTCATGTCAATCTCCCCGGGTTTGTAGTGCCAACCCGGATTCCATGAAATTACTTTCTTACCTTTGGAACGTACATAGGACACCATTTCCGGCACAAAACGGGGATTGGTAAACTGCACTTCATCCGTACCGATATGCAAATAAGGCACATCAAACGTTTCACAGACTTCATCCATCAACAATTTCAAAATTTTCATCCCTTCAGGACTTTGCATATCATGGCGGAAAGTACGTATAAATGCAGCGCTATGTCCGGGCATATCTATTTCGGGAATCAGCGTCATGTGATGTGCTTTACAGAATGCAACCAACTCCTTGGCTTCTTCCAGCGTATAATATTTGCCGGGCATGCGGGTGGTATTCGCACTATCGTTCAGCATCGGAAAAATCTTACTTTCCAGACGCCAGGATTGATTCTCGGTCAAATGCCAGTGAAAAACATTGATTTTGAATTTGGCAAGCGCGGCGATTTCACGCTTAAGTTCATCCAGTGAAATGTAGCTTCTTCCAACATCCTGCATAAATCCGCGAACCCGGAAAGCAGGCCAGTCGATGATCTCAGCTCCTTGAATATGCGTTTTTGAATTCCTTTTTTCTGCCAGCTGCCTTAAAGTTTGCATAGCCCAATAAACACCGCGTTCGGTTACAGCCTCAACAATTATCCGCTTCTTTGTGATGCTCAGTCGGTAGGCTTCATCCTGGTTCATCGGTATTTCGGGGAGGGTCGGCAGTAATTTAACTTCAATAGTACCGGTTGCCTTGGGGGAGACGGTTCCTCCCATTTCGGAGATAAGAGTTTCCCACTCCTGTTGAAGCACAGGAGTGGAAAGCTGTACCTTATTCACCTGAAAGTTTAAATGAGAGGGGGTAAACTTTTGCGGCTGGGGGAGCAGGTGATAATCACCTGCTTTTACCACTGAAATTGTGCATAAGTTAATTATAATATATATAAATAATATGAGTTTTTCATTATTACAGGTCGTATGATAATTCCTATTGTATTATATCTCTCAGCCGGATTGCCTGAAAAGTCATATGAGCGACACTGCTTTCATATAATATGCCGACTGTCTCTTTATCAATCATTGTCAAACAAGAATATCCCCAACCGTCACCTTCATCCAGCATCACTTGATGTTCGGGTAGCCAGGTGATACCTCCATCCAGACTGGCCTTGATCGTGATATGATGACGACCTTTTACCGTATTCGGATTGGAGAATAAAAGAATATCCTTATTTAATGTGTTGTCTGCCGCTTTCACGCTGATTAAACTTGCCATACACACCGGTTCCTGTAAAGCTTTACGGGAAGAAGGATGTTCTGTCCAAGTCTTACCGAGATCCTTGGTAGTAGCGACAGCACGACTGCCTCCACGGTTATCTCTCATATTTAACATCAGTACGCCAGGCTCCACTTCCGCTACCTGAGCTTCTGTTGTATTGGTGCGCGCATAGTTATGGATTTTCCATGTTTCGCCACGGTCTTTGCTATACATAATTCCCGCATTCGGAACACGGGTAGAATCGATAAACTGAATCGGGAATACCAATGTGCCGTCTTGCATGGTGATACCTCGTCCCGGTCCTTGCAAAAGGAAATACCAGGATGGATCTTTCACCTGATCTGTTATATTAATAGGCTCCGACCACGTTTTACCATCGTCCGTACTCTTTGACAATACCAACTGGGCCGTATGATTCATATCCATTCCCGGATAAGAACTCCACCAAGCACGCTGATTACCCATTCCATGTGTCCAAGCCGCCACCACCCATGTTGTGTTGGTCTTGGTATCCACTAAGATCGAAGGGTCGCCAACACCGTTCTGCGCAGCAGGCAAACCGCCAGTTTCACCAAAAGCTAAAGGTAAACGCATCTTCTCCCATGTTTTACCACCGTCTACACTACGGCTCAAACCGACGTCCACATGTTCCTGCAAATCAACACTGCTATTATAACGTACATCATAAACTCCCAGCAATGTTCCTTTATTAGTAGTTGCCAATCCCGGAATACGGAAGGCAGCCGAACCATCGTCACCGGCATGGCGTACCCCTACTCCTACCCTATGAGCTATATTCTCCGGCGAAACCGTATGCATAAGTGCTTCTTTATTATCAACCTTAACAGTAACAATCTTAGCTGACACTTTATCCAGCAAAGAGGCGCCCGGTTTCATTTGCAGACTGATCCAGAAATAATTGATTCCGGGAAAAAGTTTCTGATTAGCATTCAGTATCACTTTCCGCCCGGGATTATTTACCTGTGATTTATTAATTGAATAAGAAGGATTCGCAGCCAATGTCTTCCCCGGCGTATGGCTGGAAATATAAGATACGGGAGTAAAGAATTTCTTACCATAGTTTTGTCTGGCCTCCGTACCACTATAATATAACTTAACGGACTGTATATCCGCCATATTCACATCTTTGCCAAAATTCAAAACTACTTCATCCAAACTACGACTCTCTTTTGCATTCAAACGCAACATAAACAACACGTTATCCTGTCGTTCAATCAAAATTGGAATCTGAGTTTCACGCACAAATACAGTATCCGATGCAACAGCCTGCAAAGTCCCACAGACAGATAAAAAAAGGATAGATAATAATAAAAGTAGGTTTCTTTTCATGGTATTATTAATTGTTTGGGCACAAAGATATAAATTTATCATATTACCAGCAAATAATTAAATATTTTATTATATACAAGAATATTAATAAACTAGCATTAGTGTGCCATTTCTTTCTTTAAAAGGAAGAAAAAGATAAAAAGCGAGATAGATAAATTAGTCCCTATCCCGCTTTTTATCACAATGTACTAACTTTTATTCCGGCTGCTTTTTATAAGTGTCATATCCCGGAGTTTGTTCCAGTAATGGATTGATATTCATCGTGCTAATATCCAATGGCCATAAAAGTTTATGCTTTTCACTCGTACTAATCAAAGAAGAAGTAGACGGATAATTGGCTGCTGCCGAAAACGCCAACGAATTATGAGAAGCATCCTGCATACGTACAACATCAAACCAACGTTTACCTTCCCAGACAAATTCCTTATCGCGTTCGTGCAATATAGCCAATTCGTTTGCTTCAAAACTACCGTCAGCGTATTCGTGCCCGGCATAGTCGTCGCCATAAGCACGCTTACGTACATCATTAACATAAGTACTGCATGATTCACCTAATCCGTTTGCCACTTCGGCCATCATAAGCAAAGCGTCCGCATAGCGATAGATAATAATATCCGTATCATAAATACGATTGTTATTAGAGTTAATTGAACCTATGCCTTTTTTCATAACGCAGCCAAAACTTGCAAGATCTTTATCTTCTTGAGTATAATATTCCAAAAAGGTTACATCACGACGAGTATCTTTTTCATCATAGGCAGACCAGAAATCATAGGTATATTCATGCCTGAATACACCGCCAGTCCCTTTCAGATTCAAAGTGTCGGTTTCTATCCGCTTGCTGTCACGTCCATACACCTGTCCGATAAATACTGCATCCTGATATAAAAATTGCCCAGCCCAGTTGGTTGCTTCACCGTCGGCAAAGTGTAATGTGAAAATAATCTCTTTATTATTACGATTGGAAGTACTGAAAACATTTTCAAAATCGGACAGTAATTCAAACTTACCTATAATCTGATTCAAAGCTGCTTGAGCAACCTTCAAATCAGTTGTTCCGGTAGCAGTATGTCCGGTAATGGTCACTTTAGCAGCCCACATATATATTTCCGCTTTCAACATCAGGGTAGCAGCTTTGGACCATATTGTTTTATCGTAACTATTTGTCACTGTAATATCTGCATAATTATTCTCTGATTTTTGAATATCACCTTTTATAAATTCAAGCGTTGCTTCCGCTGTCGCACGTTCCACATAAAATTTGTCCGCAGTCACCTTGCCATTCAAGAGTTCAACTTCAGTGACAATAGGCACTCCCCCATACGTCTTATAAAGCATGAAATAATATAATGCCCTCAATCCATACGCTTGAGCCAAATAGTGTTTTCTGTTTGTATCATCCAGGAAACTGCATTCATTCTCTACTTGCTGAATAAAATGATTGACTTGCATGATTGGAGAATAAAGACCGTACCAATTACTAATACCCGGCCTGTCTTGATCGATTACATTGGAACGGAGATTAGCATAGTTCAAACTAGTATTTTCAGATGAAGTTCCTACACGTTGTGTTCCACCACGAACTTCTCCTAGAACATAGAACATATCATAATAACTTCTCAGTTGAGAATGCATACCTGTCATATATCCATCAACTTGAGCTTCATTATTCCAATAGTTTCCACTTCCGAAATAATCCTCGGGAGCCAAATCCAAAGCATCGCATGATGTATAGAGGACAGAGGATACAAATAAAGAAATGATGTATATTATTTTTTTCATAATCTGTCTTTTTTATATGTTAGAAAGAAACGTTGATACCAAAAATTACAGTGCGAGGCAATGGATATCCACCGTTGTTATCCGCCTTTTCAGGTGAGAACAAGTGCTTCGCTTCTGTCAGATAACCTAAGTTTTGTCCTGTCACAGATAATTCCACGTTACTCAATTTAGCTTTTTGCACCCATATCGACGGTAACCGATAAGTTAGCGACAGTTCACGAAGTGCCAGATAATTACCATTATACACAAACATGGAAGAACTACGGCAATAGTTTCTCTTTCCCAACTGATCCGCCCAAACATATGTAGGATATTTAGCGTTCGGATTGTCCGGTGTCCAAGTATCCTTAGTTTCCTGGATAGTATTATATGTACCTTGCGCGCAAGCCATAATCCACATTGATTTCCAGTCTACCGCTTTGAACCCTAAAGCATAGTCGAAACGCGCCGATAACGTCAAGTCTTTCCAGCTCACCGTAGTATTGAAACCGCCTGTCCACTTCGGTACCGTATTTCCTACCTTTACCATATCATAATTATCAATCACGCCGTCCCCATTGACATCTTTCCATTTTACGTCACCTGGCTGAATAGGTAGTGCGTTTTCTTTTTGGCTGTCGGACAATTTATTATAACCTTCTGCCCCTCCATATAAAGGTCTGCCGGTCGATCCATTATTACCGGACGTAATATCAATCAAACCAGCCGGTATCTCATCCTGTGATTTATAGATACCGTCAGCGATAAACATATACAAGTCACCCGGACGTTGTCCTTCCTGATAGCCTCCTACCCACATTTTAGCGTCACCATAGCCGGTATATACCTGATATGCATCTTGTCGATTACGCTCCAGCCCGTTATCCGGCAACGCTACGACCTTATTTTTGTTCAGTGCTCCATTCCAGTTCAGATTCCATTTCCAGTCTTTCCGGTCAATAATACGGAAAGCCAGTTCAAACTCAAATCCTTGATTCTGGAACTTACCGTTATTGGAAACCACAGAACCTACTCCAGACGTGGAAGGTACGGTGATATTAGCATATTTATCACTAGTCAGACGATTATAATAGGTCAAATTAGCATTAATACGATTTTCGAGAAAGCCTAAGTCAAGACCGATTTCAAAAGTTCTGGATTTCTCCCACATCAGATAAGGATTAGGAATACTTCCCAAAAGAAATCCCGTAGCACCATTGTAAGTATTACTACCGTATGACCCCTGTACGGTATAATTGCCTACAAAGTTCTTGTTGACATTACCGTTCAGACCGAAACTTGCACGTAATTTACCAAATGAAAGTATATCGCTTGTGTTTGCCATAAATTTCTCTTTGCTGAAAACCCACCCGGTCGAAACACCCGGAAATACTCCCCAACGGTTTTCTTTTGCCAGTTTAGAATAACCGTCTTTTCTAAGTACCAGTGACAAGAGATATTTTGATTGATAATCATAATTTACACGTCCGAAGAAAGACATGATACGCTGACGTGAATGCCAAGAGTCAATAGAGCGTTTTCCCTCTTCTTTTGACGTATACTGTAAATCCATAAAGTCGTCGGTCGGGGCTCCCGAACCGGATGCATTGAAACCTTTATTATAAGAATCATAATATTCGAAACCAGCCATCGCATCCAGATAATGATCTTTGTTTATCTGATAATTATAATTTAATACAGCATTATAGGTCTGATCCAGTGTGCGGTCATAATAAGCAGAGGTGCTGCGTGAAGTAACCTTATTTCCCGGAGAACTTAAATAATCCTTATTAAAGCTTTCGTCCTTTTCTTCCTGATAATACCAGATTGCACCAAGCTTTAACGAAAGTCCTTTCATGAAGTTTACAGTGAAAGATTGATTCATTGTAAACTTATCAGTGTTCTGATCCCGGACAAACTTATCAAAATTATACTGCTGATTACCATCCCCGGAGTTAGGGCCTAACAGCATCTCTCCATCTGCATTGTAACCGCGGAAAGTAGGAGGCAATGACAAACAACGAGAAAAATAATTAGCCTCTGCTGTCTGAGTCGCAGGCAACCCGTTCCAAGTAGCGTCCGCAAAATTAAAACTGGAACTGGAAGTTAACCATTCTTTCAGCTTATAATCAGCATTGAAGGTAAAGGTTATACGCTTATACCAGTTGCCGTATGCCGTACCGTCACTCTTATTATAACCTAACCCGGCATAGTAGTTCCCTTTTTCATTTCCGCCACTTACACTTAAATTATAATCCTGTGAAAATGCTGGAGTTTGGACGTTGAAATCTGCAATGTCTGTGTTTTTATAAATAAGTTTATCCCCATAGATAGGGTCGATCATTGTTTGCCAACCTTGATCCAACAAAAAAGCCAGATTATCAGTATATTTCATTGTACTCCAAATAGCAGAACTCGTTTTGTTTCCATCCAGAGGGGTCACCCCGTCACTCGCAAAATAAGCATTACCTGTACCGTAAGGAGTAGCACTAGTCAATGAACTAAGTGAAGACCATGCCTTCACAACGCTTCCGTCCGGATGTTTCATATCTCCCATATAAGCATTCTTATATCCCATACGCATCCAATAAATATAATCTCCGGCATCAAGAAACTCATAGGAATTTTTGAAATAGTTTAACCCGAACTTTGCTTTCAGGTTCACTTCTGCTCTTCCGCTTTTTCCGCGCTTGGTTGTAACAAGGATTACACCATCATTGGCACGTGCACCATAGATTGCAGTAGCACCGGCATCTTTCAATACTTCCATTGATTCAATATCATCCGGATTGATATCACTCAAAGAAGAACGTACCTGTCCATCAATCAGAATCAGAGGAGAGCCAGAACCATCAAAGTTAGTACCTCCACGAAGGACCAGCGTCGGTGTACTGCCCGGATTACCGGAAGTCTGGCTAACGGACAAACCTGCAACAGCTCCGGATAATGCCTGACCGGGATTTGAATACAATCCCTGCTTCAATGTTTCTTCTTTTACCTTGGAAATTGAGTTGGTAACTTTAGTACGCAACTGTTTACCGCCATAACCGGTTACTACCACTTCTTCCAGCATCTCAGAATCTTCTTTCATCTGAATCCGGAAAGAAGTCTTTCCTTTAAGATCAATTGTTTGTACTTGATATCCGATATACGAAACTCTGATTTTTCCGTCCGGATTCATGTTTAATACAAATTTACCATCGATGTCAGTAATGGTACCATTTGTTGTACCCACTTCGACAACACTCGCTCCGATGATTGGTTCACCAGCAGCATCGCTTACCACACCGGTAATTGTTTTTGTCTGTGCCATAGCCCCTATGGAGCAGAAAAGACACAACATAAGCAAAAGGATGTCTTTTTTCATTAGTATTACTTTTTGTTAATAATTGAAATAATTTTAGATACTTATCTAAGTCCAATTAGAACTAATCGTCCGGTAATACCTCATCTCCCTACGTCAGATTCCTCTTTAGAATTTTCATCGGAGCAAAAACATATTCGCAAAATCGACCTGTTTTCTACCTATTTAAGATATAACTCTTTCCTTTTATTCATGACTTTAATAATACAT
>ERZ773142.271-NODE-271-length-57701-cov-14.8643_pt1 | contig 57701 bp, 103 predicted proteins | sample MGYA00580853_ERZ773142 | MGnify/ENA primary metagenome ERZ773142 (study PRJEB29015, sample SAMEA2737862) | human gut metagenome | biome: human gut; feature: human-associated habitat; material: faeces | place: China | collected 2012 ... | reverse complement strand
GTTGCATCTATATCTTTTTGAATATATTTTATAGAAACATCTTCTAGATTCCCAAATCTGTCAGCATTCGCTAAGACAGATAAATCAACAAAATTACTGTTAGGTGCTGAGATTTGTATTCCCTCGTAATTAGTTTCACATCTATAATACTTTCCTGTTTTAGGTTCTAAATAAACATTGTCTTTTGTAGCTGTTGAAAGAGGAAATGTTCCATCATATCTTCCTATAACTCCTCTATCATTAAAGTCAGAATATCCTGCCATAATTTTTGCTACTTCTTGTAAATTTTTTCCAACAGCATTTTTATTTTCAGGAGTTAATAAAGAAGTTAATTCACTTAACACAGCTCTTGTTACTTCTTCTTTTAATCTCATTTCTTTTTTTGTCATAATAACCTCCTATTTTTTGTATTTAGCTAAAAGAGTATCTACTTCTTCATTAGTCAAAGCATTAACATAATTGTAATAATTTGCATATAATTTATTAGTTAGTAATATCCCATTAGAGTTTGTAGAACTAATTACAAATAAGCCAATAGGACTATCTCCGAGAATATTTTCTCCCCACAATTCAACTTTATCTCCTTCTTTAAGATAAGTTGCGGCTTTCATTTCATTTATAGAATTAAAAACATATTTATCTTTTAATTCAGTAATTTCAAATGTAACAGAAGAAGTATATCCTATATAGTTAAGAATATTTAATGTTCTACTAAATTTACCCTTACTTTCCATAGGGATTAAATCCCCTTGTGTTCCTGCATTTGAGTAAGAATATAAGATTTCAGACGACGGATCATCTTTTATTTTTGCAAAAACTCCTATTTCTTTCCAAAGGATATCTTCTCTAAAACCAGAGTTATCAAAATAACTTTTAATTTTTAAAACTTTTTTAGTTGATAATACATTAGTTTCTAAGATATTCATTTCTTTAAAGGAATCTTTTATATCTATTAATTGTGCTATATTTTCTTCAGGCCCAAGTTCACCTTTTCCAAGTTTTACTTTAGTAAAAACAAGTATTTTTTCTTCTCCTATAGCTCTATTTAAAAGTGTTTCTCCTCTTTCAGTTAATGTAAATTTTGGGAAAAAAGCCATTATTAACCTCCTATTTCTATAAGTTGAGTATCTTTCACTATATTAGTAAATATCCACTCTTGTTTTAATTCCATATTCTGTTGTTCTACTAAATGATTACAACCTATTTCAATAACATCTGTATCAAATATTATATTTGTAGGGAATATATCTACTCCTTCACAATTAAAGAAGTAATCTCTTTTAATCTTTACTCCCGCGGCTATAATTCCTTCTATTTCATCTAATATTTCAGTTTTAAATGAATTAGTTAGATCATAAGTTATATAATAACCTAAATCATTTTCCATAAGTTCAGGATTTTCTACATATAAAGGCTGAATATTAGGATAAAATCCTACAACATTATTTATAATTTTTAATATATTGTCATGTGTAGGAACTACATGTCTTTTAAACATTTCAACTTTTAAAAACTGTCTATATTCTTCAACTGTTTCTCCATCTCTTTTATATCTATTTAAATTAGCACCAAAAATATTTAACCCATCAAGAGTAGCTAAATCAAGAACTCTATTTTTTAAAAGTTCTTTATAATCTCCTGTTTCAAATAAATCTGCAACTAATTTATATTTTTTTAAAGTATCAGGTTCATGATATACAGGAGGAAGATGAGAAATCATATATTTATAATTATTCATATTTTTCCTCCTCTACAGAGTAGAATATACAGCTTTTTCTGTATTTCCCAAAGCTACATACGATACCCAAGTTTCAGTTCCTTGCTTTTTAAAAGAAATATTAATATTTTTATAATTATTTGAAAGTGGAAAATACTTTTTCAAATATTCAATAGCACTTGATGATGAAACTATATCTCCTACTCCAACAGTTTTTAAATATTCAGCAATGCAATTTTTAGCTTCTGTTACATTACTTTCACCTAAAATCTCAATTTTTATATCAACTTTTACTTGTGTTGGTCTATCAAAAGCCACTTCAATCAACTCTCCATTTGCCGCAGTAACATTTTTTCTAATAGAACCAAAATAATAAGTAGCAGGTAAGACTTTTTTATAAATAGTTTTTAAAATTTCTATTTCAATTCCACCTTCTACTACACAGTGTACAGACCTTCTATTTTGGTCATTAATAAGATTGTCTGTATTATTGACTATTGCTCTTACAGAAGTAACACCTCTTAAATTTGCAAGAGCAGACTCAATACCATCTTTATTCCAAGCTGTATTTGCATTTGCTCCATTAAAAAATCTTTTTCTTCCTTCTTCTAAAGTCTCCAAATCTTGTCCACCTTCAGCAGAGGTAACATTTTTAAAACTTCCAAAGTTTTCTGGAACTGATACTATCTCAGTTATTTCTCCCTCTTCTGCATTAGTAATAGCACCAGTATCAAAACTTTCAACTGTAAAAGAAAAAGGTAATGAACCGATAGTAATATCTTCTGTATTAACATATATAATGTCTGTACCTTTTTTTCTTAGCTTTATTTCTCCTTTTTTAGCTGTTGCACCAATAGTACTATCCTTAGTTTCCACTGTAGCAATAGAAGTTGTAGGCATTTTTCTAAAGAACAAGAAATTTGAAGCTTCTAACCAAAACCAAGGTTCTTCTGCTTTAGAAAGGTCTCTATTATCATTCATAGCCTGTAACTTTTCTTGTCTATTTCTTTCAAGTAGTGCAATAGGATACATTTCTCTGTACCAATCAGAACTTTCAGATACATTAAAGTCAGGTCCATAGCTTTCTTTAGATCTAGCGCTTTCTTTTAATCTTTCCATAATTTCTTTAGCAGTTTCAGTTATTATTTTCATTTTCACCTCCTATTGTAATCTTCCCAAAAGTAGTATTAATATCAGCAATAAAAGTTGTTTTGTTATCTTCTATTGTTATATTTACATTTTCAAAACTTAAAACTCTATCTCCATAATATTTTAAAGTTTTATTTATTATTTCCGATTGAATAGCTGACTTATTTCGTGAAAATAAAATACTTCTATCTAATCCATGGTTTTTATCCCAAAAACACTCTCCTGTAAAAATGTGATAAAAATTTTGCAATTCTTGAAGTAGCAATTTCTTATCATCAACTCTTTTAAAGTCTCCATTTTCAATAACATCTTTCCCTTTATAATTCTCTCTTCCAAACATAAAATTCCTCCTTATACATTAGGTCCACTTGTAGGTTTTCCATCTCCTTGCTCCACATGAGTATGGTTATCATAGTTTTTAGCATGAACTTCTCCTGCTATATTGACATCTTTTTCAGCTGTTACTACATCTTTAAATAAAGCTGTTTTTTCACACTCAATAGGTTCTTTAAAAATAACTTTAGTATCAAACTCTACAAATTCAGGAAATTTTATATTTAATTTATCATCAAATAAAAATGGAAGAGCAAAAGCATTGTTCCTATCAAATTGAAGTTCCTCTAAAGGTCCTTTGCTTACTACTGCACTAAGACTTCTTACATATTCTCCAATGGCATTTTTACAAAACCATACAGGTACTTGCATTCCTTTTTTTAAAGGGACACTACCACCAAGATATCTAAGAACAGGTACATTAATTACAGGAGTTCTAGTTGTAGTATTATCTCCTACAAGTAACTTAACTTTTACAAACCTATCTGAATTAATCTCTATTACTTCTGCAGGAATACAGGTATACATTTGATTCATTATTAATCTAACTAATCTTTCTATTGAAGTTAAACCTGCCATTACTCCACCACCTTTACATAATATTCTGCTTTCCAATTAGTTTGACCTGATATTTTAAAGTCTATTATCTTGCAACGACCATTAAAATTATCATGTTCTATTTGTAATAAATCTCCTTGTGATAATCCAGGAATTGGAAGAGAGAAGACTACATAATCATATTTTTCTGAATCTGTTTCATCTTTTGAAGAATATTTTAAGCAGTTTGTTAATCCTGTTGTTGGAGATAAATAAACAATTCCATTTAATTCTTCTTGATTTATTGTTTTATCTGGCTTATATATTATTATAGTTGTGCCTTTTGTAGTTACATCTAAACCTCTATTTCTACATATTTTTGTAATATTTTGTAAGACATTCCCATTAACCATATAACCATTTGGATGAGATACTGTTAATTGATTTTCCCCTTGAACTTTAAATCCGTTATTTCTGGCCATATCTCTTACAATATAATCTTCACGAGAACCAATAGCATAAAAGCAAGTAAATTCTTTTGAAAAAGTATCAGCATTACTTATTAAATCAAATGAAACATTAGGTTCATTAGTTAAATCTATTTCTTTTATATCTCCTTTTACTAATTCACCAGAGTAATTTCCATATGAAATATATAAAGTTGCTTCTTCCTCTATTATTTTTTTTCTTAACTCTCTTGAAAGGTTTTGTATTTCTATTTCTGCAACAGGAATACCTGTATCTTCCATAGTTGTATATTTAAATCTTATTATCACTCCTTGAGAAGAATCATACACAACACCACTGCTTGTTATTAGTTTTATTTTTCTATCAAACAATAGCATTTTTAAACCTCCTCATAAGATAAAAATATTTTATTTCCTAAATTATTCCAATTTACTGCATATTCTTTTCCATCAATACTTCTTGGAACTAAATTAAAAGGTGGAAAGTTTGGATTTCTATTTCCTTCAAAATCTTCTGCATATATCCAAAATAAAGGAAAATCTAAAACTAATTTCTCTTCTCCTACTCCTAAAACTTCTCCTTTTTTATTTTCTAAAAGTATATAAAATCTATCTGCAAATTTATTATATTTTATTGTGAAAATAAAATTTTCAAGTTCAAATTTATAGGGTATTTTATCTTTATCTATTTCAATAAATCTTGTAATAGTTTTATGCTCAAATCTTTCCATATTACCTACCTTTTATTTTTTTATTTTATTCATTCCTTTTCTTTCTCTTATTACTCCTACTATGAATCCAGCCACTGCTGAAATTAATATTAAAAGACCTTCTATTATAATTCTTTCCATAATTTTACTCCTTTTTAATTTTTATTTATTGGTAGAGTTCCTTGCTTTCCTGCATTACTTGTACTCTTATTTTCAGTTTCATATCCTGGCATTGCTTCTGGTATAGTTGTCAAAGAGGCTACAAATATTTTTTCTGCAGAAATACTTAGATGTAAAACATTTTCATTAGTTATTTCTAAACTAATATCTGTTATAAGCATTTGCTCATAAACTTCATTAAAAATGAATTTATTTATTTTTTTACCTTCTTTTAGTTTTACAATCTTTTTATATCTCTCATATCTATCGTCTCCAGTCAAAGTTATTTTAAAATCATAGGTATCATTTGCATTTTCTACATCTTCATTTAATCTATCAATATCTGTTTTTTCAGATATAATAGGTTGAGAAATACTGCTAGCTTTATGCTTTGGAGAAACACTAAATACAAGATCTATGGGTATATCATTAATCATAAACAGAGAATCCTGATAACTTTCTGTATTAGAACTTAATAAATTTTTTAAACCTGAAGTTGCTCTTCCTAAACAATCTACAATTCCATTCTTTGCATTTTTTGTATAAATTTCTTTAGCAAATTCTGTTACATCTGTACTTATACTTAACCCTGTTATATTCTCAACTGTATCTACCCATTGATTAATCTCTTGTGGAATACCTCTTAATTCATTGACATAGTTATCTACTAAGTCTTTGGATTGTTGTACAACATAACTTAAAGTTTCTGGATTTTCTATTTTCTTAGCTTCATCTAATAAATTTTCTAAATAGTACATATCTGGAAGTATTTTTTTTAACATTATTTTTTACCTCCCAATATTGCTTCTAATCTTCTTTGTTTTTTCAAAGTAGATTTAAAAATAATATCTTCAATTTTTTCTTTTATTTCATCAAAGTTACTTGTAGTATTAAAAGTTATATTAATACGGTCGCCTTGAATAGAAATATAATTTGTATTTTGAGAAGAAATATTTCCTGCTGAATTAAAGTTTCTATTGTCATTATTGATAATCTCTTTTGTTTCAACAGCATTGTATACTCTTGAACCTCTTGGCATATTTACAAGTTCAGGTCCCTCTTCTCCTACAAGTGTAATTCCTCCTGGAGCAAATGAAGTTCCTCTTGCATGTTTTGGAACTTGATCTGTTATTGGCTCTGAATTTTCTTTTTTATCATCACTACCAAAACCTAATTTATCTTTTAACCAACCTGCCGCTTTTGAAAATACTTTAAATTTTTTCTCTAATAATGTTATTCCTGTTATTCCAATGGCAATCCAACCAAAAGGATTAGAAATATTTAATAGATGAAAAGCCCAGCCTAATGTTTTGACAGCAAAAGTTGCTCCTGTAAGACCTGCCACTAAACTTTGAGACCAATCATTTTTATTAACCAAATCAAAAAACCAATTCACTCCACTTAAAACAGCTGTAAGAACTTCTGTCAGACCTTGTAAAGCAGGAGCCATAGTTGTCATAACACTTATTCCAACTCCCTCAAAAGCACTTCCTAAACTTCTCATACTTCCACCAAGTTCTTCATTCATCACTTTAGAAAACTCTTTTGCAGTCCCATCAACATTTTCTAATTGCTTTTTATATTCTTTTACTTTTTCTGCTCCACCAGCCATTAGAATACCAACAGTTTTCATAGCTGTCACATCAAATATATCACCTAGTTTTACATTTTTTTGTTCTTCTGACATGTTAGCTGTAGCTTTGGTAATGTCTAATATTATATCCTCAAGTTTTCTCATTTTGCCTGTCTGTTTATCATAAGCATTAACATTAAATAATTTTTTTAATTTCCCGCTTTTTTTAGATAAATTTTCATAAATAGCATTTATTCCTGTACCTGCAGATGAACCACTTAATTGATAATCACCTAGAGTCATTAATAAAGAAGTTAAGTCTTTTATATTGTGTTTATAACGATAAGCAGAAGCAGCTGATTCACCAAAACTTTCTCCTAAAGAAGCTGTTGTTACAGAAGCGGCGGCTTGTGCTTTTGCTATAAGGTCTGTATAGTACATTGTTTCTTCTGTACCTGCTTGGAAAGCATTCATAGTTCCTGTAAGTATAGAAGTTGTTTGAGCTAAATCAAGACTTGAAGCCTCTGCTAAAGCTAATATTCCCGGAGTTAATCCCATGATATCATTTATAGATTTACCTTTTTGTGCTAATTCTACATATGCTTCTCCTACTTGTGAAGCCGTAAATGAGGTTGTAGCACCTAATTTTTTAGCACTTTGAATAAGTTCTGAATATTCTTCAGTATTAGCTCTTGTCAAAGCTTTAACTCTAACCATTTGGTCAGAAAATCCAGAATATAAAGCTATTCCCGATTTCAAACTTTGGAATCCAATGTAAGAACTTGCCATTTTTTTCAATTCATCTGTTAATGATTTAGTTTCTTCTTTAGTATCTTTTGCTACTTTATTATAATTTTTAACATTAACAGTTAATTTATTAATTCCAATAGCCGTTGAATTAGCTTGTCCACCTAAATCTTTAAGAATATCTTCTGTTATTCCTAAACTATTTCCTAAATTATCTGCAGATTTTTTGGCATCGTCTACATTCTTTTTAGCTTTTTTAAAAGTTTTTTGTTGACTATTATCTACACCTTTTAATTTTTGTTCAGTCTTGCCTAACTCATTATTAAGCTGCTCTGTTAAACTTTCTAAACTTTCAATAGGAGTATTATTCAATTTAAATTTTATTTCGGTAATTAATTCATCTTTCATTTTCCCTCCTATTTAATCTCTATTTTGTTATATTCTTCTAAAGCATATAAATATTCATAAAACTCTTCATCTGTCATATTTAAAATAGGTGTTGGATTTTTCCATAAATCTAATATATCTATAATATTCCAACGCAAAGAGTTTTCTCTATATCTTTTTTTAGCCTTAGTTTCAAGTTCTCTTATTCTAAGATTTCTATTTCTATTTTCTCTGTCAATCCTTTCCCTAAAAAACCCCTTATAATACCTAATAATTGATCAAGTGCTTTAGGATGTCCTGAGAAAAATTCAACTTTTCTTGCTTCAACAGGTTGAACAATAGTATCTCTTAATACAGCTTCTGCTAATTTAGTGAGAGGAATTTGTCCCATCTTATATGAAGTTTCAATATCTTGAAATAATAGTAAATCCATTTCTTGAATTTCAAATTCAATTTCCTGTTTTTCTCCATTTTGGTTTATAAAGTTTTTTATTTTAAATTTTTTCATTTTTCCTCCTTAATTTTTGCAAATAAAAAAATCCTCAAAGAATAATCTCTGAGGATTTAATAAAAGTATAAATATTTAATTTTTCTATATTAGTGCAACAATTCTACATTTAAACTTTTCTGCATTCCGAAATTACTACTTATTATCTCATAGCTTTCTGTTTCTATTGTAGAATAAAATAATTTAGATTGTTCTTCTCCCCTTAATTTTGGATTAAAAACATCTTCTTCTTTAATGTTTTGAGCAAGTTCTTTTAATGCAGAAGTAATTTCTTCATTTGAAATTCCTTCACATAATAAATTAGTCATATCAATTAAGTTTGCCTTCACTTTTCTATAATTTGGCTCTGAATAAGAATGTGAACTTGTAATATCTATTGCATAAGGTAGTCTACTTTCTCTACGAGATATACTTACAGTTCTTCTAAAGTTATGTGATTCCTTTTCAAAAAAAATATAAGTTCCCTCAGTATTTTCTTTATAAGTGTATCCATTATCTTGAAATAGTTGAATTATCTTAGGTGTATTAATTCCCTCAAGATATGTTGCCTTTCCAAAGCAAGTTATAGATAATAAAATAAAAATTGCTATAAATATTTTCTTCATTTTCATCTCCCATTTTATATTTTCATTTTATGCCCACATTTATTGCATACCAAATATATTTTTCCTGATCCAATAAGTCCTGCACTAAGTCCCATTGGTCCAAATATAGCAGCACCTACAAGTCCTTTTCCTACTCCATAACCTTTTTCATATGCAGTAAAATCAGTTTTATTACCACATATTGGACAAGTGTGTTTCAATTCATTGAAATGGTCTATGCTTTCTTGAAGCTTTTTTTTGCTTTCTTCGTATTTAATTTTACTTTCTTGCGCTAACTCAATTTTTTTCTTAGCTGTTTCTTCATCAATAGCTTTCATTTTGTTTCTAAACTTTTCATTAATTTCAGCTCTTTTTTGTAATCTTTTTTGTTTATGTTCTTCACTTTCTTTAAAAAAATCAAATATTCCCATTTTCCCCTCCCACTTTTAAATAATTCCTTATTATGATAGTAGTACATTATTTATTTGGTGTCAACCATTTACGAGAAGAAAGAGAAAATATAAATGATTGACACCTGAAAATTAGGGAGGAATTTATCATCTATTCTTAAAAACTTCATTATAAAATAAAGGTTTTTTAAATAGATGATACAAAATGAAAAAATATATAATAAAAAACCTCAGAAAATAAATTCCGAGGTTCATTATTATTGAAGTTTTAATATATTTATCTGCTTCTGTTATCTTATAAAATATGATTAGTTGTTGTTTTTTGTTATCTTAAATTTGGATTCTTTTATAATTTTTTTATATTTTATAAAATATTTCACATCTAAATATATGTTTTTAAGTATAAAATTATACTTTCATTAAATCCTCAGAGTTATTCAGTTTCCAATGTTCAAAAAAGTTGTTAATCTTTTTCAGTAAATAAAGGACAAAGTATAGTATATGCTAATGTTTTAGTATCTCTGATAGTTTTTGCAAGGGCTTTTTCTATATGACATCTATTACATATATGTTGTGCTCCTGCTTTTGATGTCTTATCAATAACAATCATTTTAAACATAGTTTTATTTCTTTCTAATTTTTTCATATACTTTTCATCTGAAGTATCTGCAGCTATAGTTACAATAGGTCTTCTTGATTTATTTTCTTTTAATGTAACAGCTACATTTCCTTGTAAATCAGCTTCATCGCTCATTTCTACTCTGGAAGGTCCTTCTCCTGGATCATAATCAAATAGATTTGTCAATGTTCTTGAAGTCCCTGTTTCAGGAATTATTTGAATTGATATTTTACTTGTATCTTTCTCTCTTTCATTAAAATCTTTCAACCTATTCACCTCCTAATAATTTAACACTTGCTTCAAATGTTTTATCAGAAGTATGTCCTGTAATTCCTAGGTCAAACCATTTAGCTATTCCTCTTAGTCTTACATTGATAATATATTGGAACTTATTAACATTATCTTCTATACTTCTATCAAGTTCTACTTCAGCAACATGATAATCTCCTAATAAAGCATTTGGTTGTAAAGCAACAGCTTTTCCTTTTTCAAATGTTAAAATATCTAATCTATTTATGATAACTGCCATAAGGGCATCAGAATCTATATCTATAGTTCCAACTTTTTCATTTTCATGTCTATATTGAGCTAAATCAGCAGATAAATCCACTTTAACTTTTAATAGTTCCCATGAATTAATGAATTCCATTCCATTAAATAACTTCATACCAGAAGTCTCATCATACATATGAACTGTTTGGACATATATATTAGTATTAAAATCATCTACCCATTTTGCCGCTTCTGAGGCAGTTAATGTTCCACTATCTCCTGTTACAATAGATAACTTATCAGATGTAACTCCATAAAGAGTTTTAGCTTCTCCATCACTCTTTCCAACTCCTCTTGCAATGATTCTTCCTGCAAGGGCACCATCAGCTATAAGTTCATTCTTATATCCTTTAATACCCATGAATCTTGAAGTCCCTTTTAGAGAAGATTTTAATTTTAACTCTTCTGTATCTTTTATTTCTGTTAAATCCTTAACCAATAAAATAGACCAAGAATCCCAATTCAATAGAACTGTATCCATTCCAGTGATTAAGCTATCCTTTTTTAATATTAATGATGAATCTTCAAAAATAACTACACAAGATTTTTCTTCATAATCTACAGTTATTTGTTTCAATGCCAATTCTAATGGATTTAATATTTTATTATCTTCATCAGAAGCTTCTGTAAAATTTATTCCTAAAGTATAAAAACTTTTAGGAGTTATTAAGTTCCCACCTACATCTCTTTGTGAAAGAGCTGATGTGATTTTTTTCTTTAGTGGTTCAGAAGATGTGAATATTTTACTTATTTCATCTGCAGAAACAGCTCCACTATGCTTTGCCAATTCCTTTGCTTCACTTGTTGATACAAATAGAATTGCTGATAAAAGAGCATTTGAAATAGGTTGTACTTCTTTTACATTAGCAACAACTCTGTTAAAAGGACCTAAAATACCTTTTACTCCCATATAAGCCTCCTTTTTTATTTATTTTTTTCATTAAATTTTTGTTCAATATTATATTTATTATTAAGTTCTACAATTACTGTTTCAAGTTTATTAATTTCTCTTTCAATTACAGTATTTATTCCAATAGTAAGAGAAAAACTATAAGCATAAATATAACCTTCTTCTAATCTTTCTGTTCTCTGTCCCTCTTCTTTATGATCAAGAATAGAAACATGAGATTTTACAAGCTTATCTCTCCATACAAAAATAATATTATGTAATAATTTTTTAAATTCTTTATATGCTTGTACATGATTGTAAGAATATACTTTAAATCTTATCTTTACTTCTTCTCTTTCTGTTGCAAACTCAATAATTTTATTTTCTGAGATATTTCTCATATCTTCTTTTGCTATATCTGAATAGCTATCATAAATATCATAAGTTGCAAAAGGTACAGGTGGTATTTCTTCAAAGTTATAAGCAGGAAAAATTTGCATATTTATATTTTCATCTTGAGTTGGATTTATCAGTATATTTAATAAATCTATAAATTCTAATGTGGTCATATTTGCTCCTCATTTTTAAAAAGCTTTAAAATATATATATGTAAATCAGCTTCTTCCCAATCTCTAAAAGATTTTATTATATATTTTTTCCCACGATATATAACTTTTTCTCCAGGTTCAGCTATATCTTTGGTATATAGTTTTCTATCATCAAAATCATATAAACCTGCAGGAATATTTTTTAAATCTTTATTAGAAAGTGGCATTACTATTCCTGAAATAACTTCTTTTTCTCTACCTGTAACTAATTTTCCAAACTTCCATTTGCTTTTACCTTCAATAGGAAGGTCTATCATTTTTCCCATTAATTTAACTTTTGTGAACATATTCCCTCCTACTTCAAAGTAATAATTTCAAAGCTTACAGCATTAAGCATAAAATCATTTTCTCTTAATGTATTGTATTTATTTCTTTTCTTTTGCTTAATTCTTTGAGGACTATTTTTATAATCATTATTCATAATTTTATTTTTTACTCTTTGAGAAACAAATATTCCTAATTGCATTAAGCATTGTTTTCCTGTAATTTCACCAGAATAAACTTGTTTTAAAAGTTCCTTCTGTTTTTTCTTTATAATAGCTTGTGATTCTTTATTTCCTGTTGTTTCGTAAAAGAAAGGCTTCTTTTCCATTAAGATAGTCCCCTCATTCAGACGGGTAGCATAATACCCAATAGTTACTCCATGTTGAGTTTTAGCCGCATTTTTTCCAAAAATACCAACTATTACACCGTGATTTTGTAAATATTTGATTTCTTTTTCTAATTTATCTAGAAGAGAGGTATTTCTTACTATTCTTACCATGAAATATATCCTCTTAACATTTCCATAAATACTTCTGACCTCTCTGCTTTTGTTTTAAAAGAATATGAAATATCAGATATACTATATGATTTTAATTTTCCTTGTTCTGAATTATCTAAAACAATATCAGAAATAATATTTACTATGGCCATTTTTAAATCCCAAGGAACATTTCCTTCATCTTCTTTAGTAGGATATTTAAATCCACCAATATAAGTAATCTCTATATATTCACTTTTCGTATAAAATCCAGCGAGATAAGGCTCGTACATATCTTGGCCTTGATAGAATATTCCTTTCTTTAAACGAATACATTCGTTTTCAACAATATAATCATTTACATCGCTATCATTTCCATTTCTTGTAATTTTTATTATCTTTCTTACAGGTCTTTTTATAAGATATAATCTTTTAGTTCCATTACCATGAAGATATTCTGTATATTCTCCCTCTTCTAAAGATACTCCTGCTAGTGTATGGATATAATCAGTTACAACTTTTAAAAGTATTTGAATTTCAGCGTCAGTTAATTCTAAAGATGAGTTTAATTTCTTAAACTCATCTAAAGATATTATTGTATTAGTTGCCATGATTAGTCACTAACTGTTGCATTTAAAGTTGCAGAACCTGTTTTTCCATCTAATTTAGCAGTAATATTTGTAGAACCTGTTGCAATAACTGTTGCTAGTCCTTTGTTATCTATAGTAGCAGTCCCTTTTGTAGCACTGTCCCATACACAAAGTTCTGTTATATCTCTAGTAGATTTATCAGAGTATGTTCCTGTTGCTTTAAATTGTTTTGGTCCTTTTGCATTTGCTGTGGCTGTTTTTGGAGTAACTGCGATTGATTCAAGAGTAGGTTCATCAGCAGAAGTTCTTATTTTTAATAATCTTCCATAAGCTTTATTTCTTACTCTTCCTCCAATTCTTGCTCTAGCATAGATGTCATAAACATCTCCTTTAGCAACTCTGTCTTTTTCTATTGTCATTTGTTTTCTTAAAATGATTGCATAGAATTCTTTCATGTTAGCAAATAATACAGGATATTTTCCTGCTGCTATTTCATCCATGTAAGGTTCTTCCTCACAGATAAATCCATCTATGATTAATTTTCCATTTACAAAATCATATCTCTTAGTTCCATCTGCATTTCTCATAGCTTTTAATGTTGCAAATGCTTTTGTTCCTGCATAGAATTTACCACCAGCTCTATATGATTTTTGCATTTCAGAAGCAAGTCTTTCAACATCATCACCTGTAAATGAACCAACAGTTGAAGAAATAGCCGCTTTCTCAGTAACTTCTGTATTTTTACAAATTCCTTCAAAATAGTTTTTAACATTATTGCTATCTTGTTGTTCATAAACACCATTAAATACTCTTTCTCCAAATATTTCAGAAAGGTCTTGTTTTGTAACATCCATAACTTCTGTCATTACAGGGAATGCAGAGTCATTAATCATTTCATCAGTAAGTTGAACTACTGTAGAAATTTTTCCTGCTTTTAATTTAAGGTCTGTATATTTCATTACTTTCTTTTTAGGAGTATTAGCATGTCCACCTTCAGGTTCATTTCCAAATCCATTTTCTTGTTCTACTCTTACTGGAATAGTTAATTCTGCTGTTGATGTTCTATATACTTTTGCATCAGCAAATACTGGAGAAGTTTCTTTTAAAGTTTTAATAATTTCATTTGCTCTTTCTTCTGGAATTAATGCTTCCCCTGAACCAACACCAGTGTTTAAGCTAGTATCTTCTATTCCTTTTAAGAATGAATTTTTTTCTCCTGTTCTGATAAATGTATCAAGAGCGTCCATATGTTTTTTAAGATTTAATGCATTTTCTGCACCAACTTTTCCACCAATATCAATTTGTCCCATTTTTTCTAACTCATCTAATTTTTCAGCCATGTCTTTAGCTTCTTCTTCTTTTTCTTCTAAAGATTTTTGGATTTTTGCCAATTCTTCTTTATAAGATTTTTCTAATTTCTCAATTTCAGCTTTGCTATCATTTTTTGAAAGCTCTTCTATTTTTTCATTTGCTTCTGTTAAAGATTTTTGTAATGCTTCAATTTCTTTAACTTTTTCCATCATTTTTTTGTAATCTTCTTCGTTAATATTAAATCCCATATTGTCATCTCCTTCATCAGATTTTGTAATTTTTGCTTTTGGATTAGCTGCTGCTAGTACAACAGATACTTCTTTGATGTCAGCTTTTAATATTTTTCTTACTGCTCTTCCATTAACTTGTTCAAAAGTTCTTTCTAATATTCTTCCTCCTATTGATACAGGAATTTGAACACCAGATTTCTTTAAAAAGAGAATAGTTTCAACATCAGGGTTTCCATCTTGTCTAAATTCTCCTTTTATCATGATTTTATTTCCTTCTCTGAAAATAGTACCTGAACCAAGTGCTTTGAATATATCTCCGCAATGGTTTGGAATAATAGGAACAGTTTTCCCTATCATTTCATCAAGTGAACCTTCTACGAAAATATCGTCATAGGCATCTATATTTTTATAAGTGCTTGCGATACCTTCAAAATAATAAGGATTGTTTTTATCATCAGCCTTTTCTATAATGTTAAGGTTGAATGATTTTAAAAAATCATTATCATTTACTTTAGGTTCAGATTTTTTAAAATTTCTGCTTTTTCTCATGATACCTCCTTTTTTTATTTTTTATTCACATTACCCTTGTATATATTAAGAATAATTTATTTGACAATAGCAGTTAACTATATGTCCTGCTTCTCTACATAATGGATCTCTTGGAAATCTCATTTTTGTAGCAGGAGTATATTGATTCTCTGCAGGAACATCAAAATATTTTGTTATCTTTATAGTTACACCATGTAGAGCCAAGTGTGATTTCCTATTTGTCTTTCCACCACCAGCATGAATCCAAGTTTTATTTTTCAATCCCGCTTTATAAGCTGTTTGAAAATTAGTTTCTCCTATTGCTTTTGCTGTTTCTGTCCTAGCAATAATTCTTGCTCTTTTCTTGCCAATAGTTCCTTTAGTATCCACTACTATCTGCTTTACCATATCGTTGAAATTTAGTCCGTCTTGTGTATATTGAGATATTTTAGAATTTAAAATTTCTTTTACAGAAGAACTTATGTTTGTAACACTTTCTCCAACATATTTATTAAGAAATTTATCTAATAACTTTGATTTTATTCCTTGTATCTGCTCTAAATTTAAAGTTCTATTGAATACTTTCTGCTGAAAATAATCTATAAATTGGTTTATATTTAAAGTTGCTACATGGAATAAAGTTTGTTGCAGTTTTGCTTTAAATTTACCGTCAATAATTTCTGTAATTTTATCTTTAAAACTCTTTATCTCATCAGATTTAAAATATTCTTTTTCTATTTCATCAGCTAAAAAGATAAAAGTATTTAAAATTAACTTTTCTCTTGTATTTGCTACTCTGATTTCATATTTTTTCTGATTTCTACATAGATTAACTATATGATTGGGAACTTTTATTTTTTTCATAAATTATTCCTCGTCGCCTTCATCAATAGGGCCTTCATTAGAACTATTAATATCATCAATCAGCATTGACATAGTATTAATAAATATTTTATCTGCATTATCATGATTATATTCAGTTATATTTATTCCCGTTTTCTCAGAAGCAATAGCTCTCTTTTCATTGATAGTCAAGTAAGTTATATTTTCCAAACTTTGCAAGGATTTAAATACTTCTTCTTTCAACTCTTCAATAGAAGAGAGGTCTAATATTATTTCTTGACCTTCTTCAAGCTCATCTGCAAATATTTCATTTAGAAATTCTGCAACTTTTTTAGCAATAGGTATTAATGTTTGCTTATATAATTTTATTTTGTCCTCTCTAACATTGTTGTATGTACTTGATGTATCCCATATCATTGTTAGAGGAACTCCCATGATATTTGCTATCATTTTATGAGCTATGATTAAACCTTCTGTCCAGTCTAAATCTTTTGGATTTACATCAGTTGGTATAAATTCAACATTTTTCCCTATCAATCCCAGTTTTCCTGCATTTTGATAACCTCCAAAAGCTGAATTTAATTGTGTTTCTAACTCCTCTTTATCTTTTTTTGTTTTCAAGGCTTCAAGAACTTTGAATATTCCTGATTTATTACCTCTATTTTTTAGTAAAGAGTTATTATGTTTTATGATAAAATTCTCTAAATCTGTTATCATTGCTAAACTTTCAAGTATTGAACGACCTGCTGTATACCCTGCAAGTTCTGAGTTTTGGTCAATAGATTTAAGAAAATAAAATCTTTCTAACTCTTTTCCTGAATAAGTTGTTAATCCTATATCTATACTTTCAATAATAGGTTTTGTAAGACTATAATTTATAAGAAATGTATTTGGTGCATATAATAGTAGATAAGCTGAAAGAGAACCTGTTATCTTTTCTGCTAATACTCTTCCACCAAAAAGATAATACATTAATAAGTATTCTAAAAATTCTGTTTTCTTAGTCAGTGGAGAAGGTCTTTTTAAAGTTCTATCAATAAAGTCATTTTTAACTTCAATCTGCTTCTCTTCTTTTTTACCATTTCTATCAATTTGTACTGTTTGAACTACTTTATAATCAATATTCAGAAAGTTTTCTTTTATTAATTTAAAACAAGTAGCAACAGAGGGATTGTTATAGATACTTACTTTATAAACATCATAGTTAGTTTCATATGCTGGAGGGCTGAAAATTCCAGTTATTCTTTGCAGAAGTTTATCTTTTCTTGAAAAACCTATGCTCTTTGTAAAAAAGTTTTTAAATTCCAAAATTTCCCTCCTTTTTAAACAAATTTTCTTCCATATACTGCTAGAAGAAATGAATCCCCTCTTCCAGGTGACCTTTTTATTCTTTTCTTTACTTCATCTTTTGATTCAATAATTAATCTTCCATCACTTTTAAAAAGATATTTTCTTGATGATAAATCTTCTATAAGTTCCATATCATCAGGAATTATTACACTTTTATTTTGAATTAATTCTTCTTTTAAGAAGAAAAACATTTCTGTTACAACATTTGCATATTCTTTCTGCTCAAACACATCATTGCTTCCAAAATTAATCTCAATAACTTCTAAGTTCGGAACTATCGGAATATAGTTCTCATCATTTCTATTATCATTGTCTATATCAATTTTTTCATATATGGCGTCTGCTATTGGTCCACCAAGACCTGTTGCGTCCATTAATAGATAATGTGTCTTTTCTGGTGTTCTTCTGCACCATTCAGAAATATGTTCTATACATTTTAATGAGCTTGAGTTGTTATAACAGAATTCTAATTCTACTCTTGAACCTGTAGACACATAACCGACTGTGTCGTCCAAATATACCCTCAGTTTCCTGATATTTATTCAGGGTTTAGACTATCTCTTCAACTTTATATAAAAGTTGTACGGCACTTCCCTAATAGCATTTCATCTATTAAGTACAGACTTCATAAACATATCTTTTAATAAAGACTTAGTTTGTATGTCTTAGTCGTTGCACCTTCAAAGAAGTTTCCTTCTAAGCTTGGCACAGTATTTACATATTAATCACAATATTTAAAAACATATCCATAAGCTGTTTTATTTTTCCCACTACAACATTTTTGAATACTAGATTTAGGAATATTTAATTCCCTAGAACATTCAATAATTGTATCCCATGTTTTCATATCTGAAGTTCTATATATCTTTCTAGCAGTATGATTATTTTTACCTAATTGGCATTTTTTCATTCTTTCACTTCTTCTTTTTCTCTCTTCCTCTGAAAAAGTTTTTCCATACATAGGATTATTTTCGCCTTGAAATTTTTTACAAAATTCTTCTGACATTTTTTTATTTTTATTCCACGGAACATTGGTATAAACCATGTTATAACCATTTTCTACAGAATTTTTTAAGTGCATATATTCTGTTTCTTTCCTCTCTGCTTCTTTTTTATCTTCAGCAGTATCTAAAACTCTCCATAGGAAACTCTCTTTAGGAAGTTCTTGTAATGCTTTAAAAAATCTTGTAGTCTTTTTTCGTCGGCTATTAACATAATGCCATTGTTTTCTTTCTTTCAAAGTGTTTGAAGTAAATCCTATATAGCTCTTTTTTTCTATTGTGTTGTAGGCTTCATAAATTAAAAACATAAATTATCTCCTGATATATTTTTCATTATGATTAACTTAGTATTCACTGTTAGCAAGAATAAAATTCTCACACCCTATATTTATAGGTTCACCGTATTATTGCCTATACATCACTGTATAGCGAGGCAACTATTTTTACCTCCGTATCTTGCAGGATCAAGTCCCATCACTTCTACATTTTCCCATTTAGTTAATTCTTCATTATTAACTGCATTTTCCAATATAGAAAGTGGGATACAAGTATCTTCTTCCGAGGTCGGAGGAAGTCCTTGAATACGAACTCTATATACATTTGAGTCTTTCCCGTATCTGTTAATAATTGATTGTGTCTGTTCTTTACTCATGAAAGGACTATCTTCTGATGATAATGTAATAACATTAACTTCTTTAGATTTCTTTCTATAAGCCATGTTATAAAAAAAACCTGATGTTTTAGTCATATTCCCAAAGAAAACCATTCTTGTTGGATCTGTACCTTCTAAAACTTCTATATAATCATCTTGAACTCCACTTGATTCATCTACTATTACTAGTAAGTTATCTTCTGATTCTGCTTTCTTCTCTTTAAGCATTTCAATAACCTGTTTCATAGTAATATCATCATCAATTACTTCTATTCCAAGTTGTTTCATTATCTCTTCAACTTGCAAAGATTTGTCCCCATGTTGACCTTGTAACTGGTCAGGAGTTTTAGGAGAAATTGGAAGCATATACCATTCTTTTTTATATTCAGAATGATTAAATTGCATTATATTGTTTTTTAATAAAAATAAATCAAATGTTTTTAAAAGACTTTTGTTATACCATTTACTTACTTCTGCATAAAATACTGTGCTTAACTGTCTCCACGATGGAGCAAGAACAATTACTCTTGCTTTAAATCTCGTTGTTATCCACCAAATAGTCAAAGCTGCTGCTGAAGCTGATTTTCCTGTAGAGTGCCCTGAAGGAACTACTGTAATAGGATATTTTAAAATACTTTTAAATATTTTTTTCTGACCGTCCCAAATTAAGTGCATATTTAAAAAACTTTTACAAAACTGCAATGGTCTGTTTTGATATAAAGAAAGTAGTTCGTGAACCTTCATTCTTGCTAAATCATTCATCTATATTTTCATCCTTATATTTAGCCATATCCCTCTGCACTTTTTTCTTAAGGTCTTCAAGTGCAGATATAACAGCTTCATTTTCTTCTGTACTTCCTGATATACGAGATTTATCAATTTGAATTTTTTCTTTCTCAATTTCTTGTCTTTTTTCAAATTTATAACTTTCTGTTATATCAGTCATTAAACTAGGCATATCTTTTATACCAAGAAGGTTATCTTGATATTTATTTGTATCTTCTAACACTTTTATAGCAAGGCTCATTGCACTAAGTTCTGCGGCTAACATTTTCCCAGATAGCTTTGGTAAATATATTTTTTCGCCATCTTTGACAATAAACTCTTTTCCTGTTAATTTCTGCATAGTCATACTTCTAATAAGTCCTGCAAATTTATAAGAAGATTCTCTTTCTTTTAATCTTTCTCTTTTGTATTTTTCATACAATTTATCGGTTACTTTTATTAGAAGTCTTTCTCTTGTTTCAACCCATTTATATTTGGTTCTCCACCTTGTGACTGTAGAAACTGAAACATTCAATTTTTTTGCTATATCAGTTGCACTTTTCCCTTTTAGAAACATATCATTTGCTTCTAAAATTCTTTCTTTTGGTCTGTCTTCTGTTTTTTCTGTTGCAACATTATCGTTTTCGTTGCTACTCTTGACTATTTTTTTTACTTTTTTCTTTTTCGTTGCAACGATTTTACTATTTTTTTTTACTGTTTCTGCTTTTCCCGTTGCTCTTTCATACCATTTTTCTTTATTTTTCCATCCTCTAACCGTTCCGTCTGTTACATTCAAAGCTTTAGCAATTTTATTTAATGTTCCTCTTGGTGCATTTATCCCACCTTGTTCAAGCCATAAAGCAAATGCTTTTTCTTTTTGATTTTTATTTGTTGTAGGTTCTCTCGCCTTCGTGGTCATATCCTATCCTTTAAACTTTTCTCTATCAGCTACATAACCACAACTAGGACATTTAAGAGTTATTATTTTTTCGTATTCCTCTAATGAAAAATCAGACTTCTCTGTTTCCTCTATTGGTATTTCTTCATCTTCAATATTATTTAAAATTTTATTAATATCATTTTGATCAAATCCCAATATCTCTTCTTCAATATCTCCCATTAAACCAATACTTATAAATTCCTCTTTTAATATCTCAGTATCAAAATTTGTCATTTGATTAATTGCATTATCTTCAAGAATAAACTTTTGCTTTTGCTTTTCAGTTAAACCTTTTTTCACAATACAATCTACCAGTTCATCTAAATTATTTTCTTTTATGAGGGCTTCATATCTTCCATGTCCTGATAAAATCATATTGTTTTCATCTACAATTATTGGAACTAAATAATCATATCTTTCTATGCTTTTTTTTATATGCTCTATTTGTTCAGGAGTATGTATTTTGGCATTATTTTTATATGGTTTTAAATCTCGTAATCTAATTGCTGTAATATTTACTTTTTTAGCCATAAAGTCCTCCTCCTAAAAAATATTCTCCTACTAATAAAAAATGTCCCTATTTTTTGTGGGACATTCTCTATAACTTATTTATTTTTAAGCAATAAAAAAGAGAGATTTTACTCTCTCCTTTTTGAATTTATTTAATCTGCATCTTGTAGTATTTTTATTTCTCCGTCATCGATGTAGACTTCCATTTTTGATGTTAAACCTGTTCTATCCAATTCTTTTATTCTTTGTTCCATCTCTGTTTTTTCAAATAATAAATTTGATTTTAAATTATTCATCATTGCCCTTATAAAAATTATAGCTCTATCATAATCCATTTTTCTAATATAGTCTTTATTCACTAATTCTCTTTTTCCGAGAAAAGCTTCTGCTAATACATCTTTGGCTCTTAATTGATAAATCATTAATTTTTGTTTTAAGCTTTCATCAAATCTTGCAGGATTTATTTTTGCAAGCCAGATTGGAAGATAATCAAGTTCAATCACTAAAACTTCTTGTTTCCCTCCATTTGTTGAAAGGGGGGTGAATTTTAACCCTCCTTTTAAGAACTCATCATTTTGAAGCTTAGCTCTTTGTGTTCTGGTTTGAGTTTTATCCATTCCAAGATTTTCACATACAGATTTTACAGAAACATATATCTTTTTATTTTCAATTATAGAAACTATTTTTCCACCATAAAAATCAATTTCTTTTGTAATCAACTCATTCATTACTTAACACCTCCTATTTTCCATGCAATCTCCATTGCAGTAGTCCAAGATGATGTAATGAACTCTCCGTCAAGTCCTTTGATTTTTACAGAATAATTTCCGTCATTCAGTCTGTGTAATCTCATATTATTACCTCCATTTTTTTATTTAAAAATGGAATAATGTATGATATAATACAGTTGTCTAGGCTGGTATAATATCATATCAGTTACCCCATTTCTTACAACTTTGTTTGAGGTGGGGTTTTTATATTATTCAGTTTTTTCTAAATCTTCTTTTATAAGATTAGTAACATAATCTTTTATAGTTAAATCTTTATCAATTAACTTTTTTTTCATTTCTTTATAAATGTTTTCATCAATTTTAAAATTTATAATTTTTTCTGCCATTATCTCACCTCAAAGCAATTATACAACCTATGTTGTTATGTTGTCAATTATTTTTTAAAAAATAAACCACAGAAATTAACCTGTGGCTTTTTTATTTCTTTTTTCTTATAGTTATCTCTTTGGTATCCTCATTAACTTCAAGTTCTATTTCCCTTTCTTCTTGAGTAACCCCTATTTTATCAAGAAAAGTTTTAGGAATACTTAATTTTGGTGAAATACTTCCAGAACCACTTTTTCCAAAAGAAATTTTTAAATCTCTTTTTTCCATTTTTTCCTCCTATATCGCTACGACATAATTATATATCAAGTCGGAACGATTGTCAAGAGAGCTTTATAATTTTTTTACATTTATTATTACTTTACATGAAGCTTTTAAAATATTCTTTTACTTCTTCAAGCTTTTTTTTCGTATTATCACCATAGTATTTTACTTCTTTTTTAGGATTTAGTATTAAATTATTTAATTGTTCAGAAAATATAAATTCATATAAAGCAATTTCTTTATTATTAGTATGCTGATTGTTTAATATAGATTTTTTATTTGAAAAGGCAATACAACTTATTTCGTTTTTTTCTTCATGAATTTCAAGAAAAATTTTTTTATCTTTTTCTAAAAAAATAGCTTTTCTTCCATCTGAATAACAATATAAATATATTTTTATTCCTTCCATAGCAATAACTCCTTTTAAAATTTTAGTATCTTGTCTTAGATGATATAAACTATTTAAACTTAAATTATTAATGCTTTGTCATTATCTAATTATCATCTAATTATTAACTAATCTTTTATTTTAGTAATTAGCTTTCTACTTCATGCTTTCTTATTATAAGTTCTTTTGATTTTTCATCAAAATACATTTCTATTTCTCTGTCATCAATTCTTATTTCCATTTTTTCAATAAATTCTTTAGGAATTGTTACTGAATATTGTCCGCCGCCTTTATTAGTAGGTCTTCTGTATCCAAGATTTTTTATAACAGTCATATCTTTTCCTTTCTTGACTTTTTTTTCCAAATAGTCTATAATTTAAGTATCCAAATATGCATACAAAATAAGAACTTTTAAATTTTATTTAAAGGTTCTTATTTTTTTTGCTTTTTAACCATTTATAAAAACGATATGAAAATTCTATTGTTTTTATAACAACCAATATTATAACTGCAATTTTGAACCAATCCATATTTCATTACCTCCATTCCTTTTTTATGAAGAAGAGGGGAAGGGAGGAGGGAATGTTACTTCCCTTTAAACCTCCTAATCATTTTGATAACCCACTTTGTAAATTTTATAATGTAATCTAGTGCAGTCATTATCAAAACAACTATTTCTAAAAACTTCCAAATACGCATACTTCATATTTTCCTCCCTTCATGAATATATTATATCATTGTACTCGTACAATGTCAACAAAAAAATATAAAAAGTTAGAGTATTTAAAGGCAATTAAATAAACTAACTTTTTACAACAAATAACAACTAATAGGAGTTATTGTGCAAAACTTTGATAAAACCAAAATTTCGCTGATATACAAATTTCATATTAATATAATAGCATAGAATTTATATTTGTACAAATAAGTTCTATTTTTTTAAGAGAATATTTAATAGTTTTTAATAGTTTTTTCATACTTTTTAATACTTTTTTACAGTTTTTTATCATTTCTGATACCGTTGCCAAAATAAATAATTTTGTTTATTTCCTTATTCTATGAGTCTGATTTTGCTTATGTGCTACTTTCATATATGTAACTCTCCAAAGGCTTAAATTCGGATACAACGAATCCTATATTTTATTACTTTATGCTATTTTTTTATTATCGTAATTGGATAAATTTACAGCAGCATTTAAATCTCTGTCTATTATCGCTCCACAATGAGAGCATTTATAAACTCTATCTTTAAGTTTTAAATCTGATTTTAAGCAACCACACTCACTGCAAATTTTGGAAGAGGGAAAATATCTATCTGCTATAATTAATTCAATTCCATGTAATTCACTTTTATAAGTCATATATTGCCTAAATTTGTAGAAATATTGTTTGCTTATAGAATCAGATAAATATTTATTTTTCATCATTCCTGAAATATTCAAATCCTCAATTACAATTCTATACGGTTTGGCTTTCACTATATTATTTGTAACTTGATGAATATAATTATTTCTTATTCCTGATAATTTTCTATAAATTAATTTTATTTTGTTCTCTAGCTTTTCTATATTTTTAGTTTTTATGAATTGATAACCTCCTGCTTTCATAATTTTGTTCAATTCATATTTTTTGCTACATTTCCTTTGTTTTTGTCTTAATTTTTTTTCTAATTTTTTTATATTTTCTGTTTTATTTATATTTTTAAAAATTTGACCATTTGATAAGACAGCAAAATTTTTTAAACCTAAGTCAATTCCCAAAGAAATATTCCTCAAGCTTTCTTTTAAAGTTTCTTTCTCTATCCCAACAGAAATGTACCAGTATTTATTATCATAGATTACTCTTGGATTTGTATATTTTATTCCTATAGGTATTTGTTCTTTAATTTTTATCCAACCTATTTTTTCAATTAAAATTTCTTTTTCTTTAATTTTTAATTTTACAGGATCATTATAAAAACTCGCCCTACTCCTTTTTTTACTTTTAAATTTTGGCTTGTTTGCTAATTTATTAAAAAATCGTTTATATGCAAGGCAACAATCTTTTACAGCTTGTTTAGGAATATTATTAGAAACTTCATTCAACCAACTTAAATTTGTTTTTTTTAGTTTCGTTATTTCTTTTCTTAAATCATTATCAGAAATAAACTTTCCTCCATTTTTATAATTTTCTTCTTGTCTAGCAAGTGTCCAATTATATATAAATCTGGCTGTTCCTACTGCTTGCCAAAGTTTTTGTTCTTGAAATTTATTTGGATAAATTCTAACTTTCTTTGCAAGAATCAAATTTCATCAACTCCTTAAAAAGTTAAGATTTATATTTTACTTTTTTTAAATGCATTCTTAAATCATCTAAATTTCTAATAGTTTTATAATTAAGATTTGTTAAAAGTTCTATAATTACATCAGCTACTATCCCACGAAGTTGTTCACAATCTTCTTTTTCTATATCAGTTTTTCCCTCATGAGTTATTTTTGACCTTTTACTATATAACTTTCTTAATAATTTATCCATTTCTAATCTATCTTCCAATTTTGTTTTTAAGATTAGACATGTAGCCTCTGAAATTTCATGAGTTATCCCAGGAGACATAAATCTATCGCTTTCAAACTGAAATAGACATTCTAAAGCAATCATAGCCTTTAATAAAGAGCTACTATTTTTTTCTTCAACTAGAGAATCTCTTATCCAGCCAAGTGATATTAAAATTCTTTTTTCTATATCTTTAGGACTATGTTTGCTAATAAGATGATTTAAAGTTTCAAAATATTTACTTTCTTTTATTTTTTTTAATCCTATTACCATATTTTTCTTTACAAGGAAATTTTCTGCAGAAAAAAGAGCATTATCTGTAACAGCATTTATTTTTATAGTTGCTATATTTTGTAAAGCACCAATAGAGCAATTATAAGGTAAATTTTCCTTTACACAAATAAAAGCAATTAAATCCAACAGTTTCTCATTCTCTATTTTAGCTAAATTATAAGCAGAATTATTATCTCTTGCACGAACAGAGGTTTCTAAAATAAAATTATAGTCTTCTTCTTGCCAAAATCTGTCACTAGGAATTTTATAAAAACTTTTTTCTAATTCAGATTTATTTTTAGAAAAATTAGATATTTTAAATTTTCCTAACTCTATTTTATCTTTTATAAAGACTCCATTTAAATTCATAAAAACTCTAAAATTTTTAAGAGAATATTTTTCTTTCATATATTTAACAAAATCCTCTTCTACTTTTTTTCTTTCTAATAAATTTTTATTTATTTCTTCCTTTTTTTTAGTATCTGTTTCTTCTGCTAACATTTCTTCAAAATTTTTTATTGAATTATAGTAAAAAGATATAAGAAATGTTTCTAATTCTGAATCAAGATATTCTTTAAAATCAGAAAGTTTTTCCAGTAAGTTATTATATGCTTTTTCATATTTAGACCTATCTACCCAAATATTTATCGGATTAAATGGATCTGAATATTTAAGTAAAAGTTCATATCCATTTTTCTCTTCAGTTGATGTACATTTTAATATTTCTTCTAAATTTTTATCCATATAGTCCTTTTCTCCTTTTAAATGTATAAAACTCCTGTAATATATAATTAAATACATTACAGGAATCTTTAAATATTATGCTGCTTTTAAGAATTTATTAATAAAATAAATTTGCCCTTTTCCTGTTACTTTTGGTGTTTTATTCACTGTTATATGACCATCTGAATGAGTAACAGCAGTTTCTTTTATTTCAAATAATCCTAATTCCATTGCCCTTTGAGTTGGCATATTATAATCAGAACCTTGCCTTTTTATTAAATATCCGTTATCTCTCAACCAAGAAAATAATCTTTTTTGTCCCATGTCAATTCCATTCTGTTTTATTAATTTTGCTAAATCTCCAATTAATATTGAAGTTTTAGAAGTCTCTACAGCTCCTGCAAAAATTACTTTTGGTTTATCTTCTTCTATCTTTTTTTCTAATAAGATAACTTTATCTTTATAATTTTCAAGCATTCTTGCTTGTATTTGATTAGCTCTTGCTAAAATCATTTCAGGACTATTCCATGCTTCTTCACATTTTATAAAATATTCTCTAGCTTGTTTTCCTTTTGGTGTGTTTGATACCATTGCTACTTCTTTCGCCATTGATATTTTTAATAAATAATCAACTCTTTCTTGCACTCCGCCAAGGGTATTACATTTTTGATATACCCTTATAAAGTCTTTATTTTCAATGAAATTATATTTTTCTATTATTCTAGAAATCCATATTTTAAATTCTGTTTTTACTTCTAAGAATTTATGTAATTCTCTCGCTGATACAAGTTGTTCTCCGTTTCTCGCTTCTATTTTTATTAACTCATTCATTATATCATCTCCTTTATGCAACTCTCATATTTTCTTCAGAACTTAGTTCTTCAACTTTTATTGGTGTCCAGTCTAAATCGCAGTTTTCAATAACTTCATTAGCATTTGCTCCAAAATCAAAATATGTATCTTTTGTTTCTTGAAATAGTTTTGTAACATTATCTTCAAGTTCTAAAAATTTTCTATTTTCTTCAGAATCTGCTTTTATTTCTAATTCACACATAAGCTCTGCTATTATTGAAAGTACTTTTTCATATTTAGCTGTACATCCTTTATCTGTTCTGCTCTCTCTTAAAAAATACATTAATAAATTTTTTTCTCTTGTTGACATAATTTTCCTCCTAGTTATATTCTCTTGTCTAACCAGAGGCATATATGATATAATGAGTTATAGATTTATCAGATAGCCTTTGGTTATCGCATAGGATATTATTCGCTTTGGTCGGGGAGTAATATCCTATTTTTTATTGTTTTTAATTTCTTGATAAACCTTTTCAATTCCCAAAACAACAATATCTGTTTTTGTCATATTTTTTTCTCTTGCACAATATTCTAATTTTTCAGCTTCTTCTTCTGTCATTCTGATTCTTGTCTGAATATTTTTATTAATTCCTTTAGGTCTACCAACTTTTTTTGTAACTTCCATTTGCCCTCCTTTCTTGGTTACACTAATATTATATTAGGTTACACAATAAATGTCGAATATTTTTTTGTAATTTTAGATATAGCTTTCAATGCCTTTTATTTTAAAGAGTTTTAAAAGGAAATTTTAGAGATAGAAAAATTTGAAATTATAAGTAAAATATTATACAATATATCTATATTTATATATAGTATTAACCATTTTTATTAATAGGGAGGATACCATCATGGAAAAAAAGAAGTTATTTGAAAAGTTAGCAAATGAAGAATTGCTATTTGAAGATATTTTTACTGATAAGTTTATGAAATTACATACTCAATTTTCTTCTTTTGGAAAATTTACTGAAGAATTAGAAGAGAGAGGAAGTAAAGCTAAAGGACAAGCAAAGCAAGATATTATTTTACAAGCTATTATTGTTGAAAAAACTGATTTTAAAAATTTTGAAAAAATGAAAAATGCCGCTATAGAATATTATTGTAATAACTATTAGGAGGAATTATGAGTACACAAGCAACTGATAATTTATTATTAAATGGCAAAAAGTATAGTATAACAAATTCCACAGGAATTATCTTTAATGCTTTTGAGCATGGATTTAAATATTTTGGATTTAATTCTGCTTGCTTAAGAGGTTTTAAATGTGATTTTAATTTTATAGAAAATAAATTAAATTTAGAAACTTTATTTGTTTCTGCTGATGATTATGATGAAATACCTGATGAATTTCATGGCTCTGTCATGGAAAGGAAAACTATTGATGAACTTTTCAAAGATCCTGATTTTTTTAAAAATTTAATGATGTTTCCCTATAAAAATGTTAACATCCCTATTAGTTTTTCAGGAAAAATGATTTTAGGATATGATTTTGACCGTAAGGTTTTGAACTACTCTGGTTTTCCTAGAGCATATGGATATAGAGAACTTCTTGAAGCTACTTTTGAAAATGGAATTTTAAAAGATATAAAAGATATTAGTACAGCTACAGAAGAAATTAATAATTCTCTTCCAGAAGATTATGTGCCTTTTATTATAGCTTTTGAACCTGCTCCAATTTCTCAAGAATTAATAGAAAAATATTGGTGGTTAAAAGAGGAATAAATGAAAAAAGGCTTGTTATTTTTTATAACAGGCCTTTTTTGACGGTCAAGAAATTATAAAATTTCCTATAACCAAGTAATCCAAACAAATTGCCGTGTTCTTACGACATTTTGCACATATAGGACCTCTGTAAAATTACAGTCAGCTATCTATATGCTCTACAAAAACAATATACTTGATTTTTTAATTTTTTTCAAGATTATCTTCTGTTATTTTATAAAAAAATTCTTCATATTCATTTTTAGTCCTTAAATTTTTATATTCAGAGTTGCTTATTAATTCTTCTATAACTTCTTCAATTAAATTTCTTAAAAAAAATTTATCAAAAAAATTAACTTCTGCTATTCCCTCATGAACTATTTTAGATCTTTTATCGTATAAGTCTTTTAATATTTTTGTAAATTTTTTGTCATCATCTTTTTTTAATATAACTTTTACTATTTTTAGTATATAATCTTGAATCCCATTTTTTTCTGTTAATTTTTTAGTTGAAATTAAATTTTCTAAAGAAATAACACCTTTTAACAAGCAATTCATATCATTTTTCTCATGTAGAAATTCTCTATACCAATGTAAGCTAATCATTATTTTATTTTCTAAAAAATTTAATTTTTCTTTTTGTGTTAATGGAAATAACTTATAATAAATATATGATTTTTTCAAATCATCATAGTCTAATGGATTTGGAAACTCTTCTTGTATATAATCCATAATTCCATTATTTGAAGAAGTTGTTGTATAAGCTCCTGTGCTATTATAATCTTCTTCTATTGAAATATACGATTTACGGTCAAAATTAATTATATCTATAAGTTCTTCATTTTTTTGCCTTGCTAAGTCTTTTGCACTATTGAAGTCCCTTGCTTGTACTACGGTTTTAATAATAACTTCTGAAGGAATTTGATGGTATTTTTCTAAATGTTCTAAATATAATTTTATATCATTTTTATCCTCGTGATATTTATATAAAGTATAAATACCTAACTCTTCTTTTCTATCAAGTTTTATATTATACATTCTATTAAAAACTGCAAATTCTTTTAAAGGATATATTTCTAAAACATAATTTTTAAAATTGTTTTCACACTTTTTTAATTTTTTAAGAAAAATAGATATTTGTTCTTTTGTTAGAGATAAATTTTTCTGATCAATTTTTCTTTCTTTTAAGAGTTTAAAATAAATATAATTTTCAAGTACATCATTTAATGTTTTTTCTGAAATAGTTCGTTTAATTCTTTCCTTTTTAGGAACTATTTTTTGAAATAAATTATTACAATCTTGAATATAATCCTCTTTTGTTTTATAATAAATAACTACATTATCCAAGCGATTTTTAGGTATTTTTAAGCGAAAATTATTCTCATTTTCTTTTTTTATTAAAATGTTATCATATATTTTTTTTAATGTATTATCCAATTTCTTTACCTCTAAATAAATGTTTTCTTATATAGTACATTCTTATTTTAATTATGTCTATCAAAAAAAGAGATAGTATTAAACTATCTCTAAATTTCAGTTTTTTCTAATAAAATGTTACTTAAAAAATCTATTATTACATCTTCATCAAATATATTAAAAAATTCTAAATCTTGTTTATGGAAATTATCCAATAATTCATCTATAGATATATTTTCTAATCCTTCATCTTTAGAAAAATATTTTATGGCCACATCTAAAATTTGATTTATGAAAATAAGGTCTGTTGCATATTCTTTTATTCTGCCTATTTCAAATTTAGACAAAATTTCTTTCTCTTTTTCTTCAATTTCATTTCTAAATTTTAATATCTTCATTTTCTCTCGCCTCAAGAAATTGATTTATTAATTTATCTACTGCCTTTTTTACTTCTTTTTCTCTTATAACTTCAAATTTTTTATAGCCTATTCTTTTATATTTTATAACTTTATACCTTTGAATTTTTTCTCCTTTTTCCACAAATTCTATAGGTAAAATTCTACTTGAATATCTGGTAGTAATATCATAGATGTCTTTTTTCCAATTCATACCTTTATAACCTACTAAATCAAAGGCATATAAATTATATCTCTGAATTTTTCCTCTTCTTATTCTATAATATCCAAATCTTTGATTATCTTTAAAGTTTAACTTTCTTAGGTATTCTGTAACTTTTTTTATAATCTGATTTTTAGGCATGTGAAGAGGAACTGCTACATATAAATTGTAAGGATTCATACTCATGCTAAAGTCTATTATTCTATCCAACTTTCTTTTTTTCAAATATATCACTCTCCATCAGTATTAACTTCTTTAGTTGAAGATAATAATATTATAAAAAATAATCCTGTTGCTAATAAAAATTTTTTCATTTATACCTCTTCTTTTACAAATACCACTAGCAAATATTTAGTTTCTCTTACATAATTTGAAGCAGAAGAACCTATTGATATTTGCCAATCAATAATCGTATATTGATTAGAAATTTCTTGTAACTTACCAGCTAAACTTCCTGCTGACCGAGTAGTTTCATAATATAAAACTTTACTTCCTTTTGGTATTTCAGCAAAACATATTGAAGAGAGAATTAAAAATATTCCTAATATTATTTTTTTCATTGCTCCTACACTCCTATATAAAATCATACCATTTCTTTTCTTTAATTTTTTCTTTTGGTTTATCTTGCATATCAAATACTATAAATGCTTTTATTTCATCATAAAATGGAATAATTTCTACATATAATATTTCAATTATTTTTTCGTCATATCTTTCTATAAGTTTTTCAATTATTTCTTCTACTGGTTTATAAGACTCCACTGTTTCTAAATAAAATTTTGGTATTTTATTTTTTCCTAAAATTTCATTTATTCTTTCTTCTTTATTCAGTAATACAAATCCTCTACCAGAAAAATTATTTCTTTGTTTTTCTAAAGTTGCATTTCTTTGAATGATAATTGGAACTGCTGTTGTTGCTTTCAATTCTTGAAAACAACATAAAATTAATATTCCTAATATTATTTTTTTCATTATTCCTCCATTTAATATATTAATCTTCTTTTTTATCTTTTTTACTATCACATAGCCAACTTCCTATTATATCTAAAGTAAATAAATCTATAAAGACAGTTCCTACATATAACATTGCTGGGCTATTATCATATTTACAAGCTATAAAAAATGTTAATAAAGTTATCATCTTTATTCCTCCACCATAAAATAACAATTTCTACCTTCACTATATTTATTAAGAAGATGTTTCTTTATTTTAAATCCATTATTTTTAAAAGCCACTACTACATTGTCTTTATCAATAGGAACTATTACAGAGATAGGATTTTGTAGTTCTAGTCTTATTTTTTCTAAAATATCACTAAGGCTGACATTACTATTAAACTTCTCTACCCTACATATTTTATTTTTACTTTTTCTTAAAATATAATAAAAATCTTCATAGACTTTTATTATATAGTCTTTATTACAAAATATTGAACTAAACCAAGTCTCTATTTCTGGAAAATATTTTAAATCATTTTTTATACATTCTTTTATTTTGGCTATCTTAGGATTTTCAATTTTCTTATTTAAATCAATAGCATATACTTCAATTTCTTTATCTCCAAAATGCTTATGATTTATTTTCTTTTTAACAAACCCATTCCACTCAAACCAAATTTCTTTTGAAACATCTTCTGATTTAGGATAGCCACATTTAACGACTATCCTATCATATTTTTGTTTTAATCTTTTAGTCCAATATTCTTTTACTTCTCTATATTCCTCTTTTTTATTTTCAGAAAGAATTTCATCAAAATATTCTTTATTTAAATTTAAAGTTAATATTTTCATTTTTTATCTCCAAATACATTTTTATAAGCTCTAAAGAATTGTTCTTTAGTTATTTTTTTATCTTTTATTTTTTCATAAAAATTCATAGCACTTTTTTCATTGAAATAAATACATAATGGCTTTTCAAAAATATCAACAGATGGCATGAATATTTCTTGAGTTTGATTATCCCAGAGTAAATAAAAATTTTTTCCTCTATAGCAAAACTCTTGAATTTCTAATTTTCTTAATTCAGCTTCTAAATCAAAAGATTTTTCAGGTATTTCAAATTCTATTCTGTTCCAAAATAATGTTTGAATATTTACAGGATAACCAGAACTTCCATTTAAATTATAAGTAACATTTATTCCTGAATCAAATTTTACTAATATTGTATTTTCTTTCAATTTCTCAATTGTTCCATATTGATAAAGAAAATCCCAAACTCTATCTCCGACTTTTGCATTTTTAAACATTTAATTTTCCTCCGAACTTATTTATTAATCTGTTGACACATTTTTAAAAATTTCTTTGCTGATTGTAATAATTTTTCATCTTCCTCTTGTTGTACTATCCCAAACGAAGTATAAACTCCCTCACATTCATAATGATTTGTAGCGTTGCAAGAATGGAAAGGACAATCCCCACAATCAATATTTTTACAATTTCCTTTTAACTCAATAATTTTTCTAGCTGTTTCTATATATGTTTCTGTTATCTCTCTAAAATCTTTTCTTTTCATTATTTATCTTCCTCCCACTCTGCTATATCTTCTAAATCATTGCCGTGATTATCACAATCATCACATTGATAGAAGTGCTTTTTTGAATAAATTTTTTTGTGTCTTTTACTTTTACTTAAAGCATATTCAATTATTTCTTTTTCAATAACTTCTCCACTACATTCTTTACATTTCCAAGCCATTTATATCACTCCTAAAATAAAACAGTCATTATCATAGCAATAATTAAAAATATCAATGCAATTAGTACAGATACTATAATTTTATTTCTACTTGTAATTTCCTTTATTGGTAATATAATCAAAGCAACATCTACAAGCATACATGATAATACAAACATCGCAGCATAGAGAAATACTATCATTAAATTAAAAAAAAATTCTTCCATCATTTCCATTTGTTTTATCCCTCCAATAATTCTAAATTTTCATAAATATTCCCAACTATTTCAAGTCTAGTTTTAAAAGCATCTAAAACAAGAGCTTTCTCTATCTTGTTGCATAAACTCCATTCTTTTCCATCATAAACAACTTCATAAATATTATTTTTCCCATAATATGTATAAGAAATAATATCCCCATTATAAATATCTTTTCCATCTTTATCTTTAAATCCAGAGCATTCTGAAATGATATATCTTTCTTCTGATAAGCTTCTAAATCCAGAAGGAAAATTTTCTTCGTTCAGAGTTAACATCAAATTTCCTTCTTGGTCAATTACAATATCTTTTGTAAATTCTTTCTTCACTTTATCCCAGACTCTATATTTCATTCAAAATCACCTTCAAATAATTTTAAAAATTCTTTTGCTGATTGAAGTAATTTTTTATCTTCCTCATCATAACCTATACCAACTGTACTGTACCCTTTATCTCCACATGAATTATACTCAATTTCATTAAGTCCATCAAAAGGGCATTCATCACATACAATATTTATACAAGCCCCATTATGTTTGATTATATCTTTACAACTTTCTATATGTTTTTCTGTTATCTCTCTAAAATCTTCTCTTTTCATTGTTTATCTTCCTACCGTTTTACTGTGCATAACTTACTATAACTATTAGTAGATAATAATTTTGATTCAGGTTTATTATTATCTTTGCTGAATATCAGCTTAAAAATATAGTTGAATTTATATTTGTTTTTAATTCCTCTTGAAATTAAGCGGTAGATTTTAACTTCAGTTATTTCGGAAATTTCAATTTCCCATTTAGGTTTTGTCCAATGTTTTGGCTTTTTTCTTTTATTCCATGTTCTCATTTTCCACCTCTACAAAATATACATTTTTCCCATCTTTTCTTAAAATTCCTTTACAAGTTGCTATGCCTTTCATGCCATAGCAATTATGTTCTCCAAAAGCACATAAAAAAGAACAATGTTTATCGCCTTTCTTCTTTTCTATCGCTTTGTACTTTTTGCCTTTGTATTCAAATTCATTTTCAAATGATGAGTCTAAATATCTTTTCATAAAATTACCTCTTTTTACTTGCAATTTTAGACTAAATGTTTTATTTGTTTTATATTAAATAAAATTTTAATAAAACATTGTTTTATAGCTCTTTTTTTGTTACTTCTGATATTTTGCTTTCTTATATTCATAAATCAATTTATTTTTTTCTTTCTTATCTAATGAATTAAAAACTCCAAAACCGATTTCCAATAATTCATTTGTTTTTATATTTAATTTCAGTGCTTCCATTTTTATTTCTTTAATCTTTTCCTTGTTAAATGTTGTGTTAAAATTTGTTCTGCTTTCTCCTACCATGTCATTTCCTCCTACTTTGCAAAAAAAGATGATTGTCTTTTTTGAAAATATGAGGTATACTATTTTTAGTTATAGGGGTATAGATTTTTAAAGATAGTATACCTCTATCAGGAGTAGCTTACGGCCATAAGCTGCTCCTTCTATTTTTTTGTAACAATTATTTTTCTCTGCTTATTTATCCAATTTTCTAAAATCTTTAATTCTATTTTTCCTTTTTCTTCAAGGTAATTAAGATATAACATATATTTATTAAATCTTATTTTATCTTGAACATTTAAAAATATTAGTTCTTCAACATCTTCTAAAGATTGATATATAAGAGAGATTTTTTCTTCATCTGTTAAATATTTCCTCATGTATTTTGTTCCTTTTCAAATATATCAATTACTTTATTTATTTTTTGATTAGCACGGCATAAAATGTTTCTACTAGTCTTTCTTGTAATTCCTAGTGTTCTTGCTATTTCTGTATGAGTTAAATTTTGCCTATTTTTTAAAATATATACTTCCCTTTCTCTTTTGCTTAAATTAAAGTTAAGTATATTTTTTAAAAAAAAATCTTTAACTTTCTTTCTAGCTTGAATAAGTTCTGTCTCTTCTCTGTCAGAGAGGATATTCCTGTTTTCTATAAAATCATTAAAGTTCATTGCACCTCTCTTCAGCAAAATTACTTCGGCTTTTTAACTGTTGCCCCTGTATTAGCTATCTTAAATTCTTTTCCACAACCAATAACAGCAATAGCTTCTTCTAAACTTGTAACGAGATAGTATTCTCCATGTTGCTTTTTTATTAGGTTTTCCATTTTCTTTTGATAGATACTTTGTTGACCACCTACTGTTTTTTTTATTTCTAAACCAATAAATCTACCTTTTTTTAAAATTATTATATCTGGAAAACCTTTTTTATTTCCTTTAGGCAAACTTCTATAAATCCCTTTTTTTACATCATACACAGGTATATTATTTATTCTTTGAAAAGTTAAATGTCCCAATTCTTCTTCTACAATTAAATAATCAATAATTGAAGATTGTACATCTCTCTCAGAAATTTTCATCATATTTCTTCTGTTAGTTCCCATTTTTTATTTATCTTTTTATAGAACCTTAACTTCTCATTTTTTTCTTTAGATTTTAATAATTCCTGAAAGTATGTTTTTGCCTGATATTCATTAAAAAAAAGTTTTCTATCTTTTATATATTTATATTTTTCATTTTCTACCAAAATTTCGCCTTTATAAATTTCTACCCTATATTTAAAATTTTCATTCATCTATAACTCCTTAGATTTAGTAAGTTCCTTCATAACAATTTTTACTTTTTCCTTTGTTTTTACTTTTTCTTCCAATTCTTTAATTTTATCTTTTAGAATTTTATTTTCTTTTAAAAATCCATTATTTTTACTTTCTAACTCTTGAATACCTTCCTCAAGAACTTTAATATCTTTTAAAAGAGTATAATTTTTAGCTTCAAGATCATTTAACTTTCTAGTTTCTTCTTTAACTCTTTCAGCTTGTTCTTTAAGAGCTTTAGCTTCATTTCTATAAACTTTTAATAGATTTTTTAATTCCCAAACTTTATTTATCAGACAATCAATAGTTATTTCTAATTCCTCATTTGTAGAAAACATATCATTTTCTCTCCTTTATCCAATCCAATCTATAATTTATAGCATTATAAATATCTTGCTCTGTAATTTCTATTCCTAGATTATTGGCCATTATTAATGCATAATCTATAATCTTTATAATGTCTCTTTTTTCCTCACCTTTTTTCTTTCCAATGCGATGATTATATTTGACTATACTTCCTTGACAGAAAGAATAGTTATTAGCATTAATAAAATCTATAGGTTCTATTTTTCCACCTGCATAATGCTCTGAATGAAATTTATATTTTTCATTTTTTTCTTCCAAATTTTTATCCTCCTATAAATGAATGCAACCTTTTATATCTTTCCGGAATAAAAAATACTTTAATATTTTTAAATTTTCTTATCTTTATTTCCAACTTTTACTCCTTAAAAATCATTTAATTAAATTTAATATTATTTTTTTCACAGACGGATATATTCCCTCAAACCCAATAGTCATACCACTTTTTCCAATAGTAATAGTAATTTCTCCACCACATACAATGAGCCAAGTGAGATACATCCAAAATAATATTAAAAAGAACTTAGCAAATACATAAGCAAAATTTATTAATTTGTATTCTATATTACTTATTCGTCCACCTTTATTTTTTATTTGCCATTCCTAAGGCAAAACCAAGTCCGAACCATATTTTGTCATACAGTCTTTCTAATAAAATTTGCTCTCCTATTTCTTTTGAATAATTTTTCTCATCTACACATGAACTTGTTTCTATTCCTACAAAACCATTTACAAGTTCATATTTTAAAACTGTATTTAATTTTCCAAAAATTCTTTCAGTAGTAACTTCTGTATTCTTAACAAAAGATTTTACAAGTTCGGGAGTAATAGAATTATTTTTTATCTCGTATGCCTGTTCTAAAAATCTTTCCTTTGGACACATAGAAATATATCCGTCAGAATAAATAACTTTAAAAACTTTTTCATTTGCAAGTTCTTTTTCATTTTCTGGAAGTTCCCAACCTCTACTTTTTACATACTCTGCTCTTGTCATCTCTTCTACTTCAACTACTTTTGTTGTTAAAAATTGTCTTTTCATTATTTACCATCTCCTTTTATTTCTTCTGTTTTTCTAAAATTCCAAGCATTTAAAGTTCTCTTTTTTAATTTAAATCCATCGCAGATTGAACTTTCTGAATTCAGCAATGGAATATTTAAATTTCTGCACCATTCTGATGTCCCTAGATTTTTTATATCAAACAACAGATTTATACAATCTTTACATTCTTTACAGCAAAATATTGTTTCTTTCATTTTTATTCTCCTTCACCACAAAGTCTTGGATCTAACTTATCAAACCAAAACTCTCTTCCCTCTAAATTATTAAAATCTCTGTATCTCTTACATTTATATTTTTTATAACATTTTTCGTTATAACAATATGTAATGTATTCCATAAGTTTCTTCTCTCCTTTCTTTTTTATAAAGGGATTCAAAGAAATACAGCCTTAACTATATTTCTTTTAACCTCTTTATTTTGAAATTAAATTTTTCATATACTCTTCACTCTTTTTTAATTCCATATTTTTTGCTCTTTTAAAAACAGATTGTTCACTTCTTCCTAGTAATTTTGCTATATCTTGTGTACTCGTATCAGGATATAATTTTTTTAATATTTCATATTCCTCTTCAGACCATCTTTTCCAAAGATTTTTATTATTTTTTTTATTTATGGTTATTCCTTTTTTTCTCATAGAATTTATTTGAGAATTAATAGCACCTGTTGTAGTTCTCAATTTATAAGCTATTTCCCTATATGACATCCCGTTTTCTACTAAAAAGATTATTTTTTCTTTTTCTTCTTTTGTATATCTTTTCCCTTTTTTGATTTTCAATCTATATAAAGCATTATTAACAGCTTTTTCTGAACGATTTAAGTATTCGCCTATTTCTTTATATGTCATAGATATATGATTTTGCTTTAAAAAATCAATTTCTGACATTGTCCAAGGTCTTCTATTAATAGTTTTTTTTATATTTTTTTTCACTATTACTTTCATTCTTCTCCTTCTCCACAATCTTCTGGATTAAATTTTGCAAACGAATATGTTCCATAGAAAAAAGCCTTTTTCTTTAAATTTCTTCTACAATGTTTTTTTCTGTGGCATTCTTCATTAGCACAGAAAGTCATGTCATAATTCATTTTCTTTCTACCTCTAATTTAATAATATATTTTTTATCTTCTGTCTCAAAAACCATCTCACCATTTTCTGCTTTTAATTTTTCTACTACACAAGCTATAAAATCATTATCTGGTATAATTTCTTTTTTCCCAGTTCTTAAATATAGTCCAGGCTTAATTTCTTTAACCATGGCATAACAAATTTCTCCTGTAACAGCTGCCCATAATAATTTTTTCATTTATTCCCCACTTCCTTTTTTACTTGAATAAAATATATTCACTTTAAAGAAAAAATCTTTTTCACAATTTTCACATTTATTTTCAAAATATATTCCTGAATAATTTTCTATACTCCGAAGACCTCTCTCTTGGATTGCTCCACAGTATGGACAAACCAATTTATTCGTCATTTTAGTTCTCAAGTTTCTCCTCCTAAATTTTGATATAAAAAAATCCCCAGTAAATTAATACTGAGGATTTTATCTTAGTCTACATCTTGTATGACTTTTATTTCTCCATTTGATATATAAGTCTGCATATCTGATGTTAAACCTGTTTTATCTAATTCTTTTATTTTCTGTTCTATTTCTGCTTTTTCAAATAGTAAACTTGATTTCAAGTTATTAAGAACAGCTTTTGTAAATACTAAAGTTCTATCATAACTCATCTCTCTGATTTTTTCATTTCTGTTTACTAATTCTCTTTTTCCAAGAAATGCTTCTGCAAGGACATCTTTAGCTTTTAATTGATAGATGATTAATTTTCTTTTAAGGTTCTCATCAAACCTTGCAGGATTAATTTTAAATAGCCATGCAGGTAAATAATCTAATTCTATCATTAAAGCCTCTTGAATCCCACCTCTCGTATTAAGGTGCGATAATTTTGACGCACCTTTTAAGATTTCGTCATTTTTAATTTTACGAACTTGTGTATCAGCTTGGTTTTTAGTCATTCCAAGATTTTCACACACAGATTTTACAGAAACATAAATTTTTTCATTTTCAATTTTAGATACTATTTTTTCACCTTGAAATTCAACTTCTTTTACTAAATCGTTCACTATTTCCCACCTCCAAGTTTCCAAGCAATCTCCATTGCTGTTGCCTCAGAAGCTACATAGAAAGGCTCACTAATGCCTTTTATTGTTACTTTAAAAAATCCATTCTCACACATTTGAATTCTCATGTACAACTCCTCCTCTAAATATTTGATTTTTAGGAGATAATACTGTAAAATATACTTGTCACGGTATAGTGATGTGGTCTCTCACACACCACATCTCATGTACTATCCCCATGTAAGCTAATAAGAGGTTTGCATGGGGTATTTTTTTAATCTTTTTTAGCAATAGTTATTATCATCTTCTCTTCATCAAAAATCATTTCAATTTCTCTTTCTTCTTGTGTAACTTTCATTTTATCAAGAAAAGACTTTGGAATACTAACTCTTGGGTTTATTCCTCCATTACCACTTTTGCCAAAGGTGATTTTTAAAATTCTTTTTTCCATGCTTCCTCCCTTTCGCTCCGTATAAAAATTATACATCTTACGGAGCGAAAAGTCAATCTAAAAATTTGATATTTTAGAGTTAGTGTAGTACAATATACTTGCGACAGTGGTATTGTAATACAATACACTAACCCCCTATTAATTTGCATAGTGAGTTAATAGGGGCTTTTTTTATTTCTTTTTCTTTATTGTGATAATTTGGTTTTCTTCATCATATAAAACTTCAACTTCTCTTTCTTCTTGAGTAATACCCATTTTTTTTAGAAGTGGAATTGACAAAGGTATTCTAGCTCCCATTCCATTACCTGTTTTAGAAAAAGAAACCTTTAAATCTCTTTTTTCCATATAGCTCTCCTATTGTTTATCACTAACATATTTTTATTATACTCCGTTAGTGATAAACTGTCAAGATATTTTATCCTCAGTATTATTTAATTTCCAATGTTCTATTTAGCAATTATTTTTTTATTTTTTCTAAAATACTGTTTTCACTTTCAATCTTTAAATCACGTTCTATAGCTTCAACCTCATATTTAATAAAATCTAAAGTTTCATCTTCAATTATTCCCGACTTCAAAATCGGAACTAAATTCCTTTCGTATTCCACTGATGTAAGATTTGGTCCTCTATCTCGTAAATACATACAGTAGATAGGGAGCATAACATTTATAAGGTTTTTTAATCCCTCTTCATCTGTTTTTCTTGTCCATCTCATTTTCATGTTTATTACTCCTTGAAGCTTCAATTTCTTGTTTTCATCTCCTTAAAAAGTTATAATATAATTAAATATTATTTTTAGGAGTTGACTGTATGGAAAAAATCACTATAAAAAATCCAGAATATTTTGACTTTTCACGTGAAATTTATATTGATAAACCTAATATTTGCCCTTATTGTAAATGGGGTACGGATTCTAAAATAGAAGCTATCTCAGAACCTTTTAAACAGACAGATGGAAAAATAACTTTTGCTGTACTGTTTAGATGTACTGTTTGTGGCAAATACTTTTTCAGGGCTTATATAGACAATGGAACTGATACGGCTATCAGCTTAGATTATGAACCGACAACTCTTTTTTCATCTGTTCCTAAAGAAATTAAAAAAATTTCTCCAAAATTTGTTGATATATATACTCAAGCACTTACAGCAGAAGCACATGGTTTATCCGATGTAACAGGAATGGCTCTCAGAAAATCCATAGAATTTCTCGTTAAAGATTATTTAATAAACTATAAGAAATTAGATTCCATAGCTATTAAAAAAGATCCTTTAGCAAGAGCTATTTCAAAAATAGAAAATCCAAGAATTAAAAATCTTGCAAAAGTTTCAACTTGGCTTGGCAATGATGAAACACATTATGAAAAAGTTTGGAAGTCTAAAGATGTAAGCCATATGAAACTATTCATTTCAGCTTTGATTTATTTTATATCTTTGGAATTAGTCTCTGATGAAGCTGAAGAGATGATTGCCTCTTCTAATTCCAAATAATCATCTAGTAAATCTATTCTGCCAATATATTTGTTATCTAATGTCCAAAATTCTTTTATGGTTCTTTTGGGCATTAGAACACTTTCATCTTCAATTTCTGTTTCTATTTCTACAACTGTTACAATTCTTATATTTTTCGGTTTTCCTCTAACTTCTTTTTGCATTTTATCCCTCTTCTAATCTTTGAAATTCTGGAAGTGATTTGGATATATTTAAGCATTGTTTTTCTTGTCCATCTCATTTTTATTTTTGCTTAATCCTCATATTTCCAAGTAAATCCCCTGTGATGTTTTCCTTCCCCTCTTAAACAATCATATACACAGCTTAATTCAAAACCATAATTAACAACACTTGCTATAGGTGAATATTTTTTTATTAATTTTCCATCTTTATATTGTCCGATTATTCTTTTGTTAAGTCCTCTGTATTTGTATAATTCAGCTTTTAGATATACTCTTTTCCCTATATCATTTTTATTCATATTTTCTTTTTTTGTTACCCATTCTAAATTTTCAACCCTGTTGTCCCTTTTATTTTCGTTAATGTGATTAACTTCAGGTTTATTTTCAGGATTAGGAATAAAAGCTTCACAAACTAATCTATGAATATATTTTCGCTTTATAATGCCGTCTTTAGATATTTTTATATGATTGTAATTACTTCCTGCTGTATTTTGGACTAATATTCTACCTTTCCTAAAAGATTCCTGATTTTTATATTTAATAATTCTGTCACAACTTCTTATTCTTCCTAAATTACTTATTTCATAAAATCCTTCATATCCTTTTACAGGTCTCCATATTTCCATTATTACTCCTTAAAATTTTGAAAGTGATTTGGATAAATTCTTTTCAGTTCTCTTATCAAATCATCATTAAGCCATACAGCTTCCAAATGATAATATTTTTCAAAGTTTTTTATACCCATATTATGAACTTGTGAGTGATGCTCTCTACATAAGCTCATAAATCCTGTCTGTTTCCCGTCGTCCAATTCATAAGGTATTCCCAAAGGCGGGTGGTGATGAAGGTCAATCATTATATCGTTTTCTATTTTTGCTCCACACACACAACAAACTTTATTTCTCAGACATGAAAGAACATATCTTTGAATATCTCTTGAAATCTCCCTAAAAGGAACTAATCTTTTTTTATCCCCATGTCCAACAGGAACTTTTAAGTTACAGCCGTTTGAAATTGCTTCACTTCCTATGAACTCAATAAATTTTTCTGCAGTTTTTAATGTTGCTGCATTTTCTTTATAGGGACTACAAGAAAAATGTTCTATATCATTTTCATCACAGAACATTTTCTTCAGAACTGTTTTTATTTCTCCAGGTTTATATCCTAAGAACTCCCCATACTCTGTACACATAATATGAATAAGTATCATTTGTTCCAAAGAAATTTTATCTTCTGTTTTGATTTTCCATTTACAGCTAAATATAAAATCTAAGAATTTTTTTATCTGCTTAAATGAAAACATTTTCCCTTTTTCAAAAGGAACATGAACTGTTATTTCTTTATTTTCCTTATCTATTGAAATTATGTACTTTTTCATATCCTGTCCCTGCACCTGTAATAAATTATCTTTTTTCTTGGAATGCTTAGTAGCCTTTTTTTACATTTCAACTCATTCTTTTTGTAAATATATTCTTTCTCCAGAAAAAATAAATTTTGTATTGTCATTACAGGTTCAAAAAAATTATATAAATCAAAGATAAATCCATTATCTGCCCACATTTTCAATACCTGTAACTCTTAAAAAATCATTGAATTTATGAGAAAATTTTTCTTTCTTCTTCTCTTTTTCCATTTTTTACTCCTTTAGTTCTTCTCTTAAAAGTTCATAAATAACAAAAGTTCTTGCCATTATTTTTCCTGTCATTTTTCCATATTTTTCTATTGCTATTTGAGAAGCTTTTCTTTTAAGTTCCTTTTGTTTTTCCTCTGATAATTTTTTAAAAAATTCTAATAATTGTTCTTTTTCTTTATGTTCTTGTGCTATTTTTTCTTTACTTTCATGCAATTTTTTAGATTCTTCAAGGCTTTTCTGATAACTTCTCTCTGCTTTCTCATCAGCTTTTTTCTTTTCTTCCTGTTCTGCGTCAAACTGTAAATCCCAATTATTTTCTAAAGCCCTGTATATAGCACCTTCTCCCCAATTTTTAGTAGGAGCTATTTTTAATACTTCAACAACTCTTTCAAGAGGAATTTCTTTTTCTTTTACAAGTGTCATTAGTCTTACTTTTACATCAGGAGCAAAACCATGTTGTTCTAAAAGGATTTTTATTTTTTCTAAAAAACCACCACCTACATTTTGTTCTTTTTCACTCTCTGTATAGGTAGGTTTATTATTATATTTATTAATAGGTTTATTAGGGTCGGTTTTTCCGACCGGTTCAGGTCGGAAAACTAGACCGGTTGTAGTAGGAATATTAGACCGGTCGGAAAATTCTACTGGTTGGTTTTCTTGACCACTTTTATCTTCTCTATATTCTTCTATTATTATTTGTACAGGTCTATTTTTGATTTTTTTCAAATAAAATACATCTGCTTTTCCTAGTCCTTGTGGAACAATTTCAAGTAAATCATTATCTACAAGATTTTTTTTAGTTTTTATTATAGTTTCTTTACTTTTTCCAAGTAATTTACACAATTTTTCAACTGAATATTTTATATAAATATGTCCTTGGCTATCTACCCAATTATTTTTAACAGACTCACTCAAAACATCTCTAAAAATTGCATACATTATTTTTGCTGTATCTGTTAAAGTTTCTGATATAACTTCAATTTCAACTTCCTTGTTATCTCTTTTTCTTATTTGTTTTTCTCTTTTTTGATAAAAAGGATTATTAAAAAACTGCTTACTTAATTGATAGAAGTTTTTCCCATCAACATCTTGTACTCCATAATATTTATCTTCCAATGTTTTACTCCTTTCATAATACTGTAGGAGTTTGCCGACAACTCCTTGTATTTTTAAAAATTATTTTACATTTAAAGGTAGCTTTTACAGTGCTACCGAACTGTTACTTTATTTTTAAATTCCAAAAAGTTATAATATATTTGCCGTAAAATTATAACTAAAAGGAGAATTAAAAATGCCCAATACTTCAACAACTATTTATCAAATTTTAAAAGCTATTGATGTTGCTTATGAAAATAATAGCTTTAAATTTGACACAACTTTTGATTTGGAAAAAATGAAAATATCTGAGCGTAGACTGTTTTTAAATTTAGGTAACCTAATTGAAGACGGTTACATAAAAGGATTAATTTTAATTCCAGATTTAAAAAATCAGTATTCAATTTCTGTTTCCAATCCAAGACTTACTACTAAAGGACTTTTATTCTTAGAAGAAAACTCTACGATGAAAAGAGCCTACAATACTCTAAAAGAAATAAAAGGTTGGATACCTGGTTATTAATAATTAAGTAAATGTTTTAAATCAGTTTTTAAAAATTCAACAAAAGTGTCTATCTCATCAGGGAGTAGAGTATATTTAATTATCTCGTCCCTGATGTTTGAAGACATCTTCTTTAAATATTCTATTCTTTCTATCTTTGAAATTTTTTCTCCATTTATGATATATTCAGTCACTTTTTTCTCCTTTATTTTTAGCTTATAGCTGCCTACCATAAGATAAGTTGTTGTCGGCTTTCCCATGATAGACAGATATAAAATAAAAATGGCATAAAAAAACAGTCCATTTATAAAAATGCAGACTTATAAAAATTAAAAAATATTTTGTGTCTTTTCTTGCATAAAAATAAATAAACTGTGTTTCTTTTTCATATTTTTTCCTTTCAGGAATTATACCACTAACTCCTCTTTATAGTTTATTTATACCCACCATAGCAAAACTTTATAAGTTAGTGGTTTTGCCATGATGAGCATAACTAAAATATAAAATGGTTTATGCCCATCTATTTATTTAAGATGAGCATACTGTGTAGACTTTTTTGATGGAGTCTACAGAACCATTTAAGAATATAAATATCTAAAATTTCAGAAAGGAGGAAATGCTGAGAATTGAACTCAACCAAGTGTACGAACTTACCCGACCAAGGATTTCCATACAGGCAAACTTTAAAAGTTTGCCATATCACATATTTAGAGGTTTTAGAATTTTTTTACAGAAACTCTATAAAACTGTTTTTAAATTAATTTAGTGTGAGAAGGGAATGTTCAGACTTGAACTGAAATCTCCTAATACAAAGGTTAGGTGTTTATCCATTTAAACTGCATTCCCATATGTGATACCAAAAAGGTATCACAGTGGTTTGGAAAAATATAATATAGTTATTTGGCTATTAAGGTCGCCAATGACCTTTTTAGTTCATTGTGGAGACGAATGGATTTGAACCATTAAATAACAAAATTGTTATAGTTGTGATTTACCTAGGATTACAAAACTGCCTTTTCCAATTTGGCTACATCTCCATAAGAGTGGGACTAGTGCCCACAATAACAACTACTTTGATTATTTCTTTTCGTCAAATAGTGTCAGCCCAAAACGAATAGCCAGTTTTTCTTGGAATTCACATTATTAAGCTCCTATCCCAGATAGGCGTACTTGATAACTTTCTCTGGCAACTCTATAAGTACATTCCGACTTTTATATGGGCCACATTATTTAATAAGAGGTGTATAAAAGTCTATATCATAAGTGATGGGAACAATTAGATTTGAACTAATAACCTCACACTCCCAAAGAGTGTGTGCTCTACCGGATTGAGTTATATTCCCATAATGTTAGGCTTTTTTCTTATCCTTGAAAGCCCATAAACAAGATAGTAATCATTGCACTATATGTGTAATAATAAATATATAGATAAAAGGTAAAAGGAAATGCCAAGAATTGAACTTGGTTATAGATATAGTGGAACAAGAGGAACCATCACATATACCAATCCACCATCTATTGCTACCTCAGACACATTTCCATATTTAGTGGTGCTATTTTTTAAGGGAGAATAGCACCACACATGTGAGTTTTTTGAGGGGAAATGCAGGATTCGCACCTACAACTAATTAATAATAAACTAGTTCCTTGCCAAATTACTTGGCTTTCCCATATGTAATGTCTGTAGACTCAGAAGGCTTTCTTACAGTAAGGCAATAATTATTGTTTTTTATCTACAGACATTTTATACACTATTTTTTAGTGTATAGTCCTTAAAAAATTTTACATTATAAAATAATGTGAACTTTCTAAAAAAAATCAGATATTTTTACTTTTAAAGCTACCGACAATCTTCTTAAAGTAGGTAACTCAATTCCTTCCCCACTCTTTAATCTTTTTAAAAGAAAAGATACAGCTTGTCTTGTAATACCCATATTTTCTGCTATATCCATATTATTCATGTTCTTTTGAACCTTAAATTTTTCTATGCTTATAGCTATATTTTTAAAAAGTTCTTCATCTTCAGGAGTATTAGATATTCTTCCAGAACGCTTTTTCTGCAATGTTATACCTCCTTCATAAGAAAATTTTACACTATTTTTTAGTGTATGTCAACACTTATTTTTATTTTTAATAAAAAAGCAGAGAAATTTATATAAATTTTCTCTACTTTTTATGAATTTATTTACTATTTACTTGCTTCTTCTAATTTAAATCTATTAATTCTATAATCTTTTAAACCCGCTTTATGAAATGTATCTTCAATACGATTAAAAATATCGTTAGAAATTATATCAAAAATTTCTTTATTAAATTCTTCTACTTTTAAATTTTCTTCGGTTTTATATTCTATGACATATTCAGCATTGTATTTAATTTTTTCAGTATTATCACTTTCATCTGATAAGACTAGCTCAATTTTAAAAATTGCTCCACTTTTTTTTTCTACAAAGTTGGGATCTCTTTGAGGAGGACTTCCTATTTGTATATTTAAAGTAGTCTGAATTTTTATATTAGTCAATTTTTCTTTTCTTTCAAAATTTTCGCTTTTTAAAATATTTTTTAAAATCTGAATTCCCATGTTTTTACCTCGTTATCATTTTTTTGCACATGAATATTAATATCTTCTGCTGCTTCAAACATTCTATTTGAAAATTCTTTAATTTCTATTTTGTTATTTTTATTATAACTAAAAGTTGTATTAAATGTTATTGAAAAATTTTCAGTATTTTTTATATTAGAATCTTTATTGATTTGCACATTATTTCTTGGCTTATAGTTATATTCTTTAGAAATTTCTTTGATTTTTTCAATAATAAATTTATTTAAATCAGGAGTAGAAAAAAAATATTTTTTAAAATATTCTATTGATAAACATTTGTATATAAAGTTAAGTTTTTGAATATTTGTTAATTTTAAATTGTATATGCTAAGTTTATAGTAAAATGTTGAAATAGTTCCTAAACTAATCCCTATCATTGCTGATAAAATTACAATTATAAAAACTTTTAAAATCATAATATAATCAACTCCTATCTTTTATTCTTCTATGCAATTAGCAAAAGATAATATCATTGTAACAATAAGCGCTATATACAATAAACATTCTCTATTTAATTGTATTCCCAGTTCAATTATACCTAAAGAATATAACATTTTCTCATTTTTAGCAATAATTAAGTATAAAAAAGCCTGTGAAAAACGACTTCCAATAAAAATAAGTCCAAAAGTGTTTAACCAAAAAAGTAGTGTATTTTTTTTACCATATTTTCTTTCTTGTTCCAAAATTCCATTTAAGACAAAACCACCTTGATATGCAATAGGTAAATAATACAAAAGTAAATTTTTAGCATATTCTTCTGGTAAAGCAATTATTGATGTCAGATAAAGTATCTGCCATAAAAAAAGATTATATATAAACTCTAATAAAATTTTCCCTTTTTTTATTTTCATTTTTTACCTTCGTTTCTTTATTTTTTACTTTCTACCAAACCTTTTAACATAGCTTCAACCATTGCTCTTTGTGTAGAATCTAGTTTATCTATATATCCATATAGTGGATCTTTTGTCCTCTTTGAAGTATCATTTAATATTTTTATAACTTTACCACATGAAACTATATCATCTGTGTTTATAATTATATCTTTATATTTGGGATTATCACTTTCTAATATATATCTTCCATTTTTATGTCTAAGTCTTTTAACCAATCCCTCAGGGTATTCTGTTCCAGTAGTTAAGAACACACCTATCTCTCCGACTTCAACCATCACATCTTTTTTTACAATAATGGTTGCTCCATCTAAAATAGTATCTTCCATACTGTCGCCTTTAACAGATACTGCAATTACATCTTTTCCATAATTTGGAGTATGTATCCAACCAATAGGTTCATAGCAAGTTTCACAACCTAATCCTGCACTTACACTTGCATATAGTGGTATTTCTACTAAATCAATATCTTCCACATTAGCAATGTTTCCTATTGTATTTTTCATTAAATCTTTCATGTCAGCTGTAAGAACTAAATCAACATATAATTTTATTAATTCTTCTTTTTCTGATTTAGTAACCTCTAAACCAGCCATAATTTTTTCTAATTTATCCTTTTTAGGAACAACACCTTTAGTTCCAACTTCAAGTTCACTTATATATCCTTGGCTTACTCCTGAAATATCTTGTAATTTAACCAAGCTATAACCTTTTTTTTGCCTTAAAGCCTTCAAAAGAGATCCTAAAGTAGAAGTTTGATTTTTGGGAGAATTTGTAGTAGTCATATTCTTCCTCCTTTTTCACACTTTATTTTCGTATATATTATACAACATATTTTTAAAAAAGCAAAATAAGTATTGACATACACTAAAAAATAATGTATTATATAGATATAAAATAAAAGTGCTTAAGATAAGAAAGAAAAAAAACAAATTTTTTTAATCAATTCACACTATAAAATAATGCATAGCAATAAAAAAATTTTAAATATCATACACTAAAATTTAGTGTAAAAGGAGATAAGAATGAGAAATTATATAGCAAAAAAATTAGAAAACCTTAGAAAAAAAGGAATTACAACTTTAAAAGAAATTTCAGATATAGTAACAATAACAAATGCAGGAAATCCATTAGATTGTATGGAGGAAAATGAAATTTTAAAACTTGGCCGTATTTCTTTTGAATATGAAGCTAAAAGAAATTTTATAGAAAGTATAGATGTGATATTTAAAGTAGTTGCAGAAAATAAAATTCAAATAACAGGAATAGAAAGATTCTAGGAGGTAAATAGCATGACTAAAGAAGTTCATATTTACAGAGGAAAAGATATCTTTGAGAAAGTAGAAAAAATAAATGGAAAGCATATATTCTTTGAAAAAGAGGAGGATAACGGTGAAACACCTAACATAACATACCCAATATCAGATTTTGACAGGCAAGTAAAAGAATATAAAGAAAAAGGTTATAAGATAAAAATATTTAATTGTTAGGCTGATATTCCTGAAAATTCAGGAATATCTACAAAATAATTAAAGTTTCACAGGAGGAATATTATGAGTAATGAGATTTTAAAAGAAGCTTGTCTATGGTGGATGTGCTTTGGAAGCATAATTTCAATCCTAGCACTAGGATTTTTATTTAAAGATAAAATAGAAAAAATAGATCCTGAAAATAAAGTTCTAAAAAAAATATTTGGAGATAAACTTTATAACTTTTTAAAAGAAAACTTATAGGAGGAACAAATGAAAAACTTTTTAACTATAAAAAATAATAACGGCGCAGTAACAAAGATAAAAAAAGAGCACATAATAATAGTTCCTTATATTTCAAAAGAAATAGAAATTTATACAACTTCTGGAAGATGGGAAGTTATTAAAAAAATAGCATGTGAAAACTTTGATGAAGTTTTAAAAGAATTAAAAGATTTAAATTTCCTTGAAATTGAAAGAGAATATGAAAAAATAATGATTGCTGAAAATAAAATTTCTACAGTAACAATCACTGATAATTATATATCTTTTTATCCTTCAGCAAATGGACTTCCAATAAATTTTATGAAAGATGATAAATGCTTTGAAAAAGCAAAAGAAGTTGCTGAAAATTTAAATTTTATAGCAATAAGCAAAGAGGAAACAATTATTAAACTTTCTCCAGAAGCAATAGAAAAAGTTTATCAAGAAATGGATAGAGTTATTATTACTACTACTTCTGGGAATACATATAGAGAACTTTCAAAAAATATTAAGTGGATTGATTAGATTATTTGAATCATTGCTCAAATTAAAAAGTTTGAGCAACCTTTTAAATAATTTAGAAGCAAGGAGGAAAAATGGGAATTGAAGATAGATATTATGATGAAAATACTAGTGAAGACTTTAAATCAATAACAGAAATATCTGATTTTAAAATTTTATTTAGTGATGAAGTTGAACTTAATTTTTGTTTTTTTAATAAAAAAACAAATAAAAAAGAGAACTATCTTTTTAAAGATCACAAAAAATATCCAACTACTTTAGAAAGAATCTTTTTTAAAAAAGAAAATGATGACTGGAAAAAACAAAAAGTTTCTTGGGAATTTAATAAATATATAATTCCAAGTGTTCTAAAAGCACTTATTGAAAAAGAAAAATCCTTTGAAGAAAGTATTAAAAGTAGAAAAATAGAAGCTAAAAAAAGATATATGTATGCAGTAGGCAATTGGGCGACAAGAGCTTCTGTAGCAGCTAATAGAGGAATTTATATATGTGAATGTAAATTAAAACATATTAAAAATTTAATAGAATATTTAGATCCTAATTTACAAATAAGAGCAAATTTAAGTATTGAGGAGGAAGAAAATGGAAAATAATAAAATTGGATTAGTATATAAATCTCTTGCTATGGCAAGAGTTAGACTTCAGGAAGAAAATTTAAAAAAAAGCGGAGAGAATAAATATAGTAATTTCACATATTTTGAATTAAAGGATTTTTTACCTGCAATTAATAAGATTAATGCAGAATTAAATCTTTTTTCTATGTTTAACTTTCCTAATGAATCTGTAGATAAAAAAGCAAGACTTACAATTATGAGTACAGAAGATGGAAGTGAGATAGTTTTTGAAAGTGAAGTTGCTGAATGTATTATGAAAACAAAAGAGGGTAGAGTAAATCCTATTCAAGAACAAGGAGCAAAACACACATATATTAGAAGATATTTGTACATGGAAGCCTATGAAATTGCTGAAAATGATTTAGTGGATTCTATGGATTTGCAACCTATAAATACTCAAAAACAAAGTCCTAGAAGAGAAACTCCAAAACCAATAACTCAAGACCAACTTTCAAAAATCTATGCAATGGCAAATAAAGAAAATATTTCTAAAAAAGACCTTGAAGGAACTTTAAGCAAAACATACAAAAAGAATATTAAAGATTTAACAGTTGCAGAGGGAGTTGGACTTATTAATAGTCTTCCTGAAATTTTTGGAGAAATAAAAGAAAGAATAAAAAAGGCTATTGCCACAATAATGGAATTAGTTAATGATAACCATATTGATGATAGTTTATCAAATATTATGGAACAGAAAAAAATAGTCTCTCTTAATACTTGTGCATTACATACTCTGATGGATATTTATAAAGCATTGCAAGAAGAAGTAAAATCTTTTGAACAACCTAAAGAACCTACAAAAGAGCCTGTAACTGTTGAAAATACTCAATCTGAGCAACCACAAAAACCGGCAGAAAAAGAAGCTCAAAAAACTAAAAAAATTAAGGAGGAAAAATAATGAAAAGATTATTCTTTGATACAGAAACAACAGGGACTTCTCCAAATGCTACTATCTTTCAGATAGCTGGCTATATAGAAATAAATGGAGAAGTTGCAGAAACTTTTGATATAAAATCAGCTCCATTTCCAGATAGCGAAATAAATCCTGAAGCTTTAGAAGTGACGGGAGTAACACTAGAACAAATTCAGAACTATCAAGAACCAAGAAAAGCCTATAAAGAACTTATCAGTATTTTTGATAAATACATAGATAAATATAATAAAAATGACAAGTTTGATATTATAGGCCATAATGTAAAGTTTGACATTGAAAAACTTATAGTATGGGCTAAAAAGTGCGGAGATAATTATATAGGCTCTTATCTTAATTGGAAAAGAGTTTTTGATACTTTAGCTTTTACACAATGCTTAAAAGTTGCAGGTATTCTTCCTGAAACTGAAAATAACAAACTCCTGACATTGTGCAAAGAATTTGGATTAGATTTAAGCCATGCCCATGATGCCATGTATGACATTGAAGCCACGAGGGATTTATTCTATGTGTTATTAGAAAAAATTGGAGGTGGCAAATAAAAATGTTCAATAAAGATTTCTACCCGACTCCCGAAAATCTTGTTTTTAAAATGTTACAAAAAGTTAATAAAAAAAGAGGTTTATCTATCTTAGAACCTAGTGCAGGTAAAGGAAATATAGTTGATAAAATGTTACAGTTTCTTTCTTTAAAAAATTCATCTATTGATTGCATAGAAAAAGATAGTGAACTTCAAAATTTTTTAAAAGGTAAAGGATATAGACTTGTTTTTAATAATTTCCTTCAATATCAAACAAGAAAAAAATATGACTTAATTGTTATGAATCCACCTTTCAGCAATGGAGAAAGACATTTATTAAAAGCTATTGAACTGATGGAATATGGTGGACAAATAGTCTGCCTTTTAAATGCAGAAACATTAAGAAATATTTGTAATGTTTATAGACAAGATTTAAAAAATAAACTTGAAGAACTAAATGCTGAAATTGAATTTATTGAAAATGCTTTCTTGGAAGCAGAAAGAAAAACTGCAGTAGAAATTGCACTCATAACAATAAATATTCCTTCCTCTCTTCCTGAAAGTGATATTTTCAAGAATCTTCAAGCAGTTAAAGAAGAAAGCAAGTTAAAAGATGAAGAGTATCAATACAAAGATTTAACTCATTCAGATTTTGTAAAAGGGATAGTAGAAAGATTTAATTTTGAAGTAGATTTAGGAGTAAAACTCATAAATGAATATGAAAAATTATCTTCATTTCTAAAAAGAGGATTTGCTGATACTACTTACAAAATATTTGAACTTACAGTTAATAACGAACATACAGATTTAATAAATAATTTCATTAGAAGCATTAGATACAAATACTGGGAAACATTATTTCAATCTGATAAATTTAGAAATTTATTTACAACTGAACTGAGAAAAATATATGAAGCAAAATTAAATGACTTAAAAAATTATGACTTTAATGAGTTTAATATATTGCAAATTCAAAAAGATATGGAAAGTCATATTATAAATTCTGTAGAAAATACAATTTTAGCTTTATTTGATAAACTTTCTTACCAACATTATTACAATGAAGAATTTTCAAAAAATATTCATTATTATAATGGTTGGAAAACAAATAAGGCATACAAAATAAATAAAAAGGTAATTATACCTTTAAATGCAACAGATTGGTATGATAAATCCTTTAGGTATACAAGAGCAACTTTTGAAACTTTATCAGATATAGAAAAAGTTTTGAATTATATAAATAATAAAGAAATTGAAAGTATAGACCTAGACGAAACATTAAAAAATACATTAGAAAAAGGGCAAAATAAAAATATTGAATGTAAATATTTCTTCCTGACTTTCTATAAAAAAGGAACTTGCCATATAACTTTTAAAGATGATGATTTACTTCTTAAATTTAATATCTTTGGAAGCCAAAGAAAAGGTTGGTTGCCTCCTGGATATGGTAAGAAAAAATATTCAGAAATGGCTAAGGAAGAAAAGGAAATTATAAATGAGTTTCAAGGTGAAAAAGAATATAACCAAGTCTTTAATAATCAAGAATTATTTATTACAAACACATCAAAATTATTAATGCTTGAATAGAGGTAAAAGATGATAAGAGTAAAACTTTTTAAAGATTATTATGAAAATAAAATAGAAGATAAAATAAATGATTTTATTAGAGAAAACTTAGCCATAGTAAAAGATATCAAATTTAATACAACAAAAGATGAATATGGAAATATTATTTACAATGCACTAGTTATGTATAAGGAAGGAGAATAAAAATATGAATTTAGTAATTTTAACAGGAAGATTAACAAGAGATCCAGAATTAAAATATGGACAAAGTGGAAAAGCATATTCCAGATTTTCTTTAGCTGTTGATAGACCTTTCCAAAAAGGAGAAGCTGATTTTATCAACTGTGTAGCTTTTGGAAAAACAGCAGAAGTTGTAGGAGAACATTTAAGAAAAGGAAAAAAAATAGGACTCCAAGGAAGAATTCAAATGAATAAATATGAAGTAAATGGAGAAAAAAGAACTTCTTATGATGTTATGGTTGATAGTATTGAGTTTCTTGAAAATAGAGATAGCAACTCTTCAACTTCATCTTCTTCAAACTCAGGACATAATACAGGAGCAGAACCTATATACTCTGTACCTGAGGGAGAATTTGAAGATGATGAATTCCCATTTTAAAAATTATGAAGAGGGGGATACCCTCTTATATGGAAGTTCTTGGTCGGCAAGTAAGTAAGTTCAAGCCTTACAACTTCCTTTATATAACAAACCAATAAAAAGAGAGGATATAAAAATGAGAGCATATAACAGTAAAAAAACACCACGAGAACATATTTTATTTTGTTACAAGCAAAGAAAATTATCTTTAAGCCAAGCTGAAGAATATGAAACTGCTGATGGAAAAAAAGAAAAATATGTAGAAACTGGGATTTTCAAAGTTACAGGTAGAAAAGATAAAGTTGTTATACATGGAAATTCATTTAAAATTCGTGCTTGTTTTAAAGTGATTAATAGAATAGCAATGAAAACTAATAGTCTTTTAAGTGTTACAAATTCTATTAAAAGATTTGAGAAAATACATAATTTAAAAATTTCTGCTTTAGAACTAGAAAGAAAAGACTTCTTTGCAAAGAATTTTGATATGGATAAAATTGTTGAAAAATTAAGAGCATATAAAGAAGGTAAAAATGAAACTAAAAATAACAATTGATAAAGCTATTTCACTATTAAAAAATAATGGTGAATGTGAAAGGCAATGTACAGAATGTCCTGTTGTATTTATTTATACTATTGACAGAGTTAAAGAGTGTACATGTCCTATAGAGAGAATGTTTATAGCAGAAAAATTTATAAAAAATGAAGTTAAAAATTTAATGGATAAAAACATTAAAACAAAACTTAGTCCTGAATATATTGAATATAAAGAAAGTAATAAAGGAGATGTTCAAAAGTGAAAGTAAAAAGAAAACATTGTGCTAATTGTCAATATCATAATATACAAAGTATTCCTTTTTGCGAATTTGGATATGTCTACAAATGTTTAAAACATAATTTTAATATCGGCAATCCAGAATTATATATTTGTGATAATTTTATTTTAAAAGAAGATTCTAAAATCAAAAAACAATGTAATTTTAGAAAGATTAAGATTTGGCAGGAGGAAAAATGAAAATAAACTTAGATTTTATTAAAGATGAAACTTTAGGAGCATATTCAGTAGAAACATTAAATATTACTCCAAAAGAAGCTGAATTTCAAAACCTTAGATGTATTATAAATAATCGTCCAGAACAGATGATTGAGGCAGGGCAATTCAAAATTCTTAAAGAAAATGGAGAAATTTGGATGTCAAATACCTTAATGGAAGTTACAACTCATCAAGAAGCTATAAATAGAGCAAGAGGAAATATTTTAGTAGCAGGTCTTGGGCTTGGAATGTTTCTAACAGCTATAAAAGATAAAAAAGAAGTTAGTAAGATAACAGTAATTGAAAAGAGTAAAGAGGTTATAGAATTAGTTGGTAAATATTACCAAGACAAGAAAATAGAAATTATAAATGCTGATATTTTTCAGTATCAAACTAAAGAAAAATTTGATTTTATTTGGTTAGATATATGGCCTGATATTTGCAGTGATAATCTTCAAGAAATGGAAACTTTAAAAGATAAATTTTCTAAAAACTCTAATGATATTCTATGTTGGAGTGAAGAAATTTTAAGAACAGGAGAGAATTAATATGAAAATAAGGATCAAAAGACAAGGCTCTTTTATCTACGGAAGATTGAGCCTATGGGAAAGGATAAAAAAATGGCTACAAATGAATATATCATAATTTATCATTATACAGATTATAATGGCTGGGGAGTTGGAAGAGCCCTTTATACAGGACATGATGTAACGATTAAAAGCTTAGCAAAATTAGAACAGGATTTAAAAAAAGAAAATAATTTTAAGCAAGTTACTGTTACAAATATTATTAATTTAAATAAATTATAAAACAAAGAGACAATTTTGTTTATAAAAAGTTAAATTTCTTAGAAAGGATAAAGAGAATATGGAAAATAAAAATATAGAGCTTATAAAACTAATTAATGGAAATACTATAGATATTTTAAAAAAATTAGATAATG
>ERZ773142.266-NODE-266-length-58392-cov-7.94297_pt1 | contig 58392 bp, 49 predicted proteins | sample MGYA00580853_ERZ773142 | MGnify/ENA primary metagenome ERZ773142 (study PRJEB29015, sample SAMEA2737862) | human gut metagenome | biome: human gut; feature: human-associated habitat; material: faeces | place: China | collected 2012 ... | reverse complement strand
TCGTTTCTTGTCTGCATTTTTCGTCATCATAAAAAACACCGCCTTTCTGATAATTTTATTATACCAGAAAAACAGTGCTCATAGTAAAAGTCCCGGCAAATACCGGGACTTTGTCTACAGTCTGAAAGTCCCGGCAAATACCGGGACTTTGTCTACAGTCTGAAAGGGAAAACGAAAGTTTTCTCTTTTTTTATTCTAATATAGAAAAGATTTTCACAGGATTAAATAGACGGATATAGCAAATTTTGGTATAGTTAAATAGAACAAAAATATATACAGATATAGAATCAAGGAGAATCAAAGTTATGAAGAAGAATCAGACACAGATTAAAAAATATGCGGCTGTGATCAGTATATTCTTAGCGGCAGTCATCGTAGGACTTTTTGTTTTCTTCTTTTGCATAAAACGTTCTGTTGAACAAAGATCAAAAAACACGATGAGGAACAACGTGGTCAGACAGAGTGAGCATTTAAGAACAATATTAGATATTCAATATGATTACTTAAATGGATTAACAGAAGAGATTGGTAAGACAGACCATCTGTTAGCAAAGAAGAATATGGATTTGATCAAGTCGATCACAAAACATACAGATTTTTGTGGGACTGCATTGATCGAGCCAAATGGGGATGCTCATTATGACAATGGATTGATAAAGAATTTATCGCATCGAAGATATTTTAAAGAAGTGATCAGTGGAAAAAGAACATTAAGTGATCCATTAGATAGTAGTATTTCTGGATCAACAAGAGTTGTGTTAGGAGTTCCTATATATAACAGCAAACACAAAGTGATCGGAGCTCTTGGAGGTTCTTATGACGTAACAGCTCTAAGTCGTATGCTGTTTGAAGATCTTTTTAATGGACAAGGATGCAGTATGATCATTGCGCAAAACGGAGAAATCATTGCATTTGAAGGAGATACATCTTACTGGAATCTTGATTATAGAGATAATTTCTATAAATGTTGTTGCAAATGGATCATCAAAGACAAAGTAACAGTGAAGAAAATCAAACAGGATTTTAAAGAAGGAAAAGAAAATCTTGTAACGGCAGACAGCAAGAAAGAAGGGACAAGAAGACATTACTTTGCATATATGCCAATGGGGGCCAATGGTTGGATGCTCTGTTATGCATTACCAGAACAGGCAGCACAACAGTCATATAACTTCATTGAAGACTACGAAATAAGCTTTATGATCGTATTTATTGTTTTGGTGACCTTATTGATCCTGTATATTGTTTATGAGAATCATACAAGGAACAAAGAATTACTGAAATATGCACAAACTGACGCATTGACAGGATTATATAACAAAGAAACAACCGAGCAGTTAACGGATGAACTTTTATCAGAAGATGAGAATAAGTACCATGCATTTTTGATTTTGGATGTGGACTGTTTTAAGCAGATCAACGATATCTATGGACATGCAGTCGGGGATATCGTGTTACAGAAATTCGGGAAACTTCTAAAAGGCACTTTCCGTGAAGGAGATATATTAGGAAGGATCGGTGGGGATGAATTCGGAGTCATTATGAAGAATATCCAGACAAAGGATATAGCAATGAAGAAAGCAGAAGAATTGCTGGCTAAAACACAAGCATACAAGATCGACGAATTGAAAGGAAATAATATCTCCATCAGTATCGGGATCAGCACAGCCCCACAAGACGGGGACTGCTACATGGATCTCTATAAACGCGCCGATCAGGCACTTTACCAGGCAAAACGAAGTGGAAAAGCAAGAGTGTGCAACTATTTCTCATGAAAATAGTCTTTTACCAATTTTACCACAGTTCCAGATAGAAGGAACAAAGCGATCAAGTTCGGAATCGCCATCAGACCGTTGAATGTTTCTGCGATACTCCAAAGCATTCCAAGGTCTACAGTAGCACCAAGGATCGCAACTAACGAATATACTAACATAAAAGGTTTAATAACCTTAGAGGAGAATAAAAACTCAATACAACGAGCTCCATATAATCCCCATCCGATAATGGTTGAAAATGCAAAGCAACATAACGCAACCGCAGTAAAGATGGAGATCCAGTTTCCATAAGTAGAAGTAAATCCACTGATCGTAAGTTCAGCACCAGCATCCGCACCAAATCCAATTGGAATTCCACTGCAGAGGATGACCAAGGCTGTCAATGTACAGATTAAGATCGTATCAGTAAATACTTCAAAGATACCAAGAAGTCCCTGCTTTACAGGCTCTTTTGTATCAGCACAGGCATGAGCGATCGAACCTGTACCAAGTCCGGCTTCATTTGAGAAGATTCCTCGTGCGACACCTTTTTTCATACTCATAAAGAAACTTCCAACAATACCACCAGTCACAGAAGCAGGATGGAAAGCTCCGTTAATGATAGAACCAAAAACAGCAGGCAGCTGATCGATATTTAAAACAACAACACCTAAGGCAAAGAAGATATAAATAAATGCCATAAAAGGTACTAATCTTTCAGCTACCTGTCCGATTCTTTTGATTCCGCCAAGTAAGATCAATGCCACAAGAATTGCAACAATGATACCAATGATCAGATTCGTAGTTCCAACAGAAGACTGACTGATCACGTGGAAATTCAACAAAGCAGAATTGATTGCTGTTGTGATCGTATTTACCTGAGTAGCATTTCCAGTTCCGAATACTGTTAAAACTCCGAAAGCAGAGAATAGTACAGCAAGAAAATGCCAGTTTTTGCTAAGACCATTCTTGATATAGTACATAGGACCACCAACATAATCCCCTTCTTGGTTACGTTCTCTGAAGTGAACTGCAAGTGTTACTTCGGAAAATTTCGTACACATTCCAAGAATAGCAGAAATCCACATCCAGAAAACAGCACCAGGACCACCGATTGCGATCGCACCGGCAACTCCGGCAATATTTCCAGTTCCGACTGTGGAAGCGAGTGCAGTACAGACTGCCTGAAATGGAGTCATAGATCCGTCGGATGCATCTTGCTTCTTAAAGACACGACCAAGCGTTTCCTTCATTGCATAAGGAAATTTACGGATCTGTAAAAATTTTGTTTTGATCGTTAACAGTAATCCGACACCAATGATGCAGATCATGGCTGGAACACCCCAGATAAAGTTGTTCACGGCACTGTTAACTGATTGTATAAGCTCTAACATAAATCAAACCTCTTTCAAATTTCTTTTATTAATTTGTATCTGTTCTTATATAATAGATATTTACTCATTAAGATCCATGTTACCTTAAGGTGACATGGAACATGAACAGACACAAGTGCAATCATATCATATTTACAGAAAAAAGTACAGAATCTAATCTTGACAGAGAATTAATAGATATCTTCTATAGATTTATGAAAAAAATCTAACTTGTAAAATATGTAAATAAGGACTAAACTTATATTCATAATTACGTGTAGACTTGGAGGATGAAAGATGGAGAATGAAAAACCAATACTAAGAGGAGAGCTTGCATTGATGGCAGCAATCGTGATCAATAGTTTTAGTGTAGTACTGATGCTGTATTCAGGTTCTGGAATTTCGGCAATCTCAAGTGTACCTTATGCATTTTCGGAAGTATTTAAGGAGTTATCACTAGGTACATGGACATATATATTTCAGGGAGCATTAGTGTTAAGTCTGATGATCCTAAGAAGAAAGTTTGTACCATCTTATTTATTCAGCTTCGTTGCAGGATTTGTGTTTAGTGAATTATTAGATGTCAATGAATTATGGATTGGGATCCTGCCACAGACGATCCCATGCAGGATTGCGTATTTCCTGATCAGTTATTTCTTGTTAAGTATAGGAATTGCTTTAGAAAACAGATGCCAGCTTCCGATCATTCCAACGGATTTATTTCCAAGAGAATTATCAGAAATCATTGACAAACCATATGCAAGGGTTAAGATCATATTTGATGTTTTATGTCTTGCCACAACGGGGCTTTTAACATGTCTGATGCTTGGATATTTAGATGGATTAGGTATTGGAACGATCGTTGCTGCATTTACGATGGGTAAAATGGTTTCGATCACAGGCAGTTGGATCGATCAGAGAGTTACTTTTGCATCGGTCTTAAGTAAACAGACGATATAGGGAATTAAGAGAATAGAAATAAGAAAGATGATAAAATAAGATAGAACGGGTGATAGTTTTGAAACAATATATTTTGAATGATTATATTAAAGACGATGTCAGAATGGTAAATCCAATGATGGAAATTAATGGTTTTAAAGTAAGACCAGGATTTTTTGATCTAAATGGAGCATCAGAATTTTCATGTGGGGTGAATTTTACAGTGCATACAAGCAATGGAACATCATGTGATCTGCTATTATTTCATCCAGGAGAAGAAGAACCATATGCAATCATTCCATTTCCAGAATCATATAAGATCGGAGATGTCTATTCTATGATCGTTTATGATCTGAAATCTGAAGATTTTGAATATGCTTATCGTGTGGATGGACCATATGATGAACAAAAAGGATTACTGTTTGATAAAACAAAAATTTTGTTGGATCCATATGCTCAGGCTGTTGCAGGACAGGAAGTCTGGGGACATAAAAGAACCAGAACGTATCATGCAAGAGTTGTAAGAGATAGTTTTGACTGGGGTGTACAGCCACAGTCAAGCAGAGAGATGAGTGATCTGATCATTTATGAGTTACATGTCAGAGGATTTACAAATCATTCATCCTCAGGAGTCAAACATCCAGGAACTTTTGCAGGATTAAAAGAAAAGATTCCATATTTAAAAGAATTAGGGATCAATGCGGTAGAATTGATGCCGATCTTTGAATTTGACGAGATGATCAACGCAAGAGAAGTGGATGGAAAACAACTTGTTGAATATTGGGGATATAATACGGTTGGATTTTTTTCACCAAATGCCAGTTATACAGCTGCTGAGGAAGTCAATAATGAAGGACAGGAATTAAAAGAATTGATCCGTGAACTTCATGAAAATGGAATCGAAGTTATTTTGGATGTTGTATTTAATCACACTGCGGAAGGAAATGAAAATGGACCATTCTTCAGTTTTAAGGGATTTGACAACAACATCTACTATTTATTAACTCCAGAAGGTAATTATTATAATTTTAGTGGATGTGGGAATTCTCTAAATTGCAACCATCCAGTAGTACAGCAGATGATTCTTGAATGTTTAAGACATTGGACGGTTCATTATCGCGTAGATGGATTCCGATTTGATCTTGCAAGCATTCTTGGACGAGATGAAGATGGAATGCCAATGAATAATCCACCATTACTAAAAAGTCTGGCCTATGATCCACTTTTAAGGAATGTAAAACTGATCGCAGAAGCATGGGATGCAGGTGGATTATATCAGGTAGGAAACTTTCCAGCCAGCAAGCGATGGGCAGAATGGAACGGACAGTACCGTGATACGATGCGAGGCTATCTAAAAGGTGATTTCTGGGAAGCTAACAGTGCTGCATGGAGAATTTGTGGTTCAGGTGACTTGTATGGCGGATATTACTCTGATGGAAACAGTAATTACGCTGGATACAATTCCTGTATCAACTTCCTCACATGTCACGATGGATTTACAATGTATGATCTCTATTCTTACAATAATAAACATAATGAGGCAAATGGTTGGAACAATACCGATGGGGCAAATGACAATCGAAGCTGGAATTGTGGTATGGAAGGAGATACAAAAGATCCGGAAGTACTCAAATTACGTTACCGCATGATCAGAAATGCTTGTGCTATCTTAATGTGCAGCCGTGGAACGCCAATGTTCTTCTCAGGCGATGAATTCGGAAATACGAAGTTTGGAAATAATAACAGCTACTGTCAGGATAATGAAATCTCATGGATTGATTGGAGCTTATTAGAGAAGAATAAAGATTTATTTGAATTCTTTAAATTTATGATCGATTACCGAAAAAAACATCCAGTTATCCGCAAGAAACTGGACAATGCAGTTTGCGGAATGGAAGCAATGCATGCACACGATGTTAATGCAGAACGTATGGAAGTACCACAAAATGCAAAAACACTGGCAGTAAGCTTTGCAGGATATGACCGCAAAAAAGGAAAAGACGATCTTGTATATGTAGCAGTCAATGCTTATTGGGAAGAAGTAAAGATCACACTTCCAAACCTTGCAAATCATGGAGCATGGTACTTAAGTGTGGATACTTATGGAGATGAGAAAGGAAAGTACTTCTATCAAGAAGGAGAAGAGATTCGCATTGATCGTGAATATGTGATGAAACCTCGGTCTATTGTGGTGTTTACTGGACGAGAAATTTTAAGATAAATTTTAATTTTAAATTTGTAGTTGGCCAACTGTAGATTTTGAGTATATGATAAAAACTAAAGAAGCAACCGAAAGCGCAGCGGTGGAATTTTGCTCACATTTTGAACAAATCGCTGATCCGCCCAATTTCCTACGAAAACTCGCGTTGAAAGTTACTGAAACCAGTAGTCTTTGACGCTCAGACATTCGTCCAATTGGGCTGCGAATTTGTTCAAAATATGGCAAAATTCCAATGCTGCGCTTTCGGTTGCTTCTTTAGTTTTTATCATATACCAGAAGTCTAAAGTGAGGACAATTATAAGATTGGAAAACTTATGTAGGTGTGTATGTTGAATGTTATTGTTTTCAATTTATGTAGTGGCAGACAGATATTATTATTGTCAATACAGTAAAACATACACACCTACCAGTGGTTTCGATAACTGAAATTATCAACCAATACCGTTTAACATACATTCTCTGTGTGGAGATTTGAATAGTGTTCTGTTGTATGGGATATAAATAAAAGAAAAAGAAAGATCATGAATAAGCAAAAGTGGCAATATGAGCACTTTTTGAATGCGTTTTTTACAAATTCGCAGCGTCCTGTGGTCGATTGTTTGAACGTAGCTGCGGGCATTTTGGCTCGCAGCCAGTGAGTTATCGAAGGAACAGGCGCGGACCAGCGATTTGTAAAAAACGCTTTCAAAAATGCGGAGTGCCACTTTGCTTATTCATGATCTTTCTTTTTCTTTTATTTATATTCCATACAACAAAATACTACTTACAAATCTTTCCCAGTAAGCATCTCATAAGCCTGGAAATATTTATCGATTGTCTTATCAACAATGTCCTGAGGCAGTTTCCAGTCATGTTCGTTGCTCTTTAACCAGTCGCGGGCGAACTGTTTGTCGAAGGATGGCTGTCCATGACCTGGTTCGTATTCGTCTGCTGGCCAGAAACGAGAGCTGTCTGGTGTTAACATTTCATCTCCGATGACGATGTTACCGTCTTCATCAAGACCAAATTCAAATTTCGTATCTGCGATGATGATTCCGTGTTCTAATGCATAATCAGCACATTTCTTATAAAGTGCGATCGTCTTATCGCGTAACTGTTCAGCGTATTCCTGTCCTTTACCTGGGAATTCTTTCTCAAGAACTTCAATACTTCTTTCAAAAGAAATGTTCTCATCATGATCACCGATTTCTGCTTTTGTAGATGGTGTGTAGATTGGTTCAGGAAGTTTATCAGATTCTTTTAATCCTTCAGGAAGTTTGATTCCGCAGACTGTACCATTCTCCTGATAGCTTACCCAACCGCTTCCTGTGATATATCCACGAACGATACATTCGATTGGAAGCATAGTAAGTTTCTTACACATCATGCTGTTTCCATCATATTTTTCCTGTTGGAAGAATTCAGGCATATCTTTGACATCAACAGAGATCATATGGTTAGGAACGATGTCTTTTGTAAGGTCAAACCAGAATTTGGACATCTGTGTTAAAACAGTTCCTTTCTTTGTGACATCATTCTTTAAGATGACATCAAAGCAGCTGATACGGTCAGTTGCAACCATGATCAGGCTGTCACCATTGTCATAAATCTCACGAACTTTACCTTCTTTGATCGGTTTCATTTCTTTCATTATTCATACCTCGCTGATAAATTGTATCAATGTTTCTCAAATTTTCACTCGTTGTTTACTAATATAACATCAATTGTTGAAAAAATAAAGTCTGGATTGGCGATTTCAGTATTTGTAATATATTTTGCCCTCGGTTCGTAAATCATATATAATGGTATGAGTGTCAAGAAGTATAATTTAAATGGAGGAAACTGATCGTTATTATGAAATTTTATTATGCCCCAATGGAAAGTATCACGATTTACTTATACCGAAACATTTACGAACAACTATTTGGAGAAATCGATAAATACTACACACCATTTATCATGCCAAATGGAAAAAGAACATTCAAAACAAGAGAATTTCAGGATGTATTGCCGGAACATAATGAAGGATTACATATCGTACCACAGATTTTAACGAAAAGTTCTGAAGATTTTATCAGAACAGCAAAAGAATTAAAAGAACTGGGATACGATGAAGTCAATTTAAATCTTGGCTGCCCGTCAAGAACCGTTGTAGCCAAACAAAAAGGCTCAGGATTCCTGCGAGAACCAGAAGTATTAGATGATTTCCTTACAGAGATCTTCGAAGCATTAGATATGAAGATCTCAATTAAAACAAGAATCGGATTAAGAGACACAGAAGAATTCGAAGAAATCTTAAGCATCTACAACCGACATCCAGTCTATGAACTAACGATCCATCCAAGACTACAGCAGGAATTCTATAAAGGAAAACCACACCTTGATGTCTTTGAATATGCAGTAAACCACAGCGAGAATCCACTCTGCTACAATGGAGACATCGTAACAAAAGAAGACTACGACAATATCACAACAAGGTTTCCAGATGTAGATGCAGTGATGATCGGAAGAGGTCTGTTAAGAAATCCAGCCCTTGTACGAGAAATCAAATATGGACAGAAACTGACCAAAAGAGAACTCCTGAAAGTGCATGATACACTTTATGAAGCATATCAGGATTACCTAAGCGGCGATAAAAATGTTCTCTATAAGATGAAAGAATTCTGGAACAATGCAGCGGTCATGTTTACAAACCACGAAAAATATGCAAAAAAGATCCGTAAAGTTCAGACGCTAAAGAATTACGAACAGGCAGTCAACGCATTATTTAGTGATCAGGATCTAATTGATTAAAAATAAAACCGAAAATCTAAATATACATATTGAAAAACTATTGACAAAACAAAACTCAATATAATATAATCACTCAATAGGCAAAGACGGAGAAAAGTACCATAAATTATCGTTCCCAGTGAGCAGGCGATAGTGAGAATCCTGCAAAGTGAATTTATGCGAAGAACACTCCCGAGCATCAATCTGAACGCAGAACATGAATAGAACAAGATTCAAACCCTGTCAGTAGGTGCGACGTAAGCTGGGCGTTAACCGGCACACAAGAGAGACTGCAAGACAGTAAATCAGGTGGTACCGCGGACTAGAGATATACAGTTCGTCCTGAAGTAACAATTTCAGGACGGGCTTTTTTTGTACCTGATTTTAAGGTGACAGGGAACTAAGAAAACCGCCTGAACGCAAGATAGAGAATACAAGAAAAAGGAGAAAAGAAAATGTCAGACATGTACCGTACCAGAACCATGGACCAGATTTCTGAAGGTGACATCGGAGCACAATTAAAGATCGCCGGATGGGTAGAGAATATCCGTGACCACGGTGGAGTATCATTTATCGACTTACGCGATATGTATGGAGTGATGCAGGTCGTATTAAGAGATACAAGTTTATTAGACCATGTAAGAAAAGAAGAATGTTTATCTGTAGAAGGTGTGATCCAGCACAGAGACGAAGAAACATTTAACCCTAAGATTCCTACAGGAACGATCGAATTAGAAGCACACAAGATCGATATCTTAGGAAAAGTATACAGAGATCTTCCATTCGAGATCGCAACAAGTAAAGAAATCCGTGAAGATGTTCGTTTAAAATATCGTTACCTTGATATGAGAAACAGAAAGGTAAAAGATAACATTTTATTCCGTTCCAAAGTCATCCGTTTCTTAAGAGAAAAGATGGAAGACATGGGATTCGTAGAAGTTCAGACACCGATCCTTTGTGCATCATCACCAGAAGGAGCTCGTGACTACGTAGTACCTTCAAGAAAATACAAAGGTAAATTTTACGCATTACCACAGGCACCACAGCAGTATAAACAGTTACTGATGGTATCTGGAATCGACAAATACTATCAGATCGCACCATGCTTCAGAGATGAAGATGCTCGTGCAGACCGTTCTCCAGGAGAATTCTATCAGTTAGACTTTGAGATGGCATTTGCAACACAGGAAGATGTCTTCAAGATCGGAGAAGAAGTATTAACAGAGACATTTAAGAAATTTGCACCAGAAGGAAGTGTGATCACAGAAGCGCCATACCCAATCTTCAGCTACAAAGAAGCAATGCTGCAGTTTGGTAGTGACAAACCAGACCTTCGTAACCCATTAAGAATCATCGACGTGACAGATTTCTTCCAGAGATGTACATTCAAACCATTCCATGGACAGACAGTACGTGCGATCAATGTTCATGCAAAACTTTCCAAAGGGCAGCATGAAAAACTGTTAAAATTCGCACAGTCAATCGGTATGGGTGGACTTGGATACTTAGAAGTCAAAGAAGAACTGAAATACAAAGGACCGATCGATAAATTTATTCCAGATGATATGAAGATGGAATTAGCTGAAATGGCTGGATTACAGGAAGGAGATACGATCTTCTTCATCGCAGCACCAGAAAAAGCTGCTTGCATCTATGCAGGACAGATCCGTAACGAATTAGGAAGCAGATTAGACCTGTTAGAAAAAGACGCATACCGTTTCTGCTACATCAATGATTTCCCAATGTATGAAATCGATGAAGAAACGGGTAAATTAGGATTTACACATAACCCATTCTCTATGCCACAGGGTGGATTAGAAGCATTAAATGAAAAAGATCCATTAGATATCTTAGCATACCAGTATGATATCGTATGTAACGGAGTAGAATTATCATCCGGAGCCGTACGTAACCACGACATGGAGATCATGGAAAAAGCATTCGATATCGCAGGATATGACAAAGAAACATTAAAAGACAAATTCGGAGCATTATACAATGCATTCCAGTTCGGTGCACCACCACATGCAGGAATGGCACCAGGAGTAGACCGTATGATCATGTTACTTCGCAACGAAGAAAACATCCGAGAGATCATCGCTTTCCCAATGAGCGGAACAGCACAGGATCTGATGTGCGGAGCACCAAACGAGATTACAGAACAGCAGCTTCGTGAAGTGCATATTAAGGTTAGAGATTAATTAGAGATTATAAGATTAAAAAAAAGACAGGAAACAGACCAAAGAAGGTCAGCTTCCTGTCTTTTTATTTACCAGAAAAATTTTACATGCTACAATAATAAAAAACAGACATCAAAGGAGGACACCAACATGAAGATCAAAAATGCAACAATCAAAGATTTCGACACAGCCTATGAGTACATCAAAAAACTCTGGGACTACAACACCTACGACTATGAAACAACCAAAGAAGTCTACGAAAAAGTACTACAAGACGAAAACAGTTTTGCATTTTTTGCAATAGAAGACGATGGAACTTTTCATGGATTCTGCCATGGAGATTATTTTCAGACCTTCTGGATGTCAGGGCTTACCTGCTATGTATCAAGTTTGATCACAAACGAAGAAGAACGAGGTAAAGGATATGGTGTAAAATTATTAGATCATGCAAAGAAATTGGCAAAAGAACGAGGATGTAAAGCAATCACTTTAGACTCCGGACTGCCAAGAGTACAAGCTCACGGATTTTATGAACATTACGGATTCGAGAAAAGCTGCTATGGATTTGAATTAGCACTGTAGAAGAAAGGAAAAATAATGAAAATATTAGTTAGTGCCTGTTTATTAGGAATCGACTGCAAATACAACGCAAAAAACAATAAAAATGAACAGGTCCTAAAGTTACTAAAAGACCACGATTTGGTCCCAGTCTGTCCAGAGATCATGGGAGGACTGCCAACACCAAGAATTCCGGCAGAAATACATCAAAACAAAGTTATCGCAAAAGATGGCAAAGATGTTACAAAACAATACCAAAAAGGTGCCGAAGAGACACTAAAAATTGCAAAGTTATATAACTGTCACACAGCGATCCTAAAAGAAAAAAGTCCATCTTGTGGCTGTGGCAAAGTCTATGATGGAACATTTACAGGCACGCTGATCAATGGGGACGGAATCACAGCTAGATTATTAAAAGAACATGGAATCAAAATCACAGGGGAAACAACCTTAGATATCACAGAATAAAACAGTGAACAGTAAAATGAGGATCCAAATATGAACAACAAACAAAAACTATTAACCGCAACAGCGATCACAGGAACTATTGTCAGTGCATCTGCATTTACTGTCTTCGATTATGCGATCTGTCGAAGAAAAAAACAGCCAGATGTCCGTAAAAAAGAAAAATGGAAACCATATCTTGATTACGTTTTAAAAGAACAAGAATGGCTAAAAGAACACCAAGAACAAGAATTAAAAGAAATCAGATCAAAAGACGGACTAACACTACGGGCAGCCTACATCCCAAGAGAAAATGCCAAAGGAACTATTATCTGCATGCACGGTTACCATTCAACAAACGATATCGAATTCGTACCGGAAGTCCGATTTCTATGGAATCTTGGATACAGCATTCTTCTTCCATGGCAGAGAAGCCACGGAAAAAGCGAAGGACGCTATATTACTTATGGAGTGAAAGAACGCCATGATCTCAAACGATGGATTTTGTATACCAATCGGAATCTGGCAGCCAAGAACAAAGATATTTTTCTATGTGGAATTTCTATGGGGTGTGCTACAACCTTAATGGCAGCAGGTCTGGACCTTCCAGACAATGTAAAAGGAATTATTGCTGACTGCGGATTCACTTCTCCATGGGATATCATCAAACACGTAGCCAAAGAAAGATTTCATCTTCCACCATTTCCATTAATGTACATGGTAGATTTGATCAGTGAAGTAGTAGCAGGATTTGGATTGAAAGAAGTCAGCATCCCAGAAATCATGAAACGAAACAAGATTCCAGTGTTGTTTATCCATGGAGATGCAGACGATTACGTTCCGATGTGGATGACAATCAAAAATTATGAAGCCTGTGCAGCAAAGAAAGAACTCTATATTGTTTCAGGAGCAGGACACGCACTAGCATTTTCAAAAGATATGGAAGAGGGAAAACGAAGAATCAAAAATTTCATAAATAAATATAAGACGATCTAAAATAAGAAGAACCATTCCGTATAAATGATTTTACAGAATGGTTCTTGTATTATAAATTTCCTAAAAAAACCTATTTTAAGATCATAAGATAACTTTCCGGCCGCTGTGTGATCTTGATTTCTTTCAGAATTCTAAAATTGGATTTTACAGCGAACTGTTTTACATATTCACGGTTTCTTGTATACATAATGATTGTTCCTTCAGGTCCAAGAACTCTTTTGGCAAATGGAAAGAACTTCTCATAAACCTCACGAATCTCCGCTTCTGTCTTCTGGCCAGTCGCATAAGGCATCTCCGTAAAGATTTCATCAAAAGGATAGTCATGGGTAAATGTAAAACAATCCTTATTGATATAATGAACGATCTGGTCTGCAAGATTTGTGTTATAGATCGCTTTCTCAATGGCTTCTGGAGAATGATCGATACCATAAGAAGTATTCCCTTTTACAACCTTCTGACGCTCGATCAGCATCGTACCAACCCCACAGAAAGGATCAAGAATCTGCGCATCCGGGATCATGTAATCTTTGGCAAGTTCCACAAGTAAAGCAGCATTGACTGGTTTGATACTTGTTGGAATGAACTCCTCGCGATAACTAAAACGACGATCAACGATCGTATTTAATTTCACTAATAAATAATAATCCCCAGATTTACCTTCGATCATACGGATCTCAAATTCATAATGAGACGTAGAATTTCTTAATTTATGTGCCGTCAGCTCTTCTAAATTCGAAGCAACTTTCTTCGCAAATTTGGAACGTTCAGAAAGTGCCATACGGCTTTTCACTCCGATTCGGAAATAAAAAGGGAAATCCCCTTCATGAGTATTTTCTAATAATGCCATTAAATTCGAACCAGCGATCACGGATGCAGCAACATCAGCATCAGGTTTACATGAAACCATGCCTGGAATCTGAAATAACAATTCATTGTATGTGCGGATTGGTAATAAACGATTCAGATGATTTGTCTTTACACGCACGCCCATTTTTGAAGAAGCAGCTGAAGATTCTTCCATCAAGGCAGCAGTAATTTCCGGGTGTAATGAGTTAGTGCGGAAAATACAATGAAATGTCTGGCGGCCGCCTAAAAATCTATGCTTCTTAAATGGTTCGATCGTATTGATCAGTTCAGAAAGTGCATGAAGTTCATGTTCTACATGCTTTTTCTCATCGTCAGAAGCTTCATAAAGAGATAATTCTTCATAACGTTTTCGGAAAACATCCACATAAGGAGCCGCATTTAAAGATTTTAAAGCAGTTAAATAAGCCTCTTTTACAAAACGTGTATCTTCTGTCTGATAAGCATGAAATACAGCATCACTTTCAGAAATAAGTGCCAGATCACCGATCAAAAGAGCAGCATTTTTTCTTGTTTTTGCATCTTCATTTTCTAAAAATACGGATAAGTCCAGATCACCATCATGGATCCAAGACAACAAAAGTTCTCTTTTAGAAGAATCCTTGATCTCCTGACGCAGGGAACTTAAAGACTGACGTACTTCGATATTTTGATTTAATCTTTTACATAAACGATTGATCATATATACATTCCTTTTCTAAATAATGTGTATAAGGAAAAGTCCTTAAAAACTATAAAAACAGTATACCTTATTGAAATAATTTTTGCAAAAAAAGTGAAAATCATGCTATAATAATATGTAACCAAGAGAATAATAGGTAAGGAAGTATATGAAACATATAACGATCAAGAGAGCAGAGCAGACAGATGTCGATATGATCATGCAATTGATGCAAGAAGCAGTGGATACTGTGAAGGTTTCCGATTTGTTTCTGCCAGATAACAGACAATATATAGAAGAACACATAAGCGACCGGGGATTTACATTGAAGGCTTTATCAAGTAACAATGAGATCTTGGGCTTTTTTATTGTCGATCTTCCGGGAGAGTCAAAACATAATCTTGGATATGATCTGAATTATGACGATCATAAGATACACAAAGTTGCACATATGGACTACGCAGTTGTGACAAGTAAAGCAAGAGGTTTGGGGCTTCAGAGAAGATTTTTCAAAGAGGCAGAGAAACAATTAGAAGACACGATATATGAATACTTCCTTGGAACCGTTCATCCGGATAATATCTACAGCCGGACAAACTTTGTCAAAGCGGGTTACAGGGAAGCAAGACAAATGTCAAAATATGGTGGTATGCAACGTATCATCATGGAAAAGGAGAAATGACTATGAGTGATCAGTATGATGTTATTATGATCGGAGCAGGACCTTCTGCTATATTTTGTGCTTATGAATTAAAGAGAAATAAGCCAGATATGAAAGTTCTTATGATCGAAAAGGGACGAAGGATCGAAAGAAGAGCCTGTCCAAAACGAAATACAAAGGTATGTGTTGGATGTAAACCATGCTCTATCACAACAGGATTTGCCGGAGCTGGAGCATTTTCTGACGGTAAATTATCTTTATCTCCAGATGTAGGAGGGAACCTTCCAGAGATTTTAGGATATGACAGAACGATCGAATTATTAAAAGAATCCGATGACATTTATTTAAAATTCGGAGCTGATGAGAAAGTATACGGAATTGATGAAGCGGAAGAGATTGCAAGCATCCGTAAGAAAGCAATTCAGGCGAACTTGAAGCTGATCGAATGTCCGATCAGACATTTGGGAACAGAAGAAGGGTACAAGATCTACTCAAGACTTCAGGAACATTTATTAAATGAAGGTGTTGATATGATCTTTGATACCATGGTCAAAGATATCATCATTGAAGATGGGGTTGCAAAGGGTGTTGTCACAGACAAAGGTGAGACATATACAGCCGATGAGATCGTAGCAGCCGTAGGACGAGAAGGATCTGAATGGCTAAGCGGAATCTGCAGAAAATACGACATTGAAACACAGGTAGGAACCGTTGATGTCGGAGTCCGTGTAGAAGTTCGAGACGAGATCATGGAAGAATTAAATAAGAGTCTTTATGAAGCAAAACTTGTTTATTACACGCCAACATTCGATGATAAAGTCCGCGTATTCTGCAGCAATCCATCGGGGGAAGTAGCAACAGAATATTATGAAAATGGTCTGGCAGTGGTAAATGGTCATGCATACAAAGCAGATGAATACAAGACAAACAATACAAACTTTGCATTATTAGTATCTAAGAACTTTACAAAACCATTTAAAGAGCCGATTCAATATGGAAAACATATCGCACAGTTAAGCAATATGCTTTGTGATGGCAAGATCTTAGTACAGAGATTTGGAGATTTTGTGAGAGGAAGAAGAACAACCGAAGAACGTCTGGTAAGAAATAACATTACACCAACATTAAAAGATGCTGTTCCAGGAGATCTTTCACTCGTATTCCCATATCGAATCATGAAAGACATCGAAGAGATGATCTATGCATTAGATGAAGTAACACCAGGTATGGCAAGTGATGAGACACTTCTTTACGGTGTAGAAGTTAAATTCTATTCAAATAAGATCTTAACAAACAAAGACTTTGAAACTAATATCAAAGGACTTCGTGCGATCGGTGACGGAGCATCTGTAACAAGAGGACTACAGCAGGCATCTGCGAATGGATTAAGCGTTGCTAAGAGTATCTTAAATAAATAAAATATCAAATAAAAATATTAAAACAAAAATCCCTGACAGGTTTCTAAACCATTAGGGATTTTTCTGTTTGAGAATCCTGCAAAGAATGATTCTTCCTTATAAAAAAATTATTTTTTGAATTTAGGATGTTTTTCATAGAAAGCTTTGTTCGCCTGCTCTCCTGCAAGGATCAATCGATGAAGTCCTTCTTTAGGACATAAGAAACTTCCCAAAGGATAAGGTGTTTTGGTGTATAATCCATGAAAATCTGTTCCACCAGTCATGAAAAGATCATGTTCCTTACAAAGAGATGTAATATGCTCTCTTGTTTTTTCATCATTTCTTGGATGATTTAATTCAATTCCATCAAGCATATGTTCTTCGATCATCATCTCCATCACATTGTCAGCTTTATACTGCCCAGGATGTGCAAGCACGACAACGCCTCCGCAGGAATGAAGAAGATCCGTGACCGTTTTTGCATCCATATAGCGGTATGGAAATTTATGAGGGCCGCCAGCACGGAATAATTCGTTATGTAATTGACCGATCGGAGTTCCAGTATATCCCATCATGGAAAGAACCTGCATGAACACCAAGCTCTTTCCCAAGTCTTACAGCTTCCGGAATGGAATGTGTTGATTCGTGGTCAGAGATTGCAATATAATCAAGGCCGATACGTTTCGCATAAGGAATGATCTGGTCAACACGCATAGCACCATCAGATAAAACGGTGTGACAATGTAAGTCTGCTTTCATATAAAAATACCTCCAAAATATTTATTCCATTTTCTTTAAGATCGTTAAAATATTAGATAATGACTGATGAAATAATTCCTGATCTTCTTTTGACAGTGATTCAAAACGTTTGGAAAGGTATTCTTTGACAAGCGCTTTTTCCTGAAGGATCAGCTGGTTTCCTTTCTCTGTGAGTTTTACATAAACCATTTTTCTGTTTTCATCACTTCTAAAACGTGTGACATACTCATCCTTCACAAGTGGAGAAACGGCTCTTGTAGCCTGTTCCTTAGATGATGCCAGATAAGAAGATAACTGTGACATATTCAATGAACGACCTCCAGACAGTGCAAATAAGATAAGAATCTGTGTTTTGGTAAGATCCATGGAAGGTATGTCGATCGTGTTTAAAAGAAATTTCTGACAGATTGGAAAAATTTCAAAAAGTGCAGAAACATCATTCAATGTAAATCCCTCTCTTTCGATGTTTTTCTAACTAAAAGTATACCACTTTATGAATAAAAATCAATAATCAACAAAAATCAATATTTGACAAAAGTCAAATAAAAAGATAAAATAGGAGAAACACTATAAAATGACCTTGATCAAAGGAGGTAACCTATGAGTGAAACAACAACACAGATGCAGGATTTTCTGACACGCCAGGCGAAAGTCTGCCATGATAATTGTGAGATAGAGAAAGATCTGTACAAAGAGCTGGGAGTGAAACGAGGACTCAGAGATGTCGATGGAGTCGGCGTTCTTGCAGGTCTTACGAATATATCCTGTATTCAATCCAGTGAGATGATCAATGGAGAGAAAGTACCTTGTGAAGGAAAGTTATTTTATAGAGGATATAATATATATGAATTAGTCGATGGATTTATGAAGAGAGGCGAATTCGGATTTGAAGAAATCACCTATCTTTTACTATTTGGAAAACTGCCGGATGAAAAACAATTGAAAGAATTCAGAGAAATTTTGGCACAGAGTATGACACTTCCAAAGAATTTCACAAGAGATGTTATTTTAAAGGCACCATCGAAAGACATTATGAACACGTTGACAAAGAGCATTTTAACACTGGCATCGTATGATGATAAAGCATCTGATATTTCTATGGAAAATGTATTAAGACAATGTCTGATGTTGATCAGTGTTTTGCCGATGATGGCAGTTTATGGATATCATGGTTACAATCATTACGTCAATGATGACAGCCTGTACATCCATCGTCCAGATCCAAACTGTTCCATGGCAGAAAATATTTTAAGAATGCTGCGTCCAGACAAATCTTATACAGAATTGGAAGCCAGAGTGTTAGATATTGCACTCGTTCTTCATATGGAACATGGAGGAGGAAATAACTCAACATTTACAACCCATGTCGTGACATCTTCAGGATCAGATACATATTCAGTGATCGCAGCTGCACTTTCATCATTGAAAGGTCCCAAACATGGAGGAGCGAATATCAAAGTTGTTGAGATGATGCAGGATTTAAGAAAAAATGTGGATGATATCAGTGATGAAAGTCAGGTAGAAGAATACTTAAGAAAACTGCTGCACAAAGAAGCATTTGACCAAAAAGGACTGATCTATGGAATGGGGCATGCAGTATATAGTATTTCAGATCCAAGAGCACAGATTTTCAAAGCTTTTGTAAAGAAACTGGCCCTTGCAAAAGAAAGAGAAAAAGATTTCGAACTCTATTCTATGATTGAAACATTGGCACCAAAAGTAATCGCAGATGAACGAAAAATCTACAAAGGGGTCAGTGCAAATGTCGATTTCTACAGTGGATTTGTGTATAGTATGTTAGATATCCCATTGGAATTGTTCACACCGATCTTTGCGATGGCAAGAATCGTTGGATGGAGTGCCCATCGTTTGGAAGAATTAACAAATGTGGATAAGATCATTCGTCCTGCGTATCAGAGTGTACAAGATGAGAAAGAATATATTGAGATGGAAGATCGATAAAAAAGAGGGATTCCCTCTTTTTTTATGCAAAAATATAAGCTTATAAAATGAGGAAAACCGGAGACGAGGAGAGTCTCCGGTATTATGAAAAAGTATGAAAAAAAGTTTTAGCTAAGTAAGTTTGTTTGTTACTTGCTATGGTTTTAGTATACTCAGTAAATGTGAAAGAATTGTGTCTAAAAAATGATGAATTTATGTTTTTTGGTCATATTTTGAGAAATTCAGTGATTCCATATGCAACTCCGTCCTTGTCATGATGTTTTGTGATAAAGGTCGCAGCATCCTTACATTTTGAAGAAGCATTTTCCATGGCAATTCCGATACCAGCTTCTTTTAACAGATCAATGTCATTATCACCATCACCAAAGGCAGCGGTTTCTTCAGGTTTTAGATTCAAATATTCCCGAATAAAACGAAGTCCGGAATGTTTTCCGGCATCTTTATGAGAAATCTCGATCAGCTGCGAAACAGAAGAAGTAATATAGATCTCATCACAATTATATTTAAGTTCATTCCAAATGAGCTGCTTTTGCTGCTCGCCAGAGACAACAATATCCATACTGTCAATATGATCAATATGTTCTCGAATAAAAGAAATAATATCATCAATAGGAATTCTTGTAGATTGGATGTAAGGAATTGCTTGTGGAGTTGTACCATAGGAAACAGGATCTTCCACATAAGCTTTCAGGGCATAAGCTTTGCCATCAATAAAAACTTCAAGGGCAGTCTCATGCTGTTTAGCAATCTGAATTATACATTCAACGGAAGCAGGTGTCATCTTATATTCATGAAGACAGGTGCTTGTAGGAATATGGTAAATGGCAGCACCATTAGAAGTAATTGCATATTCAATTCCAGGCACAGCAAGAACATCTTTAGGCAGCGTATCAAAAGAACGTCCACTTGCGATCACAATGTGAACACCATTTTCAATTGCATGACATAAAGCATTATAATTTCCGTCAGAAAGCCGTCCACTTGCATTTAATGTTGTACGGTCAAGATCAAGTGCAATACATTTTATATTCATAAGAAACCTCCAGATTTCGCATTTGTTATACATAGTCGATATTGTGTAATATATTTTACACATATGAAAATATTGTATCTTTTCTTTGAAACAATTACAATATACGAAAGGAGGAAAAATAAAAATGGGAATGACAACATTATGCTATATAGAAAAAGATAACAAATATCTGATGCTGCATCGCATCAAGAAAGAACATGATATCAATAAAGATAAATGGATCGGAGTCGGTGGTCATTTTGAACATGGAGAAAGCCCGGAAGACTGCATGTTTCGTGAAGTTATGGAGGAAACAGGACTAACCCCATTGTCATATAGATTTTGTGGGATCGTCACATTTTTGTCCGATATGGGAACTGAAAAAGAAGCATGGGAATATATGTGTTTATACCATATCGAAGAATTCAAAGGCGAGATCAAAGAATGTGATGAAGGAGTACTAGAATGGGTAGACAAAGAAAAAATATTAGACCTTGATCTGTGGGAAGGTGACAGGTTATTTTTACGCTATATGCAAGAAAGAAGATCATTTTTTTCGTTGAAATTGGTATATGAAGAAGGAAATCTGGTGCAAGCAGTCGTAGATGGAAAAGACTTGGAATTTTTTGATATCTTAGATGAAAATGGAAACAAAACAGGAAAGATCAAAGAGAGATCTTTGGTCCATGAAGATGGAGATATCCATGGAACTGTGCATATCTGGATCAGAAGAAAAACAGAAAAAGGATATGACTTGTTGTTACAAAAACGAAGCAAAGAAAAAGACTCCTTCCCAGGCTGCTACGACATCTCATCCGCAGGACACATCAGTGCAGGTGATGAGCCATTAGAAACCGCATTAAGAGAACTAGAAGAAGAACTAGGGATCAAAGCAGAACCAGAACAACTTAAAAAAGTATGTATGCATGAAGGAAGCATGAATGGAAACTTCTATGGAAGAGAATTTAAGAATCATGAGATCAGCACGGTTTATATGTATGAAGAAACAGTGGATATTACAAAACTTAAACTACAGAAAGAAGAAGTCGAAGAGGTTATGTGGATGGATCAAGAAGAACTGATTCAGAAAGTGAGAGATGGTGGGATTCCAAATTGTATATACTTGGATGAAGTAGAGAAGTTTTAAGTTGTAGTTGGCCAACTGTAGATTTTGAGTATATGATAAAAAATAAAGAAGCAACCGACAGCGCAGCGGTGGAATTTTGCTCATATTTTGAACAAATCGCTGATTCGCCCAATTTCCTACGAAAACTCGCTCTGGAGTTTTGTCTAAGACCAAAGTCTTTGAAGCTCAGACATTCGTCCAATTGGGCTGCGAATTTATTCAAAATATGGCAAAATTCCAATGCTGCGCTGTCGGTTGCTTCTTTATTTTTTATCATATACCAGAAGTCTAAAGTGTGGACAATTACAAGATTGAAAAACTTAAGTGGGTGAATGTATGTTAAAGATTATTGCTTTTTATTTTGACAGTGGCAGACAGATACTATTATCGTCAATACAGTAAAATATACACACTGTGTAGTGGTTTGAATAGTGTTTTGTTGTATGAGTCAGAAAGAAGATAAGAAGAACTATTTATAAGGATCCAAGGTGACAACATGAGCACTTTTTGAATGCGTTTTTTACAAATTCGCAGCGTCCTGTGGTTGATTGTTTGACCGTAGCTGCGGGCATTTTGGCTCGCAGCCAGGAAGTTATCAAAGAAACAGGCGCGGATCGGCGATTTGTAAAAAACGCTTTTAAAAATGCGGAGTGTCACCTTGGATCCTTATAAATAGTTCTTCTTATCTTCTTTCTGACTCATACATGACCAATACTACCTTCAAATCAGGATTGTATAAAAACGAATAATCTATAGAATTCTTACTAAATTATGCTATAATATACAAGATTAATCAAACAGTTTCAAAATGAAAGAGGGAGTATCAAATGAAAAGGTTATTATTAGTTTTAATGCTGATTCTGGGAGCAGTAATGATCACAAGCCGTCCGGTGGCGACTTATGCATATACAGATGAAGAAAAGCAGCAGGCGAAATCATGGCTGTCTTCGCATGGTTATCCACCAACAAGAGCAGGGGCAGAACAGGCATATCAGGATTATATGGATGGAAAGATTGATGTTCCAGAAGCAGATGCATATATGGGAAAGAACCAGAAAAATGACATAGAAGAAAAGAAAAATTCAACTGTGAAGACAGAAACAAAAAAAGATAAACAATCTAAAAATACCAATAAAAATAGTACAACAAAACAAGAAAATTCATCTACAGAACAGACAAACAATAGTACAACATCTGCAAAAGAATCAACAACACAAGGAACAACAGAAACAACAACGACCAAAGTGACAACAGAAACAAAAGAACAGAAACAACAAAAAGAAGAAAAAAAGAAAAAAGAGCAGAAAGAAACAAAGAAAAAACACACAACAGGGATTGTGATCGGAGCAGTTGCAGTCGTGATTTTTGCTTTACTTGTAGTATTTATGCGAAAGAGAATGTAAAAAACGCTATGCTGAAGTGATAGAAAATTCACTTGACACAACAGTTAGTGAGTGCTATTCTATATGTAAATTACATAACGTCTTTAGGGCAGGGTGCAAGTCCCTACCGGCGGTTATAGCCCGCGAGCCTTATATGGCATGACTTGGTGAGATTCCAAGGCCGACAGTACAGTCTGGATGGAAGAAGATTTAAGAAGTGATATTGATCATCATGTCCTGGGATTTTTATAATTCCAGGATTTTTTTATTTCAAAAAGAAATATCAAGATATCAAAAAGGAGTTCCTGAAGAATTAGAACAAAGATCAGGAGCTCCTTTTTATATTTCCGATTTCAATACCAATCAAAATCCAACCTCACAAAATCAAAGAACCTGAAGGGAAGGGAGAAAAATATTTGAAAGAAGAATATATGCGGCGTGCGATCGAACTTGCCAAGAAAGGCTGTGGATATACCAATCCAAATCCTTTGGTCGGAGCAGTGATCGTAAAAGATCAAAGGGTTATTGGGGAAGGATATCATGAGAAGATCGGCGGATTACATGCAGAGAGAAATGCCTTAAAAAACTGTATAGAAGATCCTGAGGGAGCTGAGATTTATGTAACATTGGAGCCATGCTGCCATTATGGAAAAACACCACCATGTACGGAAGCATTGATTGAAGCAGGAATCAAGAAAGTATATGTCGGGAATTTAGATCCCAATCCGAAAGTGGCAGGGGGCGGGATCAAAATCCTGAATGATCATGGAATAGAAACTGAGACAGGAATTCTTGAAGAAGAGTGCAGACAGTTAAACGATATATTTTTTCATTATATTCAGAATGATATTCCATATATAGCACTAAAATACGCAATGACATTGGATGGAAAGATTGCAACGGCAACTGGTGAATCCAAGTGGATCACAGGAGAAGAAGCCAGAAGACATGCACATACATTACGACATCAGTATGCAGCGATCATGGCAGGGATCGGTACGGTTTTAGCAGATGATCCGATGTTAAATGCACGAATCGAACATGGGAATGATCCAATTCGTGTGATATGTGATTCAAACTTAAGGATTTCGGAAGGATCAAATATCGTAAAAACAGCCAGAGAAATTCCAACGATCATCGCTACCATAAGTAAGGATCAAGAAAAAATAGCAAAATTAGAACAAAAAGGATGCAAGATCTTAAAAACGTCAGAGCAAGATGGAAAGGTCAATGTCAAAGAAGTTTTAAAACAGTTAAGAAATATGGAAATTGACAGTGTTTTAGTTGAGGGTGGTGGAATCTTGAATGAATCCTTGATCAAAAACGACTGTGTTCACAAAGTTTACGCCTATATTGCTCCAAAATTATTTGGAGGAGAAAAGGCCAAAACACCTGTAGAAGGCAAAGGGATCGAAAGGATCCAAGAAGCTTTGGTATTTGATGAATTAAAGGCAACACCACTTGGAAATGACATATTACTGGAAGGGAAGGTGCGATCATGTTTACCGGAATCGTAGAAGAATTAGGAACAGTCATATCCCTGAAGCGAGGAAGCAAAGCAGCAGTCCTTACGATAAAAGCAAATGTTATTTTTGAAGATCTTAAATTGGGAGACAGCGTAGCAGTTAATGGGGTCTGCCTGACAGCGACTCACATTAGCGGCAATACATTTCAGGCAGACGTGATGAATGAGACATTCAACCGAAGCAGTCTTGGAAGTTTAAAAAAGGGATCTGTCGTCAACCTAGAGCGAGCGATGGCAGCCAATGGAAGGTTCGGAGGTCATATGGTAGCAGGCCATGTGGACGATACAGGGGAACTTGTTAGTGTAAAACAAGATGATAATGCTGTATGGTTTACGATCAAAGCCCCAGAAAATATCATGAAATACTGTATTGAAAAAGGATCGATCGCACTCGATGGAATCAGCCTGACGATCGCTAAGTTAAGCGATGATACCATTTCCGTATCCATGATCCCACATACCATAAAAAATACCAATTTTGGATATAAAAAACCAGGAGATAAGATCAATCTGGAGAATGACATGGTTGGGAAATATATAGATAAACTGCTGCATTTTGATCAGCAGGAAACAAACGACAAACATACAAACAGCACCTTAACAATGGAAATGTTAAGAAATGCTGGATTTTAATAAAAAACGAGGAGGGAAAAGACAAGATGAGCGATGTAGTATGCGAAGTAATCGCACAGCTTCCAACAAAATATGGAACATTTGAGGCACATGGGTATGTAGACCAGAGAAGTGGGGAACATCATGTAGCACTGGTCAAAGGAGATATCGCAGACGGAGAACCAGTTTTATGCCGTGTGCATTCTGAGTGCCTGACTGGGGATACTTTTGGATCTTTACGCTGTGATTGTGGAGAACAGCGAAGCCGTGCAATGCGTCAGATCGAGAAAGAAGGACGAGGGGTTTTCTTATATATGCGTCAAGAAGGACGAGGAATCGGATTGATCAATAAACTGAAAGCTTATGTATTACAGGAACAGGGAATGGATACAGTCGAGGCCAACTTAGCTCTTGGATTTAAAGATGATGAACGAGATTACAGTGCAGGAGCCATGATCTTACAGGATCTAGGAATCAAAAAACTACGACTGATGACAAACAATCCAACCAAAATTGACGGATTAAATGAATATGGACTCGAGATCGTAGAACGAGTACCAATCCAGATGCCAATCAATCCATTTGATAAATATTATATGCAGACAAAGCAAAAGAAAATGGGACACATGACAACATACGAAGTTTAAATTAACAGAAAAATTAAAAAAATTAAGGTCCCAGGGACCTTAAGATTAACGAAATTAACGAAGAAAAAAGGAGTAATTAAAATGAGAGTATTAGAAGGTAAATTAGTAGCAAGCGGATTAAAAGTAGGAATCGTAGCAGCCAGATTTAATGAATTTATCGTATCCAAATTAGTATCCGGAGCTTTAGACGGATTGAAAAGACATGATGTGAAAGAGGAAGATATCGATATCGCATGGGTACCAGGAGCTTTTGAGATTCCACTGATCGCAGACAAGATGGCAAAAAGCAAAAAATACGATGCAGTGATCTGTCTTGGAACAGTGATCCGTGGAGCAACAAGCCATTATGATTATGTATGTAACGAAGTATCCAAAGGAATCGCACAGGTATCATTAAATACAGGAATTCCAGTTTTATTCGGAGTTGTTACAACAGAAAATATCGAGCAGGCGATTGAACGTGCTGGAACAAAAGCAGGAAACAAAGGATATGACTGTGCATTATCTGCAATCGAAATGGTACAGCTGATCAAAGAAGTAGAAGCATAAAAAGAATCAGAAATTAAAGCAGGAAGTTAGTATGGAACAATATTATTTAGGATTTGACGCAGGAACACAAAGTGTAAAAACAGCAGTTTATGATATTGATATGAACCTGATCGTGCAGGATACCAATGCAACAATCTTAAATTATCCACATCCGGGATGGGTGGAAATGGACGCAGACCAGTATCTTCATGCAACGGTTACAGGGATCAGAAACTGCGTTACAAAGATGAAAGAAAAGAATCTGGATCCAGACAACATCCGCTCTATTTTTGGAGATGGGATCATCTGCGGGATTGTCGGTGTTGATAAGGATTGCCATGCGATCACACCTTACATCAATTATCTGGATTCCAGAACAAAAGAAGATGTTGAGGAACTAGCATCCCATCATTATGAGATCTGGGCAAAAGAGACTGGAAATCCTCAGCCAAACTGTATGTTTCCAGCGATGTTTGCACGTTGGATGATGAACAATTGTGAGGGCTTTAAAGAAAAAGGCAGAAAATTCATGCACAATGCCCCATATATCCTGGCCAATCTTGCAGGACTGTCTGCAGAAGATGCATTTATCGACTGGGGAACAATGTCTGGATGGGGACTAGGATACCGTGTAACAGAGAAAAAATGGTCCAAAGAACAATTAGAGATCCTTGGAATTCCAATGGAAATGATGCCAAAGATTCAAAAACCATGGGATATCATTGGAACATTATCAGAGACATTTGCAAAAGAAACCGGATTGAAACCAGGAATCCCAATCTGTGCGGGAGCCGGAGATACGATGCAGTCCATGATCGGATGCGGAGTGATCAAACCAGATCAGGCAGCCGACGTAGCAGGAACATGTGCGATGTTTTGTATCGCAACCGATGGGATCAATGAAGAATTAAGCAAACCAGAAAATGAACTGATCTTTAACAGCGGAACTTTAGAAAATACATACTTTTATTGGGGATTCATAAGAACCGGTGGATTAGCACTTCGTTGGTATCGAGATAATGTATGCAACGAAGCAGGAAATGGAGCATATTTTGATGAATTAAATGAGAAAGCACAAAATGTGCCATGCGGATCCAAAGGAGTCCTGTTCCTTCCATATTTAACAGGAGGATTTGGAGAAACATCCAATGCAAGTGCCTGTTTCCTGAATATGACGATGGACACAGATCAGGGAGTACAGTGGCGTGCAGTTTTAGAAGCGATCGGTTACGATTATATGAGTGTGACAGATATTTATAAAAAAGCAGGCGTGCCACTTGAATTTATGACGATCACAGAAGGTGGAAGCAATTCAGAAGTCTGGAATCAGATCAAAGCAGATATGTTAGGATGTAAGAGTGCCACATTAGAAAATGCACAAGGAGCAGTTCTTACAGATGCAGTGATCGCAGCATATGCGGTAGGAGATCTGGAAGATCCAAGTCAGGTATTTGAAAAAACGAGAAAGATCAAGAAAATTTATGAACCTGATCCAATAAGAACAAAATACTATCGCAGTATTTATGAACAACAAAGAAAACTAATTAAAGACGATATGGCAGCAGTTTTTCAGACTTTACACCGGATCAGTAAGATTCAAGAACAAAGCAATGATTAAAAAAATGAAAAGGCTTCTTTACAAGAGGCCTTTTTTTCTTGTACAATAAAAGATAAAGTATATAAAAATAAGTTATAAGCAACTAACTTTGTAGATGATTTTTGATCAATTAGATTTCAAGGAGGAAAAAGTCATGGATAACGAAAAGATTGAAAAATTACAACAGATGATTGATGAAAGTGATCATATCGTATTCTTTGGTGGCGCAGGTGTTTCAACAGAGAGTCATATTCCAGACTTTCGAAGCACGGATGGTTTGTATCACCAGACTTATAAATATCCACCCGAGGTTATGGTAAGCCATACATTTTATACACAGCATACGGAAGAATTTTATGATTTTTATAAGAATAAGATGATCTTCTTGGATGCAAAACCGAATAAGGCACATTTAAAACTTGCAGAGATGGAACAGGCGGGAAAACTGTCTGCGATTGTTACGCAAAATATCGACGGGCTTCATCAGGCAGCAGGAAGTAAAAATGTCTTTGAACTGCACGGCAGTGTTCACAGAAACTATTGCCAGAAATGCGGCAAGTTCTTCGATGTGAATTATGTCGTGAATGCCAAAGGAGTCCCATATTGTGATGAATGTGGGGGAATCATCAAACCAGATGTTGTATTATATGAAGAAGGTTTAGATTCTCAGACGATCAACGGAGCAGTCAGAGCCATTTCCAAGGCAGATATGCTGATCATTGGAGGAACATCACTGGTTGTCTATCCAGCCGCTGGAATGATCGATTATTTTAAAGGAAAATATCTTGCAGTACTGAATCGTGATGCGACAAGCAGAGATAAACAGGCAGATCTGTGCATTACAGACCCAATCGGAGAAGTACTGGGAAGAATCAGGGTATAAAGATGAAGAAAAAGGATATGATCTTGATCGTAGCAGTACTGGCAATTTCGCTGATCAGTTTTGCAGCGATCAAGATGACACAAAAAGACGGAAAAGAAGTGATCGTGACAGTTGACGGAAAAGAAGTGTACAAAACATCCATCAAGAAAGATCAAATTTATCAGATTCCAGAGAAAAATGGCACGAACGTCATGCAGATCAAAGATGGAAAAGTTATAATGAAAAAAGCAGACTGTAAAGACCAGATCTGTGCAGACCATAAAGCAATCGAGAAATCAGGAGAAACGATCGTATGTCTGCCACATAAAGTAGTGATCGAGATTCAATCAGAAGATGGCAAAGAACAGGAATTAGATGGGGTAACACAATAAACATCAGATGAGATAGAAAACAACAGGAGAAATAAAATATATGTCAACAAAAAGATTAGCGACAGATGCGATGTTTTTAACATTGGCACTTGTTGTATCCTATATAGAAGTATTGATCCCGGTACCAGTTGGAATTCCCGGAGTGAAATTAGGACTTGCCAATGGAGTGATCATGGTTTTGTTATTCTTTACAACATGGACAAGAACACTTGAGATCTCAGTGATCCGAGTTGTACTGGCAGGATTCTTGTTTGGAAATCCAATGACGATCGCTTACAGTCTGGCAGGAGGGATCTTAAGTCTGGTCATCATGGGACTTCTAAAGAAGATCGAAGGATTCTCACCCATTGGAATCAGCGTTGGAGGCGGAGTAGCGCATAATATCGGGCAGCTCAGTGTCGCTGTTTTCTTAATGGAGAATACAAAGATTTATTATTATGCACCAGTATTACTGATCACAGGAACGATCGCAGGGATCATCATCGGAGTGTTAAGTGGAGTGCTAGTTAAGAAGATCCCGCCACAACTATTTCGATAAAAGATTTGAAATTTCTACAAAATCGTGGTACTACTATATGTATACACTTTCTAACAGGCAATGATTTTGAAGAAAGGAGTCACAATTGAGAACAAAATTAAATGAGATCATAAAAAATGGGCATCTTGGTATGATTGCAGTATTTTTTATAGTTTATATGATCACATTTTCCTACATTGAAGATCGAGATGTGCATCATTACATCATACATACAACGATAGATGATCAGATACCATTCTGTGAATATTTCATCGTACCATATCTATTATGGTTCTTATTTGTAGCAGTTACAGTTTTTTATTTTATGTTTTTTAATAAGAATCAATGGAAAGAATATTATCAGCTGATCATAACACTTGGAACAGGCATGACCCTGTTTTTGATCATCTCATTAGTATTTCCGAATGGACAGGATCTAAGACCAGTTCTTACTGGAGACAGCATTTTTATCAAAGCAGTACAGATGATCTATCACACGGATACTCCGACGAATGTACTTCCAAGTATCCATGTATTTAACTCTCTGGCATGCTGTGGTGCGATTTTGAAGAATCAGAGAAAATATAAGAAAAGCACCGATACAGCATGTGTTGTCTTAACGATATTAATTATCATGTCGACGATGTTCTTAAAACAACACAGTGTGGTGGACGTAGTGCTCGCAGCCCTGATGTATACTGGATGTTACAGGATCATCTATGGGAATGAATTATGGTCACAGAATGCATTTCGCACGTCTATTTTCAGCGATCATTCATAAACCACGCTTGACACGACCAAGAAAGATTTGCTATAAATACCAGAGAGAAACCGCAGAAATTGGAGTAGAGAAGAATGAGAAAAAAGATTTGGATGATCCTGGTATGCATCATATCCATGAGTTTTGGCATGGCAGGATGTACTGGCAATACAAGCAAGAAGAAATCGAATGGCAAGATAAGAATTACAACAAGTTTTTACACCATGTATGATTTTGCAAAGAAGATCGGTGGAGACAAAGTAGAAGTGATCAATTTAGTACCAGCAGGAACAGAACCTCATGACTGGGAACCATCAACGAAGGATCTGATCGAGATGGAGAAATCAGACATCTTTATTTACAATGGAGCCGGCATGGAACAATGGGTAGATGACGTTTTGGAAAGCCTTGATACGGAAGAACTTACAAGCGTTGAAGCATCCAAAGGGATCAAGTTACTAAAAGATCAGGATGCACATGAACACGATCACGAACATAACAGTGAGAATGATCCCCATGTCTGGTTAGATCCACAGAATGCAAAGTATGAGATGAACAAGATCAAGAAAGCATTGATCAAAGTGGATGCAGAGAATAAAGATTATTACGAAGCGAATTATAAGAGATACGCAAAAGAATGCGACAAATTAGATACATTATATAAGGAAGAAACATCCAAACTTACAAAGAAAGAACTTGTTGTGGCACATGAAGCATTTGGCTATCTATGTCACGCATATGGGTTAGAACAGATGGGAATTGAGGGATTATCCGCAGATGATGAACCAGATCCCAAACAGATGAGCGAAGTGATCCGCTTTGCAAAAGAACATCAGGTAAAAACAATCTTTTTTGAAGAACTGGTGAGTCCGAAAGTAGCGAAAACCATTGCAAAAGAGACCGGAGCCAATGCAAAGATGTTAAACCCCCTGGAAGGACTAAGTAACAAAAAAATCAAAGCAGGAGAAGATTATTTTTCCGTAATGAAACAAAATCTCGCTGCGATCAAAGAGGCATTAAGCGAATGAGTGAATCAAACACAAAACAGATGATACAATTAAATCATGTAAAATTCGGATACAGTGATACGGAAGTCTTAGAAGAGATCAATCTGACGATCCATGAAGGCGAATATGTCGTTCTGACTGGTGAAAATGGAAGCGGAAAAAGTACACTTATGCGTCTGATCTTAGGTGAAATGAAACCAGATGAAGGAGAGATCATCCTGATGAATAACGATCCAAGATTAAAGAAACGGATCGGTTACGTGTCACAGAATGGGATCAGTAAGAACCAGAGCTTCCCAGCAACAGTAGAAGAGATCATGATCACAGGACTTTATCAGGAACTTGGCTTGTTTCATCTGCCACATAAAAAACATAAGAATAAGATCAAAGAGACACTAAGGGATTTTGGAATGGAAGAATTCCTTAAGAGACGGATCGGTGAATTATCTGGTGGACAGCAGCAGCGAGTAATGATCGCAAGAGCAATGATCGGAGATCCGAAACTTCTGATTTTAGATGAACCAACAACGGGAGTAGATGCAAGATCAACAAAGATCTTGTACGATATGCTCTATGAGATTAATACAAAATATAATACGACCATTTTTATGATCACACACGGAAGACTGCAGGAATGTAAAGGATGTGATCGTATTTTAAGAATGGATGAAGGGAGGATCGTGGAAGAATGATCGAGATGTTACAATACGGATTTATGCAGCGCGCATTTATTACAGGAATCTTACTGGCCGTGATCGCACCATTGATCGGAATCACGATCGTCTTAAAGAGAATGTCCATGATCGGAGATGCACTCTCTCATGCATCCCTAGCAGGTGTTGCTCTGGGCTTGTTATTAGGGATCAATCCAATCTTAGGAGCAATGGGAATCTGTCTGTTTGCAGCCCTGGGAGTTGAAGCGATCCGAAGAAAGATCCCAAGATATTCTGAGATGGCGATATCGATCATTATGTCAACAGGGATCGGACTTGCTGGTATCCTATCCGGATTCGTAAAAAACGGAACGAACTTTAACAGTTTCTTATTTGGAAGTATCATATCCATCAGCAAAGACGAACTGAAGATCGTATGTGTGATCAGTGTGTTAGTATTGCTCTGTGTATTGCTTCTATATAAAGAACTATTCTATATCGGATTTGATGAAAATGCAGCAAGGATCAGCGGTGTACCTGTCAAGACGATCAATTTTATCTTTACTTTATTGACCGCATTGACGGTATCAATCGCATCAAGAACGGTTGGAACACTGATCGTCTCATCCATGCTTGTGATCCCGATCGCATGCGGAATGCAGGTAGGACGAAGCTACAAAGCAGTCATGATCATCGGTGTGATCACAGCATTGGTCACAACAGTGATCGGATTAACACTGTCTTATTATGTAGGTCTTAAGCCAGGAGGAACGATCGTACTGCTCGAGGTGGTATGTTTCCTGATTCTTGCACTGATAAGCAGGTATACGAAGTAAATTTTTTGACATTTATCAGAAAATTTTATATAATAAAAAGAAGGCATGCATAACAGAATAAAACTGCATGCCTTCTTTTTTGGAAAAAACAATGAAAGGAAAGGCAAGTCAATGATTGTTCAGCTAATAGAAAATATATATCAGTTTTTATGGGGAGAATGGATTCATGTTCCGTTACCAGGAGGTGGAAGCCTGGGACTTTCGCTGCTCATTATATTGCTGCTTCCAGCAGGTATCGTTTTTACGATCAAAACAAGATTTTTACCAATCCGTCTGTTCCCGGATATGGTCAAAGCACTAACAGCAAACAATAAGAATGGAAAAGATGAAAAAAGTAGTCTTTCTTCTTTACAGACCTTGATCGTATCAACAGCAACACGTGTCGGAATGGGGAATCTGACAGGAGTTGTCGCAGCAATATCCGCAGGTGGAGCAGGGGCCGTATTCTGGATGTGGATCACAGCATTGCTTGGATCATCGACAGCCTTTATCGAAGCAACTCTTGCACAGTTACATAAAGAAAAAGACCCCCTGTATGGTGGATATCGAGGAGGACCAGCCTATTATATTCACCACTTTATGGAAGAGAGACAAGGAAAGAAGAAAAAACACACGCTGATCGCTGTCTTATTTGCGATTTCAGGATTGATCTGCTGGTGTGGGATCAGTCAGGTGGTAAGTAATTCTGTGGCAGAATCATTCCACAATGCCTTCCATATTCCAACACTTTATACAACGATCGTGCTTGTTATTGTGGCAGCAGTGATCGTACTAAGGAAGAATGCAACTGTCAAAGTATTAGATATCGTGGTACCGATCATGGCAGTCATTTACTTCGGGATTACGATTTTTGTGATCCTCACGAATCTGCCAAGCATTCCAGGGGTTTTTGCAAGAATCTTCAAAGAAGCCTTTGGAATCCGTCAGGTCGCAGCCGGAGGGTTTGGAGCAGTTCTTATGAACGGAGTGAAACGAGGATTATTCTCCAACGAAGCAGGATCAGGATCCGCACCATGTGCAGCCGCAGCAGCAGACTGTGAACGCCCAGCACAGATGGGACTGGTACAGGCATTAGGAGTCTTTATCGACACGATCGTGATCTGCAGCTGTACGGCAATGTTGATGTTATTAGCACCACAGAATCTGACCAATGGATTAACCGGTATGAACTTGTTACAGACAGCAATGAACTACCATTTAGGAGGATTCGGAGTTGTATTTATCGCAGTGATCCTCTGGATGTTCAGCTTCTCGACATTTCTTGGAATCTTATTCTATGCAAGATCCAACGTCGCCTACCTGTTCGGTGACAAATGGGGATGGCAGACAGCCTATAAAGTATTAGCACTTGTGATGTTATTTATCGGAGGAATCCAGACCTATACATTCGTATGGGATTTAGGAGATGTCGGAATTGGGTTAATGACGATCTTTAATATCTTCATCCTGTATGCAATGTCAGGACAAGCGATCAAAGAGTTAAAGAACTATGAAGAAACAAAGAAGAAATCGATCGAAGAAAGAGCATATGCATTGCAAGAAGATGAATAGGAAGTAAATATGTGAAATAAAACCGAACAATTTACGTAAATATGATTTTGATTTACGTAAATTGTTCGGTTTTTGTGTATTAAATATTAAAAATAACAGAAGGAATTGTGCAAATAACGAAAATATTGAATAAATAACATAAATATGTTAATATTAACATAACAAATGATAAGAACGTTAAACTAAAAAAAGAAAGGAGAAAATGTTATGTTAGTAGAAGAATTGAAAGAATTAGCACGATCAATTCAAGAACAGCGAGCAGAAGAACAAAAAATAGAAGTAAAAGCTGCACATATAGATTGCCCGAAGAGACTGTATGATACACTATCAAGTTTTTCAAATCAAGATACAGGTGGAATTTTGATCTTTGGTTTGGATGAAAAACAAGATTTTAAAGCAGTGGGAGTTTATGATCTGCAGGACTTGCAGAAGAAGGTAACAGAGCAATGCAACCAGATGGAACCTCCAGTTCGTGCAGTTTTTACATTTGCAGAATATGAAGGTGTCTGGATCGTTTCTGCAGAAATACCATCCATTGATCTGACAGAACGTCCTTGCTATTATAAAGGAGCAGGAAAAGTTCGAGGATCGTATATTCGTGTTGGAGATGCGGATATTGGAATGACTGATTATGAAATCTATAGTTATGATGCGTGGAGAAAGCATGTTCATGATGATGAAAGAGTGGCTGACAAAGGAGATATCTCTTTTTTAGATAAAGACAAACTAGATATGTATGTGTTAGATAAGAAATTAGAACGCCCACAATTTTCTAAATTAGATGAAAATCAAATATACGAATTGCTTGGAATTACTAAGGGTGGAATACCGACACTTGCAGCAATTATGAATTTTGGAATTTATCCACAAGGAATTTATCCACAGTTAGCAATCACAGCCATTACCGTATCAGGGACTGAAATAGGAGATCTTGGATCAGCAGGGGAACGTTTTATTGATAATAAGCGGATTGAAGGAACGATTTCAGAAATGGTAGAAAGCGCATTATTATTTTGCAAACGAAATATGAAAGTTAAAACAATCATTGATCCCGCAACTGGACTCAGAAAGGACCGTACAGAATATCCAATGAATGCAGTCAGGGAAGCAATTTTAAATGCAGTGATCCATAGAGATTACAGCGTGCATACCGAAGGGACTCCAATACAGATCGATTTTTTCTCAGATCGTTTGGAAATTCACAGCCCTGGAAATTTATATGGAAGAATGACAGTGGATCAATTAGGAATCGCCAAACCAGATCTTAGGAATCCAGTATTAGCAGTTATGGCAGAGAGTATGACCAAAGCAGAAAATCGTTATTCAGGAATTCCGACGATACGAAGAGAGATGAAGAAATACTCTTTGCCAGAACCAGTATTTGAGAATCGGAGAAATGAATTTGTAGTTATCTTATATAATGAACAGAAGATGCAAGGATCAGAGATGAGATCAGAAGAAGAGAGCATTTTGGAGTATTGCAAAACGCCAAGAAGCAGGGATGACATCAAGAAATTTCTGAAATTAAAAACATGGAACTACATTATGAAACAATGGATTCAGCCATTGTTGAAAGAAGGAAGATTACAATTAACGATGCCAGAGAAACCAAGAAGTAAGCAGCAGAGATACTATACAATAAAATAGCAAAGAAAAATGTCTGTTAGATCTATTATGAAACAAATAGGTATAACAGACATTTTAATTACATCATCAAATTATAAAAACAGCTTCTTACGTGTCCTAAAATAAGCCACCAGAACCATCGTTCCAGTCAACACCCAAGAGATCGGATAGATCGCCATCAAAAGCTTATAATCATGGAACCAGTTACAGACCGTTGCAAGCCAGATCAAACGTAATACACAAGATCCAAACACTGTTAGGATCGCAGGAGTCATGGAACGTCCAAATCCACGCAGACAGCCACCACTGATCTCATAAGAACTTGTCAGACACTCGAATGTCAGAACGATCAAAAAACGAAGCTGAGCATAATGATAGACAGATGGATCACTTGTAAATAATCCAATAAAGAACGTACGGAATACAACAAAGATCGTACTAAGGATTCCACAAGAGATCACACTGCACAACATTCCAAGACGAAAAATCTTCTTACAACGTCCCTCATCCTTCGCACCATAATTCTGTCCGGTAAATGTAACCACCGTCTGAGCAAAGGCATTGACCAGATAATAAGCAAAATACTCATAATTTAATTCCACAGCAGAACCCGCGATCCCGCCAGCTCCAAAACTGTTGATCCCAGACTGGATACAGACATTGGCAAGAGAGAACACCATTCCCTGAAGTCCCGCAGGAACCCCAATCTTCAGGATCTTAGAAACGGCATCATGATCAATCGTCAAAGACTTAAAAGACAAGCGGATCGGAAGTTCTTCATGCGTCAGAAAATAAAGGATCTGAACCGCACTTGTTGCATTCGCACCAACCGTCGCAAGTCCGGCACCTGCAACACCCATATGAAATACAACGACAAATAGAAGATTCAAGATCACATTTACAACACCAGACACGATCAAAGCATACATCGGACGACGTGTATCTCCGATACTGCGAAGAATGGAAGCACCGAAATCATATAACATAAAAAATGGCATTCCAAGAAAATAAATCCGCAGATATAACGTTGCAAGATGAATGATATCCTTCGGTGCACCCATCAGCAAAAGGATCGGATGAGCCACAAACTGTCCAAGAATCAACAAAAACACACCACTAAGCAGTGCAAGAGAGACAGCGGTATGTACCACACGAGGGATCCGCTTCGTATCATTCTGTCCGATATAATTGGCGATCACAACATTAGAACCAAGAGAAATTCCAGAAAACAATGTAACCATCAAAGCGATCACAGAACTATTACTACCAACCGCCGCTAAAGCCTCGCTGCTCGCAAACCGTCCGACAACGGCAGTACCGACCGAATTAAAAAGCTGCTGTAAGATACTACAGGCAGCAAGCGGCATAGCAAACATTAACATCTTATCGAATAAACTTCCATGAAGCATATCCATCTTCACGGACTGTTTCGAAGAATTCTTCATATACAATACCCTCTTTCAAAAAACTATACAGATTCTAATACTTTTTGGGAAGAATATCAAGATGATTCCAGGAAAAACAACGAAGAAAGATGTATCAAATCCGAAACATTTCTTGTATAAAAAAAGCAGAATGATATACTAGGATGAGATATCAAGAAAACATACAAAAGAAAGAAGGAAAACACCATGCAAATCAGCATTCTGCTGCTAAAACAGATCGTACAACTATTCCTGATGATCCTCATGGGTTACATTATGGTAAAGATCAAATTTTTAAAAGAAGAAGACAGCAAAGTAATCTCAAAGATCATACTCTATCTGATCGTACCATCTGTGATCATCACTGCATTTCAGGTAGACTATACCCCAAGCATTATGAAAGGACTGGCAGTTGCATGTATCGCATCTGTGATCCTGCAGTTTTTATTACTGTTTGTCACATGGATCATGGGAAAAATGTTTCATTTAAACACGGTGGAATACACATCTGCCTACTATTCCAACTCAGGAAATCTGATCGTACCATTAGTCACCTATATCTTAGGAAAAGAATGGGTCATCTACGGCTGTGTCTTCATGAGTGTTCAATTATTCTTCATCTGGACCCACTGCAAATGTAAGATCAGTGGAGAAACAGAAATCAGTTTAAAGAAGATCCTGTTAAATATAAACATGATCTCTGTATTCGCAGGAGTATTCTTATTCTTCACGAAGATCAGATTTCCAGAGATTATAGGAAATACCCTGTCATCCGTTGGAAGTATGATCGGACCATTAAGTATGATCGTCACAGGAATGCTGATTGCAGGCGTTGATCTAAAGAAAGTATTTACAAACAAAAGAATCTACCTGGTCACATTCATCCGATTAGTGATCGAACCGATCATAGCACTTGCAGTCATTATTCTGTTAGGAATGAAAAACTGGCACCCACAGGCAGAAAACATCATCCTGATTACATACATGGCAGCGATCACACCATGCGCCTCAACGATCACACAGATGTGTCAGGTGTACGGAAACGATTCGAAATATGCAAGCGCGATCAATGTAATGACGACATTGCTGGCGGTGGTTACTATGCCGGTGTTTGTTTATTTTTATATGAATCTGTAATGTAAAATAATTACAAGTAAAATATTGATAAAAATGATAATGATAGTATAATAAGAAAAAAATACATTGTAAATACAACAAATATGATGTACAATTAAGGAGAAATATATGAACATAAATTATTATACAAATAATTCAGGTAAAAACTTAATCCTAGATTACATAAATTCATTATCTAAGGAAGAACAAATTGACGCATTATCAGTAATACAATGTATGGAAGAAGAAAAGTTTGAGTCTATATTATTTAAAAAATGGGACAAAAAAGTATATGAAGTTTATTTTTATAAGCATAATCGTATTTTTTATATAACTGTGGATAAAGATAATATTTATCTTTTGCATGCGTGTAAAAAGCAGAAAAATAAAACAGAGAAGAAAGACAAAAATATAGTAATAAAAAGAGCAAAAGAATTAGGAAAAATGTTTAATAAGAGATTTATCTAATCGGAAAGGAATGATTATATGCCATTTACAACGACAAAAACAGAAGAATTAATTCATGAAAAGAAACAAAAAGATAAAGTGTTTGCAAAACAATGGGATGAGAGCAGGAACGAATATAAGCTGATTCAGGAAATGATCAAAATTAGAAAAGAGCAACATATTACACAAACACAATTAGCAAAAATGACAGGAAATAAACAACAATCAATATCAAGAATAGAAAAGAAATTGCTAAAACCGTCTTTGGCAACATTCTGTAAGATTATAAATACGTTAGGATATGACTTAAAGATTGTTAAGAGATAATAAAAAAGAGAACTTACATACAAGCGGGTAAGTTCTCTTTTTGATTGTACATTCATCAAAAATTTATAATGGGGAGTAAGATTTTACTGTCTATAATACTCCAAGAAATCCCTCAGCTTCACAGAAGCATCCTCAAGCACTTCCACACGAGGCAGATAAACTACTCTGAAATGATCCGGATCCTTCCAGTTAAATCCACTTCCATGCACGATCAGGATCTTTTTCTCACGAAGCAGATCCAGAGCAAACTGCTCATCATTTGTAATGTTAAACTTCTTCGTATCAATCTTTGGGAAGATATAAAAAGCAGCTTTTGGTTTCACTGCACTGATACCAGGAATATCACACAACGCATTATAAATAAACTCTCTCTGTTCATAAATACGTCCACCAGGAATGATGTAATCATTGACACTCTGATGGCCGCCAAGTGCTGTCTGGACAACTGCCTGTGCAGGAACATTGGAACAAAGTCGCATATTTGATAACATATTTAAACCTTCGATATAATCCTTCGCGATCGCCTTATTACCACTTAAGATCATCCATCCGATACGGAAACCAGCGATCATATGAGACTTGGATAAACCAGAGAATGTCACACAGAACAGATCTGGAGCCAGAGAAGCAATAGATACATGTTCTTCTCCATCCATCACCAGACGGTCATAAATCTCATCAGAGAAGATCATCAACTGATGTTCTCTCGCGATATCAACGATCTGCTTTAAGACTTCTCTTGGATAAAGAGCTCCCGTTGGATTGTTAGGATTGATCAGAACAATCGCTTTTGTACGGGAATTTACCTTTCGCTTGATATCTTCCATATCAGGATACCACTCAGACTGTTCATCACAGATATAATGAACTGCTTTCCCGCCAGCAAGCGTTGCACAAGCCGTCCATAAAGGATAATCCGGAGAAGGGATCAAGATCTCATCCCCATCATCTAATAAAGCAGACATTGACAGATTGATCAGCTCACTGACACCATTTCCAGTATAAATGTCGTCGATATCAACATTTGGGATTTTCTTAAGCTGTGCATACTGCATGATCGCCTTTCTTGCAGCAAATAATCCCTGAGAAGCGGAATATCCCTGGCAGTCAGCTAACTGATGTCTCATATCATAGATGACTTCATCCGGGGTTCTGAAACCAAATGGAGCAGGATTCCCGATATTTAATTTCAGGATATGAGTTCCGTTACGTTCCATGCGGTTCGCTTCATCTACGACAGGACCACGTACATCGTAAAGTACATTATCTAATTTGGTAGATTTGCTAAATGTTCTCCTTGGAGAAGTTTCCAGATTCACAGCATTCCCTCCATTTCCAGAAAGCCAGTCAGCATCGACATCAAGAGTTTCAGATAAGAAATGAAGAATCTCCGCGCGAGGAACCGTCTTGCCACTGACATACTGGCTGATATGACTTTTCCCGACCTTGACTCCAGCAGTCTCTGCTGCATGAATAAGATCAACCTGTTTCATATGTTTTTGTTCCATTGCAGACTTTAAGCGATCTGCAAAGGTAAATGTCTGATTCATAATACCCTCCGATAAAAGTTCAAAATAAAATTCAAAGTTCAAATGATTTTGCTTAATATAGCACAAAAACAAGAAAAGTTCAATGAAAAGTTCAAAATAAAAGCCAAAAGTTCAAAGAAACAATATACGAAATAAGAAAAAAATTTAAAGTTCGACAAAAAGTACAAAGATTTGTATTGAAATTTAGAAAATATATGCTATACTTTGGAAAGTATAGATAATTAACACAAAGTGTAAAAATAAATGGGGATGAAATAGAATATGGGGGTAACAAGATTACAGATGCAGAACTTCCTGATCTTTTTATTGGATCTGGTGGGAGTTACTGTTGGTTATTTTGCAGCAGTATGGCTGCGGTTTGGAAATATTGAAACAGGGTATACCGTGATGGGGAACGATACATATTATCGTTGGCTCATTGCGATCGTAGTGCTTATGATGATCTACTTTCTGTTTCATCCAAATCGTGGCTTTTTTAAGCGCAAATTTATAGAAGAAATGAGAATGAATCTGCAGACGGTCATTCTGATGGCAGCAGGAATGGCGATGGTCGCATTTCTGATCCAGGATGCAGAAGATTACTCCAGATTTATATATATCTTTACTTCTGGATTTGGCTTTGTATGGATGCAGATCATACATCGAGCTTATCGGAAGTATTGGTTATCAAGAAGAAAGGATCATTCTTATGCAAGAAAGATGATGATCATCACAACGAGTGATCATGCAGAAGAAGTGATCGGGAATATCATGGAAGAGAAGAACTGGGATCTGTGGATCACAAGTGTTGCAGTTGTGGACAAAGACATGACAGGATGGCTTATCAACGAGATTCCGGTTGTGGCACATTCATATCGAAGTATTTTTGAATATGCGATGCGGTCGGTTGTGGATGAAGTATTCTTATATATACCGATGGATGACGAATTTCCAATCGCGATGACAGTACAGAACTTTGAGGACATGGGAATTAAGACGAATCTTAACATTTCTCAGTTTCAGATCAATGAGAATCTGGAACGATCACTGGAGAAGGTTGGACCTTATGAGAGTGTAAGTTTCTCTGGTCATAATGTATCATTTGTCATGCTGATGATGAAGAGAGCAATGGACATTGCCGGGGGATTAGTTGGAATGCTGATCACAGCGATCGCAGTGATCATTGTCGGACCCCTGGTGAAGCTAGAATCACCAGGGCCGCTGTTCTTCTCACAGAAGAGAGTTGGGAAGAATGGAAGGATCTTCAAGATCTATAAGATCCGTTCGATGTATCAGGATGCGGAAGAGCGCAAGAAAGAGCTTATGGCACAGAATGAGATGGACGGCTTGATGTTTAAGATGAAAGACGATCCGAGAATTACCAAGGTTGGAAAGTTTATCAGGAAGACTAGTATTGATGAACTTCCACAGTTTTGGAATGTACTGAAGGGGGATATGAGTCTGGTAGGGACAAGACCGCCTACAGTGGATGAGTTTGAACAGTATAGTGCTTATCATAAGAAAAGACTTTGCCAGAAGCCTGGACTGACTGGAGTTTGGCAGGTAAGTGGAAGAAGTACGATCACAGACTTTGAGGAGATTGTTCAGATGGATGTTGATTATATCGATCATTGGTCTATCTGGAGGGATATTGGGATATTGTTTAAGACAGTAAAATTGGTTATTGTTGGAGATGACGGGGCGCAGTAGATAGATTAAGATAGGACTAGAAAATGAATGGTAAAAATGTAAAAATTGTGATTGCAACACATAAAAAATATAGGATGCCTAAAGATAAAATGTATATACCAATCCATGTAGGAGCAGAATGTAGAAAGGATAAAAATGGTAATGCAGTAGAACTAGGATATATTAAAGATAATACAGGAGATAATATATCAAAGTTAAATTCGAGTTTTTGTGAATTAACGGCACTTTATTGGGCTTGGAAAAATGTAGAGGCGGATTATATTGGATTGGCACACTATAGAAGACATTTCAGTATGAAAAGAAAAAAAGATATTTGGAAAAGTGTTTTAACATATAAACAGTTAGTACCATATTTAGGAAGAATCAGAGTTTTTACTCCCAATAAGAGAAGGTATTATATAGAATCATTATATAGCCATTATGCACACACACATTATGCTGAGCAATTGGATGAGACGAGAAAAATTATTCTGGAAAAATACCCTGAATATTTAAAAGCATATGATAAAGTTCTTAAAAGAGACTATGGATATATGTTTAATATGATGATTATGGATAAAAAATGTTTTGAACATTATTGTAAATGGTTATTTGATATTTTATTTGAGTTGAAAACTAAAATTGATATGCCTAAATTATCTGCATTTCAGGGAAGATTTTATGGAAGAATTTCTGAAATCATGTTTAATGTTTGGTTAGAGTATCAAATTGTGAATGGAAAATTAAAGAAGAAAGAAATTAAAGAACTTCAATGTATTCATATGGAAAAGATTAATTGGCTGAAAAAGGGTGGAGCTTTTTTGAAAGCTAAATTTTTACATGAACGCTATGAAGGAAGCTTTTAGAAGGGAAAAATGATGAGTTGGTTAGTTCTTTGTGTAGATTTATTATTGTTGGTTATTAGTTTGAAAATTTATGCTAAAAAACCGATGAATCCAATGATTTTATTTTTAGCATTATGGGGATTTATAATATTTTTGTCGTGTTTGAATTTATATGGAATGGATAAAGCGTCAAATGAAACCTGGATTTTAATGTTAAGTATGATATTATTCTTTTTTTTGGGAAGTGTTGTTCAAAAATCAGGAAGAGTATTAGTAAATCAAAATAGAATATTTAAAAATAAACATGAAATGAGAAAAAAATTGTTTGTTTTTTTGACAATACTAATTTTTGGGGCACTTTTTTATAATTGTTTTGAAGTTATGAAATATATAATGAAAGGAATACCATTATGGCAAATTCGAAATTGGTCATTAGAGGCATATGGAGCAGATAGTCAAAATGGAAGGTCTTTTTTAGGGCAGCTTATAAAAGTTTTGATATTAGATCCATTTGCAGCGATATTTTTCCCATTTGTAGCATATTATTTTCTAAATCCCAAAAAGAATAAATATAGAAAAGGATTATTAATTTTATCATTAATCTACTTGATTTTATCAAGTTTATCAAGCGGTGGTGGACGATTAGCTATTGTTTGTTACGTTTTTTATTTTTTACTAGCATATATTACTTTTGCAAAAAAAAGTATCGTAAAGAAAATAAATATTAAAAAATATAAAAAGGCCATTATAACTTTTGCTATTATTGGTGTTGTTGCTGTGTGTGTGTTATCTACATTAAGAAATGGAGCAGGTACGTTTTTAAGAGAAATATATATTTATTTTGCGTTACCACCAACACTATTTGATAAATGGTTACCAGAGCTTCAAAAGGGACAACATACTTATGGAATGTTAACTTTTTTTGGAGTACATAGTTATTTTTTTAGATTTTTTGAGGCAGTTGGGTTAAAAAATCTAGTTCCTAATGTATATAATGTATCGTATAAATGGATTTTAAATGCTGAATTATGGAAAAATGTTGGGAGTGGTATAAATAATGCGTTTGTTACACCAATTTTTTATTTCTATAAAGATGGTGGCATTCTGTTTGTTTGTTTGTTTTCTTTTGTGTTTGGGTGGCTGACACAAATGTTATACAGAAAATTTACAAAACGATTAAACGTGGGATCCTTTATACTATATTCATTAGTAATGTATGGTGTGTTTGTTTCATTTATGAGAGCTCAAACATGCATACCTTCTTATTGGATATCTTTTATAATGACATATTATTTGTTTAATTATAAATATGATAAAGAAGATAGAATTTAAAGTGGAGGTTTATAAAAGTGAAAAATAATATATGTATATCTTTTATAATTCCTGCATATAATGCTGAAAATAATTTGAAATTGTGCGTAGAAAGTATAATTTTGAATTGTATAGATGATAAATATGAAAATCAAATAGAGATTCTTATAATTGAGAATGGTTCAATTGATAGAACAATGGAAGTAGCTAAAACTATAGAGCAGTATGATAATAGAGTAAGAGTATATAATTCATCGAAGGGTGTATCAAAAGCAAGAAATTTAGGATTAAAAGTCGCCAGAGGAGATTATATTGTTTTTATTGACGCAGATGATCAATTGAAAAAAAATAGCATTAATTTAATGTTTGAGAATTTAAATTCAGATGTTGCAGATTTATGGTTGTATGGACACATGGCTGGCAATGATGAAAGAAGAGTTACAGAAAAATGCATAAAAGAAGAGTATGTTGACAACAAGATACAAGATGGAATAAAAAGAATGATACAAAATCCTACTCGTTATATGCAAGTGTGGGGAAAAGTATTTAGCCGATTTATCATAGATAAATATAATATTAGGTTTAATGAAGAAATGAAATTATCGGAAGATAGTGATTTTACATTGAGATATATTAGTAAATGCAAAAAAATTATTTTTATGCCAGATATTATATATAATTATTCATTAAATATGGAATCTACAATGAGGACATATGATGGAGCAAAAGTTGAACAGTATATAATGGCGATGGAAGAAACGGCAAAATATGTTCAGAATGACAAAAATATTGATAAGGCAAGTTTTGATAAATATATTTTAATGCATTTTAATATTGCTATGGTAAGAGAAGTATTTGTGAGACAAAATGATAGTTCACTACGAAACAAAATAACTAAGATGTCGGAAGTGATTCATAATCCAATATTTTATCAGGCAATTCTACATACTAAAATAAAAGAATGTAAATCGTTGAGAATGTTACCTATTTTGTTGATTAAAATTCACATGAAATATATAGCAGCAATTATTTATGTAACTAAAGCAAATTTGAATACAAAAAAAGAAAGGTAATTCGGATGAAGAGAATATTAGTATTTGGAATGACAGAAAACCCAGGTGGGGTGGAAAGTTTTTTAATGAATTATTATAGACATATAGATAGAAGTAGGATTCAATTTGACTTTTTAGCTAATTCTCACGAAAGTGTTGCATATGAGCAAGAAATAATATCTATGGGGGCTCGGGTTTTTCATATTACAGCAAGAAGTGAAAATTTAAAAGTATATAAAAAAGAATTAAAGAGATTATTTGTAGAGCATTCAGCGGAATGGCAGGCAATATGGGTAAATGTATGTAGTTTGGCTAATATAGATTATTTAAAAATTGCAAAACAATTTGGTATAAAAAAGAGAATTATTCATAGTCACAATTCACAGAATATGGATAGTAAACTAAGAGGAATTTTACACAATATCAATAAAAGAAAAATAAAAAATTATGCTACGGATTATTGGGCTTGTTCGGAAGATGCTGCAAAATGGTTTTATAGTGATCTAGAAGATGTTGAGCTTATTCATAATGCTATAGATGTTGAAAAATTAGCTTTTGACAGTGAAAAAAGAACAAAAATTCGAAATAGAATGAATTTTAATGATGACTTTATTATAGGAAATATAGGAAGACTACATTTTCAAAAAAATCAAATGTTTATATTAGATATTTATGCAGAAGTATGTAAAAAGATTTCAAATTCTAAATTAGTTTTAATCGGTCAAGGAGAGGACGAAGATAAATTAAAAGAAAAATGTAGGTTATTGGGGATACAGAAAAATGTTATATTTACAGGAGTACAAGATAACATAAATCAATGGCTTAGTGCATTTGATCTTTTTTTATTTCCATCTTTGTTTGAAGGACTTAGTATTGCAGCATTAGAAGCACAGGCTAGTGGAATACCAGTGCTCGCTTCGATTAAGGTAATTCCTGAAGAAGTTAAGTTGAATGATAATTTTGTGTTTTATGATCTGAATAATTCTGCATTAGAATGGGCAGATGAACTATTAAAAATAAAAAAGACCATGCCTAGAAAGTCTAAAGATGATATTTTGCAAAATTTTATAAAAAATGGATATGAGATAGGAACAGAAGCTCAGAAGTTAGAAAAGCTATTAGTGGAGTAAATAAAGTATGGATAAATTTCAGATAGTAGAGGTTGGAGAAAATTTTAATCATGCAGGAACGAAAGCAACTGCTGATATTACACTTTGTGCTGAAAAATTAGGATTTAAAAAAGTATATGTGAGAATGAATACGGTTAAGGATTCAAAAATTGCTAAAGTACAAAGACAGATAGGTTATTATAAAGATTGGAAGAAGTGTTTAAATGAAATAGATGACAATGCGATTGTTTTAATGCAACATCCATTCCATCATAAACAATTAACAAGAGAGAAGACGTTAAAAAAATTAAAAGAAGAAAAACATGTAAAATATATATCAATTGTGCATGATGTGGAAGAACTCAGAGCATTTAGATATAATGAATATTATAAAAAAGAATTTGAGACGATGATTGAGTTAGCAGATATCATGGTCGTACATAATAATAAGATGTATAATTGGTTTGTAGAAAATGGCATAGAAGAACATAAATTGGTTAATCTAGAGATTTTTGATTATATTCAAAATGCAGATAAAAATAAACAAATTAATTTTTCTAAGGCAATTACGGTTGCTGGGAATTTAGATACAACTAAATGCCAATATATTAGTCAATTGGGAAAAATTGAAGGTGTTAAAATAAATTTGTATGGATCAAATTTTGATGAAAATATGAAAAAGTATTCAAACATAGCTTATAAAGGATCATTTCCAGTAGATAAAATTCCCCAAAAATTAGATGAAGGATTTGGATTGGTATGGGATGGTGAGAGCATTGATGGATGCTTAGGACTTTCAGGTCAATATCTTAAATATAATAATCCACATAAATTATCGTTATATTTATCATCCGGTTTGCCTGTGATTATTTGGAATGAGGCAGCAGAGGCTGGGTTAGTAAAAAGATATAACGTAGGAATTTGTATAAAAAATTTATATGAATTAAATGATGTAATGAGGGGAATTACAGAAAATGATTATAAAAATATGCTGAATAATGTAAAGTCATTACGTGATAAATTAGTAGAAGGATATTTTAGTGAAAAAGCTATTAAAGCAGCTTGTCGCAAATTAGAAGTGAAATAGATATGAGGAGTTATATAATATGAAAAGGATAGTTGCTGTAGTTGTAACTTATAACAGATGTGAGTTATTGAAAGAATGTATAGAGGCTTTGAGGTCAATAGAAGAAAAAATAGATATTATGGTAGTTGATAATGCAAGTACAGATAATACGTCAGAAATAGTTTCAAAGTATTCAAATGATTCAAACTTTTTGTATTATAATACTGGGAAAAACATAGGCGGTGCAGGAGGATTTAATTATGGAATCAAGAGAGCCTATAAGCTAGGATATGATTATATATGGATTATGGATGATGACACAATTGTAAATGAAGATACTCTCCAGAAATTAGTTGACACTGCAAATTCAGTGCAGGATAAATTTGGATGGCTTTCAAGCTTAGCATTGTGGACTGATGGAAAAGAATGTGTTATGAACTACCATGAGGTAGCAATGGATTGGAATAGAGAAAAGAAAAATATTTTAAACGGGCGTTTATTATGTCAGGCAGCAACTTTTGTATCTTTATTTCTTAATCGCAAAGCAATACAGGAACAGGGATTACCAATTAAAGAATATTTTATTTGGGGAGATGATACAGAATATACAAAAAGAATATCCAGAGAATATCCATGTTATTTAGTGCTTCCAAGTCAAGTTACACATAAAATGAAAAACAATGAAGGAACTACTAATTTATGGGAAATAGAAGATGTTGATAGAATTGAAAGATCTTTTTATTCCATAAGAAATGATTTTTGTACTTTCAAAAGAATTAGTTTTTGGAAGATGATTGGTTTTTTGAAAAATCAAATAGGAGTGTTAAAAAAAGTTATTTTTACAAATAATCCATATAAGATGCGAAAAATGAGAGTATTGATTAAGGCTTTATGGTGTGGATTAAGGTTTAATCCTAAAATAGAAAGAGTCTAGTAGATAGAATATAATTAGTCAGGAAGGAGGAAATGCTCTATAGCATTAAAAATAATGAAGAATAATATTAAAAGAAAAATTAAATATACGAAACTGTTCCAAAAATATAGATATATACAAGGAATACCAAAAACACAAAAAGTTTATTTTGATAAAGAAAATAAATTGTTGCAATATAAAGAAATTTTAAAGGACGTAAAAATAAATTTAGAACCTGAAAAAGTGTTTCAGCATTGGATTGATCAAGAAATACATCCAATACAAATTTATGCTGAAATTGGTAATATACCCCCAGATTATACGCTTATTTTAGAACATTCTATAGATGAATTAATTAAGAATAATTTAAAAAATGATAATCAAGTTTCAAAACAAAATTATGAATTATTAATTGACATAAATAATTACATTGTAAAAATTATTTCAGAGATGAGTAAATACGATGAAACTTCAAATGATTTCCAGATGTCTTTGAAATCATTTGAAGCAATGAAGACAGATAAAGCTAATTCTTTATTTGATGCTTTGCAACGCATTTTATTTTGGTCTTCTCTTTTTTGGCAAACTGGTCATCAATTAGTTGGTTTGGGAAGACTAGATAAATTATTGGAACGATTTAAAGAGGAATCTGATGAGGAAGTAGAACGATTAATTAAGAATTTTATACTCGAATTACATAAAAATTATGAATTTAAGAGTGCTACTCTTTTAGGAGATATAGGACAAATTATAGTACTTGGTGGATTGGAAAAAGATAATAGTTATTTTTCTAATCGTTATACAAAAATAATTTTAAAAATTATTTCAGAATTAAAGATTACAGATCCTAAAATTTTGTTAAGAGTATCAAATAATATGCCTAAAGAGATATTAGATGAGGCAGTAAATTGTCTAGTGACGGCATGTGGGTCTCCTTTATTATCAAATGATGATGTGATAATTGCTAGATTACTAGAATTTGGATATGAAAAAGAGGATGCGTATAATTATGTTACTTCTGCGTGTTGGGAGCCATTAAGTTATGGAAATTCCTTTGAACAGAATAATTTAGATGATATTAATTTCGCCAAAGTATTTTGTGAGATGATGAAAGACAGCAGAGTATGTGAATGTAAAAATTATGATGAAATATTGGAAATCTATTTTCAATTATTAGAAAATGAAGTGAAAAGTGTATGTGATAGGGTTCAATTAATACAGTGGGAACCAGATCCATTATTTTCTTTATTTACAAATGGATGTGTAGAAAATGGAACGACAATTGAGAATGGTGGAGCAAAATATAATGATTATGGCATACTCTCAGTTGGAATTGGAAATGCAGTTAATTCATTGCTTGCTCTAAAAAAAATAGTTTTTAATGATCAGAACTACGACTTAAAAGAAATGTATCGAATGTTTAATGATAAAGAAGAAAATAAAAAAATTGTGGAAATTGGAAAATCCGTAGATAAATATTTCGGACATGATGAAAAAGTGGTAATCAACCTTACAAATCAGATTATTGAATGTGCAGCGAAAGAAATAAAAAAATATAATACGCCTTTTGGAGGAAAAATTAAGTTTGGATTGAGTTCACCATCATATTTAAAAAAGGGGAATGCGGATACGTTGACTTTAGACGGACGCCAATATGGTGATGCATATGATGTACATATTTCTTCAAGAGATGAAGTTGCATATACTGAGCTACTATCATTTGCATCACAATTAAATTATAAGGGATATAGTTGTAATGGAAATGTTGTGGATTTTTTTGTTTCACCAGAATTAATTAGAAATAATTCTGATAAATTTAAAATGTTATTAAAAAAGGCAATTGAGCAAGGATTTTTTCAATTGCAAATGAACATAGTAAGCAGTCAAATGTTACTTAAAGCAAAGAAAAATCCAGAAAAATTTCCAGATTTGATTGTTAGAGTGTGGGGATTTAGTGCTTATTTCAAAGATTTGCCGAAAGAATATCAAGATGTATTAATAAATAGAGCATTGATAAGCGAAGGTAAAATATAATGAATGAAAAAGTCTTGGTTACGAATATACAAAGATTTTCTTTACATGATGGACCAGGAATTAGAACTACTATTTTTTTCAAAGGGTGTAGCTTGCATTGTCCATGGTGTTGCAATCCAGAGAATATTAGCCCAGTTCAACAAAAATATATTAAGGACGGGAAAAAGGGAATTTATGGACAAGATATGTCATTACAAGAAATATATAATGAAGTAATGAAGGACAAGATATATTATGAAGATGATGGAGGAGTAACTTTTTCAGGAGGAGAGCCGTTACTTCAAGCAAAAAAAATAATTCCTCTTTGGAAGAGACTACATAATGAAGAAATACATCAGTGTATAGAAACATCCTTATCATGCTCTATGGAAAATGTAAAATTGTCGTTACCGTATATTGATTTATATTATGTTGATGTAAAGTTGCTAGTACCTGAAATAGCGAAAAGATATTTGGGGCTAGATTTGAATATATATAAAAGAAATGTAGAGATTTTGTTAGAAAATCAAAAAAAGGTAATTTTTAGAATCCCATTTATATGCAATTATACAGATACGAGTGATAATAAAAAAGAGATAATTCATTTTATAAAAAATAATATTCCAGACTCAGTGGAAATTTTAAAAGGTCACAATTTAGGAGAATCTAAATATAAATCCTTGAATATTGATTATAAAAAATTTGAAATTCCGCAAGAAAGTGATTTAAGATCATTATCAGATGCAATAAATGATTTAGGAATTTCAGTAATGATTCGTAATATTTAGATTGGAGGGAAATTTAAGAGTGCAAAAAAGTATAAAAAAGAATTATTTGTTTAATACGGCATATCAGATTTTAACACTTATTACACCATTGATTACGACACCATATGTATCACGTATTTTAGGAGCAGATGGTATAGGAACATATAGCTTTGCTGATTCAGTAACATCTTATTTTGTGTTGGCAGCAACAATGGGAATTTCTATATATGGACAAAGAGAGATATCTTATTTTCAGAATGATAGACAAAAGAGAAGTGATGTATTTTGGAATACGAAGATTTTGGAATGCATTACGTCAGCTATTACTTTAATTGTGTTTTATATATTTGCGATGTTTTCTAGTAATGGTACAATTTTCTTTGTTCTATCAATGAATATATTAGCTGTAATGTTTGATGTTACTTGGTTGTTTCAAGGAATGGAAGAATTTGGCATAATAACTTTAAGAAATACAATATTTAAATTTTTAAATATTGCTTTTATTTTTGTGTTTGTGAAACAAAAAAGTGATTTGATTATATATATAGCTGGAATAGCAGGATTTGCATTGATAAGTAATCTTTCACTTTGGACTAGGTTGCGTCAATATGTAGATCGTCCTCAAAAAGAAAACATTAGACCATTAAAAAATATAAAGCTAGTTGTTTCCTTATTTATTCCAACGATTGCAATTCAAGTATATACTGTTTTGGATAAGACTATGATCGGGCTAATTACCAGAGATAGTTTTCAAAATGGATATTATGAACAAGCAATTAAGATGTCAAGAATGGCCTTGATGCTAGTAACATCATTAGGTACAGTTATGATTCCAAGAATTGGACATCATTATAGTATTGGAGAAAAAAAGATAGTTAATACATTAATGTATAGATCATATAATTTTGTATGGTTTTTGGGAATACCATTATGTTTTGGATTGATAGGAATTGCAGATAATTTTGTTCCATGGTTTTTTGGAAATGGATATGGAGCGGTAACCCCATTACTAAGAATATTAAGTTGTCTTATTTTGGCAATTGGGATAAATAATGTAACAGGTATGCAGTATTTAATACCTACTGGACGTCAAAATATATTTACAAAGACAGTACTAGTAGGAGCAGTAGTTAATGTAATTATGAATGCTCTATTAATTCCCATTTTTAAAGCGAATGGAGCAGCAGTGGCTTCTGTAGTTGCAGAAACAACAATAGCAGTGATTCAGTTAATTTTAGTTAAAAAAGAAATAAAGGGAATACAAGTTTTGAAGATATTACCGAAATATCTAATTTCAGGGCTAGTAATGCTTGTAAGTTTATTATGGGTAAATCAATTTTTAGAGAAAAGTATATTAGATACAATTTTATTGATTGTGATGGGAGCAGCTATTTATCTAATTATATTATTTATCTTAAAAGATAAATTTTTGATAGAAAACACTAAATTAGTTTTGAGTAAAGTTATAGGGAGAAAAGAAAAATGAAATATGATTATTTAATTGTTGGGTCAGGATTATATGGTGCGATTTTTGCACATGAAGCAAAGAAAAAAGGGAAAAATGTACTTGTGATTGATAAAAGATCTAATATTGCGGGGAATGTTTTTACTGAAGAAATAGAAGGAATTCATGTACATAAATATGGGGCACATATTTTTCATACAAACAATAAAAAAGTTTGGAATTATATTACACAGTTTGCTGAATTCAATCGTTTTACAAATTCTCCAGTAGCCAATTATAAAGGAGAATTATATTCTTTGCCGTTTAATATGTATACATTTAATAAAATGTGGGGAGTTGTAACTCCGGAAGAAGCTGAAGCAAAGATTGAAGAACAAAAAAAAGAGGCGGGAATTAAAGAACCAGCCAATTTAGAAGAACAGGCGATTAGTCTTGTAGGAACAGATATTTATGAAAAATTAATTAAAGGTTATACTGAAAAACAATGGGGGAGACCATGTACAGAATTACCATCGTTTATTATAAAAAGATTACCTGTTCGTTTAACATTTGATAATAACTATTTTAATGCATTATATCAAGGAATACCGATAGGTGGTTATACAAAGATGGTAGAAAATATGCTAGAAGGAATAGAAGTTCGGCTTGGCGTAGATTATCTTGAAAATAAAGAGGAATATAGTAAAATAGCAGATAAAATTGTGTATACAGGTGCGATAGATGCATATTTTGATTATAAATTAGGAGCATTAGAGTATAGATCTGTACGTTTTGAAACAGAAACTTTAGACAAACCTAATTTTCAGGGAAATGCTGCAGTTAATTATACAGATGCAGAAACACCATGGACACGTATAATCGAACATAAATGGTTTGAATTTGGTAAAGATGAAGACGGAAATGATTTACCGAAAACTGTTATCAGTCGTGAATATAGTTCAGAATGGAAACTTGGAGATGAACCATATTATCCAGTAAATGATGATAAAAATGGTAAATTATATGAGGAATATAAAAAATTAGCAGAAAAAGAAACTAATGTTATATTTGGTGGTAGATTGGGTGAATATAAATATTACGATATGGATGCTGTAATTGCGTCTGTATTAAATATGTGCGATGTTGAATTAGCATAATGTGTAGAAAAGCATAAAGTATTATTTTGGGGAGAGATTTATGAATACAACATTAATTATCATGGCAGCTGGAATTGGATCTAGATTTGGAGAAGGAATCAAACAGTTAGCCCAGATGGGACCAAATGGAGAGATCATCATGGATTATTCCATTCATGATGCAAAAGAAGCAGGATTTAATAAAGTAGTCTTTATTATCCGCAAAGATATTTTCAAGGAGTTCGAGGAGATCATTGGAAACAGGATCAAAGAACAGATCGATGTTGAATATGTATTTCAGGAGCTTGATGATCTGCCAGAAGGTTTTGAAGTACCAGAAGGAAGAACAAAACCATGGGGAACAGGACAGGCAGTCTTATGCTGCAAAGATATAGTGAAAGAGCCATTTGTGATCATCAATGCAGATGATTATTATGGAAAAGAAGCATTTGTAAAACTGCATGATTTCTTAGTATCCGGAGAAAACCTTGGAAGAGAATTTACCATGGGAATGGGCGGATTCATTTTAAAGAACACATTAAGCGACAATGGAACAGTGACCAGAGGAGTCAGTGTTGTCGATGGGAATGGTTTATTAAGCCAGGTACATGAGACAACAGGAATTGAGATGGGAGAAGACGGACAGATCAAATGCGACAGCGAAGAAGTACAGGAATGGATCAGTCCAGAAGATAAAGTATCCATGAACATGTGGGCAGGATATCCGGAATTTTTGGATTTCTTAGCAGAAGATTTCAAAGATTTCCTTGGGAATGTGGAAGAAGGAGATTTAAAGAGTGAATATCTGTTACCGAACATCGTGGACAAGCTTTTGAAAGAAGAAAGAGCGAACGTGAAGGTGTTGGAGACACAGGATCGTTGGTTTGGAGTTACATATAAGGAAGATAAAGAGACTGTGCAGGAAGCTTTTAGAGGATTGATTGCTGATGGAGTTTATGCGGAGATGCTTTGGGAGTAGATAAGAAATATTTAGCCAATGTAATTTTAATTATATTGGCTATGTTTGGTTATTAAAGAAAATTAGAGGAAAGTATAAATGTATATTAATATGTTGAATATTTTAGAAAATCTTCCGATATTTGAATGGTATTTTAATTATAAAAATTTTATTTTAGGAATAATGAGTTTAGTTTTGTCAATGATTTTGGTTGCAAGTATTTTTTGGCAATTAGATGAGCAGTTGGATGATAATTTATGGGGATTAATAGATAAAGATACTTGTGTAAAAGATGCAATTATAATAGGTAGTATTTTAATAATAGGAATGTTATTAAATGCAGCAGGTATGGAGTTAAAACTAAAGTTAAATCATATGCCGTTGGTATTATTTTTTTATGGTTCAATGCTATTGTTTTTTATTCAGCTAATAGAAATAATTAAATATAAAAATACATTTAAAAGAATTATAAAAATAACATTTAATATATATATTAAAATAATTGAGTGTTTAATATTAATGTTGACGTTGATGGACAGGCTTGAAAGTATAGAATTAGTTGTAGCGTTATTAAGTATTACAGTAATGAGATTATTAGAATCTATATTAGAGAGTAGTAAAAAAATAAAAATTTTGAATTTAAATATAGAAAAAGAAGATTGTCCAGTAAAAGAAGAAAAGCAATTATTTGCGTCCAGACAAAGACAATTAAACAGTATTTGTGCAGAATTAAAAGAGTCTCAAGGAGAAAGGGAACCATATGCTATTGCAATTGCAGGAAAATGGGGAACAGGAAAAACGAGTTTTGTAAATGTGTTAAAGAAAAAAATAGAAAATGCAGAATTTATTCATATAGAGTGTACAATAGGACATGATGTAGAAGCAATACTTAATGAAATGTCACTACAAATGATAGATAAATTCAGAGACAATGGAATATATGTTCCACAAAATGGGATAGTAGAAGAATATTTTAAAAAAGTGGCAGAATTTATAAGTAATATGGGGTATGATAGTTTTTCTAAAATATTAGAGGGATTTACGATAAGTGGAGAAAAAAGTTATTCAGAGAATAAGGATTTAATGAACAATGAGTTAGAGAATTTTTATAATATTACAAAGAAAAATATTTATTTTATTATAGATGATATGGATCGTGTTATAGATGATGATATGAAAACACTGTTGTTTCAGGTTGTTAGAGAGTGTGTAGAATTACATCATTGTGTAACATTATTTATGATAGATTATAATGAATTAGTAAATGAAAATATGAGTAAAGAATTTCTTGAAAAATATATTAATTATCAATATCAATTATGTGATGTAAGTTATCAAGAAATAGTTAGCAATTATTTAAAGGTATATCTGAAAAATGAATTTTTTTCAAAATCATGTAAATATATGATAAATAAACAACAAGAAATAAGAAAACATATATTAACAATAGGGAATGATGTTGTAAAACAGAATTTAAAAGAGATAGATGATTTAGAAAAAAATCCCCAAAAAGATGAAAAGAAAAGACTTGCATGGTTAAAAGAGACGAGAAAAAAATTAAATTCTAGTTTAAAAAATCCAAGAAAAGTAAAGAGATATTTAAATAATATTGAGAACATGCTTTCGGTTGCAGATACAGTGTGGTTTCAAAAAGAAAATTTTGAAACCAATGAATATTCAAAAGAACCATGGGAGAAGTATATTATTAAAATATCATTTTTAAAAGCATTCTTAACTGAAGAATATGAAGCTATGATTGGTGCGGGAAATTTTTATTTTTTTAAAGAGAATGATGAAAGAAATTATTATATTAATGAAAGAATTATGTGTATCTATGATGATAGTGATGGAATATATGAGATATCGATGAATGGAATATTAGAAGAATTAGTATATCATTTATATATTATGGATATAGATTTATATAAATCAAAGCATCAAGAATTAACAAATGAAATTGACAATGAAAAGTTAAAAGAGAAAAATATTTTACAGTATATAGAAATATGCATGGGAATACAAATAGATTTTGTTAGAACAAATAAAGTATTAGATTATATTATTGAAAGCAATATAGAAGACAAGGATAATTTGCTTAAAATAATTAATTGTATTATAAATCGAATAAATTTTAATGATTATAATTTGAGAAAAAATTATATAGTAGAAATCATAAAAAAGATAAACTTTATAGTAAATGAAAATTCGTTAATAATAAGTGCAGGAACGTTTAAAAATGCAATGATTGAAAAACAAGATGAATTTATATTGAGATATAGTACTTATATATATAATGTGTTGAAAATATTCTATGATCAATTTGATGACCGTACTTATCAGATAGATAGTATTTCAAATTTATATCAGCTAATAGTGAAAATAGAAGCAAAAAATAAAAAAGATAATGTAGTAGTATGGGAAACCATAGATAGTATTATTATACAAATAAGATATTTGAAAAATTATTTTAAAAATTTAGAAAGGAAAATTAATACACCTGAATATTTTGATGTAAAAAAACAAGGTTTGTATTTTTTAAAACCTATACTGAGGATGCTGGAAATATTAGATATAATTTTGGAAGATAATAAAAAATATTATAATAATGTAGATCTTGTAAATTATTCAAATGTAAAAGATTTAACGGATTTTTTAAATAAAATGAGAGAGGAAATATTAAATGAAAAAAATGATGAAGAAATAATAAGAGGAAGAGAAATACTAAAAAAAATTATATATAAAGTAGAGCCAGAGTTTAATAAATATTCTGATTTGGACAAAGAAAAAATATCAGAATTATTATATTGGTTATATGAAGAATTGAGTAGTAGAATAGGAATTTCACAAGAAGAGAAATTTGAATGGAATACTATGGGAATTAAACTTTTTAGATTAAAGAAATATAAGAAATATTGGGAACCAAGAGGTATAAGGTACCGTATTTAAGTCACCATAGATTTTAAGAAGACAGTTATGGGAGATTTATGAAACAGTGAGAAAATTTAAAATGAAAGTAAAAAATATACCTAAAAGGATTAAAGGAGACTGTTTCAAGTTTTGTGTAAACACAAAAAACTGATATAAGATTAATCAATA